>Ga0180217_1000100_pt1 | contig 184801 bp, 90 predicted proteins | sample eDN3rd37CBELigOP_FD_128521 | JGI IMG/M metagenome (GOLD analysis project Ga0180217, IMG submission 128521) | Enriched Organic Plus compost microbial communities from Emeryville, California, USA - eDNA 3rd pass 37_C BE-Lig OP (version 2) (version 2) ... | reverse complement strand
TTTTTTTTTTTTTTTTTTTCTTATCTTTTTTTTTTTTTTTTTTTCTTATTTCACATCCACACACCTCCTACCAAAAACATCTTTTTTTTTTTTTTTTTTTTTTTCTTTTTTCCCCTTTTTCTTTAAAAAAATTTTTTTTTTTTTCCCCCCCCCCCCCCCCCCCCCACTTTCGATGCGTGCGACTCCTCGCACAGTCTCCTGCTCCCCACGGAGCACACAAATCTGCACTAATCTCGAGTCATAGCCAATCCGACTCCCCAACCGATTTGGAGTGTTCCAGATTAGTCTTTTTTGTCTTTCGTCTGCTTACGTTCCTGATTGCTCTCACTACCCTGATTGTTCAAGTGCGTCGTCAAGCAATTAGAGCGTCTTGGCCTGGTTTCGAGAGTCCTGCAGACACTCAAGCCACAACGGCTAAGAAATCATGCCGTAGAATTGACTCCCTGATGTGTGCTCGCCGTTTGCGCCATCAAACCAACTGGGACCATAGAGCCAAATCTCAAGAGCCAGCCTGCCGCTCTTTTTGGTGAGTCAGAGCTACTCGTACTCAGTGAGGGTGCTGAGCATCGCTGGCTCGCCAAGGCTTTGTGGCACCCCTTTCATGGGTGTAATACTTCACTAATTCATCAGTGCATGCCTCGTCAATACACTTGTATTTCGCCCATGAAACTCATTTGCTTGCATGCTTAGATGAGACTGGAACACTAGATGGTAGTGATGATCGTGATATTAGTATCTGTATGTGCATATATTATGTGTGTACGATGCTATACATGAGCCGCATTGATGCTAAATGTAATGTGGAGGACCGGAAGGACCTCACTGAATGAAGTACTTTTCATGGTCGCTGGTCGAAATGTAGCTCATACACGACATGAGCAAGGCGACGGTGAGCATGACAGCACCTACGAAGATAAATGACCATGCCAGGAAGTACTGTGTGCCACCCAATCGTGAGGTTGTGGAGATGACCAGCCACTTCTCTCCCTTCGCGGCGTTGAATTCATCTATCACCTGAATTGTGATGTCGCTCTTTGAGGGCAAATGGTCAATCATCTGACCACCTTTTAATACTCGACTGTAGACAGCATAAAGCTTCTTGAATGTCGGCATCGCAGCCACGCGTCGCCATACAATTTCGCGTTGCTTCTCAATATTATCTTTGGCCGTTGGGAAACGATTGTAGTCTGAGTCCCAAACAATATGTGGAGGACTCTGCAGTTCAAGCGAGTAAGCTGTCAAACCGTTGCTTACACTATTAACGCTAATAGTATCGTTAAAGACAGAGGCCTTGATCATTTTCTCTGATGACGCGTACGTGCGATGGTTTTGGTAAAAGTCCACCAATTTGTAGTACAGGAATACTGGTGGTTTCAGAATGGTACGAGTAGTAAGTTGGATCGTCTTCTTGCAGCCCGCAAATTTCGCTGGATTATCGTCGCAGTGCACATTATCGTATCGCTTTTCGTACTCTATAACGTTCTCATTGCCAATGACAATGATGCACACTCCAAGTACGATGCACAGAATGCTCATTAGGAAGAAGGTCAGAATGACGCACTGAGTGGACCGAATCGGGTACCACGCCGCCAGCGTCTGCTGTTGGATCTTGCTGTTCTTATCTGGCTCGTTCAAGGCGCGGCGCTGCACCACTGTGCCTCCTTCGTCCCCTGTAAGCCGGGAATCATTATCAGAAAGCTGTAGGTACCTCGTGGGGACGTTTCCTTGCTGCATTGTGGCTTCCGTGGGGGTAACTATGTTACCAACACAAACACACGGCTACTGCCTGCTTGATGAAATCCTCTCTCCGTCGATACCACTGCTGCGATACCACAAAACCAAGGCGAAAGCTAACTTAGAGACTTGCTCCCAGAGCAAATCTCGGGAGAGTACCGCGCAAAATTTTGCGAGTGGGACGAGATGCTGCGAGTCGTGGCCCTCAAAACGGCTAAGCGGAATTCTCATGATTCATTGCTATGCATTGCGTTTTACGGCCAAGTGGGCAGGGTATCACGTTTAAACTCATAGTTCGCGGCTGACCCGCATGGATACGTCTTATCTTACTAAGCCTTCTTGCATCGACTCTCTAGGTCTCTCGGAACGCACCGCGCTTGCAGTCCGAGCTCGTTGAGTCTGCTCTCAGACCCCATAGACCTACCTATTCTCGCGCAGCAAGTACAACTGGACCAGGCCACATCGGTCACAGCCATTGCATATCGAGAGCACTTGGTCTCTCGTACGGGCTTTGAGATTCATCAGCTCCTGTTGCATTACAGAGCTTTCAGTGCAGTTGTCATTCCTCAAGAGCACGATTGGGCTGCGTGGCGTTTATACAACCTCGGAGTGTTTGAAAGCACTACAACTACCATGACTGACGCAGCATCACACCAGGCTGCAAATGTTCCCACAAGCAATGAAGCAGGCAGCAAGACGAATGAGAAGCAGGCTCGAAGAAAGCGTCGGCTCGATTACATGTTCACCAAACAATCAAATGCAACGCTAGTAAAAACGCCAGGACAGGTAGCTGGCAACGCGTTTGCATTGGACCGTCTTACGGACTGCTCGGTGGCTATCCTTGACCATTGTGACCAAGTTACGGTAGATGATTGCAAAAACTGCCGCATTTTTGTTGGACCCTGCAATGGTTCCTTCTTCCTCCGAAACTGCCATAACTGCCATGTGACGGTCGCGTGCCGACAGTTCCGAACGGTGGATTGCTCAAACTGTACCATTCGGCTCTACTGCGCCACGGCAGATCCCATCATTGAGACATCCTCGAAGATGTTGTTCCTGCCCTTCAATGCCTGGTATCCTGGGCTCGCTGGGCAATTCAAGGCAGCCAATCTCAACCCAGAGGTGAACTATTGGCGTGTCATCTACGACTTCAACGCACAAGATGATAGTATTGAACAGCCCCACTACATTGTCGGAAATGAATATTCAGTCTCTGTCCAGAATTTACTAACCGATTATGCTGACGTCGACTTCGGTTCAACCGAAGCCTGTTCCGCAACCTCGCTCGTTGAGCTGAGATATCCATCGGATTCTGGAGGCGACGCCAAAGAGAGTTGCGGCCTGGTGCAGCCGCGCGATGCGTATCCCGAATGGTTGGCACCACCCTGGCTTCCAGTGCCAATCGTAAAGCCCACCGTTCGTACAGTATATGGTTCAATGGATGCTGAGTCGGACACAGACGAATCCGAATCCGCATCCGAATCAGGGGATGAGGACCAAGGTAAAGGCAGTGACGACCAAACTCAGCCACGCGAGGATCTAGCAGAGCCGCGTGGTCAAGAGCAAAATGCATTCATCTCTTCCTCAAATGACTCTGCTCAGCACATGCTGGGGAAGTCAGCAACGAGGTCGTCAGCCGATGATGATGAATTCGACGTGATTGGAGTGTCTGTACCAGCCAGGCCCGCTGAAGACTCGGTACCTCAGCCTGCAGCCCATGGACAAGCTTCGGCCACGGCTGCTAGCAGGCCCAGAAAGGTCCTAAAGCCCTCGAAAGCAGAAGCGGCCAAGGAGCAGCTCAAGTCACAGTTGCAAGCCGATAAGTCTGCACAACCATCTGGGGTATCTTCTTCAACTGCTCCTGATCAGCGGGATCAAGAGTCCAGTCCAAGTCCCAGCCAAGTTGCTCTGCAGATTGACACAAATGACCCTCAAGGGGTCGAGGTGAAGTCGTCCTCCTCTGACGCCTCAGGCAGGACCTCTGGATCTAGTGACCTTCCCGAGGGAAGTGACGCCCTTGTAGTTCACAACGTGACTTCTATGGATGAATGGGACGCGCTGACCCACGCCCGCACTAGTGCATTTAGGGCCAGATCACTTGAATCACATAGTTTGCCAGGAAGCTTGCATCCTCCTGCAACGCGATCCTCGAAAGATCCTCAGCATGCACAATCGCAAATGGACCATGCTGATTCATCACCTGTTGCAGCGCCTGCAGGCCCGACAGCGAATTCAGATTTACCTCAACCCGTTAGCTATTTTGCTATTGTCAAGGCCATGTCTCGTTCCGCTTTCGATGGCTCTGAGTGCATGAAGCTCTTACTGCCCGACGAGAGTGATAGTACCTATCGTCTGGGGTCGGTTTCCGGTGTGTTGTTACAGAGAAGAAAAGTGATGAAGCATAACCAAGACGATACTGCCAAGAGTCTTTCTGTCCGGCAGGGTCACCAAACTCGTGCTGGAGGCATCATGGCGAAGATGTTTCCCTGCTGTTGTGGAATCCCCCTTGATGCCGACATTTGCCTGGAGGATCAGGCTGCGGCAGCACAGACCTGGCTGGTCGAAATGATAACGAGACATAATCTGTCGCAGAGGTCATGCGAAGAAGTCAAAGTCGAGGCATTTCAGATAGAGGGACAGAGCACTGTCCCTAACCGGTCCAACGCCGATGTGGCATATATCTTCTCGAAGATCAGTCGTCTTGAATGGGAGTACAAGAACATTTTCTACTTGGCAAGCTCCAAATGGATTGAGGGAAACGAGCTGCAGTGGAGCATGCTTACCAGTCTGCTGAAGAGAATGAAGCCTAGCTACACCCAAGTACCTCAACGCCATGGAACTCACTGGGAAAGCATCGGATTCCAAGGTACGGACCCTGCAACAGATATGCGCGGGACAGGAATCTACGGTGTGCTCCATTTGCTTTATCTCTATGAGTACTTCCCGAGCCTCGGAAGTGAGTTGATTGCGACGAGCGCTGCACAAAGTTTCCCCATTGTCGTCTCTGGTTTCAACTTCACGGGCCTGGTCTTGGACTTCCTTCGGTCTTCCGCTGGAGCGGGGCTTCAAGAGTATCTCCGCTGGAAAGTCCTCCGCGGTCAAATAAGCGAGCCGTATCTCGCGGATGCCGCGTTCTCTACACATGCGTATTCAGGTCTTATGTTTGCTGCCGCATATGCAGAATTCCTGTTGCAGTGGAAGCGGCGTAAATGCCGAATCCACGATTTCTCGATGATCAAAGACCATGTTGCGATCTGTCTGAAGCTCGATCCTATGGAACTGATCACGAAACTTATCGCCACCTGGCGGGGCAATTCATCACCCTCTGCTACCCAAGCATCCCAAGTGACCGCTGCACCTCAAGCTGAACGCGGTTCTCAGTCTCAGTCTCAATCCAAACGCGTGGCAAGCCAAAGCACAAGCGAAATTGAGTTCACCAGCATCTTCGATTCGAACACAATGATATCAACTCCTGAAGAGCCCGTCGTTTCCGCAAATGCCCGGGTCAAATCAAAGTATGAAACTGGTAACGAAGACCTCAGCGGGCAATGACGTGAAATCCTCAGTGTAACAACACAAGTATAATTCTTCTCCAGACTTCCATATCTCGCCTGCTTCATTTATATTTGTATTTCTGTCTGCATAAACTCCGAGATACGATATCTATATCACGCGTCGACCTGAAGGGGCGTAGTCGATCATGTACCCACCCACATCAAGTTCGTGTGCAGGGTTCAGAAATAACGGCTCGTTGTTCACTTTTCCAGACTCCCTGAACTGACGCATCGGAGAGTGCATCTAAGAAACAAACACTACATTCACGTATGACTAGCAGCAATATTGCAGAGGCTAGGCTGTGCACCCTGTGCCAGCTCCAGAAGATGAAAGATAACGTACGTACTCACAATCCCCGACAACAGTCTGCGGCTTGGATGTGTTTGATGGCTGAAGTGACGTCGCACGCTCATCCATGTCATAACCGCCTGCATTCCAACATAGATCATCGCCATGCGAAACACTGTGCACGCGATCAATGAAGATGCTACGCTTCTTGTAAGGAAATATAAGCTGATCGACCGCCAGCTAGCGATCGTTCACGACCCTTTCCTGGATTCCATTCGTCAGGCGTTGGCCACGGCGACACAGGTAGGTAGGAGTACGCTATCCCAGGCTGAAACCATTGCACATACTGCCAACGCGGTTATCAGCAAAGTGAAACAACAGCAGACCTCAAGTCGGAGCTTAATTCACAACCAACCCGAAGCAAATAAGGCCTCAGAAACGTCCAGTGGCCATGAGTCTGAGCAAGCAGATGGACAAATAGGGATGCGGAGAAGCCGAAGACTCAGTCGGCAGAGGTCTAGCACAGCGCCTCAATGGGATCTCGGGTCCGACGATGAAGAAACCGAATTGGGGTCCAAACGACGACAGTTGGACGCACAGGAATCTGAGATGTTGGCTAACGAGAGCCTACCACTCACTAAAGACCCACCCAAAACAACACGTAAGCTTGCGATAGGTTCTGCTCGCCGCATCCTGACCACAGCGAAGAAACCCCTAGCAGCTATTTCGCGTGTATACACGTCCTCCAAGAAAACAAACGAAGCGCTTGCCTCCATCAAGAATCTCAGGTAGCTCATATTGAGCTGTATTCGTAATACACACGTTCTACTGACAGTATGTCGAATTGTGCGAGGGTAGAATTCAATCGAAAACAACAACAACAACAATAATAATAATAATAAATAAAAACAATAACTCTTCATCCACATGATGCTCATGCGTGCGTGGGGGGTAAGCTTGTCCATGGCATAAACTCGAAGATCAAAGATCTATTGTAGCATCTTAGCGAGCAACCTCGCAAGCTCTCTTACCCACGCCGCAGCAAACGTCTTGGTAGATTCATCCGCGTCGTCACCAGTAGCGACCGAAGGATGATCAAACGGTGTCAAGACACCCTTGGAGGATCGTACATACGGAGCGGTCAGCGCCTCAATGTACCAGGTACGACTGGGGGTGTAGATCTCAAACTTGGTGTCAGATTTCACTTGAACCTTCATATCCATGCTAAACGGGACTTCGCCCTTAATGTTGCCGTTCGACTCATCAATGTAAAACAGCCTTGGCGTGGCTGTTAAGATAAAGAGACGGACTTTGCTGAAGAGTGAACGTGTCCATTTGCCTGATTTACGGACTACACCCACACAAACGATAGTTTCGTTCTGAATAGTAGCAGGAATGCGCCTTAGGTCGAATGCATCGAAGGGAGTTTCTGGTGCTGGCCCAGGCATTGTAGTCGCTACGGCGTTTGATGTCTCTTGCTTGAGCTCGCTAATTGATTTACGTTCTTCAATCATCATGGGGTCTACAGGGTCTGCGGGTTCGTCCAAGTCCTGAGACTCTCGATCGTGCTCGGCGTGAAGAGATGGGTCGTAGACCGGTGTAGGTGCAGTTCTGGAGTAAAGAATACGCGCAATTGTGACATGTCGGCTCTGAGAGGAATCGGTGATTGCGGACGATTCTTCATCTATTAATCCAAGTGGAGCGAAGAACGGGTGCCTCAGGATTCGATCTGCCTCTTCGAGAGGGCTGGCAGCAGATGAGCCCCACCGCTTTGAACGGTCACGTTCTAACAGTTTGCAGATTAGGTCTTTGGCATGCTCATCAATTGGCCGGTTAGGGAATCGTAAGGGGCCATGCAGAATTGCCTGAAAGGTCTTGTACTCACTCTCGCCTCTGAAGGGCACATGTCCCACTAAGGCCTCATAGAGGACAATTCCAAGAGCCCACCAATCACAGGCCTCTGTCACAGGCTCATCATTAAGCAGCTCAGGTGGCACATACGCTGCCGTACCTACAAAAGATGCCGCTCTTGGCCGATGCATTCCATCCTCCTCATTGTTGAGGGCGGCGGCTTGTGCTGCCTTCGCTTGCAAGACCTTATCGTCGGAGCTGTAGAACTGCGCAGCCTGCATTCGCTTCTCTTCGGTACTACTGGATTGTGATGCAGCGACAGGGATTGGCGCCGACGAAGCCTCGTCAGTGATCTTGGCGGTGCCAAAATCAGCAAGTTTGATATGCCCAGTCTCGGACAGGAGAATGTTGCTGGGTTTGATATCACGATGAATCACGTTTTTGCTATGCATGTAATGAATGGCGTCCGCCAACTCTGCGATGTAGAATCGAACATGGTCAGTCGGCAGCACACCGCTAGTGCAGTGAGTTCCAGGCGTGGGAATGCTCACATCGTCCACATCCCGCTTCGTGTCAACCGTTGCGTTCGAATTTGCATTTGCCTCATTTGGCATTGAGTTTGCAGTCGGCTCTGTGGGCTGTACTTCTGGTGGTGGCGGTGCATGCATGAGATGGTCGTAGAGCTCGCCTCCCTTGGCGAGCTCGAGCACATAGTAAAGCGATATTTCGTCCTGGAACGTGCAGTGCATGCGGATAATTCCTGGATGACCGAATAGCCTGTGCAGGACGTTGCGCTCATTAATAACCGTCTTTGTCTTGTTGTATCGACGGATGAAGTTCTTGTCAACAACCTTGATGGCAAACATTTGCCCCGTTGCATTTCGAGTTGCGGCATAAACCTGAGCAAAAGCGCCCTTGCCGAGAGTCTCTCCCATCGTGAAGTCTTCTGGACGTAGCTTCTGTGGAAGCATCCCTGACTGCGTTGAAGGTTTGCTCGTCACAGCCTTGCTTTCTGGTTGTTGCTTGCTGGAAGTTGGGTTCAAACTGCCTTGAGTGGTACTGTCAGAGGCCAAATCCTTTGCTCCCTCATTCGAGTTGGACTCTAGACGTGGCTGGGCCTGTTGATGCTGGGATGCTACGGATTCCTTGGTTTCAACGTGTTCTTTGGCTTCGTGGGACTTCTGGATTTCGACGGGTAGGTTCGCTCCGACTTGCTCTTTTGGTTCGACAAGTTCTTTCGCTTCATTGGGTCCTTTCGGCTCGTCGGTAAGCGCTTCGTCCGAATCCACAGGCAGCTGGACGTCCTGCTCGGTGACTTCGTGCTGCGTGAATTCCGCTGCTGGAATTGGCTCTGCCTTCCCCTCCTCCACACCATGATCGTCTTTACCCTCAGGAAGGAGTGTCTCGCACGGCTCTTCCGTGGCTTTCTCGGTGGGTTTCGAAGTCTTATCCTCACTTGACGTCGGATCTGAAGCCTGGTGGCCTTCTACCGCGATGGCAGGCCCAGAAGAGCTCGCAAAATCCCCGGCTTCAGGTGCATTACTCTGGCCTTCGGTGAATCTCTCACAAGCTTGGTCAGTTGGCTCAGATGACATTCTCGTATGCCTATGACACTTGGTAGTTAACGAGAAGCTAGCGTGAAACTAGCAAAAACGGTGGTAAAGCTGAGGTAGTCCTTCGTTAACGCAAACCAAAGGTCAGAATTTGGTGCGTGTGGCACGAGTTCGATTTCGAGGCTAAATAATATGCGGCTTTCTCGTCTCCCGGCGAGATTCAGCCTAAAATGCACCTTTCAGCCAACGAGAAGTGCAGTGTGTGTCGCGAATAATCCGTCCAATGCGCAGGATGGAAAGTATCCCGCGGAGAATCAGGCTTCGAAAGTCGTGCTGCGAGGTCTGATTTTTCCTTCTCATCTTGCCTGACTGAAGCGAGAATGTGACTGATGCCTGGCCGATGACTGGGTTGGACTGAGCGATTGGCCCTGGGGCACTAGTGGCACGTTCCCCCTAGGCATGAGGATACATGCAGGTATATACAAACCGGACTGGGGTGTATGGTAGCTTTGAACAAGCGGGAAACTATCAATACGAATTTGAGCGAGGGTGTGTCAGGCCCTTGAGACTAGGTAAAGAAGGCGCAACTAGGATGTAAGCAACGCTTTGGTACGGAACGCAAAATCAAGGCAACGAAAAGAACTATCTCCTAATTAAGGGTCCTCAGGGCTGAATAAACGTCATGCAGTGACTGAGGACGCGCTCCAGGGTTTCGCTATCGAGTGACATCTCCGAGAAGATAAGGTTCCACAACTCCAGTGAGATCATTTCCTCGTCGTAGGCATCGAGTGCATCGAGGATGTCTGAGCATGCGGCCGACCACACGTCTGGATCCCAATTCTTGGCGAAGTCTGCGCCAGCAGCTTTGGCATCTCGAAGTTCGGCCAGCGTGCGGGCGCACACAAGATTGAAGAAATTACGTACATCCGTCTTACGAACCGCGCCAAGCTTCTCGCTATCAAGGTAGGCAAATGTTGTTGAGAGCAACGAAACCACGCTTGGAGGTCGGGTACGCTGCATTCGTGCGACTCCGCTTCGACCTGACAGAGCGAATGCCTGGGCAAGCGCAGCGCTAGCACGAGCGCTACTTGGAGACATTTCTGAACTGATTACGACCCCACCGGCTCCGCCACTAATGCTGCTCATTCCACTGTTAAGACCGCCGCTCTCCTTCACTTCTACAACCACTTCACCTGTGATCGATGGAAGGGAGGCAAGCGCAGCTTTAATACGATCAAGGATTCCCAGTTCTGCTTTCTGCGCGTCTGGTGACAGTGGGGGTGGAGGTGGGGGTCTGGGCCTGTTGGGTGTTGCAGGAGTTGATTGAGATGGCGGCAAGGGCGGTGGAGGCGGAGGTCGTGACCTCCCTGGCGATGAAGTTGTGCTTGCATTTTGACTGTCACTGGAAGGAGCCGCTGCTGTACTGGTCTTGCCGGATTGAGAACTGCTTCGGATGCGGGCTTCTGTTTCTCTCCGTAGGACTTCGACCTCAGCCTCTGCCGCAGCTCGCGCAGCTTCGCGGGCTGCTTCCTGCTCCTTTGCCTTACGAGCTGCCGCTCGAGCATGCGCTCTGGCTTTGGCGGCCATCTCCTGCGCCTTGGAAGGATTGGCCCATCCTGCGGAAGTGAAATCATCATCTTCTTCGCTATTGTTCGAGTTAAAGTCGTCATCCTCATCGGTATCGGCCCCAAATCCTCGGTGAAACCTGCTCAAGACCTCGTCTTCCTCTGGCTTCGCCACAGGCGTTATGTTCGTAGTAACAACATTCGGCACAACCTCTCGTTGAGCATTGGGAATGCGCTTGGGCTTGGATGCAAAGAGCTCATCCTCGATCTCGTCATCGTCGTTTGCAACCACCGTAATACCCTCAATCAAACTGTGAATCCTGTCCTCGCGCTCATCCTCTAGGGCGAGCGCTCTCAGCGACTCTCGCCAAGATTCTTCCTGAGCCATTTCGTGTGGGCTGCCCGTTTGCTTAATCCAGGATGTATCTAGGCGTAGCAAGCGCAACGATGCGCCCCAATCCTATAAACAGTTTAATGAGCGAATCCAATGTACAAGGTATGCCACCGGTGAGGAGTATGCCTTTGAAAGGTCTAGAGTATCACTCGCTTTTCACAACTCATGAGCCTGGCATAGTCCAGGGCGGGGCGAGACGCAGACGGAAGGAATGTATGCAATCCAAGGCCGTATGCATGGCAGTTTGATCGGGTCAGATACCAGCTGCACTGCTTATCTCACCCCAAATAATTCATCTGCTTGCGAGTCTTGAAGTAAGTTTTCACATTAGCAAATGTTCGGAAAGAGACGCGCGCGCCTGCGTACCGCACGAACCAGACTCTGAAGCAGGCCTAGAACGCTCTTATATCACGAATTATATAGTTTGAAGAAGCAAGTCTCTCCGGAAACCGCCGGAAGTGACCACCTTCAGTCGTCTTCCTTACCTTTGCTGTGGACAGGATTCTTGCTTTGTAGTGTCTGGGAGAAGTGGCATTGCAGATCCTTCATGTCTAAGACCACACAAGAGAGCCAATCTTCCCAGCACAATGCCACTCCCTGGAACGCGACCGATGCGCAGAAAGAGAGCCCAAGCACAGATGTGGTGCGTGCCCTTTCAACGCTGGCGTTTGGACTGTTCCCAGCAAAGCTGATGAGACGAGACCAACGTCGCACACCGCACCTTTCGACAGTAGACTATAGCTCTCATGAGGTGAAAGCTACTTCAAGTACGCAGCCGAGTGCTAAGCTGCATTCAAACGCTGAACCTCCAACCAGCAGTTCAACAGACAAGTCCGATGGTTCGATGCTACTTCAAGATGACATCGCGGCCTCGTGCGTGAATGTGGTGGCGGATGAAGATCTACTGCAGCAGGACTTCATCCGTAACGTGATGGTACGTTCTTTCCGCTGCTTCTATGGAAGTGATGATGCCATCACATCGGATGAGGACAACGAAGTCAGCTTTTCTCCACGCACACTCCGGTCGAGACGAATAATATCCTCTCATGATTCAACGGGTTGCACCCGACAGCCGACTTGCGAGCTGGTCCAGCGGCTTGAGCAGACAATAGCTGGACAGCGGTTAGAAACGAAACAGAAAGAGGACTTCATGTTATGTGGTGATGAGCTCAAGGGTTATCGTAGCCCAGTCTCACGACAGCCTTCAAGGAATGCACGCAAACCTTTTCCTTGGATGAGCATGCACACCCTCACACGTGACTTACTTTTGCCAAGCAATTTCTCATCCTCGAGCAAGCATTCGAGCTCAGTGCATGTTTCGACTGATGATTCCTTCGCAAGCTACGTGCCTCGACGGCTAAGGTTCCTTCACACACGGCTCTACTGGGGAGATCTTATGGACCAAGTTCCCGGTACCGGTGAAGTGCATCGTATTTTGGCTAGCCGGCTTGCAGCAACGTTGCGACCTCGAAGAAGAGATGAAGGAAGCATTTGCTGTGTTCGCTGCGTGCGCCTAGCCAACCGAACGACGGTGACGCCACCGAGACCACATCCATTGAGCCTAGCGCCTTTCCCAACTGCCCACCAACCAGCGAATGCATCGCAGCGCGGACTTTATCGTCGCGTACCGCTGATCGCAAAGTCGATTAGTCATTTCTATGATGTCTTGGATGTCATCGCAGAGGGTAAAATATTGAACTTGCATGAGGCCAGTTCGCCAGAGGGTGTCGATCCAATGCAGGGTGATCTGGAGTCTAAAGACCACGTTCCACCTTGTCAACAGTTTTCATTGGAACCGGACGGGAAGGCAAAGGCCGATGTTGTCGGTATGCTGCGTCGGTTTTGGAAGAGTCTTGAAGACCCTTCATCAACTACCAGGCTTCACTCGCATGAGCTTACCATCTTGAACTCGCATGTACTTGTTCTTGCGGCGAAGTGTAAGTTTACTGGGCGTTGTGTTGCAATGAAGCGCACACCCTTGAACCCACGTCTTTGGGCTGCACTTCATCTTGGCAAAGAATCAATTCAGGATGTCATTCCTGGCTGGACCTCTTTGCTTCTTGCGTTGCAGCTCTCTAACGTTGCTGATGGCATTGTCCCCACAGGTTGGCCAGCAACAGGCTATGCAACTACTTTGGAGGTTATTATATCTGAACTCGAGCCAGCCGTTTACCAAGTCGTCGAACATATTCCCAAGCGATGGGCAGACTTCGATGGAATGATTGCCGACGACCATGCTCCCACCCTCTTTGATCGTTTGTTTGCCAATGGGGTCTCCATTGCTCCACAAGATGTGGCAGAGTTAATGAAGCAGGTTCTATCGGCGCTAGTCCATCTCCGTGACCCACTGAAGCTTGCTCCCACACTTGAACCCATGTCGCATTGTCACCTTAGCCCGCGGTTTTCGCCTCTTCTCGCCCCAGGAACGTGCATTTCGCATCGAGATATCAAGCCACATAATCTTGTGTGTCTACAAAAGGAACAAAAACAAGCGGAGTCTGCGAACTCATCGTGGTCTTCCACCCAACTTGTTCTTGTGGACTTCGACGATGTCCAAATGTTCGAACTGGCATTTGATGAGCCAAATTTCCACCGTGTGGCCGGCAGTCCTATCTTTGTAGCCCCTGAAGTACTCCATCCTCGCCGACGTCGCTTTCTAGCTTCGGATGACTCATCCGATATGTGGTCTTTGGGAGCACTGCTCTTTCATATGACATCAAGAGCTAAGTTAAACCGGGCTGGACAGCCCTTTCGCTTCTGCATGGGTCCAAATGCAGCAGGAATTCGGAAGAGCCGTCGCACTGATCGGCATACTCCCTTATCTACCAATGGTGCAAGGCGGCAGCGCTCCAGAAGTGCCTCATGTCCTCCACCTCCGCCTTGCTCGATTCATGCGTTAGTCCGCGAAAGGCTGGTGCAGCGGAGCGAGGACGCCACCGCCACTTGCACTCTTTCGCCTCATGAAGCTGAGTTACTTCGGTCTCGCCTAGCCCTCGACTCCGCTGCCCGTCGTTTTCATTTGATGCCAACCAGACAAGGTTGTACCCCTTCCGCAGCCAACGCTCCTGAAGCTGGTTCTATCCGCTCCTTGTGTAATTGCCCAGATCACCCTATTCACTACACCAATCAGCACTCTGCAATCTTGCCGCGAATACCTAACGGCCCAGAGGACGACCCTTTATGTCTAGACCCCAGTGATTTGGAACGAGACCTCCTCGATCTCATGCGGACCCTCCTACAACACAATCCATTACTTCGACCCAAGCCAGAGGAGGCACTCCGACATGTTAGCTTGCATTTGCCGGCCATATCGCCCGCAACCCAGACTTTTAGGCGAGCATCCGAGCTAGTGGAAGTCACCCCTGGAATTAGGCATCTTATATCCGACCGGATGTGCACCTTCCGACGGCTCTTGATGACCCTCCGACAGCAGACGAAAGCAAATAATCAGCCCAAGGTACCGTTTACTTTGCAATTTTCTCATAAGACAGGAAGCCGGTCTCGAAAGTCCTTGCTTGCGCTCTTAGCACTCACCGCCTTTATACCGAGTGCTTCGACATCGCTCGCATCACGGATCCATCGAATTCTACCTGACATCCTAAAGGTCCCCGAGGCTCATGCCCTTTTCCAGACGTCAGTGGAACAGAATCATGACTATCGTGACATGTGGCATTGCATATCGATGAAACAGCTTGCGAAATCAGGTCGGAAAGGCTTTAGAAAGCTGAAGAAATGTTTGCAGCAGAGCAAACTTGCATTCTCAAGTTCGCTAGCGCAACTTATTCATGCTACCCTGCAGGAACTTCGATCCATGCAAAGCACCCAAAGATCTGTCCGCCAAGCGTTGTATCGCCACTACGCGTCGGTCGTAGGGCCAGAACGTGCAGTTGACTCGACAAAGCGTACCTCGCCAGCCGAGGCTTCAGGTCTGCTCGTTATTGCTCCTGGATTGACTGTCGATCTACGTGATTGGTCGACTCATACGAGCGATCGAATGCTCGAACGGCAGCTTCGCGAGCTTAAACAGCTTGGCCTCTCTTATCTTGTTCGGTTAGTCCTCATTCCTGCTCCTCGCATCAACAAAATCCAGTCAGAAGCTGGGCCCAGGTACGCCCGTACGTACACACGTGCGAGGCTTTATTCCGCGACCCCCACTCACTGCATCCCCAACAACCCCTTTTTCATTAATCATGCGGGTGAACTCATGAGTACTGTGGGTGACGAAGCAAGTGTATGGCTCGAGCTTGGTGCACCTTTACCGTGGTTCGACCCGGGAACCATGTGCGGACTGCTGGATATTCCTCTGCTCCTTTCAATCGAACAAGTTAGTACACTGCTTGCAAGCCAATGCCTGCACGCTCTTAAGGACGCCTCCATTAAAGAAGACACTATCCGCACTTTCAAGTTAGCAGTCGAGGCGTATTCGCGTTTGCGTTTTGTGGCACTGGGCTACACGTTTCAAACCCTTGTGCCATCCCTGTTTCAAGTTGAGGAGGATCTGCTAACTCCAGCGCCTGGATCCAGTGCTGATGGTGTGGATGCAAGCAAAGCCACATCTTTTTCGAGCTACCGACATGCGACGAGCCTGTCTCACCAACCTCAGGCGACTCTTCTCGGTCTGACTCCGTCTTCCAGCCTGGAATCGTTACCTGAAGCAACAAAGAGCAACAATGAGGGTAGTCAACCACTTGACTACGGTTCTATTAGGTCGAATGGAGTCATCTTGCAAATATCTCCACTTATCCCTGCGATTCGCATGAGGCTGCAGCAGCAACGGTTGCAAAAAGCCGAAGGACGAATCTCCCGAAGGGGTCGACAGGACGCAAGTACGTGTACGACTCCAAGAGTTGAAGAATCTTTGCCGTCGATGCCCACGGGTGAGTGTAAGTACACTGAGCGAACCTTTGACCCATCTTACTGGGACTTGCTTGAGTCATTCCCACAATTCGGTGCGATTCCTGTGGGTAAAATGTGCAAGGATCAGACATCTACACAAGCCTTTACCGATAATGTTGTCAACAAGCCGTCAACAAAGAAGCGCCATCCACCCAAAAAGAAGGGAATTCATGGGGGAATGATGAATTCCATCGATCCTGATTCCGACCTCGACCCAATCCTTGATCATGAACTCGAAGATTAATCTACAACGATCATCGAATGTTTCCGGTCGTTTGGATCTTTAACTGATTTTATAAGCTTAGATTCTATGTGATTCGAATCCTTTCTTCTTGTCCTACTGACTAATTTTCTTCTTGATCAGCGTCACCATGATTCAACTCGCGACTACATTTCACTGACTCTAGTTCCACACTTTTGCCGAGATTACATAATCGTTCAGATTCTCTTGACTGCTCGACTGCCTCCCATTCAACGACGTATTGTTAGTATGAATCCTTGGCCCTCCAGCCCATGCCATGACGTTTCTTTCAGCGCATCAACCCGAGACCGAACCTTTCTCTATGTTTGATGCGTTGTTGTGATTGTGGTCATTTGGTTGCAATTCGGAGATGTTGCCTCGTCGACTTGATGGATGACACATCCTTTTGTACTCAAGCTTATACTATCCGTGTATTCGCAAGGCGGCAAGGCACGTCTCTGGCTATTTTGTGGCAGTTCAGAACAATCGACATGTATTTTCCGTCCTGTTCGCAATACATTGTACCTATCTGGCCCTCCTCCTCTTTCTCTCTTCGACCTCCTGACCTTATCACAGAGTTAGCGATCAAGTCTTAGAATAGAGGTTGGTACTACCAATCCCGAATTAAATGGATCAATACCTGTTCGAGCTATCGAGGCATCTGCCAGCTCATATCATCGTGTCCACAGCGTGCAGCTACCCGGTTTCCCCAGCTCAGCTTGTACAGCAAAATATCTCAAGATTCTGAAATTCAGAATCGCACAATGCCGCGTGGTTAATAACTCGATATTTTCGCAGTGCCTGTGCGTGCGAATTGCATCTTACGTTAGGCATCGGTGCCCCGCTGTGTCAAACCATATAGACGCGCCGTAGGATTCCAGATCTGATGCTGTAATCTACACCAAAATCGCAGCCGCATAGCTTGGGACTTCAAACTGAATACACCATGTCGAAAACGGCCTCATGCTGCAGTGCAGGATCTACATGGAGTGAAAACGACGCTTGGAAGCCGCCGCACGCGGCATCCGCCTCACCAAGTGGTCGCGGTGATCATCAGGCAGTTCCAGAGAAACACAGTCGTGGAGAGTACTCTCGCCCGGCACCCTTGAGCCAGACTCGCGAACATCCGCGCGTGCCACAGTTCAAATCCTATAAATCCATTCTGATCTACGCACTTCGTGCGTTTGGGTCATCCTTCCTCATCGGCTACGGACTGAGATCGGGCTTCTCTCTTGTGTTGCGAATTATAAAGTTCGCTCGCACGGACCCGAAGTCGTTGCTCTCGTTCGAGCGGCTCTTCGCTGACGACCATGTTCGGGCAGAAGCAGTACGCTTAGGATGTTTCTTTGGTGGTTTCAGCGGCTTATTTGAGTTCACCTTCCATGCTCTACGACGATTCCGCAATTCCGAGTCCGATGATGGCTGGAACGCTGCAATTGCTGGATTCGTAGGTGGCCTTTCAATCCTCTTCCAGCCGGCCGACTCAAGGCGAACGCTAGGTTTGTATATGTTTGCCCGCGTTTTGCAGTGCGCTTACAATGCGCTGAAAGATCGAGGGAAGGTTAGACCACTTCCGTACGGAGATGCCTGGCTGTTTGCCATTTCCTCCGCGATGGTAATGTATTGCTACGTCCTCAGGCCTCAAGCCTTATCTCCGAGCTTCTACAGATTCATCCTTCGCACAGGGCCAATTGCATCCATTGTGCTTGACGCCGTGCGTGCGACTACGTACAAGCTTCCGTTCAATGTCGAACCTCTTAAAGAATTCGTCCGAAAGAACTGGAATATTTCACCAAGCTATGCTTTCTTCTTGCCATCACCGACGGTAGATGGTCAGAAGAGAACAATGACCATCGTTGCATGGATGTGGAAGATGCTCACGGCAAAACGCAAGAAGTTCCAAGAGCACGGCGTCGTACCATCATCGCCGGAGAGTATTCGAACGGTAATGTCAAGTCTGGGAGCATCAGCGACAGAAGTGGGGCAAGTTGTCTTTGCGTGCTCGGATTCGGCAGTATCTTTAGTGAATATTGCATTGGGCGAGACGCTGACAGGCAACATGTCACGATCAATCGATCTGACGCTGGAAGGGACAGATGGAGAATTGCCAAAAGCTCTCCTGAAGCAAGCAATTGACTTCGCCAAGAAGTCTGCCGAGGAGCAGTTGACCTTAACCAAAGACCGGCAGAATCCACTTCTAGAAACACTACTAGACACATATCTGGGCCGATCGGCAGCACACGTCATTGCAAACTCCGGTCCTGACCCCATTTATACCGTTGCTTGTGCAATGACCGAAAATACTATCAAGGACGCTGCTGCTCCCTTCACCCCCACTCCAAGACTCGACGCTATATCAGAAGCAGTCAGCTCATTGCAGCGCATGGCCTCCCATGCAGTATATGCAAGCACGCATACCCAGCCTCTGGCTCAGGGCGCATACCATCTAGATAAGGATACCATGAAGCACTTGGTCGCCTTTGCAACACTTGAAAAAGCACAACGTGAGATTCAACATGGTAGTGGCTCAAAAATTATTGCCAATGCTGTAGGTGAATCTCTGCACGCATGGCCGCCAGGTTCTTGCGCTAGAGACTTTGCCCGAGTGCCATGCTTTGCGCTACATCCACAGACGCCTCATTCATGCCTGGCAAATGGGCTTCGAGTGTTCACGGAAACCGTGATCAAGATGCTACCACTATATAGCTCGCTGACATTCGTGCCGCTTGTTGTTTTCCGGACTGTGCGGCTTATCTCCCAGCCCATCAAGCACTTGCTTGAAGCGTTGCGGTCGCTGGCGGGCTCTCTGGTATTCATCGGGGCCTTTTCGAGCGTCTATCAAATGGTGATTTGCTTCCAGCGTAACCTCTCCTCTCATTCTCGGGCTGAGATGAAGTTCAACATATTCTTTGCCGGCATTGTCTGTGGCTTCGTCTCCGTGCTGTTTGAAAGAAAAAGCCGCCGTAGTGATTTGGCCTTGTACCTCCTTCCTCGAGCTGTAGACTCTTTTGTCTGGCTGATGCGAGAGAAAGGTTACTTGCCAGGCCCTATGTTAGGCTCTTACAACATCGAGAACCTCCTACTATGGTGTACATCAATGAGCGCTTTAGGTTATTACTTCGTTCATGAACCGCAGCACATGTCTTCACTTGTCTACACCATCATGTCATACCTGTTGGGGCGTGATCCGCTAGCAGATGTCAAGAAGCAAGAAAAGCTGCTCGAAGCCGCTGTAACTGCAGCTGAAATGACTGCAGCCGGTGATCCCTCTACGACCCCACTCCCAGTTGCTTGCAATCATGAAAATTCTGACAATAAAGACGAGTAACGGATGCTAAGTTAACCACTCGACTGCGCAGGTCACGGGAGAAGTGCCCGAACAGAGCAGACACAGGGACTTCCGGTGCCCTTAACGCCTGATTGAGCAACAAACCAACTGCAAATATTGGCTATCACAGATCCCGTACGACTACTTTATTCTCAGGTAGACAGGTCAATTCAACATCTTGGCTCATCTCTCAGGTTTGGACGGCAAGTCCGTGGGTCGAAAGGCAGAGACGATGTGAATAGGGTGTCAGACGGGCAGTGAAACTAGGCAATCAGAAACTTAATTACTAAGGCGTAAGCCCAATGACTCTCAGAAAACTAAAGACATTTCCAGTGATGGAACAGGTGAGTACTTCGGGTTCAAGATGGCAAACGCAAAGGCTCCCTCAACACCAGCTTGACGTGATTCGACTGAGGGCAGTCAAATCGGGAATTATAATGGGACAATACTATGATACTAGGGATGCTTTCAGGGTCTCTGCGAATGCGCGACTGGATGAGTACAGCGGAAGAAATAAACACAAGTGAAAGGAAGATGTGTCGTCAATACAGCAGATGTTGTTGCGAGGGTAAATAAATGGAGTAGTTCTTCGTATTATACGCAAATCTACGTCGAACCTAACTGGGCCAGTTAGGCGATAGTACAGTGGCATTTCGCTCCGCAGCCAGCTTTTGCTTCTCGTCTGGCCCCAGATTCCACAATATCGTACACTGTAGATTCTGGTACGGAGCGGATTTGGCGCTCAACTAATGCGAGTTGTTGCCAGAAGCCGCGATTCGGCTGGACAATATAGCGTCGAATTTTCGTGTAGTAGTAGACATCCTTGAGAGAACAGCGTGTCAGATGCATAATATAGGCAATGATCAGTGATGCGGATCGTGAAATACCCATCTGACAATGAACCATGATACGTGCATTACAATCTTCCTGTTTTGCCATATCAATGAAGTTGAAAACTAGCTGGAATTGGGAATAGATATCGGAATTCTGGTCATCATGCATTCGAATTGTCAAATACTTGATAGGTTTGTTGTTGGTGAGTCGTGCAGTCGGATGGTCTTCGAAATAGTTGCAAATGTCAGTCGAGATATTAACAATATGCGTGATCTGCAGATCCAGTAGCGAAGCAAGTGACCATGCACACCGCTGATCACCTAAGTAGAGCCATGGGCTCAGGATCAGGTTTGGATAGACGTTTAAGTCTGGATCGAACTCCATAGCACTTGTGCCTGGTACTACATGACCATTTTGTACTTGACCGTTAACCAATGGCGTTACCGCGTTGGCGGCATCGCTCTGCTCATTCGACAGTTGAAGGTACATCTGCTGCAAGCGATGGAGATAGGGTACCTCAGACCTAGGGATGTTGAAAGGGCATGCTGTAATCAGATGCCGCGCATCGGTTCGCTCTGGGTATGGACCAACTAAGCCGTACAGTGGAGGATCAGCTTCGTCGGGATTTGGAGACAACGGCCACTGGATTACAAGACCTTGGCAAGTCTGGCACACCAAGCACCCATCGGGCTGCGCTGGTGACTTGTCAATCGGCGACTGAGGCTGACTTTGAGATCCACCCTTTCGCCGTCGAGACCGACCAGGACCGCTCTTGCCACCTCCTTGCTCAACTGGAGACATTGGAGATACTGGAGAAGCTAATGGAGTAGACTCGCGCGCGGTCTTACTACCACGCATGTCGGCATCGGCTTCTTCTCCTTCTTCAGAACTTGCAGCATCGTATTTCACTTGCGAAGGACTCAGTAGATCTGGCTTGTTCATGCCCGATTGGCGAACCAGAGCATCTGTCGCTTGTCTTCTCTTCTGATTCTGACGTCGAGCCTCTTCCATTGCGACCTCCTGGAGCTGCCAATTGAAATCTCCCTGCAGCTTCGGCAAGCCTTGTGCTTGGGGACGAGCCTTCAGGACAGGAGGGGCGGTAGGGGTCGGCACATAAGATGGTGAAGGAGATCGAAGCGATAGATGAGGCTTAGCGCATTTGCACGACGACATGGTAGTCAGAGCTTTACGTTGCTGGAATAGGCAGGTGTCGATTGCGTTAATGGAATTCAAGATACCTCGCTGGATATCGGCTTCACAAAGCTGAGGATGTGGAAGGTCACATATGAGGAATGGGAACCTCTCCTTAAATCCTTGCAAGCCTCCCCGTAGTGTGATTAAACGAGACACACCATCATCCACCGCGGCCATAAGTTGCACTATTTGTGCATGTTGCTTTGTAAACCGGCCTTTCTCAGCACCAGGTGCATCGGCAGCCGGAGCCCCAAAATGAAGATGATTCCGGTCGTCTGGGCTCTCCTTGTCACGTAGATGCGCAAGTTCATCATCACCATAAAAAACAATCGTATTGCGTGGATCGAGCGCAGCAGCGCGTTGGTCAATTAGAGGCGTCGTATTGAGGACATTCCGACCAGCTTGATGAGTAAATTCTGTAATACACACGGCACCTCGGATGTGTTCTTGATTGTAAGCTGCCATTGAACGACAGTCCACCAACCTCAAGAGCGGCTTCGCAATATGGCTCATCAGTAGGGCGTCATGCGGAGTCATTATGAGATTGTAGAGTTCGTCTGCATTGCAAAAAGAATGACGTCCGGTCAGGCTCAGACTGCGTGTGTACTTGTCATAACCTGATGAAACTGAAGCCTTGGCTTCTTGAGCTAAGGCTTCGAAGATCTTTGCATTCTCGGCCTCTTTGCGCTCTGCGTCCTCTTGCTCTTTCTGCAATTTGAGTCGGCGTGCTTCGATCGCTGCCTTTTGCTCTTCGCGAGTCATGTGCGCTGGCGCCACAGTGCCTTCATTACTGTTACCCGCAACATCGCCCTCCGCGAGACTTAGCGCTGGAAGTGCAGTTGCGGCACGAAGCTGCTGTTGGCTAAGCGCACGAGTCAGAAGTGATGGTGAAGGTGAGGTTCGGCCTGCTCCAGGTGCACCGCCCGCGATACCTCCTGACGGCGGGACAGGTTTGCTGGTCGGATGCGCACGAGGTGTTGTACTTGTCAAGACAGGTGCGACTGCAGAGTCGCTGCGAGCAGCTGCAGAGAGGCCAGTGCTATTGGCCACAGGCTCAGTAGCTTCATGCACATGCGATGTGATGGAGTCACTCTGCTGTGACTTCGTGGAGGTGGAAGGTGAGTTAGTGATTGTCTTTGTGGACTGACCTGCCTGGGTTGCTTCCAAAGAGCTCCCCTGAGGATCAGCTCGTGCATTATCCTTACCTTCGGGCACTTGCGCTAAGGAGCGCTCCATGCCATTGCGAGGGGTCAGGAAGTCGTGTGATGAGAAAGTCCGGCCAAGTTTGCTACGTTCGGGGCTATTAGTATTCTGAGATGTTCCAGCGTGCTCCGGAAGCATCGTGCTAGATAGCGTTCTGTGGAAATATTGGGTACTCAGACCAGCATTCAGTGACAGGGCAGTGAGGTGACTTTTGGAGTGTGAGAGCGACGCACTAGCGATGCTACCATTAGGTGCAATAGGAGTGGTTTGAGACAATGGTGTTGGGGTAACCAACGACAAGCGACGGGTCGACGCTGTGTTGTTGTTGTCTTTCGAAAGGTGAGACAGCAATGAAGTTCGTCGAGATTTTGGTGTTGTGGCTGCATCACTGGGTCCATTTACAAGTTCCGTAAGTTCCTCCTCCCCGAGCAGGACATCTGAATCCGAACCCTCGCTAGCAGTCTGGCTCTGATCGTCGACAGAAATTCCGCTATGAGTAAGCTGTGGATGGCTACGCACAACTGGCTGCTCTCGATGACTGTTGTGGTGCTGGGACTGCTGCTGGGCGTGCGCCGACTCCTGTGGTTGAGGAAGCAGAAGCTGCTTTTGGGATTTTTGTTTCTGCAGCTGTGGATGCGGATAAGATGCGCCAGGTTGACGGGCATTACTGCTAATAGTTGCGGTTGACGCTGTTCCTGAAGCTGGCACTCCAGAACCTGATGCTGACGCATGGAGAGGCTTTGAAATACCACGAGAACTAACGGCGCGCTCCGGAGATGATGTGATACTGTTTGGCAAATGAACTAGCGCGTGGTGATCTGACATGTCTGAACTCGCCGAGAGAACGTCGGTTTGGCCATCTCTAAGCAGAAGACTAGCGTCAGGGCCACGCCTCAAGGTGGATGAGGAGTCGGGGCCATTCTGGGAGTGATGAGAACGATGATGATGATGATGAGAAGAGGCGTTCTGCTGGTGACTGTGGTAGTCGTCCACCTCAGGGGAGCTTGAACCTAGCCGCCCTGAAGGCGTAGGAGAATCGTTGATATGATGCCTTCCCGTGTTGATTTCGGCAGGTCGGTACGGGTAGCGACGCTCGGGGGTATTATGCCGTGATGAATGGGTCTCCGTCTGGTCTTGAGTATCGCTCTGCCCGCTTCTCAGATTGTCTTGAGTGCCTTTGCTATGGGCCGAGGGCTGGGGCTGAAAGGCAGTACTCACCAGAGGTGAGTGTGGTGGTGACTGTCGAGGGAGAGCAGCGTGTTGTGTGGGCAGTGCGCTCCCTCCGTGCTGACGAGAGGAGGACGACGTGTGTCGCGCCGAAGGGTGAGGTTGGGCACGAACTTGAGAACTAGGCACACCATGGGAGTGAGATGAAGACTCACCATGGCGTGAGGAGCTTTGAATAGTTTGCACAAGCCCCGCATACACCTCTCCCTCGCGCACCGACGCTAGAGTACCTGTACTCCTTAACAGACTGCCATCGGAAACTCCATTCGACGCGGGATGCAGCATACGCTTCGATTTGTGGGGTGCCGACTCAGTATCCGAAGGTGGGCCGTCGTCGGCCTGCAGATGATTGTTCCAGCTCATTCTCTGCCCGCGTACGGTCTCCAAACCCTGCACGGTGAAGACCAGTTCACGTCAATCACAAGTCAGAACGACGTGGAAGCACAAGTTCAAGCCAGGATGCTGCAGGTACGACCGTGGAATCGAGTCAGAACAAAGTTGAAAATACGTGCGGTGCACTATTATGCACCGACACTCACCTTCCTCTGCCGCAACCAGGCCCGAAACGAGCGAACCGAGTCAACTCGAAATTGAGTCGGCTCGCGGGTGTGCTTCTGGGACTTCTAGTTAGTGTCGGCGTTCCGGTCCTCAACAAACTGCTACAGACCGTTAAGCTGCGTACATTGGTGAATTTTAATAGCCGCTTCTAGAGGCTCCGTGCCAATAATATCGCTTCCAAACCTAGCAGTTTCTTTTCAAAAACGTCCATCCGTCCTGGCCCGGATTTGCATGCACCCCAAATCCAGGCCAGGGCGGATAATTGAACTTGAAAAAGACATAACGGTGCAGCTTGCGCGGGAAGGTATTGCGGCAAACGTACGGAGAAAAAAACCGGCTAGCTGCGTAGACAGTTTGCAGCAATTGCACTCCCACTACAGAGCTCTTTGCCTGTGGTCCTTTCTGCCTGCCAAATCTCTCGACGTTTAGTCCTCACTGAACAAGGCTTGAGTCACTAGTCAAGCTTGCGAACCAACTTGCGGTGGAAAACGTACTTGGGTACGCCCACCCGAGTCGTTTAACTGAGAGATGGCCAACGCTTCTGTCCCGTCGGCAATGCCTCCGCTCAACTACCGCAGCATACCCGGTCCTGCTGGAAGGTTCGTCGCGGAGATCATTACAGGCGGCTCAGCGGCAACGAGCAGAGCAACCACGGCTGCACCAACAAACCGTGCTGACGTTAATGACTATACAACAGGTCGTGACCCAACTTACCCATCACCTCGAGGCGTTGCAGATGCACAAAGTAATGGATTCTCAGGTGCAGTTGCAGGTGCAGGCAAAAACACTGGAGCACCAACTTCCGCAACAGGAATCAAGCTGAATCCGCTAACTCATAGTCCAATTCCAATACCGTTTCGGACTGAGTCGTGGCTGAATATGTTAGCTGATTTCGGAATCCCGGCATCCTTTGCCCTCCCGCCAACACCCCTTGCGCTCGACCCCGAAGATGCTACAAACTCCAGTGCAAATGCGATTTTCGCACCCAGGTATAGGGCAAGGATCATCGAAATCTTAAGCCAGGTACTGCCCCTGGACTTGTTGCAGAGCTGCGAAGATTACGCCTTACACCTTCTGTCTTGCACGACGAGTTTGACTCACTCTGGCCCAGACAACAGATTTACTCAGGAGACTCGGCCAAATAGTGCCGACTTTGTGGAGCATCTGAATCGGTTAGACCAACTCTTATCGCCAGAAACAAAAAACCGTATCGTTGACGACAGGCGAATAACATTCTTTGATGTAAACTTGAAGGTTGTTAGCAAGCTTGAATCCTCTGCCAAAATCCCTAGTTTGGTCTCCTTTGTTCGAGCCGTGCGCCCATGCGAATTGGATGCATACATTTTATTGGGTGACCCCTTCGGAAGTGGAGTAGCTTGTGTTCATCGTGAAGCACTCGAAACCTTTCGGCATTGTTTGGTTCCAGGTGCACTTCTGCTCCTCCGAAATGTGTCTGTGTTCTGCTCGTCCCCCGTTGAGAGGGTCGTGAACATCACTGCCGCCAACATTGTGCGAATTTACCCTCCATCTCAGGTCCTACCGCTATATCCTACAGTAATGCCATTTATCCGTTCGGGAGAAACAATGGATGCCCGTAGGTCCAACACTGCCACCCCCATCTCTCTTTCCTCATCACTCCGGTCAAAATCAGCCGGTTACAACACTAGTCGAGATGATAATGATAACGAATTATTTTCTGAGAGTGAATCGGAAGATAGCCCGAATGAAACAGCAGCTGACAAAGAAAAGAGCGCGAAGAGTATAGCCGAGGCACACGAGCTTTTCCTACAGGCTCGAAACCAGCGCAGTCTGATCCACCAAGATACCGGAGACTTGGGCCGCAAATACCTCCGACCAGACACTGCCTCTCCATTATCTATGGCCCCAGTCCCAGCCACGACTGGATTTGCCTCTCGCAGGACTGGCCTTCCTACATACGCCCCGGCGGCAAGCCCCACATCGGCATCCTCAGGGAGCTTCCAGAGTCTGGATCACTTAACCACTCGTCGCACATACCTCCAGGGCGGACCGAGTGATCCACGTACATCACCGGTAGAAAAACCACGTACGCATGCTCCATTCAAACCACCGAATCAACAAAGAGAGACTGATGCAAGTCGGCAAGTCCTAACGCCTCAAATGCAAGCTCCTAGAGGCGCTACACCCCAACCTCCTGGGCGACGACCACCGTCTGTGACTCCAATATCAACTTCAACAGTACCAGGTTCTAGTGGAGAACCCAGGAGGCCTGCAAGCTCGCAGGGAGAGCAGCGAGACACAGCCAGTGGTGTTCCAACTCCTCGAGGTACCGACGCCGCTGGAAACACCTCAGGGGAGCATCAAGGTCTCAGTCGTTCCAACGGCATCCCATCGTCGTCAGCGTCTGCATCCGCTCGCCCAACAGTCGAGCGGACATCAACCCAGTCTACGCAAACCGACAAAGCGACTTCGGGTTATACCGAGCTTCTCTCAAATATCGATTCATTCTGGGAGACAGATTAGTCGAATAGTTTGGCTGGAGCATGAAACAGTGTGTATACAGTACATTTATTATCTCTTATACTACTACATGTAAATGGTCAACAAAATACATCATCAACAGCTCTCACCTAACCACCTCGGCTAAACGAGTGCTTCGTTGTTGAGCCTCGCTCAATACTGTTCACAAATTGTCCTCGACAGAATTGCTACCGCTTCTTGCTTCGGGCATGTTGTGGTCCATACTGCCTCAATAACTCCCGAATGCGATCCAAAATGCCTGCCATATCTTCATCAGACGGTGGAGACGGCTGCTCAAGCCCCTGGGGTGAAACAACAAAGAGTGCCAAGACGTGACGATCAACATCATAACACGAAAAGACCGAAGCACTACCATGGATGTGAATTGTGGGACACTCTGACTGCTGCTGTTGCTGGAGAGCGGAGCCAAACGTCGTCGCTGTTTTCTTAAACGTGGTTATTGTAGTTGCCAGCTCATCTGACACATGCGAGATGTCACCTGGGAGTGCTGCGATGATTTCACCATCTGGTCGCAAAAGCAAGGCCTGATTTAGATTCGGCAGTGGCTAGAATGGAAGATCACAGCAAGTGAATGGATTAGTGACGAGTACGGAGTAAAACGTATACGTATGAAATCGATCTGTACGACATAAATCGGATAGTGCCGTGGAAGAGTAGCGAGTGTTGTAAGTAACGTACAATATATAGTTGCTGCATGGCTGCCCTGATTTCTTGCTCAAAGTTGGGCTTTTGAACACAGCAATTACCCATATTGACACACTATGCTGTCCTTGCTGGCTCTGGCTTCGGTTTATCTAGCTTTCTGCTGTATAACTAGGGAGCCGTTAAGCTTCTCCTCACGTCGTAAGCAAGACTTGCCCCCAATCCGTCAGCCTGCTTCCCAAATTTGAATCTGAGATATCCGGGACTTGGCTTTTAGGAGTGAGACGAGTTCTAAATCGGGAAGTACAAATTGGGAAACATATGAATGAGCTTAAGCAAGGGTTATGGCGGCAACTCTGGTCGTATCGGCCAGTGCTGGACTGACCAGACAGAGGAAGTAGCACTCAGTTGATCACATTGAGCCAGATCATGCTTTCTGCCATGTAGCTAACGTCGTACTAAGACGCTGAACAACCGTGCAGGTCACGCTACGTTGCAAAGAGCACACTGCTTCAAACGCTAGGCATCAGCACGAGCACTTTCATCAGTCTGCTTTCCAATGAGGTTGCGAAGCCGGTGTTTCTCGCCACCACCGCGTACTCAGGAGACCCATGGCGCGAATAACGCATAGAGAGCAAAGCACAACCTCGCTAGACTTGGTACCCAATCGCAGACCGTGCTGTGGCACGAGCCCGGGTGGGCTCACTGGCTCACAGGCCGAGGCTGGCTTACATTTTGAATCGGCGAAAATTTCAGCTGATTGGCAAACCCTGAGGAGTGGCAACCCCACCTAGCAGCAATAGCTCAGCTGTGCTCATAGTGCCAAGTGGTCTCCATGGCAGGCACATCTACCCAACCTACAGAATTGCATCACAATCCGCCGTGGCGCAAGAAACGCTTTCCTTCACCCCACCTCCGGAACACGGGGTGCGGGAATAGCCAGAAGGAGTGGGGCGACATGTTCAGAGGAAACGGATGCTTTGCGTCTCGATTTCCAGGGGGTGTGTGAGTGCTGCGAGAATCTGCATGTAGCATTTTGTAGAGTCCGTGAGGATCCACCCAATAACATCCCTACCTGCACGCAGCACGCCAGGCGTGACTCGTATAATGGCGCAGAAAACAATACGGCGCGGCCACTGAGTTTAAATTCACCCGCTGTATCCTGCCTCTCAGACCGAAGCGTGTGTCCTGCACTCATTTTATGCCCAAATCTAGGCCCAGCACGATGCTCAAAGAATTATTTGAGAGTCTGTTCTATCCCCAGGAGGTAGGTTCCCACCCAAATCGCACGAGAGTTGGCACGCTAGAGCGAGAGGCCTATGAGTGAGCCAATTGCCGCGGCTCCCTTTGAAGGAGCTACAAGCCCCGCACAGCTGAGAAATTGCATGCACCACAAAAACCTGCAGCTGAGTTAGACTGCGAGCCACGCACCTGTTGTCCACCGCTCCCTGGTGAGAGAAGACATCCACGCAAGGGCTTGTGAGGAGCAAGTGAGATTGCTCAGTATTCCACGCGCAGGCAGCCCCGCCGTGAAATTTGAGCATCCACCGTCAGTGCATTTGATGCTACATGGTGAACACTCATCACACTTTCCCAAGCTTACTTGCTGCGGAGGCTCGGACAAGCTGGGTCGAGAGAAACCTTAGCTTCCTCGGCTGGAGGAGTGGACGTTGGTACAACGGTAGGCCAGTACACTTGTGTCTGAAGCGGATAATAGTGTCTAACCATCTTCCTTATCTTGCTTGCTCCGCCTTTCTAGATTGCTGCGATGTTCCAAATCAAGTTTGGATCTCGCCTTCGCAAGCCTCCTGTTGGTAAGCTGGTGGACTTGGCACCTACAATGAACGATCTCGACTACTGCTATGCCGTCTTGCAGCGTGTTTCCCGCTCCTTCGCAGTTGTGATTCAGCATCTTACGGAGGAGCTCCGTGATGCCATCTGCATCTTCTACCTTGCCCTCCGTGGCCTCGACTCCGTTGAGGATGATATGGACTTCCCACTTGATCAGAAGCTTCCTCTGCTCCGAGACTTCTACAAGAAGCTTGACGTCCCCGGTTGGAACATCAAGGGCGTCGGTGACACTGAGGATTACCGTGACTTGCTGGCTACTTTCGAGAAGGTTATCGCCGTCTACAGCTCCCTGAAGCCAGTGTACAAGACTGTGATCAAGGACATCACGCAACAGATGGGTGCCGGCATGGCTTCCTTCGCGGAAATGGCCACTATCAAACCCGGTGCATCATCTGCAGACTCAACTACCACTGGCATACCTAGCAATATCATGACCAGCAGCTGCGCCACTACCCAACAGTACGACCTCTACTGCCACTATGTCGCAGGTCTAGTCGGCATTGGTCTGTCTCGCATCTTCTCGGCATCCGGGCTGGAAGACCCTAATCTCGGTGCGGAACACCGCATTTCCAACTCCTGTGGTCTTTTCCTGCAAAAGACCAACATCATTCGTGATTATTTGGAGGATCTCCATGCATCCCGAACATGGTGGCCCGAGGATATTTGGTCTAGGTATGCCCCCTCACTCGATTGGTTCGCAGCTAATCCTGAGCACCCGAACTCTCGTGCCTGCTTGAACCACATGATCACCAATGCCCTGCAGCACGTGCCAGATGTCCTTACCTACCTCTCCCAGCTCAAGGATCGCAGCGTGTTCGAATTCGTTGCAATTCCACAGGTCATGGCTATGGCCACCCTTGCTAAGCTCTATGACAACACTGATGTCTTCAAGGGTGTTGTCAAGATCCGCAAGGGCCTTTCCTGCTACATGATGATGAACTCCTCTACCATGACGCAGGTTCACAAGTACTTTAATCACCTTGCATCAGAAATTGCTGCACGCATCGATGTCTCATCCGGTGAGCCTATGGCACCCGTGGCGCTCCGACTTGTGCAGGAAGTGGTCTACCTTACGCGGGAGACCGCAGTCAGTGCTGTTAGACAATCCAATAACGCCCCATGCGCTTCTGAAGCCGTGGCAAATACTGGAAGCGCGAACCGCAACAACGGAGTCTTCACGTGGGCAACCCAAGCCACGACAATGTGTGCGGTTGTATTGGCTCTGTGGTGGTGGAAGTAATTTTCGTGCGTCATCCCGTGAAACATCGACAGTGATGAGAATCCTTGTCGATGTTCCTACAGCTTGCGTCCTACTAAGCGACACTTTCCCTCATGTGTTCCCCGACCCCCTGTTGTATCATCATTGTCTCACCGCCTGTATCACTGACTTCCTTCCCACTCTGCTTAGTTAATTCTTTGCTTGTCTTTCTTTTGTGTCTTGTCGTTGGACCTGTATCATCTAATATTACGATTTACTGTCACCTCTATTGCCCAACACCCCCATACTGCACATGCATGCTCGCGTGTCCGCGACTCTGTTTTACCATTATTTCCTCATGTGCAAACTATCATGCGCCACCCACAATTACGTTGATTAGCTGAGCCGTATCTCACGCCGATTGATATTATCCAGCTCCGGCTCCATCTGAAGTTCACCACACGAAAGTCAACAAGTGGGTAGGTCGTGTAAGTGCGCGAACCGCTCTGGGAGTTCCGTGCAACTGTGAGGCAGCACCATGGGGCAGCTCAACTATGTTACTAGCACGAGGCTCTATGAGTGTGTCCTGCATTTGCCCCATTTGCCGCAAGTTTTATTCCGACATACCCAACCGTCCACGCAGCCACTTAGCCAACTAGGTAAATCATGAAGCCTCTCCGCATGCGAGAAGGCAGTAAGTCGTCTACAGTTGGATTTGATGTGACCCTCATCGAGTTCCTCCATCCCGTGGCTACTGCCGAGATGCATTCAGGTGCACGTCCCGCCCAGAACTCTTCACACGCTCTTCACACGCACTCCACCTCTCGTGCCACCACCAACCCTTGTATGTATTTCATACCCGCTGTATATCATGTTCAACACATAAACTACGAAAACAGCCTGTATCCGCTCGTCACCTGGGGACGACGTACTTCCTTTGAGGTCCAAACAATGTGCTCCTCGCGCACTATATTTCTCTCAGCGGGAGGCGTCGTTTCCGAGGCTTTCTCTGGTCGGGCGTACCAGTCCATTCCAGCACAGTGTAACATCGGGTCGCAACGCTACACTGCGTAGGAGTTCGGGGCACCAGTATGCGCTCAACTGCACTGCCTTCTAGCGCCCAGCGGATGTGCCTGGCCAGCACGGCCCTGCGCAAGGAGTAGAATGCAACAGGATTGTACAATGTTCAAAAGGAGAACAGTTCCACTCGGCGAGGTAGGTAGTTAACACAAAGTTGCCCATTGCATAGACCACGCTATGTGAATTCGCGCTCACCCGCTCGGCTCTCCCATATCCCCTCTAGTGTCTCAATCCCGGCGCCAAGAAGCGCGACCAGGTGTTCTCGGATGAAATTTACCTCTCAGAGACGAGCATCAGCTTTGGCGGTGTGGGCTGCGCCTGCTGGGACGGTGCCATCATCCTCGCTCGATGGCTTCTTGCCCATGGTCAAGCGATCCGGGATGCTGTGGTTCACGAAGTTGGCGCCGGAGTGGGTCTGCCCGGAATTGCCGCGGCTAGGTTCGCGAAGCGCGTGACTCTCTCGGACTACGTGCCCGTGTTAATCGAGTGCCTCAACTACAATATCCGATTGAATGGAGCCAACGTGCGCGATGCCACCCTCGATGAACTCGAGCAGGTCAACCAGGAGCTCGAGAACTTGAACAAGTCCGAGGCCGACAGCTCGAGGACTCAGCAGGAGCAAGAGACCGCAGAGGTGGCTGGAAGTGCAGCTGCTTCAACTCCCGAGGTTACAGCCAAACGCGATGAACTTGAGAAGCGAAAGGCATACATGTTACGACGGATAAGTGAAGCGGAGAACGTCATGCGGGTGGCACAGGCGAAGCAGTTGGACTGGCTTGCTTGGGACGAATTGGATGAAGCGGAGAGAGAGAGCTATAAATGTGACGTCATTCTTGGTACGGAGGTTTCTTATGTCCAGAACGCAGAAACCTTGGATGCTCTATTGAATATTGTGAACAAAACACTCAATGACAAAGGAGTCTTCTATCTAGTTCAGTCAGACGATCGAGGTACCGATCACAGGTTTATTCCAACTCTCACAGAGAAGTACGGCTTTGAGTTGACCGTTTCAGTCGTCCCTGACTGGGTTCTGCAGCTGTATCGAACAGGACAGCTGCTCGAGCGATATCTCATGTACACCTTTTCGCGACCTGGAAGTCAGTTCCCCAAAATGTCATACCCCGAGACATATGAAGAGTTTCTTCGGCTAAGCAGGGAACAGACCTGCAGCCGTAGTAGCAGTGTCACCAGCACATCCACCAGTGACGAAGGCACTATTAGTAGTAGTTGTAGCAGTACCAATAGCAAGGCCAGTGGGGCTTCGGCTGTTCTACCTACTTCAGATGATTCCTCTAGTGCGATCTAGCATGAGTAAAGACTAACAAAACGTTCGTATACGAGTAGTATCTTGACGCATTTAAACATTGATTCACAGTTGTTGTATTGCGTAGCGCGGACATGCTCACACACCCAATCGCATTGATTACTCGAGAAGCGCGACAGACTCTGTACTCCAAAGTAGACTTGAAGTACGTAAACTGGAAGATGGAGGGTGGGCGAAACTCTCCGGAGAAAGGACAGTCGCCGATAGGTTCAATGTTGGTATGCTCTCTGTCGCATCACTGGGAGGATGCACATCAGGCATAGCACTCTGAACAGGTTGAGTATCGTTGCTTAGCTTATCGACATAGAGTGGATCAGCACGTGGAACCGGAAGTTCCTCGAGCTTGCTGATGAGCTCGTCCACCGACTTGGAATTTGTTGTCCCTGAGGTAGGCGAAGAGAAATGCAACTGTTCACAGGGTCTAAGTTCCGTTGAATCATGTTCCTGCGATTTCGACACAACTTCATTGGACGGTGGTAACTGAGTATCCACATCGAATCCATTCGCTTCTTTGTGTTCTGACCATTCACCATCCGAACTCTGGCAGTGCGATTCGGTGCTCGTACCCTCAGCATCCCCTGTGAGATGTACTGAATCATCGAGGTCCGGACACTCAGACGGTGCGTTTACGCACGACGAGATAAGGTCCAGATTGTCTTCATGATCAATTCCCGGATGGTTAGAGCTCTGATCTGCTGTAGCTCTTACGCAGCCTTCGCTGGGCGAATGATGATTGGGCTGTACAGGAATTGCAGGCAATGGAGTTGATGGAATCTGAATCCGAAATGGAGATGCATTCAAGAGGTTATTGCGTACATTTTGCGTCGACGGTATCGGGGGAAGGGGCCTTCCAAGCAAGTGTGTTGGGGTAACCGCAGGCAGCCTTCGCGTCTCCTGGATGGATGTGCATGTAACCTGGGGTGTAGAAATTGACTCCTGACTTGACTGTGCTGTTTCGCCCACATTCTCTGTGCCTAGCCGATCGTCATGTATGGTGCGGTCCTCCTCGCCTAGACCACTCTGGGACTCAGTATGAACGCTCAAGCGAGGTTGAGGAAGATGGTAATATAGCATGTCCAGCGCATCTGAGGTTCCCTGAATCAAAGAAGGTGGTGAGGTGTAGGGAGTAGAATCGGGTTGCATCCACCACTTTAACGCAACTGACGATATGGAGTTTGGAGTCGGACCGTCTTGTGTCATCTGTGATGGCTTAATCTCGACTCTAGATCCTCGAAATGAATTACAGACAGAATCACTCGTAGAGATCCAGCCATCATGGTAGGATGATGACAGAGATAGAGAATTCCTTGCTTCCGAGTCAGACTGGCCAAGACTCCACTGTGCAGCCTTGAACACCGATGTCCTCTGTGGACTTGGCGATTCGCGCGGTCCATATATCTCCGGCTCGCAGTATGCTTGGGTTGAGGAGTCGATGCCAAGCAGAGCTTGGGCATAACTGCGTCGAGGGGAATGCTCTGCCATAGGAGTCGCGTTGCGATTCGAGAAGCTCTCGACACGAACCGGAGTAAGTCCTGGGTCGCGGATCGTGTGCTCGGACTCGATTGTCTTCTGCTCGTTCTTCGACTCGTTCCGGTAGTAATATGCGCAGGCTTCTCGAAATCCTTCAGGAGTCGGCCTAATGGTCCAAACGCTTGGTTTTTTGCTCTTGCGATGTGGTACAGGTTCTGGCTGCTTCAAATGGACATCAAAGTTGGTAGAAAGCGATTCCCTCGTGTTCCTTGACGAGGACTCGGGTGATGCAAGTGATCTGGAACTGGCCTGTTTGCGTGTGGTGCTGAATGATGGGAGTACAGAATCAACTGACCCGCAGCGCGCCCGGGAAAGAGTAGGCCGTTGCGGTGCAAGCGGCTCGACATCACTAATTGTGCCCTCGGCATCGGTGGTGATGGCTCTTGAAGCATTCTTCTCCACTTCGGAGGAGTTTACATCGTTAACGTCAGATGACTCTTGCCGTGCCATAGTCTCCTGGTATCTCCAAATACCGACCCGCTGAGCAGCTTCAGCAATTAGTTTTGTTTGAAGTGCGGCTGCAGCCCGGATCTGGTCTCGTCTACGACCCCGAGGGACTTGAAACATCAGTCCTCCAATGTAAATGTAATGCGTGTAAGGAATATTGATAAGAAGAGTGTAGACGGACTTGAGGACAGGCACTACTCCATCAGTGCTCTCATGCATGCTATTAAAGCTCGGATCGTTCTCCCAAGAGGGTTCTCGAGACATGCTCTCTCGTAGCTTCTTTTTACGCTCACGCTTCTCTTTTGCAGTTCGAGGAGACACAAGCTTCCATGTAAGATGCCCGAAGTTATCCTGGAAATCTACCTCCCTCGTCTTGACCTCCAGTGGATTGACGGGCTTCGTTTCAGCAGCCTCTTCCTCAGTGGCATGATTGTTTGGAACGGTTGCTGAGGAAGTATGGCTCGTGACCGAGCTCGGAGTGTCTCGAGACATCAGTGCATCGTCAACTGGTGGTTCCTGCTGGTGTTGGGTTAGACTATTATAAAGATGATTTCCAATACCTTGTTGTCGCTGTACACCCTCTGCACTCGTTTGAAGAAGCTCAAGAGACCGTCGCTCGAGGTCGATCCATCCTGGTGCATTGAGAATTTTGGGATCTCCCCACTTGTTTGGGGGGCGGCGCTCCTCATGTAATTGCACCCAGCATATTGTACAGCATCTCAGATCCGCATTGTTGTACAGTACTCGATAACCCGTACAGGCGTCACAGAATACAAATCCACATAATCGGCAATGGCTATAGGAACATGGATGAAGACGGCGCTGATAGAATAAGCGTTCGAACATCAACCAGCCGGCGCCCACGCGTAAGCTCAAGTATTGACTAGGCAGGTTGACCACATGGTATGAACTATCGTGTGTACGTACTGTCTCCATTTGAAAAGGCCGAATGCAGAATTGCATCCATTGCAGTACTTGGCGTCACTGTCAGACTGCCAGTAGTCAGCCCAGATTACAGACATGCTTAGGCTGACCAGCTGGCTCGGCAGCCAGATCGACTACAGGTAGCGGGTGGTAGGTGTACGTGACCAGTAGGGCTGGAGTGGATGAGTTCGACTGTTGCTGTTTTTAGGCGGCAGAGCCCAAGCTGCCTCTTTCGCCTAGGCAGCCAATGCTATTATCAGCGTTGATGCGACTTGAAGTAAGGGCGTCGGGTCAGAGATTAAGACACAACTCGTCTCAACTGTTCTAGAGTTGTCGCATTTGGAATCTAATGCTGCGATAGTGCAGTCGATGGTTACATGAAGTCGTAGTATTCCTCCCGTTCATTCTCAACCGCACAAGCCTTGGAGATAGAATGAGCTCAGCAAGTCGTTGGGTAGGTACTCAAGCAGGATTAGAAGCAACTACAACCAAAGCCTCCCAGGCAGGGCGCAGCACCTGAATGTATTCTAGATTAGTCTGAGAGCATTCAAGGGGAAGCTCTAGTCCTATGCACAATTATAGCATGAAAGCGAGTTGTTCAACAATTCAAATTGGTAGGCAGTGAAGCCATTCAAAGGGGACACTTGAGTGACATAATAACCGTGAGTAGTCTGAATCGGAGATATTTGTGTGCGAGTTAGGAAATCTCCGAGGCCCATTCGCACCTGTTACTGAGGAGAGCTATGACTATATGAACATCGAACCGGTGCGCGTGGAGTTTGAGGAATACTCAGATGGAGAGACTATAAACAGATTCCTCCTCCGGCTATGGCAAGGAGTGTCTAGGCACGTGACTTAAACTGAACTGTTCCGGGCTCGACATAAGCGATGCCCCTGTCAATGAGGAATCGCCTTAAAGCGGCGGCCGAAAGTCCTTGCACACCCGCTTGCTTCATACGGAAGAAGAGATCATCAAAGTTAATAGGTTCAAACTTTAGCATCTGCATATAGAAAGCTTCACTCTGGGGTTCTAGAATAAAATTCGTAAAGTTACAGTTCGGGCAGCCAGTAGTGAAAGGTGTTGGAGCTAAGATCGCTTGCTTCCGTCGACGAGGCTGTGCTTGAGGCTGGTCTGTAACATCCGGAGTCCCTTCGGTTAGCTTGCGGCGTTTGGCCTTTGCCACGACTCCCCTACGACTTTCTGCAGGTACCCCTCCCATATCCCCCATACCATCATGCCCCGCTAAAACAGCATTGAGTTGTATCGCGCCTCCAATAGCATTAAGACGATCGGTCGCAATGTTGTCATTCGGATACGGAGGTGGGGAAACGCTACTCGGAGAATCATAAACGGAACAGTGTTGCTGAGCCCCAAGCAAATGTTCTGTGATACAACTCCTTGCCTTCATTTCTGAGAAGATTGCGAGAAGAGTGTGTAGAGCCTCTTGTCGATCGAGGTCATTACGCAGCCCATAACGAGATAGAGTATTAAGAAGCTCATTCTCCGAAAGGGTCGCAAGGCGGTGTTGTTCCACAAAACATGCTTTGCGGTAATCCTCGATCACCTCCCCAAGACTCAGAGTACAAAGATGTGAATATGACATCTTACTCGCCTCGTTACTAGAGTCATGACCCTTCCCCTCCACTTCGTGCACGTCATCTTCGTCTGTTACAACGGGTTGATGGTCTGGAAGTGCCTCGAAAGCTGGCTGACATGTGTGGGCATAATACTCAGATGACAGCGAAAGCTCATAGTCTTCATGTTGCGTGAAGTAGTCGTCGAGATAACTGCTGGATTTACCATCGTTGTGTTGCATGGAATATTCCACTTCATGTTCCGATGACGAGTGCGTATCTCGCTTGTCATCAGGGTTGAGATCTTCTCCATCCCGTTCTCGAAAGCTACAAGCGTCTTCATTGCTGTCGTTTCGCTGAGCCTCCACGGATACGTCAATCGACTGACCCGTGACCTCGTAATGATACAAATCGGGTGCAATACTCTCAAGTAACCGTTCATTGGATGATTGTGTTAGGTGAGATCCATTGTCGTCTAAGGTTATGTTGCACTTGTTGGAAGCAATCACATCTGTACACGGGAGACAACCGATCTCATGTACCGTGGTGACAGCCTCATCAACCACGAGAGTGCCCCCAGACGCCAAGTCACTATGTGTTGATTCCTTCAAAGCAGATGACGATCGGTCCGAATGGCCAGCATCGTCCGTGCCGAGGGTACCTGTTGGAGTTACGGTAGATTGACTGTTCACAGAGTCCCCATTTTGTCGAGTCGGTGTGTTCTGGGTGGCTGGCACAAGCTCTGTTGGCTCTCCCATAGCCACACCTTGACAACCGACTGCCTTTGTAGCCTCATTCATGGTTTGGTCATCTTCGTTATCGGGGCTGCTGCTCCCAATAAGCTCAATTATCGAGCTGGATTGCGAATGAACTGTAAGCCTGCTATCACTGACTTGCTCCATTGGCGCAGGAGCAGCCAGGGCAGGAACAGGAGTAGCCGGAGCCGGGGCAGAAGCAGGAGCGGGGATGTCTGTAGTGGATTCGGACTGCATCCTGCTCTCACAGCTATCACCGAGTGATATTCGGGATGGCAAAGGACGGAGTTCATTCAACGTAATGCGTCTTGTGTCTCTATCTTCATCAGGCAAAGCTCTAGCTGTGTCGATGAGCGCCGGACCTAAATCAGCAACTCCTTCAGGCACTGAAGGGGGGGAAGTTGGCACGGGTGGAGGAACTGCTGGCAAGGCGTCTGTCGTAGAATCACGTGATAGTGGCGACATACTCATGCATGATGAATTGCTCGAGCTTAAGTTGAGGGGGCGTCGGGGAAGCTGGGACCCTAAGTGATCTGCACGCGCTTCGTCAAGCAATTTCTTTAGTGTCTGGAAGTTGACTGCTAGCTGCCGTTGATAAAGCTGAATAAGGCGCATCGAACTCCGAATTAGTCGCGGATCACTTTTACAGATGTTCAAAAGTTCTTTTGAGGCGCAGATATTAAGTCGAGCTCTTGACTCCAGTCCTCGTTGCGCTCTCGCTGATACCTTTGGGGGGATTATGAGGTCAGGGACTTGAATGGGTTGAACCGACTCAGTGTTATGAAGGGAAGCGGCTTGATTCTCGAGACTGCGTCGAACCTCCAGAGGTACTTGGTCAGCATATATGACTGACGGCCTGTCATTACTCTCGATTATTTCTATATCTTTGTCCATATCTTTGGGCTCTTCCTCCTTAGCTTTTCTTGCTGGCCTTCCTCTCTTCTTCGCCTTTTTGTCCTGTTGGAGCTGGTGGTGCTGGAGCTGTTGCTGTTTCTGCATCTGTTCCAAATACATCTCATGATACCGCGTGTCAGTATCGCCAGCTTGTGCAGCATCCTCTTCACCTTCAGTGGCAGGATCGTCTCTGAGCCAGTTGTTGACACCAAGCCGGATCGCCGAACTTGCGTCGAGAGTCACGTCACGAACGATGTGTAACCTCAAATGTGCCTTCCCATTGACAATTGCCTTCAGTTCGGCGTGTGCTCGGTCTCTCTCTCTTCGTTGTTGCTGACCGCCTGATCCTCCCCCTCTCAAATATGACCCAAGCGAGGTTGGAGGACGAGAGATAACATTCTGGATCGAGTCTTGAGTATACGAAAGTGGATGCGTTGTTGGAAACGTGAAGGAGGGTGGGGCGAGAGCAAAGAGCCTGCCGAACTGTGATGCATAGGACTTCCTGTTTGCCGTGCCGTTCCTCTGCCTCCGACTTGCTTCCTCTGCGGAGCGTTTGTCCAACTCGTCCAGGAGCAGAGTGACGAGTTGGTCCTGGGCCTCCTCCTCTTCATACGGATCTAGCTCGAGCGAAGATAAACGCGCAGGCAATGTAGAGTTGGACTGTGTGGCCTGGTCAGTTCCACAAGCTGCTAAACCCGAATCTGGCTCGTCCATGAGTAGATTGGAGTTTCCAGCTCTCGCTGCCTCCCAGATGTTAAACGTTTTGTCGGCCGAAATGACTTCACCCGCCGAGACTTTGGGGCACATTGAGTTTGAGTTCCCATCAGAAGCTTCCATTCAGTGCCGATTCGGTGCTGCTTCCGTGGCAAGCCCACGGAAGCAACGGCAGTCGTGATTCGGCTTCCCGGGAAATTGTCTGTGGTTCTAATTTGCGGCTTTGCCGGGGCGTACCGCACGTGATGAATAGCCAGTACAAGACAGCTTGTAGTGTTGAACTTGACGATGCGATGTGATAGTTGATACTCACCGTGCAATAGTCAATAAACCAAGCCAGAAGTCGGATAAAACGGTAAAAAAAAAATGCCACATCATGCAGCGCGAATACACGCTTTCCGAAGTGAAAACCCACTGCAAACCGGAGGACTGCTGGGTAGTGATCAATGAGCTCGTATATGACGTCACCCAATTCCTCAAGCTCCACCCAGGTGGTGCTGCAGCGCTGAAAAGGGTTGCAGGGTAAGTTCATCCTGTCAAGTCACTAGTCATTTTCGCGTTGTTTCTCGTTGGCCAGCGCTTACACACCGCATCTGCCCCACCCATCTAGCACCGATGCCACTGAAGAGTTTAACGCCCTGCACAGTCCGGTCGTGGCACGTAAGTACAGTCACCTTGTAGTGGGTCGACTAGCTCGAGGGAACGGAGATAGCAAGGATTCAGGCAGTGGATCACGCAGAAGTAAGGAGCGCTCTGTTGTGAACTACACCCAGATTCATGATCGACTGGACAAGCCCTTCGGATGCGACATTCCCTTCTCCGAACCATACTGGTACTCGGGGAAACTCACTTCGCCTTACCATAATCAGTCTCATGCCAAATGGCGCGCGTACGTGCGACGGTTCGTTGAGACGGAGCTCATGCCGTTCGCAAGTGATTGGGATGAAGCCGGAACATACCCACCAGAGCTTCACAAGAAGTTTGCCAAGGCTGGACTGCTATATGCTGTTGCTAGATATGCGCTGAAGCCCCATGGACACAAATATGGAAAGCCGAGCTTCGGGGATACTGACTTGGACTTTGACGAGTTCGACGAGTTCCACGACATTATCCTCTATGACGAGCTCGCCCGCTGTGGTACTGGCGGTGTGGTTGCTGCGACCGTGGTAAGCCTTGCGATTGCAATCCCGCCGATCCTGTGGGTTGGTACAGAGGAGATGCGAGCTCGGGTTGTCCCAGGATTGCTGAATGGAGATAAGATCATTTGTCTCTGCATTACGGAGCCCTACGTCGGGAGTGATGTGGCTGCAATTCGCACGCAGGCCGTTCCCACTCAGGATGGCTCTGGCTTCCTCATCAGTGGAGAGAAGAAGTTCATCACATCTGGTATCAAGGCAGACTACTACGTTGTGGTACGTTCCTCAAGTCCATTATCGATTGTGCTCACAATCTGCTTCCGCTTATCACTCAGATCGCTTATGCTTGCAACGAATATTAGGACGAGCGTGAAGTACGAGTCACTGTTTGGCACCTCATATTAGGAACTCAGAGTCTACGTTACTTTTCTCATTGTATGTCTACTACTGTAATGTGTGATTTTATTATATACAGGCCGTTCGCACAGGCAAGCAAGGTGTAGATGGAATCTCACTCATGCTGCTGGAGAAGGGTATGCCAGGTCTTTCTGCAAGACGCCTCAAGACCCAGGGTTGGCTCTCCTCAAACACCGCCCTGGTTATGATGGACAACGTAAAGGTCCCTCGAGAATCTCTGATCGGTGAGATAAACAAGGGCTTCTTGCCCATAATGCACCAATTTAACCGCGAACGCTTCATGGGAATCATCAGCGTTTGTCGAATGATGCGTATGTGCATCGAAGATTCTGTCAAGTTTGCTCGTCAGCGCAAAACGTTTGGCCGCCGCTTAATCGACCATCAGGTGATTCGCCACAAGATCATGGACATGGGACGCATGGTCGAGACGACATACGCTTTGTTGGAGTTGCTCGCTTTCGAAATGAAGAGAGGTGTCGAGCCGCGACTTATAAGCGGACACATTGCATTGCTTAAAGCACATGCGACAAAGTGCGTTGAGGTTTGCGCACGAGAGGCATCGCAAATCCTAGGCGGTGCTTCATACCTCAGACATGGTATCGGCGAACGTGTGGAAAGGATCTATCGCGAAGTACGCGTCAACGCCATTGGCGGTGGATCTGAGGAGGTCATGATTGATCTAGCTTCCAAACAATCACAGCTATAATGTGGTTGATGGTGGTACCTTAGCTGACTCGGGTATGAAGTACAGGACCGTGTTCCTTCCAGGACATGGCAACGTATCAGTCTTTATCCGGGGGTCCTTTGCAACGAGGTACTTGAGATATTCAGAGAAGTCGCTAATCGCTGGACCTGGGGAGCTTGCTGCAGCACGGTGCGTGAACACATTCGCAAAGATGCAGCATGGAACAACTGCAAACGGTATGTCCAGCGCTAGACACAAATCGATCTACATGGTGCGAAGTCACAAAGTTAGATGAAACCCAGACCACAATCAGCAATATGCATATTATTCAGTCCAGCCTTGCAAAACTATCTTGCTCATGAGTAAACTCCTCAGGCTCGTCATCAGGAAGCTCGCATTCAATGGTAATGCCCTGATGCCCAAACCTTTGGTTTGTCTCAGCGAAATTACTCAAATGCATCTTTGTTTTACATATCATAATGATTATTTAGCTTACGCGCTCGCACAGTATAAACCTCTTGCCAACTGCTTTATCACCCACTGTTTTATCACCCACTGTTTTATCACCCCATATCCGCAACTGGCGTCTACTGTCTTATTCTGTCCTCGTTACCACTGCAACTGCATACCTCTCAGACAGACCACTCATCTCATTGTTTAAGACAATACACTCCAAACCTAACGAGATATCGACTACGTACTAGAGGTTCTGTGGCCTGATCGGGATGCAGACCAACCACCAGCTCTGTAGAATCAAGGATACGCAGGAACGTCTCAACCGTTTCGGGGTCTGCTCCGCACTCCTCAATGATCAACTTGGCCGCTGCCGATCTCGGCAGGCTACGCAGCAAGTCTAACGTGGGAACATCGTCGAGGTCCGCATCTGCCCTGATTTTACCCTGCGCCCTCCCCTCTTCCCTCGAATCGCCCTTGGTCTTCTCTTCGTTTGACTTTCTCTCTTGGCTTGTTTGCTCACTGGTCGCAACTCCAGACTTGTCTTTTGTTTCACCCTCCGGCTCTCTGTCATGAGGAGGAGTTTGGTACTGGGATTCCACGAGCTTCGAGTGGACTTCTTCGCATTGCTGGCGGTATTTGGCATAATATGCCTGAGCGGTGCATTGTTTCGCAAACGGCGGAAGGAAATGAACCTTAGGGGCAGGGAAGCACATCCGGAGCGAGGCTGGAAGGCGCATGCGGCGGTGACGACCCCACAAATAGAGTTTTGAGCTCAGAAGTGAGTGATTAAGCTCTAGAAACACATCACTTGACTGACAGCGCGCACCCTTGACACGCTTCACGCCTGATGTGTTAGCGGCGTCCGAGTGGGCTTCTGTGGGAGTCGGATTTGGGCGTGGTCTGCGCCTCTGTCCAGTGTTAGAGCGCGTGTTCCACATGTCAACGTCGAGATCATCGCGCTCGTTTACATTCTTTACGCCGTCACCCTGCGTATCCATCGATACAGGGTAAAATTCCAGTTTGCATGCACAATTGCAATTGCAGGAGTAGTGCGCATTGGAGAGTACCTCCGCGGCTAGAAATTGCAGAATTCGGCATCAAGCATCCCTTGAGCAGGAACTGGTGCTAGATCTGCCCCACATGGCCAGTGCAACAGGCGAAAAACCCCTCGAAAGGGCGAACCAGCTGCTCTCGGCACTGAGAAGCCAAACGAGCCCTCCGATCAAGGACTTGCTGTGGGGGCATGTGAAGGCCGGTGTCGCTGCGCTGCTGCGCCACTACGGCGACGACGCGTACGTACATCATTACTTGGATCTTCGGCGGTTTGCTTACGAACGAGGAGGCTTTGCAGACTAGGTCCGAAGAGGCAAGAATCTCTTTATGAGGCATTCACTCTCAGATGGACCCTCAGATGCGATCATGTTGAGGTGGAATGATCCACACCCGAAGATATGCGCATACCAAGCTTACGTGCCTTGTCCTACCGCCCCTTGCCTAACTATAGTATTTCCCTGCTTGTCGAAATCCATGACGCCCTGGGGCAACTCTTTTCGAGCAAGGAGACTGCAGCATTCTTCGCCTCTGCGTTTGCCCTAGTTGGCTTTGCCAGCCGACTGATTGAGTCCAAGGCTCAGAGCTATGCCCGTGAGCTGGCAATATGCAGGCCCGGATGTCCCCACAAAGAGGATGTTTTGACCTTACTTCGGCATAGAGCTACAAAGGCCTTGTTCTGGGAGTTTGAAGAAGCCTTCCAGGTCCTACTGCTCGACTTAGAGTCGGTACTTTGGGCAAGTACCAACCTATATCAACAAAATCGTACCAAGAGACGTGAGGCAGCCCGCCGCCAGCTTGAGCTTCTTCGAGAAACAAATCCCGAGGCCACAATGCCTATGGAGCCTGTGGTTCCTAACGAAATGGAGATCCATCCAACCCTGACAGCGCGAGAGGGCTACGCTGTACTCTCGGAGTACTCGAATGCACTGAAAGAAACGCCTCTCCACGACGCAGTGCTCCAGAAAAAGATGCCGTGGGAGAAAATCCCCCCCATGTACACAACATTCAGTACGTCCTCCGGTGACAATCCCAACACCGACAACAAGAGCCTTCCGGAGCTTGGAGTCACGATCGTAGATCAGTGCGTGAGCATTGCACATCGAATTCGCACAGTGCTTGTCCTGCTTTGTGACGAGTTCATGAAGGACGAGGTGTTCATCCGCTCATTACCCATTGCACCAGTCGCCCTCATCCAGAACCTCACGAAGCTACTAGATGAGCGCATTCTTATTGCCCTATGTACATACGACGACGAAGATGATCATGGAATTCTGGGGAAACTCAGTGCATTTGCGGCAGCTTTTGGTCTTACAAGTAAGACATTAAACCCGACATACCGTGCACAAATCAGACTTGGTCTTCTCCAGCTTGTTGAGAACTTTACCCGGCCGATCACTTTGGCACGGCGTATCACTTGGACACATGATGGCCGATTCCCTCTGTGTGCACGCTACTGCTGCTATACCCCAAGGATTCGACCCCCCTTTGATAAGCTGCAGCCATACTTTCCGAAAAGTATGTTTGTTTCATGGTTAGGCACATCGTCCGCACAAATGCATGAGGCCAAGCTGACCCAACCTGACTATAACGAAAGCCGCAAACACTTGTATCCGAGTGTCTCTGACTTCTGCTTAGCACACCATAAGGAGTTTATTCAATCCTTGCTTAGTCTAAACGACGTTAATGATATGCTAACCGGACCCCTTAAGGGATATTTTCCGTATGTGGAATCGCTCTACTCGCAAAATACGACGACGTTCGCCTATCAGATTTGGGGCGAGATCCGAGCGTTCGAAAGTATAGCATATGCAGCGAGCAATCTCGCTGCTTATGTACAGTCTCAAAGGGCGAAGCAAAAACCTGAGCACTCGACTGTGGCAACCCCAATGCTCCAACGAGAATTGATTATTCCACCTGGCGATAAACGAGATTCGAGTTTAGAAGAAAATGAGAGAAATCTATACTCGTACTACGCACAGATTCGGAAGAAGGGTGCGGAGCTTATCAGATCGACCGAAAAATGGACGAAGGTATGGTTGAACCCAACTCCTGGATCACCCTTTCCCGTTGAGATAACCGAGGCTCTGAACGATGCTCGGTTCAAACTCTCCTCTTGCATCCCATCGACATTCGAGCTCTTGAAGGGCATCTGCGAAGATATTCTCAAGAAGCATTTCCATACGCAGTTCCTCAGGTCGAAACTCCATCAGCAGCTGATCCAAGCCTTCGGCGACCTCTCTGTAGAAGCCGTCACAGCACTCGCTTCAACGCGTGAGCAACGACTTGAGGCACTACACCGAGCCGAAGAATTGATCAAGGCACAGAGACGAGAGCGAAGAAGACTGCGACGGCAGCAAGAGAAGCAACAGGAGCAAGCGCAGCAAGACGGCGAGGGCAATGAAGACGTTGACGCCTCTGGAACCGTGGATGACCTCCCCGATGACAATGACGAGGCGCTCTGGTTTGCGGAAGATGAGAAGGACCGATGGAAGAAGTGGTTCAAAGAGATGGCCCAAAAACAAAGACAGCAGCTGAACGAAGGTAAGGACAGAAAGGAACCTTCTGGCAAGGACAACTTAAATCCAAATGAAACGGATAGCAAAGGCGAAGAGTTGAAAGACCCAGTTGATTTTCCTGTGGATATGGTGCCTTTGGATTCCGATCAAGAGGACGATGAGGAAACGGCGGCGCTATGGCGTGAAGAGGAATTGGAGCGCCGTGAATTCGAGGCTACGGTAACTAGGCTTGTAAGTAAGGCCATTGGTGATCTCCCGGATGAAAGTGATGAGTCGGACTCAAATTATTGAAGCTAGTGAGGAGGAATGGGTAGCATTAATGGCAATGGCCCATCCAGTATCATGAATGTCCACTCGTAGCACTATCATGTCGTTCTATCCCAATGCTAGTGTACCGTACATTGTTTAACAGAAGTAGTGTGAACAGTGTAGGCATTCGATCGGATTCGAATCGCATATCATTGCTACCAATAAAATATCACTTCCACTCCAACTATGTTAGCTGCATATTTCTGCAGTTGTTTGACTGCCTCACTCAACCTTGTTGTAAAGCTCATCCGCCTTGGTTATGTTTGTAAAGACCAACTTCGTGATGTCGTGCTCGTGTGTGAGCTCCCATCGCTTGCTCTCTCGCGTGGTTAGATTTGCGCTATCCTTCGCCAGATTTCCCAGCTCATGGAGGCTCAGGAGGGATTGAGCAGCTTGGGCAATTCGCTTTTGTCGGTAGTACGGCTCAGTGGTGTCGTTGATCTTATCACTGTCTTCCGTGTGCACCGGACCTGTGGGAAGCAGCTCTTCAGGCCAGTTGTAAATGGGCACATTGTCATCAACACCAGCGAGCAGTGGGAGCGGCAAGTTGAAGGCATGCGCGTGTGCGGCTGCAGTAATCGCAGCGAGACACAGGATTACAGGATGATATCGAATGCAAGCTGGGGAATGACCAACATCACTTAGGAACGCGAATGCACTCTGCGCCAGCACTAGAGGCAGATCCAGAGCATCGAGGTAAGGCTCGAGGTAGCTCGCTGGATGGATAACAAACAGGTCGAACCCCAGAGCGCGTAACAGTGCAGCCTCGCTGGCTCGAAGCTCTCGGCGCCAAACACTCATTCGAGACGAGTTGAGTTCGGGTAAATCAGCACGGTCCACATCTTGATCGACCTTGAGTGCGCGGTCGAAGGACGCTAGAACCTCGTTATTGCGTCGTTCGCTATCACATAGTTTGAGAGATGTAAACAGTGAGGCCATGCACATGTAGATCAGCGGGTACTCCTCGCTCGAATGGGTCTCGTAGAATCGATGCAGGTTTACTTGGGCCTGGTAAGTCGCCTGCCGCGTTGTCCGCAGCGCAAACGACGCCTGCTGAATGAGTTTCGTCGCATCCTGGAGCGTAACCACGGCCCGCTCCTTCTCGCTCATTGCCGTGACGCTCGATATACAGCTCGATAACTGTCTGCACAACTGCCTAATTTTCATTTTTTTTTTTTTATTATTATTATTATTATTTTGCCGACAAATGAAAAATAAAAATACGAATGACACCCTCCAACGGCTCAGTAGACATTTTTGCACAGTCTAAACTCAAGACGCCAGGCAGTGTAGACCCTTGCACGCCGCGGAACCAAGTAGAGACGCAGCAGGAAAAGGATAATCCGCAGTCAGCAGCCCAAGTCGCCCACTGAATCCCCGGGAAATTGGCACGGACCACATTTCTGCGATGAGCCTGGAAGCAGTGGAGAATCAGCGAGCGGAGTTGCTTCGGCGAGCTGAAGAGGCGAAGGAGCTGGAGCGAAGACTCAGTTTGCTTGTACAGGCAGATCGTATACGTGCTGGAGATGATCTTGCTCAGCGTATTCCGAATCTTCGCAGCGCCATTCTCAAGAAAGGCAACCTGTATTCCGAATTTCTTCTTCACCGGCTCGATGGGTATTCCCTGGATTTTGTGGGCCAGACTTCGTACGAGCAGGAATCAGATGATGAGAAGACAATAGATGCGCACCGATGCAGTATATATGACAATGTACTCACTAGCGAGATATTCATCGTGTATGAGCAGGAACCGCGAAGAGACAAAAGAACCCCTGAACGAGAAACCCTATATCCTTACATCTTCCCCGCTGCTTCTCGCACCTTAGTGTGCCCAAGAGAGACGTACAAATCGCTATATGTGTACCAACGTGAGTGTCTTGCTTGGCTGTGGAGTGTGCACCATAGTGAGATGAGAGGTGGTGTTCTGGCAGACGATATGGTACGTTGTTTGTTGCAAACGGTGTCGCTTTGATTCGATCATAGCTATGTGAAAAAAATTACTCTCTCTACGGGCGCCTCACCCACGAAACAAACAAAAAATTTGCTCACGACTCTCTAGGGCTTGGGGAAAACAGTCCAGATATCGGCTTATCTGGGATCATTATGGAGAACTCAGCGTTCTGCGAAAGTAATCCTGATGGCGCCGGTATCTGTACTTCCGCATTGGCAAAACGAGATCCTGAAGTGGTGCCCGCATGTAAGTCTGTGGCTGTTCCATCAGAATGCTACAACCATGAACAAACGAGGTAGTATCTTGAGGTCGGTTGAGGTCGGGGGCGGTATCCTCCTGACCACCTATGGCATGTTCACAAATAACGCAGAAGTGTTCAATATTCACGGTGGTTGGGACTACATCATCCTCGACGAAGGTCATCGTATTAAGAATCCGGACATTAATCTGAGTCGAGCACTGAGGACACTGAATGTAAAACACCGCATTGTCCTCACAGGCACTCCTATTCAGAACTCGTTAGATGAAGTATGGTCAATTTTCGATTTCGTAACAGAAGGGAAGTTGTTCGGAGACCGCAAGCGTTTTAATGCCCAGTATACAGAGAGCATTCAGAATGGGTCAAAGCGAGACGCAACGTATGAAGAGGTACGAGAGGCAGCTCGATGTGCCAAACTCTTGCGAAAAACGATTCGACCATACTTCTTGCGCAGAGAGAAGTCCCTGATCCAGCAAGACACCAACTCGACTTCTTCCTTGAAGGGGCTCCAGAAGAATGACTTGATCTTATGGATCAGATTGAACACGCTTCAAGAAGAGATTTACCGCAAGTTTCTTCGCAGTAATGAAGTGAAAGAAGCGTTGGAAGCAGCAAGAAACCCTCTTGCACAGCTGACAGTCCTGAAGAAGATGTGTGACCATCCTCAACTGCTAGGTGAACGCCGCTTAAGAAGTATCTTGTCAAGCGAAGAGTCTTCGGGTCGCATCGCGATCCATAACGACACACAAGTGCAGCTTGACCTACTTGACTCTTTTGGAGAGGACGAGGAAGGGGAAGATGATAGTGCAGGCGACTTCGTTACTTCGTGCAAAATGGAGGCACTCTTCGTACTCTTGCGTCTGCTGAAGCGAGACAACCATCATCCACTCATATTCTCTCAGAGTAAGAAGCTTCTCGATCTGGTAGCAAAGAAATTCGTTGAGTGCCGCTGGTTGTATGAGAGAATTGACGGAACAATCGTCTCCCCGGATGAGAGGCAGAGTCGAATTACTCGTTTCAATACGGATCCCAAAATTTTTGCTTTCCTCCTGACCACTACTGCAGGAGGAGTCGGAATTAATTTGACGGCGGCAGATCGAGTCATCATTTTCGACCCCGCATGGAATCCCGCTGTCGATAACCAGGCGATTGATCGTGCTTATCGAGAGGGACAGAAAAACCACGTGATTGTCTATCGTTTCATCACCTGTGGAACCGTTGAAGAGGTTATTTATCGGAGACAAATATTTAAGTACTCATTGACCAACCCCACAATCAAAGTCTCCAGTGCGAGTCAGACACGTTACTTCTCGAAAAAGGATTTGCGCGAGGTCTTCTCAGAGGATAGACCTTTCGAGTACTCGCTTACACAGCAATTCCTGTCTCGTATTCACCCGCCGGGCGAGCGCAAAAGTTATCCCGAGCTTCAGGCTCACCTTGACGAGCTCCTCAGTCTGAAGGAAGAAATGGGATTAACTGGTATAACTGACAACGATTTGATGTTCACAAAGGACATTGTGGTGGTTGAAAATGAGAAGTCCAGCGAGGCAGGAAATCCCACAACACCTGAAGAGCTCGAGGAGAAAGCGCCGGAAGAAATAATTCCTGAGTCCCCTCTCGAGAGGAGCATTTATTTCCTGCGACGAAGAAATGGCCCAATGGCCGAAAAAATTTCCTCGACACTCAAAGTGTTGGAGGACCTCCCGCCTGAGCAATACCGCAAGAATAAGGAGACGTTGGACGAGGTGATTGAGACCCTGCAGTTCGCTCTCTCTATTTCCGCACAGGAGGAGTTAGAATAAACTCGAATCATTGTGCAAAGGATTGACAATTTTATGGCCAAGTGGGAGGTAAGTTTTGGGAAATTTTACTCGAAGTTAACACCCTTGGCCTTGAGCTTGGCCTTGACGACTTCCTCGAGCTTGCGAGCATCGATGGCGAAGTTACGAATGCCTTCAGCAAGCTTCTCAGTCGCCATGGCGTCCTCGTTGAGCTGCCATCGGAAGACCTTCTCAGTCATAGGTTCAGGAGCCTTCTCTTCGGTTTCAGGAGGAGTGAGCTTTCGGACGATTTCACCCTGCATCTGAGACAGTTGCTCAAGCAGAGCTGGAGAGATGGTGAGTTTGTCACAGCCAGCGAGTTCGAGGATCTCACCGGTGTTGCGGAAAGAAGCACCCATGACGATGGTCTTGTAGCCGTGCTTCTTGTAGTAGTTGTAGATGCGAGTAACATTGATCACACCAGGATCAGTGGTGGGATCCTCATACTTACTGCCAGTCTTCTTCGAGTACCAGTCCATGATACGACCGACGAAGGGCGAGATGAGAGTAACACCAGCCTCAGCGCAGGCAACTGCCTGGTCGAACGAGAACAAAAGCGTCAAGTTGCAGTGGATACCCTCCTTCTCAAGGATCTCAGCTGCACGAATGCCCTCCCAGGTTGCAGCGATCTTGATCAGGACACGCTCACGTGAAATACCAATGTCCTCATACATCTTGATAAGGCGGCGTGCGCGCTCAATGGTGGCCTCAGTGTCAAACGAGAGACGTGCATCAACCTCAGTAGAGACAACACCCGTAACGATCTTGAGTAACTCGGCGCCGAACGTCACCGCGAGCTTGTCCATAGCAAGCGAGAGCTGATCCGAGGGCTGAGTCGCGGCCCACTCAATGGCGCTGTCAACAAGGTGAGCGTACTTCTCCTGGCTTGCCGCTGCAAGGAGAAGCGTGGGGTTCGTCGTAGCATCTGTGGGCTTGAACTTAGCCACAGACTCGATGTCACCAGAGTCTGCAACGACGACAGTCCATTGCTTGAGTTGGCTGAGTTTGTCGGTCATTCTAGATTCCGAATAGAGACGTGCTGCCTAGACCGGATCCAAGTGGGTTTCACTTCTGTTGTGAGCTACGACACCATTGCTTGCAGATCATCCCGCTGCACTCACACGCACTCGCACTACACTCACCCAAAAGTCCGCTCCGAAACCTTGCGACGTGCTCAGACCCTCCTCGGCCTCCCTAAAAATGTTATAAATACCGCTTCTGCCACACCCCCGCCGACCGGAAGAGAACCCATCCACCCGAGGAAACTGCACGCGCTCTCCTTGGGCGGAGAGGGGTTTGAAAACTCAAATTTCTTCCGGTCGGCGGGGGTGTGGTATTTATATCATTGTTTCCCTGTCCCGAGCCGGGTGGATGGAATTCCGCCCAATTTCGAATTTCTCTCATTGAAACCGAAGAAGAGCAAGCCAAGCTTCTCGACGCGATTTCGCGGCACAGACGGCCGGAGAGCCACGATCGATAGTGAACACCAGCGTGGCTCGTGCACAGCTCGCGCCGTAACGGGCCAGCCCTGGCTCCCACCCCACGGTGACAGCAAACGCCACCCGGTTTCTATCACAGGAATTCTGCAACAAGCTGCACGCTAGGGATACACCGCGGGAGGCCGTCGAGGATACACTAAGAGATGGGGAACTCGTGTTGCATGCCCGTCTCGCGGGCTTGCGATCCTTGCGTTCGATGTATGGGCTGCGAGAGCGACCAGGAGTACGAGGAGGACCTGGAACTGGTGAGGATCGGTGGTCGTCAGAAACGTGAAGAACGGACATCTCGCAGGCCACGCTCGGGCAGGACTCGAGACAAGGTCCATCCGCTGGAGCTCGATGGAGGTTCCAGCGGCGGTAACGGCAGTAGCAGCAGTAGTGACCTTCGAGAGGTGGTTGTGTCGGATCTGACCGCTGTGCCTTCGAGCCCCACAACAGCTGCGACTGGACCGGACAACAAGCGAAAGGGAAGGAGAGCAGACACTAGCTTAGACAGCTCTACATTGACAGCTGTGACGAGTAGATATGGGCCGCAAACATTTACATCGAATGGCAAGATGTATACTGTCGCAATGGAGTCGCTGAGTTGGACCAAGTGCAAGAATTCCGAAGGACGAACGTTTTATTACTCTCCACTGACTGGTCAAGCAACTTGGACACGTCCTAAGGAGTATATTGACCCTGGAGGCTGGTACAGCTCAGAAGCACAACTTTCATCTCTGCAGTCTGCATTCGAGATTTGTATGGAATATGGAGTCGAACTTCTGTTATTCGGCGATGTTGCGAATCCTCCGAGTGGTCGAGGATCGGCGGGGATTACGACAACTGAACCATGGCACTCCCATGATTCTGTATATGGTGGTGCCATCAATGGCTACCCGCCGATCCTCGGACATTGTTTGTTTTACCAGCCTTTTTTGGTTTCTGAGCTGTCGGTGTATCCGAAGAGCTTTCTGGCTCGGTGCGGTTTACAGCGTATCGTGCTGGTAGACTCACTCAAGTATAAGAGGCAGTCCAGAAAGGCCATCCCTGTCGTGCAAACAGGCACCCTCTATCTTGATCCAAAGCCTGAGGCCATCCAGTACATGCACTCGGTATTCCATCACGAGTTATTTCACCTCTTTGATGACAAGATGCTGTCACAGCTAAAAGGACGATTTGAGTTTCTGCCAGGACCGCCCCCTCTGGCGTCTGCATCCAAACTGGCTGTGTTAGAAGCATCAGCACCTACAAGTAGTGAGAAGACGGAACCTCAAAGGAGCTTGCAAAGTCACCAAGTTAACCCAAGATTTACTCGTCATCCTAAATTGGACAACTTGCAGTCCTTTGCATCTCAAATCCTACGGAGGTATATCGAAGAACCAGAGGATGTAGATCTATCGAGGTTGGCTACGAGTGTTATTGAAGAGTTGAAACTTGATGTCCTCGTGCACGAAGACCTGGAGAATCCACAACGTATCGTATTTGAATTTATCTGTGAGCGCCTTGAATCGGTTGTTCCAAGCGTCCCATTATCCTACCTAGTCCAGATGCTAACCAAGGGTGTCGCATTTTCTGATTGCCCACCGGTTTACGAACTGTCAATCTTACTCTACAGTGCTCACGCACATGATCAGCGAAGAGCCTTCCTGCACGAGGTGAATAGCATACTGAAAGTAGACTCTCGCCTGAGCTTAGCTGACTCCGCTAACGCTGATAATAACGATGGAAGTGAGACAGTTGTATCATCCGCCTTCCGACTGGCTATGGAAAGGCCCTCCGTCGCTTCGCACAAAGGAGAAGACGATGATGAGGAATCAGATTCGTCTCAAATCAGTGAAGGTTCCAGAATCGTCACTAAGACGGAAGGAAGGGAGGGTGACAAACAAGATGCCCTGGAAGCGAGGTATGCTCCGGAGCAAGATGATCGGTCAGAATTTCCAAAAAGTCCAAGGGAAACGGAAGCTGTATTATCCCTAGTCGATCGACAGCCCTTTACAATATTGGGCAACTTGCGGAGTCAGAGTGAGGGCTTCGATCGAGTCAAGGAAACCAAGGACTTTATTCGGTTAACGATTCCTGATCAAATGGTGGAAGAGGTATGCCAACAACGATTATATGAGCAAGCGTGCCATTCTGTAGATTTGGAGAAGATAGGTTCCGACCCGATCTGGCTCTTGTTGAATCCTCCAGGATTTTGCTACGGAGGCGGTGGACACAAATTGAGAACGAAGACAAGCACATTCAGCATGACACATTATGAAACTCGTGCGAGGTTAAGTTCGAACTCCCAAGGTAGGAGGCATGTCAACTACGACGAGAAGGTGGATCCAGCAGCACTGGAACCCACAGGATTTTTAAACGAGTACTCGATGTCTGGCATCGAGGAGGACAAGGCAGAACTCTATGCTGCGCTAGTTCGGTCATATACTGCAGTGGTACATTCGCGTGACCCATACATCGCGGCCAAAGGTCGAGAACTCATGCGTCGGCTGCAGTTATTCTGCCCGGAGATGAGTGAGAGCTTCTTTCAACGCGCTCATGAGCACCAACCGTTCCCAGTCGTTGACGCATACCAAGACCATTGGGTTCAAAGGGTCGATCGTCGTGGGTATCCACATTGGTTCAATACGAAAACCCATCAAACCTCATGGATTGACCCGGCTACGTTTTTGACTAAGCCTCCGCCTCCTCAATCTCACGAACCTTCTTCAGGTATATCACCAATCACACCACAATCCGACAGGCAAACTGTTTCTGAAGCAGATACTGAACCCAATATGCTTAGGTCCGTTCCTGGAAGTGATCATGCTGTGGACATTACTTCAGAGGAGGCAACAACTAATATTGTCGTGGCAAGAATCGACGACAACGTCGTCATTGGACTACACTAGCGGAACCAGATTGTACATACAATACTATGTCCCATTCGTCCTTTCCATTTCGGATCCTACCATCATGCTCGGATTGCAAGCTTGGCAACAACCAGAGGCATGTTATAGATTAGTGCCTTTATTAACAATGCGGATACCTACCGCCTTGGCCGGTAGACTCGTCGAAGAGGGAAGAATACATCCGCAAAGAGCCATACAACAAAAGCTAGGAGCAGCATCAGAGCACTCAATCCAAACAAAATATGAGAGAGCCGATTTGGTTTCTCGACCTGGGCTTGAGATTCATTCCTGTGACCTCCCGTAACACCTTTGCTTGACGTGGCCTCGAGTTGTGCATATTCACGTCGCTTCTTCAAAATAGCTTCTTCCTTTGCTTCCCGGTCAGCATCCTGGTCCCGTGAGCTGCCCTGCTCAGCACCTTGTCGCGCCAAAATTCGCTTTTTTAGCTCTTCTAAGTATTCTTCGTCCACGTAATCTTCCTCATCATCCACGCATTCACTATCGTCGTCACTGTCTTTGCTATCAACGTTCGACCTTCCAATCTCACCACCTGCATCCTTCGTATCCGAATCCTTTTGTTTCGCCTTCTTGCCCTCAAGCTGAGCGATCAAGTCGAGTGCATTCAAGGTCTGGTGGAGAGATACCTTGTCATCATTGCGCTTCACTTCCTTCGATTGTTCAAGACCAAGCAATTCCAGCGGTCCCTTAACTACGGGAGCTCGGAATTCCAGCTCGTCCGGATCGATCTCACCCTTCTTCGATTTCGACTGGTTGTCGGGGCTTTTTAGGTAGTATTCCTTCAACGAATCTTTGTAGCGGTCTCGTCCCTCCTTTGCCACATTGTCAACTTCAACAGCCTCTCGAGTGATTTCTGAGAGTTTGTTCACTCCAAATCGGTTCGCGATTTGTTTTCGCATGTGAATCGCCTTGGCAAGGTACGCTTCCGCCATTTCTGTGTTCTTCTGTTCGAAGAACATACGAGCAATGCGCTCGGCTTGATCAGCGCGCCTGAGATCATCGAGCACGTCTGGACTCAGATAGGGTTCAACACTTGGATCTATCCTTGCGTGCTTGTCAACTGATTTTGCAACGGGCTTGCTCAGGATGTCGAGCTGGACGAGCTGCGTTTCATAGATTAGTCTGAGTGCAGAGGCGAATCGGTTGGCCTCTTCATCCTTCTTGTGGTATCGGCATATGACACTGAGGCGTTCGAGACAGAACGCGATCTGCTCCGTCGTGAGCGTCTCCTTGTGAGTATCGAGGGCAAAGAGGAAGTACTTGATTGCGAGTTTCTAGAGAAGTGGAAGTAGACGAGGTAACATTAATTGGGCCGACGAAGGCAAACAGGAACGCACACAACCACCCATAATAGCACACATTCACTGGAATAGCAGAGATACGTACGTGTTGTCCGCTCTTTTCAAGTTCACTTGCTCGCTCGAGCAGTTCTTCCTGTGTGAAGTCGATGTATTCACCCTCTTCGTCGGCAGGCTCCGTTTCTTTAGTGGGCTTGGATTCGACGGGTAGCGTCGTCTCAGTGGACTGTTCTGCATGGGGTGCCTCAGGGTCCGACGCAGGCTCTGTGTGTGCCTCATCCAGCTCTTGCTCACTGTTCTTAGTCTTCTCAGTCAAAGCCTGAAGAGTTTCAGCGAAGCTTTTCTCGTCATTATCAGCGTAGTCAGAGTCCTCAGACTCGGATTCAGGACCTGCGTACTGTCCTGCATTGAACTGCTCGACTGCCTTCTTGACATATTCGTCAGGATCGTAGATATCCACTTCTGACATTTGAATAGCTTCTCGTCTCCAAATTTGAAATCAGGGCCAGGACGGATGAGCAGCACAGGGTCACTGGCATCATAGGCTGGAATGAGGGGATATGTCACGCGGGGACATGACTGTGTACTAAAAGCTTTATGTACTATGTTTACTTGGGTTGTACGGACACCTTCTTCTGAGGCGGGACAATCACGGGCTGCTGGGGTTGTGCGACCTGGGCATCCTGTGCAGCCTGTGCAGCCAGGATATACTGGGCGACAACAGGAGACTGCAGCACGAGTCGGTCGGTGCGAATGTTCTTGAAGCCCTTGAGCTGAGAGAGCTCGTAGCCGTGCGCGATAGGCACATAGTGGATCCGGGGCACAGGCTGGGGATTCGCAAGTAGCCCCGCCTTGGTGTCATCTTTAGCTTGAGTCTTGGACTTGGACTTGGATTTGACTTCGACCTCATCATCTTCATCTTCGTCATCGATTTCTCCAACACCTTCGTCAGGACCACGGACAAGGTTCGCCTTGTTAAATCGCTTGAATGCCATTGCATGGCAGATGATACCAGGCCACAAACACAGACCCAACAAGAACAATAAGCAACCAAGAAGGGATAACGCACCTGCAACTTCAGTGCAAATCCCGCGCTCAACCGCGGCGTGGAACAGTGGCTGAGTTTGGGAACATTTCAGTCCATCTCCCAAGGCAGCACTGGCTTCGATAAGGCGACTCGCTCGTGTACTCATGGCGTTCACTTCAGCATCGAATGCAGAGGACGTCGTGGCGCCAGTCGTAAGCAGATCAGTCACAGCATTCGTCAGTGTGGGCATCTCGACCTCGGACACAAATGCAGGTGGATTCGTTGAAGCATCACTAAGCTTTGTAACGATATCCGGCTCACTGCCGATGCACTTGGCTTGGTACAAGGCAAGCTGACTTGCTGTTAGGGTATCTGACGTAGTGATCCCGAGGAATGATACAAATCCCTCGAGGGTGCTCGCATCGATCTGAGACTCACCAACTAGTGTCGATAAAGTAAGGGTAGTGTCCTTACATCCGCCTTCAGCAACAACACCCAGTGTGAGGTGGAATGCAGAAAGCAAGAAAGAGAGGACGCCGATGATGGAGAAAATCATGACTAGGAACATCATTGGTTTGTGCTTGAGTCTAATGACAGAGACTCCCGTACCGAGCAAACAAACGACGAGGACTATCATGGTAGAGTCCACCATGATAAGACGCTGCTCATCGAAAGGCAGACCTTGCTGAATCGCCTTTTTGCGGCCTGAATGATAGTTACCAAGCCATTCGCTCATCTTGTTCACTGCGGCCTGGACACTGCTTGCCATATCCTGAATCGCACCGCTGTCGAAATTGAAAGATGCAGGGTCTATCTCAGTCTTCACCTGCGCGAGAAGATCTACATGGTCTTTGGCGCCCGTAATGGCACTGGAGTCGAACTCATGGGGAATCAAAACAGCGTACCCACTCAAAGTGGGAGTATAAATGAGTGACCTCCGAGTAGCCGCGTCTGGAGAATTGGGGTCAACCTCCGGCTCAATCCCCACCGAGATACCTTTGGAGGTGGCCTCAACGCTCGGCATTTCGTCAAATGCCGCTGAGATTGCCGGAATGGTAGTGTTGTAGGTACTTACTTTATCCCCGAACTGGTTTAGAGTTGGACGAAGGATATCTAGACGCCCAATAAGTTCGGCAGATGCAGTTGGCTCAAGCGATCCGCTACCGATGTCTTTTGCATACCGTGGAGGTAGGCTGTTAGGAAGCACAAATGGACTGGCATGAGTCAGAATGTTTTCAATCACGGTTGATGCCTGGGCAGTTGCCTCTAGCGCACCCAATTTATCTGCGATGCCAGTGAGGTAGGTCTGAACATCCGAATAAAAGATGTCAAAACTCACTGCTGGGAAGAAGGAAGTGAGTATAGATAACTGTTGGATGTCGGATGAACTCAGACCCTCGATGTCGCTAGCAGTGCAGCCGGCTTCAGGAAGAGCGTTCAAAACTCCCTCAAGGGTGTCCTTGAGATAGTACGCGAGATTGAATGTGTCGATACGGGTGGAAACGGTTGGGAATGATGTTTCCGAGGGTCTATCAGCCCAAGCATCATACAGCTCTTGAAGCTGATCAGCAATAGTCGTCGCAACATTAGATTGCGCATAGGATTTCAATTGATCCATATGACTGAGCAAGAGCGTTGGAGCCAGACTAGCTACCCGCCCTGCGATATCTTCTGCCAATTCAACGAACGCATCGATGTCGTCCAATTCATTGGCCGCAGCAAACTGATCGAGGACATCTTCAAACTTGTCTGCAATGGCCTGCACGCTTGTGGTGTCCAATCCAACCTTGATATCTGTTAGGTCAGTCTGTAAGGCACTAAGGCGGCTTTCAAATAGCTCTGGTCCGGTGGGTGTGCCCGTAGGGTCCTGCTGTGCGAGCACATACGGAATCATCATGGCGAGAGACTGCAGCGCAGGTGGGAGGGTGATGGGAAGCTCATCCTGATTCGCGATAACGGGAAGTGTATCCGCGAGGCAATTGATGTCAATGTCAGGCGGTGATAAGAGACTGTCAAGACTTGTCAATGCATCCTCAGCCAGTGTCTTTGGCTGACCAACTTGAACTGCGTCTGCGAGTGCGGACAGTTCAGCCTTCGCCGATGCCGGTACATCCTTCAATTGACTTCGAAGGGTAGCCAAATTGGGGAGCTGCGCTGCAATGTACGCTGCTGCATTAGCAGGATCCGAGGTATCACAGCTGTCGCATTCAAACACTTGGAGCTTTTCCAAGTATTGAACCAGATTGGTGTGAAGTGTTCCTGCGACAAGGTCTAGAGCACTTTCAAGGTCGACTGCATTTGTCTTAGTGTCGGAAATCGTCGATAGACTCGCCTCATTATACTTGTCAAAGTATTCAACCGTCTGTGCGGCATAGATTTGGGGATCTTGGGTCATAAGAATAATTTCATATATCGCGAGCAGTTGGGTGCGGACTTCGGGGCATGTGAGAGAAGACGGTGCATTAGGAGCTTCCAGTGTCTCAAACACAGCATTAGCATCCAGCGTCGATTCTCGGGTACGAACGGCTTGGAGGTATGTCGCCAAGTATTCAGTTTCATTCTTCAATGGGAGATACATGTCAAGGAAACCCTTGATAGAAGTAGCCTGAGTGTCAACTGCACCCACTTGAGCTGTATAACCGGCGATGCTTGCGGAAAATCCGGCAGCATCATCGGCTGCGTCATCCAATTGCGGTGCCACAGTACTGAACGCAGTGGTTAATCCATCTGCAACTTGCGAAGGAAGCGCCGATCGCGCGGCTGCAAGTCGACTTAGGTGCGCTTGTGCTTCTATCACTCCGGGCAAGGTCTTGATTGCGTCATGGACAGCCTGGATCTTGACATATGCTTTACCTTGTTTGTCCACCTTGGGAAGCGATCCTTCAAGACATGACTTGTGAGTCGTGAGATCGGTTGCGTCAGGTAATCGCTGGAACATGGCTCCTAGAGTTGTCATGCCCTGTGTGTGGCCGTCCAGGACCTGAGTCATGCTCTGTAGTGTCGATTTCAGACTCTGATAGTGCATCACAAGCTGATCTGTACCCTCGATGGACTTGTCAACCCCGCGCGACACACTACGATTGGTTGCCAGAATGAGACCAAACAATACAATGATGCATGCAATCCAGAACACAAGCACAATTCGCAGTCTGAACTGTACACGCTTCGTATAGCTCTCTGTGGCGATACGGCCACCAAACGTGTTGCAACAGCTACGTCCTAATGTGAAACCCAAGCAGGCTAGCAGCGTAATCGCACCAAAAACCACAGGCACAATGAGTCCTGCTACGGTCGCCTTTGTAATATAGTCCTTGGCATCCTCCGCAGTGGTATCGCCCATGAGGAGCGACTGAGGCACAGGATCACCAACCAGTGTTTCTGCTATGCCATTGCCTACCGAGCTGCACAACTCCGTACAGGGGTAACTGTTATCGAGAGCCGTCTTGCGATAGCTAAGATACTGGTTGAATGGCAGCACCGCATACGACCCCAGAGTCAGGACCGCGAGCGTGGCCAGAAAGAGCACAGGCCGAGACATCGTCTGCTGTGGAGCAACCCGAACCGGACCTAACACCGCTCTCGAACGGCGTGGGGAACTACGCGTCGAGAAGATTCAAACTACGCGCGTGGCCGTGAGGGTGGTCTTTGGGGTACCTCCGGCCGCACAGTGAGCGGGGAAAGGGGAGAGATTCGCGCGGAGCCGCCGTAAAGAGCCGACAAGAGACCTCCGCTTGAGTCCTACATGTGTTGTAACGTGACAAATCCGAGGTAGTGCGGTGAGCCGAGTGTGAGATTCCACCCATGTCGCGCTTTTGAAGCGTTGTTTGCACGAGAGGTGGTGTGCTCGCCAGTGCATCCCTATGCATACTTAACCACACAACATGCCGCACACAACGCACAGTCTCTCCCCTCTCTTGCACTCCATGCATCCTCGGAAACACACCTCAGGAGAGGACCCAGCTTGAAGTGAAAAGTCCAACTCGCATCGTCTGCTCATGATTGTATTCCGCGATCTGCGAGGATAGCGGCTCGACTCGCTGCGGGCCTTGGTCGCACGGCTGCTTGTCAATTCTCCCATTAATGTAGTTTCCGCTCAAGCTCGCCCCGACCCCGAGATCCGTGCGAAGTTGAGGGGAATTCCGTTGTATTCTTACGGATCCAGGCCTAACACCCCGGCGATCCGAGGCCCCATCACATTATATGACACGTCAGCGATATTATCCCGGTTAGACGCACGGCGATATCCTGTAATTGGTCGCTGTTTTGTCAACTCGATCCCTCCTAGTCGTGCAAAGAGGGGTCCTTGACCTTGATTAAGTGACAAAAAATGAAACAGTTTGTATATTCACCCTCGGTTCACATACTCATCGACCGCGCACTACACTCAAACTCTCCACTCTGATATAGTACGGCGTGACACGTTCCCAACCCGCGTTCCTGTGCCAGGTCGCATCGCAGTGCATCACAAAGTACTCCCATCAAAGCCATTTGATACGGTCTGCTGCGTCAGCCGAATCACCTGGTAGGCGTATCTCAATCACGCAAGGTTTGATCCATACCGGTTGCGCCGCATTTCAACTCTGAGACGTATTTTTAGCTGTTTTAGTTCCACTTGAGGAGAAGATGAATATATTCCGCCTGGGTGGTGATCTACTTCACCTCGCATCCTTTGTGATTCTTCTGCTGAAGATCTTCTCGACGAAGAGCTGCCGCGGCATCTCACTGAAGACCCAGATCACCTATGTTGTAGTTTTCTGCGCGCGCTACTTAGATCTCTTCTGGAACTTTGATTCCCTTTACAACTCGGTCATGAAGGTGATCTTCATTACCTTGTCTGTTGGCATTGTGTACCTGATGGTCTGGTCACCAACAATTTCGAAGACGTATTCGAGACAACACGATGACTTCAACTTGCTCTTTACGTTTGTTCCCACCTTCCTGCTTGCACTGGTTTGGAATGAGAAGTTCACCTACGATGAGGTCTTGTGGGCCTGGTCGATCTACTTAGAGGCCGTTGCCATCATTCCACAGCTCATTGTGCTTCAGCGCGAGGCGAGCGAGACAGGTTTCGTTGACACTCTCGACTCCCACTACGTCTTTGCGCTCGGAGGCTACCGCGCACTTTACTTGTTGAACTGGATCTACCGCTTGGCGACTGAGCCCCACTACCGTAATTGGATCGTCTGGATTGCTGGTCTTGTTCAAACTGCAATCTACGGTGAGTTCTTCTACTACTACATCAAAGCACGAATTGAGGGCGGCCGAATGGTATTACCAATGTAAGAACACGTTACTGTAGAAACACATACACTCTTGTTTTCCCTTGAAGTGGCTTGCTCATGTACACGGTGCGTGTCGCGGTTAGATCGCACCATTTGGCTGCTTGGTTCGTTTGCGGTACGAGTGACCGATAAGGAGCGACCTAACTTCTAGGACGAATGCCAAGGGGTGCATTGTATTGAATTGTATATTCTGTTAATGTAAAATGTAATGATACCTTTTCTAGCGCGTTCCAGGGGTCCGACACGTTACTCAGAGGCTGGAAGTTCGGGTGGGGCAGTCACGAAGCGGTACACAGTCTTTCCAACACACTTGAACGCATTGGAATATGGGACCTGGTCGAGAGATTCCCATTCTGGTCCACTTTGTCTTTCCTCCGCCGTCTTCTCTTTTCGGCGCGATTCGAGGATAGCATGGCGGACCATGCCATATGCCATACAGCCAATGACATTGATTGCAGTTCCAATGGCGGTTACCAATGACACTTCCTCATTGTTCCACCACCAGCCGCAGATAGACTGCAGAGAGGCTTTGGCAGTGCCAGACACGTTATGGGTGAGGGGCGAGGTTTGTGAGATCTGGAGGTACGTAGCAAACGAGATCAAGTGGCCTGCAATGGTGACTGGGATTACGGCAAAAACAAATCGTAGCTTTTCTTCCCAGGTTGGGAATGCTGCCAAGAATTGGCCGAGCTCGCCGGAGTAAGCAATGTAAGCGATGAGCATCGTTGCTGCAGCCAGGTTGACATGAACCGCAAGGAGTGCGTCAGAAATAGGAAGTCGGCGTTGGTCACGGTTTACACTGAGAGAATATGCGGCTAGGGCAAGCGAACCAAGGAAGCCAAAAACAAGTCCCAGCATGCTTGGGCGCGGTGCACAGGCCACCGCGATTGCCTTCAAAGTGCTGTAACTCAGAGAGGAAGATGGGTTGGTCCAAGCGCTGTATACTGCTGCCGAACAAGATCGATACTGCTCGCCAAATTCTACATTGAGCTCGTCGATTGAGAGGCCCTTCTTGCCAATGATAGCGATCACATAGCCGGCTACGATCACAAAGCAGCAAATGAGGACGCGCGGAGGAGGGAAAGGCTCAGACTTGACGAAGATATAGGACAAAACGAGACTGCAGATGATGGTCCAGGCTCGTGCCACCTGATAAAATGAAATATTGACAAGTTGCAAGCAAATGTTGTTCATGCAGAGCGTAATCGCAAATAGAGCGGAGGTAAGGAGAGTCTGGCTGATAACGGGACCATAGATCTTCACTCGTGGACACGTGCGAGCAAGTGTCGGGCTTAGCTCAGCAAAGAACGGAGATAAGTTTCCGAGCAGTGCGGAAATTAGCACTGAGCCAATCATCTGCATGATGGTGATGGTAACGGTAAACGGCTCGTACTTAGGATTATTCGCGAGCGCCTTATTTAGGAACACTACCGAAATGGACGAAACGAAATAGAATGCCACGATGAGCGCCGTCTTAACGGTCCTTGACAGCGCTTCACCCTCAGGCTTTGCGACAACAGACGGTGTTGAGCTTTCACCAAAAGCAACCTGATCACGTTCCTTTTTCTTCAAATATTGCTCTCTAAGCATAACAGCTGTTCTAGGCGTGGGAGGGGGTGGGGAGCGGACGTGGACAATACGAGATACGTCCTCAAGTCCCTCTTCGTCTCCTTCACTTCCATCCCGCTGACGTGTCCTTTGAGGAGAACGGCGGCCAGTCTTTACAGGAGTCTTGAAGGGCTGTTGGTCCACCTCTTCATCTTCTACTGCTGCCTGGCGTCGTGTGCGTGAAGACTCGCGAGCAGGTGATGGCGCGATCCTGGCCCGAGATGTTGAACGAGATCGAGAGGGTGTGCGTGATGATGAGCGGCTAGCCTTCGATGCACTTTTGCGGCCGCGCTTTGTGGTCTTCTTCACGAGCTCGTCCTCTTCTTGGTTCTCCTCCTGGTCAAGGTCAACGGTCTCCTCTTCCTCATTCTCTTCAGGTTCGCGTTCACGTGCACCACGTCTTCTTGTTGTGGCACGCCTTGTCGCCGCTGCAGTTGTCGCAGTCTTGGCGGCTCGGCTACGTGACGTTGTTGAGGCCGCGGTGGTGGTCGAGCGCGTCCGGCTTGCGGACTGACGACGCGAACGGAGCACGGTAAGCTCCTCCTCTTCTTCTTCTAAGTCAACTGTGGCGGTTGCTGCGGCCGCACGGCGCCCTCGAGTGCGAGTGACGGTTGCAGTCGTTGTGGTCGTCGCAGTCTGCGAAGCGGCGGCAGCTCTAGTACTTCTCGTACGAAGGCTCATAGTTTGACTGAGGCCTGTGCCAATGTGCCTAGAACCCTGGCGCTTGATCCTTCAGCCTTTCCTGATACCAAATTCTATGCCGATGTACGCTCTCCGCAATCCGCCAGATCGGAAGGCGCGTCAGTGCGACTAGGATTCTAGAATTGGGACGTGTGTTGAATATGCGAGTGAATCTGTGAGTGCATTGCTGTGGTACCAGAGTGAGATAAGAGATCGCCTTATGCCACTACGAATCATTATACATTCAGTCTATAGCACTTGTCCATAACTCGGCTTGCACACAAAACTCATATCAGTGCGTTTCGAAACCCAAATTGTATTTTCGCACCCCTGGTTCCGGAATTTCCTCAGCATGGTGGATGGTCTCTTGAACTCTCGACTGAGAGCGACTTGACCCAGACTGGATCTGACTGAGTAGTCCACGGACTCGAGCGAAAGATTATTGGTCTTGCCGAGGGTATATTGGGGGTGTTGTATTGGGGTTAGTCTTGCCAGTAAGGTTTCTATAGACTTGCAGTAGTCTTGCTCGTGCCGGGCACTAACGCTGCGAGTACCGATTGAAACTCACATTCAGAGTTGATGTTGCTCTCATCGTTAGTCGCATGTAGACAGGCCAAACATCACTGAGATAGAGAGAGAAAGCACGAATTAATCATATACATGGATACAATAGGCGCTAGCTCACCCGGAAAGGCCTCTACTACCATATTCTCCTTTATTCTGGAGCTATACTAGAGAATCGAAGAACAGATGTACTACGAAGAGATCAAAGGTATGGGCTACAGTCCCGATCCATGTGACCACTACCAGCCGCCACTTCAGTACTTATATCAGACACACCAGCAGGTCCAGCCGCCTCTGCATGGTCCGTGCCAGTATCCCTACAATTTCGTTCAACACCAGCATCACCATGAGGCCCAGGTTCGATCGCATGTCAACTCGAGAGGACAGCCCTACTATTCACCCACTCAGGATTCTGACCATCTAGGGCAATTTCCTTACCACATCGATCAGCAAGGTCCTCGGAAAGCACATGTAACATCACCACCGCAGCAATTTGGCTCAATTGTGCCGCAGCAGTACTTACCACAGCAGCAATATCAAGTGCCTAGCCTTTACTCCGGACTACAAGAACACTCGACAGAGCAACATGGAAAATCTTCGTCCATGTCAGCAAATCCGATTCAACCCATTCCCTCTGACCCGACACGTCAAAGCGAAAAGCAGTTTGAGTTGCCCACGTTCCACGTGAGTCATGATCCGAGCGCGGACGATCCACTGGAGAATTCTGAATCCTTGAAAACGCCCTGCAGTGATCTTATGGGGGCCGAGGCGGTTCCGCCATGCGCACCCACCAGCCAGGACAGGGCTCTTCGACCTTCCCTGGACGCTGAAACGGCCAGTAGAGAGTTTCATGAAGAAGAACAAAAACAAGTTGCTTCTATTGGAGAAGCTTCGCCGAGTGTTTTTGAGGGCTCATCTGAGCCATGTGCGAACGACTACGTTCGAGGGTATCACCGGGCTGGTGATGTGCAGAGACAGCGTCAAGGCCCTTCTGATATACCCGCACGCTATCATCATGCGGAGATATCGCTGGTACCTTGTGATAGAGAAGCGATGTTGGCTTATGTGCACCCGATGGCTAAGGAGCATGATCAGGTGGATATCGGTGGGTCTGATGAAGGACAATTATTGGGAAAGAAGCGGCCGCGCCCGAAGCGGAGGCCACCAGTTTTTAACAATATTTATGATCTTGCGCAGTGGTGCATGCGATATAACTCTTACGACGAGCGAGCGATGGGGATGGGTTTGACGGCTCCACAGGCGAAAGATGAAAGTCTCTCGCTTGGGGTTCTCTGGGCAAGAGACTCGTATGTGTTCGAAGATTGGATGAGGTCAAGACAACATGAGCGGCTACACGAGCATATGCAACCAACTCATAAGCGCCTTGCACTGAATGGAACTATTCAAGGCGCGTTGACAAGTGAACACACGGTTTGGGGCTTATCTAAATTTATCCAACAACTGGACTCAGAGCAGGACGGGCTACCACTTGCAACTCTTGGAAAGAGAGCTGCATGGCAAGAAATCCTTGCAAGTAGCTACTTGAACGAAGCAGAAGAGGTATGTGAAATTCTGGCAATGAGGGCTGCGCATCAAGCTGTTGCAATGGGTAGGGACTCTCACAATGGAGACGCGTCTGCGCTCGAAGAGAGCTTGCGAGTGAGTGTCGAAAATGACCAGTGGTCAATATGGCGAGAGTATCCCTTACTCTTCATGCCGCCGGTAGATGACGCGAAAAAGGAACGAAAGTATCAAGTGCGTATGCGTTCAAATCCAGTCCTCGATCCGGATCTTTATCTTTTAACTGCTTTTAAGCTAGGCTATAGAATTCCGCGTCTTGACAATGATTCCACTCCAGATCGTACACCAACGTCAGTATATATGCAAATCAATGCACTTTATGAGTCACATCAGTCATTGAAGCGAGTGAGGCAACTCCGCGAGAATCGACATCAGTTTGCCTCTTCTGACCAGAGCAATGGAACTGATGATCGTGGAAGCGAAGGCGTTGACGAGGGTCTACTGAGTCTGTTCCTAGCCTATGTATCAGGAGCCAGCCTGCTCAGAAAGACGTTAAAGAATGACTTTAACGCTATGATTGCACACGAAGCAAGATACTCTCATGTTGGCCTTGCATTGGGTGCCGTAGCCCCAAGACATCTCCGAAACGCGATCTTGCGGGGTCTAGAGCTTGTCAAGCGACGAGATCAGGCAGCGCAAAAAGAGCATACTACAGGGCTTGCACCAGTATCTGTAAGCGATAGGTTGCAAGAAGCGATCACCACCCTGGATAAATTATTAGCAGTGACTGCTCTGAACGAGATCGACGATTCTGAGAGTAACTCAAGACATTCAAGGGGCTTTCGAATCTCAAGAGAGCTTCCATTGCGTTATCACTTCGTAGATCCAGATGAGCCCGTAACCCACAGTTCGCGTGGAGATGGATCTAAAGCGTCTGGCAGTAGTGTGGTAAAGAAGGCGAGAGAGACGCTCTCGGAGCTGCGGTCAAAGCTTCAGCGTTTTGTTGAACGAAGTATGGGCCTGATTTTCGATTACAGGGCGAAAGATGGAAGCCCCTCGGCCACCCGTCTGCAAGAGCATGCTATGGCGTTGGAGGCTGCAGAAGCCATCAACTCAATGCAACGAGCAGTGCTTCAGTCAGGCGCTGACGACACTCCCTCTGATATTAAAATTGATGATTGCCCAGCAGGTTATGTCGAGTGGAGTCTCGTGGAGACAATGCTTCAGGCAAGCATCATATCGGAGGGTGGCTGGAACCGGCTCTCGCAGCAGCAAAGCACGCGTATATACGCCGACCTCGTTTTGGATCGCGAGACGAGCAGCATACCTCTACGCACTCCCGGTGCAGGCGAGCTCGGAGAGCCTATGGCGTTTGAGATGTCACGAGGGGATAAAATACTTGACGCTACATTCGCATCCGTGACACAACTCCCAGATATCCATTATGGATGCACCCTTGACTGTGCCAAGGGTTATCGTATGTGTGCTCGTGGGCTCACAGACGTATTACCAATGAAGGCGTTTACAGAGGCAGATGAGTTTCACAGAAACGGTTCAGTGCATGAGTCGACATTGGGTACGATTGACGTGCAGTCCCCTTCTGATTTTAATCGAACCTACTTACATTTCGCGCGGCTGCATGGACTTTCTGAAATATTGCGAGGATCTGATGAAATGTCTATGGCTTCACACGTTGGAGAGTGGGAAACGCTCGATGAAGAACTAAAGCTAGTTGCTCTATGGGCAAGGATTGTTAACCTAGCTGCGCCTTCTCGGTCTGAGGTTTTACTACACTGGCTACGAAGTTTTACACCTGTATCAGGTAGCTCAGCAGAAAAAAAGAGCGAAAGCAAAGAGTGCGCAGGTATTCAGCATGATACAGAGGGAGGGACGAGTCAGCCGCACACTGAAAGCGATTGCCCAAGTGGGACAGAGAGGGACTTGAAGCAGATCAGCGCTGTTGATCAGCTCCACGCTTTCTTGAAGTTTGCATGTGATCATGGTATTATTCCACTGGGATTCAAGTTCGAGCAGACAATCAACGGTACATCGCATGAGCAAGTGGACCAAGTTCGAGTACGAGCTCACATCCTTTATGAGATTCTGAGAAAACAGATTCAGCAGCAACAGTACGCCATGCGCCAGACAAAGATTGTGTCTCCGCTTTTATCTCTGAACACAAGTCTGCTCGGACCACTTGATCGCGTGGTTCCACAGCCAAACTCCAACGGTCGACCTTACATTCCCGTGCTGACGATCCCATACATGTATCCAGCACCAGGGTATCGTAAGGCTATGACACCAGCCATTAAGCCTTGTACTAACTTAAGGACTACGCCGCCGGTCGATTTCCTCGAAGAACTGAAATCACCCAGCGACGAGCTACGCACTCAGGCCTTCGACAACGCGAAGCCAGAGATTTGGGATCCAGGATTGAACGCATCATCGAAACCATGGGAAAGACGTGCAAGCATGGCGGGAGCCCAAGAAGCCATTGAGGACCTCTACAGATCAGCGATAGTGTCGAAAACAGGAGAAGAGATCACGACTGAGTTGTTCCATTCATCTGCCTCGCCCGGTGCATTGCAGGCCTTGATTCAGAACTGGTTGCAAGATCCTTTTCAGTCTGTAAGTTACGATCTATAGCCGCGCATGGCCCGATGAGTGATTACCTTAGGATGCAGGGTGCGTCATGCGTTGCCTTATGCGTTTATTGCTCTGCCCCATGCTAGCGTACTAGGCTTTTCTCACCAGAAATGAAGGCTCGGCGAGTCCGATCATAGTTTATTGATGTCCAAGTCATCATCATCGCCTGATAGTACACTGTGGAGTGCGAGCGACTCGCGCATGCTGAGTTCATCTCGAGAGTCTTGAAGCGCCTTGACTACCATGCAGACAAGCGTATCGTAATCTTTCGGTGACATTGCTTCTGTTGGGTCTAAACTAAGCCTTGATTCGCACTACAGAGTAGTTTCATCGAGCATGGCAAACAAAAAAGAGGGTAACATGTGGAGGTCAAGCGTCAGTGAGCATGCATCATTATGTGACAACTCTGAGGCCAATGTGTGCCGCACCGCTCGCACCTCGCGCTTTAATAGAAACTCGGAAACATGGTCCTCCTCGAGCCGATTGAGCAATATGACAGGACACTCTAAGTGTCAGATCCATACACATGCACTTAGAACTATGCATGCGCGGTATTACGTACGGCTTTGATCATTTCATACAGTGGAATCTGGACATATCCCTTCTCTTGCACCAGTTGGTTGCAAGTATTTGTGATCGATTCGCTCCACGAGGGGCTCAGCTTGCTCCTCAAGGCATCCATGAGCTCATCGTATTTGCCTATATTGCGAATACACATACAAGGAAGCATGTGAGACATAGTATAGCGTCTTTGCCTGACCGAGTGGGTCTAGCGAGCACGTATATTCTTCAGGAGACGAGGAGTGACCTACCTGTGGATCGAAGTTGTGTCAAGGCGAGCTCGAGCTCGTCGTCAGTAACTTGTTTCGCGTCACCATTGGTGTCTGTTTGAGTTGATGTGTCCATATCTACTGCTCAATCAATTGTACCGCGTCTCAGAGCCGAGATACAGATGTGTGGTAAAAGTGGAAAAGCGCTGATTTCACTCTTGGGCTGGTGCCCACTGTGTGGGGTTGAGGGGGCGTTTGAGGGACTCACGGAGAGGATCTGAGTTGCAGGCGCAGAGTTTCTATCATACTGGAGGTGCATATGTATTGACGTATCCTGTTCTTCGCCAAGTGGATGCATGCGAAAGCGGGGAACCCGCCAGCTACACGTAGCGGATCTGCACTGACACAGGTCCTCTGGTGATTGGTAATTCGGTGTTTATTGCGACAGAGCAGTGGCAAGCCTACAGATGGAAACAGATGGTTCCGGGACATATCACGCGCAGAGCTGCATGCGGTGAAGAGGCAAAGGGGCTGGCAGTCTGGGTGTTGATGGTCGCGACATCACTCGCTTGTCTAGTGCCCCGATTCGAGCCATTCTTTCGTTTGGAGCGCAGAATCGAGTGCTCTCGCAATTGCATCTTCTTCTTCTCGGAGGCTGTTCGGAGTCGCAACCCTTGAATCATCGCGTGCTGCGGCCTTATCAGTGAATTGCAAGCGCCGCAAGACACTAGGCCGGTCTTCAGGATCGATGCTGGGCAGTGCAGTGCCACTTGCGGCTGGCTTGTAGACACTCTGGTCGAGAGTAGACCTCGGAAGTGGGCGTGACATGTTCTCGGCTAGCAGATGATATGCTGTTTCTGCCCGTGTCTTGGCCATATGGTGGTTTGGTGAGAGGGTTAGCATCGCCTGCGCATTAGCTCGGCTCAATGTCGATCCAAACACGCTTGAGGACGAATTTGTGCGAAGATCGAATTCTCGGTCTATCCTCTTTGCTGATGCTGATACAGTTGTTGGGTTGACACTACTAGAGGGGAGGGTATCTGTTGATGATACCCTGGAAGACACTCCGGAAGCAGCAGGGAACTTAGCCTCTTCAAGTTCGAGTTGAGTGTGTTGGGCGTCTTCAAGCTGTTTCGAAATGCGCTCCAGATGAATTGTCATTTGGCGCGAGGATTTGGTCAACTCCTCTGTGGTCTTTCCATCTGCCGATGCACCCCTGGACGAACGCAAAGAGAGGCTCTCAAGCGCAGTTCTAACTCGAGGGAGTGTAGGAGGGTGCCCAGGAAGCCGTTTTGTGTCCTCCTGGATGACTTGTAAATCCGACAATCTCAGTGCATGCTCAGGCGTTCCTCGTCCAGCAGCTGGGTCTCGGCTGACCCCGTCGACACTTGCCGACGGATGACTTGACCTTGACTTAGACGGCTTCGTGGCATCTTCAGTAGTACCACTAGCGTGCGATTCCGAGTGGTATGCATTCCAGGCGCCTTGTGCAGCCGCACGCGAAGGTGAAAGGATACTTTCCGCTTCAACTCTCTTACTCAGCTGGCGCCAAGCTTCACGCGTATTTTCTAACTGCTGGACTGCTTGCGCGGCAATATTCCTAGCCACTTCTCCCTCACGCTCTAGATCTCCCAAAGTATCCCGAGACAACTTCAGGGCCAGAGCCTTGCTCCGAGCGTCAGCATGAAGGGCCATTATTTCGTTGTTACTCTGTTGAAGTGCAACGTCTAATGCTTGGATCTTAACTCGCAGGTCCTCAATTTCTTGCTCTTTAGCCTGGACGCTCGACTTGAGCAATGAGATCTCGTACATCAGTTGCTGATTCTCTACGCGTGCATCATCGCTGATGCGTTCAGCTCGTGTTCGTAGTTCATTCTCTTGCTGTACAGCCTTCTCCAGTGTGGCTGCACGGAGTTGCATCTCTTTGAGCATGCTGCGCAACTCATCCTCGGCTGCGCGTCGACTAAGCGCGTCTAGTCTTGCCTCTTCGGCTGCGCTCTGGGCTTGACTCAGCGTGGCATTTGCATCCTTGACCTCATTCCGGGCACTCTCGAGTGCAATTTCACAATCCTGAAGTTGCCGCTGTAAGGTTTGAATGGCCAATTCGTGTTCACGATTAAGCTGGGCTTGCTTGGTTTTGGCCTCATCCATCGTCATCTTGAGCTTACTCTGAAGAGCATCTAGTTCATGGCGCAGCTTGCTCAAATCACTGCGCGCAGAGGCAAGTTGTGATGAAAGCTCTTCGTTCGTTGTCTGTGCGGTCTCATACAAGTATTGCAACGAAAAAAACTCCTTCTCCTGCACCTGGATTGCTCGTGCTTGTGCAAGCGCAGTGGCAGCAAGAGAGTTCACACTGAATGCTAGATTATCAACAATGCGTTGTGGGGTACTTGCGGAGATTGAAGTTGCCAACCCTAGTCTCGCTCGTCTTGACTCAACGAAATGGTAACCTCGGGCAAACACGACCAACGACGAGGTACGTGCTGCGGCCTGCAAGTCAAGACCTTCCCATAACTGATGTGTCTGAGGCACCAAACCAGAGCACACTGGCTTAACTATGCGAGGGGCAAGCATCCAGAGCTTATGGGCAGTTAGCCTGCGGAGGAGCGCCACGACAGCTTCGTTGCCACTTCCTTCTCCAGGAAGCGTAACTGTCAGTTGGGCAACCTCTCGACTTGCGGGCCCATTTGAGCGTGCCCATCGAATTGCATCAAGAGAACTCAACATCATCGTCGAAATTTTGTCACACAAGGCTTCGTTCTGCTCTGACTCGAACGACTTGATCGCGGTGCTGAGTATAAATGGTAGGTTTGTAGTGAGTGAAAGGATTGAGAACATTACGTCCGCTTGTGGGTCTGGTGACAAGCACGTGTCTTCGAATGACTCGAGCAGCGTTGAAACCAAAGCCGGAGATTGCAGGGACTCCATCAGGTGAGCTGGAAGAGCAAGTGACTTCATTGCACCCGACGCCAATCCTCGCGATGCAACATCGAGGGCTCTCCACAAATCGAGCGCCTCTATAAGAGGGCGTGAGGACGAGGCCTTTGCAGCTGATGTGGCTGCGGTTACAAGGTTCTGACGACGTACTTTTCGCAGGTCCTTTAAAAGCTTGGTGAACTTTAGTCCCGCAATTACGTGCAGGACTCGTGCGCGCAAAGTCTTTGGCGCTCGTTCCGCGCCGGATTCGGTTGGAGTAAGCGGTGCTGCGACTGCATCAGTGTCTGCGGAGCTAGGAGGGCTCTGCTGCTGTTGTTGATGTAGTAGCTGGACGATGGATTGCACCTGCTGGAGCGCATGATTGAGCCTAAAGTTTTCATTCAGCAACAGTAGTTTTTGTGCTTTAAGCTGCTGGACTCGAGTTGATGCGCATGAGAATTGACGGGCTGCAAGGATGTAGAGGGTAGTTAGAAGAAGTGCCACAGCTCGCGTCGTATGGAGCGCATTTGCGATTTGAGTAGTCTCGGCAGCATCAATTCTCTCCTTGTCTAAGAGTTCCGCTTCGCGCAACCGACATGAAGCCAACTCGTCCTCGAGCTGTTGCATGCGTTCGGATTGCGACGAAATCGTCATTTCACATGTAGCAAGTTCGCTTTCGAGCTGGGAAATACGCTGATTGGCCTCAGTTAGCTTCTGAGTCGCATGTTCTCGTACCTTCATGACCGCTCCCGCCGCTTCATCCTGCGCAGCGAGGATAGACTCTCCTACACGCTGTTCTGCGATTCGTGTCTGGGTCTGCGCGGCCTCCAAGCGCATAGCTGTTTCCTGCAGCAAGAGCCTTTCGCGGGCGATGAGAGGTTCCACTCGGTTACATAAAGCACGCAGCTTCTCAACCTCAGATGTGAGCGATTCCAGTGTTACATCTTCGTTCACCTCGGGAGCGTTGAATTCCAGAGCTCCAGTTAACTCATCCTTGGTAGCGGAATCATCTGGACCTGGACCATCTTCATAGGCCATAGCGCGCTTCACGGACACCTGTGCCTGACGGAGATGACTCAGCGCAGCAAACAGTGTTACCTTGTCTCGGCTGAGTCTGGCTATGTGTTCTTGAACTTCGGCCCTCAAAGATTCACACGTTGACTGTTCCTTTTCAAGCCTCGTCTTGAAGTCCACCAGAGAGCGCTCCTTCTCCCCAGCTTCAGACATTAATCGTTCAACTTCGGCGGTGAGCGATTCTATCCTTTGTCTCGCATTTCTATGAGCATCGCGTTCAGCGAAGGCACTTTGTGAAAGTGCGTCGACAGCATGATGCGCAGATTCGGAGGCCTGTGGGATCGTCTTTGCAACCGCTGTTTGAATATCATTCGCGGTAGTATTCGCACGGGATTGAGTCATAAGAATCAACTCGATTGCTTGACCTTCTAGACCGGCCAACACCTCATCCATTGCCCCAGCAATCTCCTGTCGGAGCTTAAGATCATCTTCAAAGGCGACGAGTTCTTTGGGTTTGCTGGAGTCCATCTTTCGCCCTTTAGTCTGCACAGATGCAAACTTCGCTTGAGCTTGGGTAGATGCAGTTGTCAGTAATTGGTTGAGCGAAAGGATTTTTGAAGCAAATTCAACAGCAAGTTTATCGAATTTGCTCTTTTCGCCTGTTTGCTGAGGTTGATCCGTCGCTTCGATCTTACTCTCAAACGCCTGAGGAGAGTGCGTGCCATCCACGAGCATTCCCTGGTTGCGTGTAGCATCGCTTGCAATTCGATATAGAGCACGAATGCTACTCTGGAGGCCACCTGAGGATCCTTCAAGCGCAGCAGTAACGTCTACCATTGACCCGAGCAGCTCTTGCATCGTATGGAGCGACTGCACTCGCAGACTCTTGTTCCTCTCGATCTGCTCAGTGTAAGATGACATGAGCTCCGATAATTTTTCACGCAGGGCTGCATTCTCAGCTTCGAGTTTGTCTGCTCGACTTCTCTGCGTTTCTGCGGCATTGAATAGATTTTCTGCTTCTTCTTGAAGCTTGGCTAAGGAAGATGAGGTATCACGTAAAGCAATCTCTAATGATGCTGCCTTAGATTCAACGTGCGACAACCGTGCAACTTCACTTTCTAAACCTGGAACGCGCTCTGCAGCCTTTTCAGCAATTTCTAATCGGACCTTAAGTCTTCCAATGGTATCTTCCAAGTCATCATTGTGCTGCTGAAGTTGGGTACGAGCCTGATGGATGGCGCTCTTCTCAGTTTCGAGTGCGGCAGCTGTGTTCTGGGCGGTTTTGAGCGATGCTTCCAACTCAGCTAAACGAGTTTTCGATGCAGCTAGTGCATCTTCTAGTTGTTGCCGCTGATACTGCGCTGCGATATCTGCTTCACGGGCTTGACGTAGACCCGCCTCGTGCTGCTGTTGTGCCGCCATCACGGCCTCACGGAGTCTGGATATCTCGAGCTCAAGTGCTTGCTCTCGAGAATCTGCAGCACGCAATTGCTCTGTCCTCTCCGCTAATTCAGCCTTGAGCAGTGATAAACGTGAGGCCGTCTCAACGGTAAATTGAGCAGCATTTGCATCTAAATTTAGGCGTTCCCGCTGTAGCAACGCACATTCCGCCTTAAGTCTAGCCTCTGACTCGAGAGTCGTTTTGAGGCTGAGCGAGAGTTCCTCGATTTTACGCTCAAGCGTCTCTTCCTTAAGTTTGTACTGACTTTGCTCCAAAGAGGCCTGAGTCCGCAATGCAGCTAACTCCTGGCGAGCTCGCTCTCCTTCAGCAGCACGAAGCTGCAAGGATGCAATGAGGGCATCGCGCGAAGCGATTTGCGCTTGTAATGCTCGTGCCGTGCTCAATCCCAACTCCAACTGAGATACTGACGTGAGCTTACCAGCCAATAACTTCGTCGCTGATGAGGAAGGAGATGAAGAAAGGAAGACTGAGCCACCCCTGTTAGTAGATGCTGGCGTCATAGGAGGGTTAGTCCCGATAGGTGCATTTGAACTTTGGCTTATCCCACTACCTTCCTCACGACCGTTGGTATTCCCACTGAACACCTCCCGAGTTCCTGAGTTGTCAGAAGAAGTCGAGTTTGTCCGAGTAGTTGAAACAGGCGCGAATGAGGCTACCGCACTCGTGCCGAGTGACGATGATGATTCAGGCTGGAGCGGCTGGTACGCAGCGCCATTGCCATGGTCGTTACTCTGGTGAGAGAAGGGGCCAGATGAGAATAGCAAGGGGGTAGGGCTTGGCCTTAGAAGACCCGCTGAGCCATCCGCTGGGCGTGATTCACCAATCTTGCCCTCTCTGGCTGTTCTTGTGTCCAATCCTGAGCTGGCGAGATTGTTCTGCGTTGCAGACTCCATAGCCTCGAGCGAAGTTTCAAGTCTCCGACGCAGGCTCTCGTTCTGGACCGCGAGCGCCTGTAGATCCATGGCAGTTTAGAGGCGCAACACGCCCTGATACGGTCTGCACACGATTGCTTGACGCAATTACTGCGGTCCTAAAGGTGTCTAGAGCCGGAAACGGCGATGGGAAAACGGACAGAGGTCAATGCTTAGTTTCCAATAAAGGGTGCGTTAAGGTCCAGAATCGCGAACTGTCTGGCCACGATCAAGGTGACATTCGGTATAGCCTATACCTTTCTAGGTAAACATGTGCAAGCCACGCGTCTGCACTTAGAGGATACCCTCGTTTCAGACTCGAATCGCATCGAGAGCCAACTTCTGCGGTTCTGAATTCAAAATTTGAACCTGCAGAGACGGTGGTGCTCGGTGGCGCTCGGTGGCGCTCGGTGGCGCTCGGTGGCGCTCGGTGGCGCTTGGTGGCGCAGGAACGATGCATGTGCGTCCGTGGTGCTCCCTGGGTTACCCTTGACGTCCTCACAGGGTGAAGCCAACATGCAATTAACAATTGTGACGTCATACTTACGCCGAAACGAACAGGAGTATTGATTTCAATACTCAGTCAGGATCTAGAATTGGTTTATTCTCGGTAATATACACATGCGAGCGAGCTCCGCAATGCAGCTCGAGCCAACATCCTGGGATTGCGGCTTTTGAGCTCATGGACACACACATTTAATCATCATCTTCGTCGCTATCCGAATCAGCCCATCCAGGCTTCTTTTTCAAGAGGTAATCCTCATCGAAAACTTTCCAGCCAGTGCCGCTCGCCTGTCGGTCAGCGTCGGAGATCTTCTGTGTCCTGCCTAGTCGCTGGGATAGCGGTACTGTGGTAGAATGTGTCATGTTGTCTGAGTCTGAATCATCATCATCTGAGCTGCCGAGAGTACTGCTGCTTGCCTTCAAAGCACTTGCTTTGCTTCGTTGCGACTGCGCAACTTTTTCATGCACTTGCTGCTTTTGCTTCTGCTGCTCTCCCTTCTGCTCTACCACCTTCGACGCCTTCTCTCGTAGCTTGGCCGCCAGGCCCTTTGTAGCGGTATCTTCGACGATCTTGTCTTCGTGATGAACTGGACCCAGATCACTCTTAGCAGCAAGTTCAGCGAGCTTGCGCTGCTGCTGTGCAACTGCATTGAACAGTGTAACCATACCCTTCGTTGCGATTCGCAGCAGCGATTTCTCGTGCTCTGTAAACTCTGGGTTGACGTGGTCTTTTGCCAAGAGCAGCTTTCTTTGCTTGTACCTCTTGCGCTCGGCCTGGCGCAGTTTTGCCTCGAGCAGAGATGGGGGCAGTTCCGCCGTCTTTGACTTGTCGGCCGTCTTCAGCGGCGCCAAACCTTGTGCCTTACGCTTCCTCTCAATCTCACGCTCTGCTTCAGCCTTCTGCTTTGCCTTTAAGAACTTCTCTGAGGGTCCGCTGAGCGCACCTTTGGTCACGGCGCTTGCGCTCTTTGTCCCGGTCTGAGCCGTGGTAGTCTGTTTTTCGTCGTCTGATGGCACTGATGTTGCTGCGGGAGTCGTAGTCTTGGTCTGTTTGATCAGGCTACCAAGTACAGCACCGAACGCACTGAGCTTTTCGACCTTCCGTTGGGGCGCTGCGGCTGTGGAAGCTGCGATGGCAGTCTTCGCTGCAAGTTTGGCAGTCTTAGAGGAGGAAGCAGGTTCATCAGGGTCTACCGCGCTCGAAAGCTTGCCCTTGGCCACGCTAGTCTCTGCACCGAGCTTCACGGCCTTGGTGTTCCCCGCGGTGTCCGAGGCTGCACTCGGATTCCCTTTCCGCTTGAGTGAGATCGACATCCGGGCGTCGTTCTGGTTCTAGAAGATGGGCGCACGCAAGAGCATTCAGTGTCAGCAATACATCGGATAGGAATCCAGACCTATATAATCCTCCACACTACTCAATTCCACTCTCAGTGTTGTCCACCATGGCCTTCCTCGGTTGCTCTCAATTTTTTCGTCCCCGTAGGTTCACACAATTTTTTCGCACTCGCAAGCCTGACCCCGTCCCACATTCAAAAAAGATCTGCTGAAGGGACAGGCGAAGGTGAAATTTTGGAGACCTCACTCGTGGCTTTGAAGGCGTATTTCTCCGTCTTTTCTCAAGTGTATGCCCATGGAAACGAAACGATCGCGTGGAATCTGACGTGAAGATGGCTACTCTATGCGTTTTTACGGGATACATGTGCAGCAAGGTCGCAAGATCTTCGTCCAAAGATGACGATTGGGATGAAACTGTGTGTGTACCAATCTCCGAGCTTCTGTTTCACAGACGCACTCACAATCTTACCCCATATACATTAATGGATTCGACGCATCTAGGTATCACTATGTCTATCGTCCCTCCTTTCTTCTCCAAGTTCGCTAAGGCTGCTTCTGGTACGTCCCAAACCGAGTGTTGCTCGAGATTCCTGATCATCGTCCCAGTCAGCGTTTCATCTCCGATCGCCCTCTAACACTGCGTGATCCTCCACATAGCCGGGATGCATCTATATCCCTACTGCCTACCTCTCCACAGTGTGTGCGGATTTGGAAGATCTCAAGCGGGATCGCCTGTATTGGGGTCACGTGACTGAAATCTAAAAAGGAGGATGAAACTCCACGTGATCACTTTGCTTGGGTTGATCACTCATATGCAGTGTACTCCAAGGCTCGCCAGCACCTCGTAATTGATCTCATACCTGCCTATATTCATGTGCTCCACCCACACTCACAATCCACAGACCTCCTCACCAAGAAGTGGGAGCCCAAGGACTACATCTACCAGACCTCGGTTGAGACCAAGGCTCAGGATCTTGTCGTGAACACCACTCTCTCTACTCCTGAGCTCTCCAAGCAGCTCCAGGTCTCCGGTAAGGTCAAGGGTACCTACAAGGCCAAGGGTTTCGGTGAGCTTACTGCTGAGGTCAGCAACGACACCAAGGCCAAGGTCACCGGCAAGTTCGACTCCCTCTACGACGGCGTCGTCGTCAACACTGAGGGCAACTTCTGCGGCGAGAAGTGCCAGAAGGCTGGCAAGCTCGGTGTCGAGTACGCCGCTGCTCCCTTCACGTTCACTGCAGAGTACGCTTGCCAGGACAAGGCCGTTGTCTCCGCTTCCTTCGCTGTTGACAAGCTCTCCATTGGTGGTTCCGTCGTTGCTACCACCCAGGCCATCACTGACAAGGCTCTCGGTGACGTCAAGGTTGAAGCTGGTGTCCAGTACGAGGATGGAGCTTTCACCGGTACTGCTATCACCGACCGCTCTGGTGCTTTGACCCTCTCCGTCTACAACAACGTCAAGCCATCTCTCCAGCTTGCTACTCAGGTCAAGCTCAACAAGCTCGAGACCACCAACTTCGTCACTGGCTTCCAGTACGTCCACTCCCCTGCTACTACTATCAAGGGTAAGATCGCTATCAGCAACAGCCAGACTGTTGCTTCTGGCTTCCTTGAGCACCGCTTCAACTCCACCACTGTTGTTGGTGTCTCCAAGGAGGTTGATCTCACCAACGAGAAGTCCAAGTTGGGTGTTAACCTTGCTTTCGGCCAGTACTAAGTTGGATCCAGCTTGCATCGCATTTCTTTTAGCATGAGCGAGCACTAGCTCGCGGCTGCTACAGTTGATGCAGATCATGCCAACTCGAGCTAGGGGATGCAGATCGGACTGACGCGCCAGCGTATGTACATCCACTCGCACTGTATATCAAGCAGCGGTCGGCACTAGCGCAGACCCGTCTCGAGTAGCTTAGCAGTTCCCCAGAAGAGAAAGACTCAACTTGACTAGGAAAAGACTGACAGAATCAACGAACGCCAATCCTGGCTTCTATTTTATGTGATCATCCACACAACTCATGCTTTCGAAGGCGCGATAGTAAGGATGACAACTTCATTCTGCCATTTCATTGGTGCCAGGGTCGTGAGTGCAGTGAGAGCCGGGCAATACCTTGGTTCCACATCTCGACCGATCCTGCTACAACAATACACACTCGAGATACAAGTAAGCTGTTGTTTCTGCCTGGGTCCTCCACGTGAACGCAACTCGGAGGGTGTGGGACTGTTAAGGTGGTAGCGGTCGGTATTAGCAACTGGAAACAACAGAGTGGCTTGTCTGAACCATGCCTTGTCATCGCTGGGCTCAAGAGGCCAAAAAGTTCGAAATTCACAAGCTTGTGGCACTTTTCCAGACTACGCGTTTGGTGACATCTAGCAGGCGCAACATATTTATATAGGCGGGAACAGGGTATTTCTGCCTTCATTAGTTAGTTGGCATGCGTAGACGATCTCACTACCACTACAATGGCAGCAACGCCGCCGCAGACCGGAGAGCTTATCCCGAGACCGTGACGGACACGACTCTGAAGGCGCTGGGCGTCACACTGGTAGTCGGTGCGGCGCTCACAGGGAGATGGATATATCGCACGGTCTCAAACTACTTCTATCAGCGGAGGTTGCGCGAGAACGAGGACCGGTTGCTCCAGAAAGCACGCGAGCTCGAGGCTCAAGGCGGGGATGTTCGGAGTATTAAGCGGCGGCAGCTGAACTTGCATTTGGGCGTCTCTGAGAGAGACGAACCGTTTCGAGTTACGGGATATCAGAACATGGGCAACACCTGCTTTATGAATTCAGTTTTACAAGCGGTTGCTTCCGTCCCGGCGGCAGAACTCTATCTGAGGAACTTACTTGAGAGAACCAAGAACGATCTCTTTGTCTTTACTACGTTACGCACGATTGCAGGACAGGTCAGCGAGCCTTCGGCTTTCTATGCGTTGATTACGGGGGAGACGAACCGATTCGGCACGTGGAACCAAGAGGATGCACAAGAGCTGTTTCTCGCATTCATTGACGTTTTGGAGCAGAGGGCAAGTCGAGCCACTGCTTTGACATCGACGGATGATGTACTGACCGTAGCTAGTCGTGACGAGCCCAACGCATCAGCAAAAGCCTCGGTAGACATAGAAAAGACGATGCAAGGTGCTGAGGGCTTCGTTGAGTCCAGAGTCATGACGCTACTAGATGTTGAGAAAGATGACATTGCAGAAGCAGCAAGTTTAATTGTCGCGGCAGGCGGAGAAACAAGCGCTAAAGCATGCGCTTTTCCGACACAATCGGCGCATTATCCACGATCTGATGAGCGTCGAAGTGTGCTAGACAGCAAAGGAAATCACGCTACTACACTACACGCGACACTAACAGCTTCAGATGGTGTCGATGAACTAGTCTCACCTTTTCACGGAACGGAGGTTACCTTTAGGCGGTGCCTGAGGTGTGGCTACTCACGTCCACTCTCTTTCTCTCAATTCACTACGCTGACACTTTCATTGGGTGGGGTTGGTGGTCCGACATCACTCGAAAAGCTCCTGAACGATTACACTAATCGGGAGACCCTGAATGATGTTCGCTGTGAGTTCTGCTCAGCAGTAGCCACGTTGGATTTGGTTCAGGATGTCATCGATGAACTCCGGTCTAAAGTCGAAGCAGATGTTAAGCGCAGACTTGTTCAACGCATCGTGGGTGCAACGAACTTAGCAGCAGAACTCGGGGCTAACCAAGTTCCTCACAATACGAATCAACGCCTCACTGAGATGGCTACACTTCAACTCGACTTGACACTAGCCAAGCTAATGCTCGGCGATGAAACATCGATCTCCATGCGTACGGCATGGAAGATGGCGTGCAGCCGCGCAATGCTTAGTGAATTAAGCATGGTCCTCAGTTGTCGCTTTTCTGAAGCATTGCGGAGGGCGATCTTACAGAGATCAGAACTCATCTCTGCGATTGAGGCCTTAGGAGGAACAAGTCTCAGCGTGCTCGCTGATGTGCCAACAAGAGGAGGTACTTCAGCGCGATCCGGAGGATTGGGAGTCCAGAGGACAGGCATTCACAGTGATTCGACAGATAACCCCAATTTCAGAGTACTTCAGCGGGTAGTGAGCGCTCTTCAAAACGAGCGCAAGTGGAGTCAAGCGGTTTCTTACGAGTCTTACAGTCGCGACGCCTTCGACATATTCGACGATGCGCTGAATCTTAGCCCTCGTGGAACTAATATGGATTTGGATGAAAGCATGGAGCTTAATGGGTATGAAGTGGCTGAAGAAGAGAGCGACCTCGCGTCAACCGACGAAGAAAACGATGAGGACGATGACGATGAAGGTGTTGCTACCAAGTCTGGCAGTGGTAGCACGAAAGTGAGAGCATATGCGGCAAAGAGGGCGTCAAATGAGAAGTTGCATCGCATTGCCATGCGAAGAGCTCGATTCCTTGTTGCCACGGTGTTTTCGAAGGAGGCTCTGTGCGCACCATTCGGACAACCGTCAATACTAGGCGGAGAGTCCGTTCTGGTACCACCGATGCCAAGGACCATCACACAACGCATTATGGTGCAGGAGATGCATCAGTTTAATACGTCGCGCGGCAAACCTCGTACCAAACAAGGCCTAAGTGGTCTCATGTCTGACATGGTCACACAAGGGACTGAGTCGATCCGATCAATTTTCGTTGGCTCGGTGCTTCGCGCTCAACACCAACTAAAGCAGTCGGCTCGAAGACAAACGAAACGGAATGATCGCACTGCCGGCAATGGGAAAAAGGGCAAGAGTGGGCATGCGGTACCTCCCGTCAGCAGCAAGCAACACGTAGCTGAGGCGGTCCAGCTCGCGTTCGAGTCACCACAGGGTCCAATTGTACCTTCTGCAAGCGTTAAAGGGGATATCATGAGCCAGCATCTGCTTGCGAAAATGCCTCAAGTGTTGACAATTCACTTAAGTCGTCTCATTGCAGGCCAGAAGCTAACAACCCCGGTCCGATTTCCTCTCGTGCTTGATCTAACTTCACAACACGTCTTGTGGCTGACCCAGTCTGCGGCGCGCGGTATTGCTCCGTCCCACGTCGTATCCATGGATGTGCAAGCCGAGTTCAGTGCATCAGCGCTCGGCGTGGGTGTTCGAGGAATTAAGACTGATAGACCAGTTAGGTATCGACTCCGTTGCGTGGTCGAGCATCTTGGCGGAGTTGGTGGCCATTATGTAGCGTATCGAAGGCATTATCAGTCGTCACGACGCGAATCACTCGGTCGCGGGCGTGGTATTGAGGAGCTCATGCAAGAAGAAGGGGCAACGATTCCCACCGACCCAGCACGTACCGGCGACTTCGATCCATACGAGGAAGAGCCGGACGCGGTTTGGACGCGAGTGTCGGATGATAAAGTAGTTCCAATTACCGTGGACAGAGTGCTTTCATGCGAGGCTTACCTACTTTATTACCAGCGGATAGAATAATGAATGGCAGAATAAACTATTCATCCAGCTGACATAATTCCTAAGCCCTCCATTGCAGCAGGATAGTTTGCAGTCTGAACAAACACATTGAACGTGAAGTCGTGACTAGACACTGAACGGTAGTAAAAGCTGATCGCGGAAAATGGTTGTAGATGGCGGTAAAACAATAAATAAGGCGAACAGATTGCAAGGTAGGAACTATGGTGTCAAATGACTCTAGACGACTCTAACTTGGGGCAAAACTAAAAGAGGTGAGATTTCAGGGGTTTGAGCGTATTGCAACAATTGCAATTTACTTGCGTTGCCATGCGGTCACCTGAACTTGGCGAATGGCTGTGTGCTTAGACGTTCGGCGCTGAACTTGAGTCAAGTTTGCCTCAGGTTCAAAGCCAGCGAGTGAACAGTGGACATGGGCGCGGCTAGCTTCAGAGGCAACGATAGGCACCTGCTTGAAGTGCTGGCCCAGCAGGCTCTCCAAAACTGCAACATGGTGAACGATCTCAGCCGAGGAAGGGTCCTTGTAGCCACCAAGCCATGACGACATGGGCGTGCGGTCCTCGCTCCAGTCATTATCACAAGCGATAATGAGCAGACCTCCGGGATTGATACGCTCATGCAAAATAGTCATGAGCTTGTCCGGAGAATACATGTTAGTGAGACCTGAGGCAATCACGATAATGTCATAACCAGTGTACTTGGCGCCATCAAGATTGCAGGCATCGCCCTGCATGAATTCCAAGCGCTTGAGGAACTCGGCAACAGACTTCGGGTCCGTTGCTACCTTTGATTCTGGAGTAAGCGAATAGCTGAGCACATCTGTAACGTCGATAGTGCCGTAGGTTTGAAGTGTACCATAGTCGGGGAGAGCGTAGCTCTGCTTTCCCACATCACGAAGCTGGACACCCACACGGATCACACGTGTCGTGAAGTCAATACCAGTGACGCTTGGGCACTCGGGGAAGTACTTCGCAAGCTCAAAGACACCACGACCGACGACACAACCGAGCTCCAGAATTCGTCGAGGCTTTGGTACACCACTTGTGGCGTTAAAGGTTGTGAAGACCACATTGGAAAGTGCGACACTGTAGTTCAGAGCACCATAGCGTTCGTTGCTCTCGGGGGAGTAGTGATCGAAAATTGCATTGGCGACATCAGGATCCTCCTCCTTGAGCTCACGAACCTGCTCTGCATTGTAAGGTACCTCGCTCAAGACATAGCGGAAGCCGGCATGCTGGTAGAAGTGCCGACGGAAAGCATAGCGAGAGAGAGTTGTTGCCTCATTACCAGTGGAAATCCAAGAACCACCCTTGATCATGTTATGCATGTTATCGTATGTGGGAACGGTGAAGTCATCGTATGCGGGGTGAACCTTGAAGCCGTCAAATGGCGCAATGGGGGTCTCGGAGTGCTGCCAGACGTTGCCAATAACATCGTAGAAGCCAGAGTTGCGGAAATTGAACATATCAACTGGGGTCGAGGATGCGAAGTATTCGAGGTTAATGTTACCGGGAGTTGGGCCAGGAAGTGAAGCACTCTTGGCATCTGCATTGGCTTTTGAAAGTGCACATTCGCCGCTGCCTTTCTTCTTTGCTTGGTATTGAGCAAGCAACTCGTCCGTACTTAACGCTGGCGCCCAGAATGGGACATCATCCTCGTGGGCAGTCAGGCCGGTGCCCGAAAGTTCTAGAGCATAGTCCCGCAATCGGTGCCACTCAGCTTCCGTGGGTAAGCGGATGGAAGCAGTCGCACCAGGGTTGGCCTCATGATACTTTGCGTTCTTCCAGTTGCAGAAGGCCTTGGCTTCCAGGTTGTTCACATCGACGGGCCAGTCCCAAGGCATGTCTATCACCTCAGTCATGGTGCGGTACTTGAAGATGGGCTTGCCATCTTCACTCTTGCCTGCGGGGACCCAGAAAACGGGGTGCGCGGCATTCTTCTTCCTCAAGAACTGTGCGAAGCCCCAACCTTCGCGCGTCCAGTACTTCTCGGTTTCATAACCCCCTTCAATGACGAACTGATAATACTCAGCGTTGCTGACCAAATACTTGCTGGCCTTGAAGGGCGCTACGGTCTCTGCATGCGTACCGTACTCGTTATCCCAACCGTAGAGGTGGTGGTTCTCGACCTTGCCATAAGAGACAAGACCACCAGTCACGTCGAGCAGAGCGTTGACAGGTGCGTCTGCGATGTTAGCTGCCGCGACGGGGCATCGTGGGAACAATGGGCTGGGCTTGGTGTACTCAACTGCGAGCTGACGGAAGAGCACCGAACTGGTTTCGAGGTGGATACGCTCGTGCTCAATGCCCATCAGAATGATCCAGAAGGGTGACTTCCAGGTGATTGGCAATTCCAAGGGCGCGGTGCAGATAATGCGATCAACGAGGGCGCGAGCCTTAGCACGGTATTCGCGAAGGTAAGGGATGGTAGGCCAGTTGTAGTGCTCCTGGTTGAGGTCGTCCCAACTCATTTCATCGACACCGATGGCACAGGTTGCTTCGACTCGGGCATCAATGCGCTCAGTGATCACACGCGAGACGCGAAGCTTGTTGATGTAGAAGACGGCGGTGTGACCAAAGTAAAAGACGAGCGGATGCCGCAACTTCTCGGGCTGCATATAGAACGTCTCATCATCCTTAAGCACATCGAAGAGGCGCTCGTAGAGCGTAAAGGTCTTGTGGAAATACTGCGATCGGTTGGAGTTTGTGCGAATGAGGGAGGTGGGGCGTCAATACAATGTGAGCACTCTGCTTTGACAATACGAGGGAATCATGCCTAAGACCAACTCCCATGGAGGTTACGTAAGCGATCACTCAAGGTGAGGCATTTGGTTACGCGTCACAACTGACGTCAAGTTCATATACGAGACACACAACTCCTGACCGCACTCGGCTCGCTCTGCGACGTCGGGGAAGGCATCAAATGCCCGTCGTTACACTAAGTGCACTCGTTTACAGCTCATTATCCATACACCTCTCAACCCACGGCGTGCAAACACAGTTCAACGACTCTGCGGCTCGGTTCTGCCTTGTGGAACTTGAAAGGTAGCGCACACGACACCTCTCAGTGCCCAAATGCGAGAATGCATCAGGACAGGTCTACCCTCCGTGTGGCATAACGGTGCCACACCCGCTCGTACCTCATGGGGTGGAACGACCGTGTCTGCCGCGACGGAAGATATTTTTCATTGGCGATGCGCAGTCAGCGTTTGAATGCATCTGGCAGTGAACGTACCTCTCGGATCTCCTGGCGCTTCTTGACTGGATCTGCACCATGGGTCAGCGCTGGTCGCGCATGAAGAAGCTCTAGATCGAGGCATGCGAGGCGGTGCAATTGGCGCGGGAAGTGAGTTTCGAGACATTCACGTGGCTTTTTTCTCGCAGGGCTACGAACTGGGATTTTGGTTAGGTTTCATGGGTTTCGAGTGTGTGAAGCGGGGAATCGCGGGGGGCATCAAGTTACAGAGGGGCGAGCGAATGCAGTGAATTGATTTGCCACACTATCAGGCTTAAGAGTCGACTTACCCAGTGCTTCGAACTCGCGTTCGAAGGGCTCACCGAAATTGGAAACATGCAGTTTTCGCACCTCTTCGTCAATGCGTGCGATCAATGCGGGTGGACATTGAACACTAGCCATTTTCAAAATGCGATTTCTCTAATCAGTTCTCAGTAATAGCCTTGCAATGTGCGTCCTTTTAGCCTTTTCAGCTCGGCGCTTTGTCTCATTTTTCCTGCCCTCAGGGGCTATTCCGTCACCCCCGACCCCGATCGCCGTCTCTGAGTGAGCGGCTCCCAAGCGGCGCTTTCTCGCGAGGTACAGCTACGCGTTGGCGACTGACCCTCATACACTGCTGCCCGAGCGGCCATGAGGTGATATATCTGCCGCTAAACTTTCAGATTTTTTGTCAATTTCTGTGCGCTTGCTCGATGCGACATACACGGACGCGGAGTTGAGTGTAAGAAAGGTATACTCAACTCGTGGGTGGGGTGCAGGAATGGACCATGAGTGAGAGAAATTGACCTCCAACCTAAGTCTAGACTTGTTGAAGATCTAGAGGTAATATGGTATGTAACCCAGTGCAACACCTAGGATTGCATGTATCTTGCTTTGATCTTCCGTTACATAGGGTCGAATTGCGTCGATGCCGGCCTCCCCACGTGATCTTTAGGGCAAACGAAGAGCTGCTCTTGATATCCTGGCTCTTGGCTGGCTCTGTGCCGTAATACGGATGTGGACGGATCCGTGAGTTATTGGAAACCACCTGTCGACTACGCCGATGTGGGCTTGCTTCCACATGCCGGCATTTCTGATGCGCCCCCAGCGTTGGTTCGATATCGAATCCAATGCGAAGCTGACCCTCCGTCATCTGGCATGGTCATGGAGGCAACAAGCGCTCATATCCAGCTCAGTTCATTGGAAGCTCCGTGCCGACACGCTAAGAGCCTTGCCACTAACATGAATTCGTTCTCTCTGTGTGTTTTCTCGGTCTAGTCATCACGCTACGACTCCCGTACAACTATCTTCTCGCGTGAGGGTCGCCTGTACCAGGTCGAGTTCGCGATTGAAGCCATTTCCAAGGCTGGTCCTGCAGTTGGTATTCTAGCCTCAGACGGTATCGTCCTTGCAGCAGAGAAGCGAGTCAGCTCGCCCCTGCTCGACGTGCGCTCGGCGACTGAGAAGTTGTTCAAGATCGATGGACATATTGCCTGCGCCGTTGCAGGTATCACTTCTGATGCAAACACACTGATTGATCACTGCCGTCTCGAGTCACAGCGCCATACCTACACATACCAAGAGCCAATTCCAGTCGAGATTGTCGTCACGAAGCTGTGCAACGTCAAGCAGAGTTATACCCAGTTCGGTGGTCTCCGTCCCTTTGGTGTTTCCTTCCTCATCGCAGGCTGGGACGAGTATCGAGGTTTCCAATTATATCACACAGATCCCTCTGGTAACTTCAGTGGATGGAAGGCAAAGCCCATTGGCGCCAATGCAGCTGCGGCTCAGTCTCTGATTAAGGATGAGATCAAGGACGGTGAAGAGTTGACTTTGCAGCAAGCAATCGAATTGTCAGTCAAGGCTCTGGCTAAGACCATGGATTCTCTCGCGCCTACTGCAGAGAAGATAGAGATCTCTACCATTTCTAGGGCAGAAGATGGTACAGTCGTATATAGGGTATTGGAGACTGCAGAGCTTCGTGCGGTGATTGAGCGCGTTACTGCAGATATTGAGAAGGAGAACAAGAAAAACGCCTCCGGAGATATCTAAGTTCCAACCAAGTTTCACCTCATCTTCAAATATATGTAATGTATTGTATTCCCTTTGAACCAAACTCATAGGTGGCTGATGTGATAAATGGTGGCACGCTATTGGATAATATACTGTACCGTGCGGGTTAATACACGTCGCCGTTGAGCCCGAGACGAAAAGTTCTACCAAAGATGACCTAGTGTGAGAGTCTCCTTGTGTTCATTCTAACGTACTAAAGACTAGAGATATGACAGAGCGCCCTAGATCTTGCGCGTCATTCTGTGAGGTTTCATGGGCGTGATCCTTGGCTTACGCTACGGTCACATGAGCTGGCCAAGCTGCAGTGAGCACTTCGAAACTCCTCAATAAGGTAGGATCGGTCCATGTACTCGTCGGAAGCAATGGGATCTGAGCCTTCAGTGCTGATATTAACATAGACATCGGGACTATCCTTGCCTGGTACTGTCCTGAGCTCAACAGGGTAGGTTCGTTGCTTTAGGCCTTTGCTCTTCCATTCACCTTGCAGGTTCCTAAATAAACCCTCACCTGACTTCAGGGCAATCCTATACTTATGCCATGGGCAAACAATGACGTGACCGAACGCGTCACCCATATCTTCGATGTCTCCTGATGCAAGACTACCACCCATGTGGTAACATAGGCCATCTAAAGGCAAGGAATGTACGGAGACGGCGAAGTGAGCTCGAGGGTGCAGCTCTTGGGAGACACGTAGTGGGGGTATATAAGTTTCGATTGCGGTATTAGATAGCACAAGCTATATAAATGAATGATGATGACGCATCTAGATTCTCTCATGTGCACGAGAAGTTGTACAAGAACATGGCTGACGCTCGTCCACCAAAGGTCTTAGAGGACGCGTACGAACTTTGGCATGCTATTGACTTGAACCATGGGAGCTGTGAGGATTAATCAGAAGCAATCACGTACCCATTGCGTATACTTGGGAGGAGCCATCCCTTTTCGTGGCCTATAGAGTTGGGAGAAGGCGAGAGTGAGCTAGGTCGGCTCAACTGGAGCGAGTCATCTGATAAGAATTTGATATACGTACCCGAATCAGGATAAGGGCCTTGTCTTGGATGACAAGACACACTCGGTTGTCTTCCTCAAGTTGCTTGTAGCTGCATGCATACAAATAACCGTCGCTCGCACTCCCCGCTTCGGTGGACATGACAATATGGAAGTGTGTCGAGAACGTGAACAAAATTCAAACTCTGCTGTGGTCTCAGGCGTACTGAGCGCTGAGAGCGACCGCATTGGCTGGGGCGAGGGGGCAAGAAGGGTCAGGTGGGCAGATGCCGAAGAACGACACGACAGTTTATTGAACACTTATATACATGGGGGCTTCATCGAGAAAGGTTCTCGAGCAGACGCGAGCCATCGAGCGCCAGCTCTTGAATGCGCTCAAGATACTCGAGACTTTCTACACGCCGTTCGAAAACCGCATAAACAATTCTTGCAATGGAAAGGATATCCCTTAGCTCCGAGGTTCTAAGCGCTTGTATAACTCTTTCCGAGTTGACGCTTGTGCCTGTGGTGGAGTTTGTGTTTACAGGTGGAGGCGAAACGGGTAGCAGAGTGAAGAATACTTCTGGGTCGATACGAGGCAGTGCATACCCGTTCTGTACCATGAGTCGTAGGGTTTTTCTCCAGTTCCAGATGCGATTACCCAGCTCGACCATATCGACCAACGCGTTCTTAGACAGATGCTCCAAGACGGGACGGTCTTCCTCTCTCACAACTTCGTTTTCTTCCTCAGCCGATTCGCCATCCAGTGGATACGGCAAATCTCCATTACCAAGCTGGATCATCCGAGTCACAAACTCGTCTGCAACGAGGAGCTGGGTCGCTAAGTTGACCCACAATACTTGATTGCGTTCCCGCCAACTTGGGCCGTTGGAATCCTGACTCGTGATGTGGTCTGCTATGTTTGTGCGGGTGATCTGGTCCGAGAGGTGAGACAGAGAGGCCAAGCAACCTGCTGCCAGTCGTGAAACTACACTGTCGTAAATGTGCTCGATATCCACTTGGACAAATTCGGAGTTGGCACCTCCTTTCACCAATGCTGTTGCTTGCTCACGAAGTGAATTCAATCGTGCTTCATCGAATGCGAGCTGTTGTTTCAGTTCACTAACTTCCTGCAGAAGCTGTGTCTTGAGCTTAGCAATTATCTCGGAATTGTTTTGAACGCTTTCTAGAGATGACTTCATACGATTTACGAGTTCTGTGCAGTCCGACACATATTTCGTCGTCAACGTTGTGACACGCTCGTTTTCGAGCGCACGTAAGCGCGCAAGCTTCCGGAGTGATTCTAGCTTCGCTTCGGGAGTCTGACGAGGGCTCTGACCTGCTGCTGCTTTGCCGCCCTGAGTACTTGAGCCAGCTGCACCGTCTTCAGGCAGGAATTTCGCTTCCGTTGGTCCCTTTCCAGTGGATTCTTGCTCAGCACTCATTGCTTGTTCGGAGGTGGCTACTACGTCAAAGAAATCATCTTCAAGGCTCCTTGGAATTGGTACTGGGCTGTAGTTCGCCGCTTTAATCTCCGATTCCAACTCCGGATGACGAATCAAAGTCGTATTCCTGAGATCTGGAAGTGTAAACGCGCTTGGCGCGATGGCCAATGCCGCGCTTGTTAGAATGACAAGGGACCACTCCTCACGCTCGTGTGGAAAGGGGCATGTTATGAACACGTTCTTGCTCTCGTCGGGGAATACAATTACGAATCTCTCTGGCTGAACGCTGCCGTACAAATCGTCTTGCTTCGGCGAGAGAATCGAAGCTTGAACATTTGCGATAGACCGCAACTGCTTAGTAGAGACCAGTTTCGTATATAGAGCTAAGTTTTCGCCCTCCAGCGGCCCTGCTGGCGCAGTACATGTGTTCTTCAGATCGATTACAGCCAGAGGGAAGCCAGAAATGGGACTCTAAAGAGCAGTGAAAAAAGCAGGGGTCACCGATGTATAGCGTGAGCCTACATCATGACTCTCTAAGGAGCAATGCAGTGCTGCTGATGCACAAAAGGAGTCCCTCATTTAGGGCTAAAATGTTCTACCACTTACCTCGTGCGATCTGTGCAAGATGAGAAAGCTCTGAACTACGACTCCAAAGTACTCTTGTACAGGGAGCTCAGGCGCTTCCACGAAGATGTACCCTTGCTTCAGGACACCTTCTGGGGGTCTGAGGACTGTTGCCATGGGTCGATAGGTGAGTTAGTCCCACCCGCTGGGAGATTTCTACCTGGCGCTCGCAGCTATACCTGGGACCGTCACTCCCGGACAGGGGAAGACCTGAGCGTCGGGGATATTTGAGGAATGCGACAATGGCCGGAAAGCCCAAAAGCGTAATGGGTAAGAAAAAGGATTCTGAGGCTATTCGAATGCTAATGCACACCTTTACTACCTACGGCACTGGTCAGGCGGCTCAAACAGGACTGCGCGCAAAAGTAATCCGACCTTCTCGAGTCTGTTTAAATTTGCCTGCAGGCCACGCTGCTCTGGCTTTTGGGCAATCGGACTTGCAGAACAGTCAGAGGCTACTAAGCACGTGCCTGGTGTATTGGGAATGCTGGGGTAATCTACTTTACATGGATTTCTTTACTGGATCGTCTCTTTAAGAATAATCTCAAGCTGTGACAACGAGTGATCAGCCACATCGCATGGAGAGGTTGCTCCACAGGCATACCAGTAGATAGTCTGGGTCTGCGCATGTTCCGCCACGTCCGAGTGCCCATCCATCACTGCTCGTCGGTAGATGCTGTGCCATAGATTGCCCATTTCTAACTGTGCATATGGCTGGCCTAGAACTGCCGCCCAGAGCATGACTTTGACACTGGTCAAGGGTGGGATTGCACTCCTTTCAGCAGGATTGCTTGGTAGCTGCCATTCTAGCATGGCTAAACGGTACAGCGCGTCTACATCGCACAGCAAAGGCCTCCGCTGGTGATGCTCGCACACGGAACTGTTATCATCAAGCACTGCCTCACAACCTGACAAGTTGGTCAGAGCTTTGATCGCATGTCGATACATGTCCTCAGTTGGGTTTACATTGGCTTCACCAGGCTGTTTGAGCAACAGCTTCGATTGAAACTCATTGATGAATTGGACCATTGAGGGCACAGAAGATCTTGCCAAGTGGAGCTTAAAGTCATCGAAGACGGTCACATTCCTTTTCAACACGACCTCGAAGAAACCCGAGACAAATCCATCGTGGGCACAGAGTCGCTCCGCGAGTACACGCAGTGGCCAGCTCGTTGAATAAGGTAGGAGACCATCAGTGGTGAGTTGGTATATGTAGAACAAAAAACCATATGCAAGTTGCGTAAAGGGATGCATCTTGGTTGAGTTCGCTTTCATAAGCGCAAGATAGTTGCGCTCGAATGACAGAAAACATCTTGGCACTTCTAATGGCACCGGTGATTCACTCTGAGGAGCATTCACAATAATGCCTGCCAGTTGAAGGATGAGAGTATGATGAGCCGTGGCTGCGCTAGACTCCATCTCCACATGCTCTGTTAATGCATTCTTCGCTTCGTCCTTGGATTCTAACGCCGCGCAACGAGTCTCGAGCTGCCGCGCCACAGATCGCTCACATTCCCGGAGAGATGCATCAGTCATAATGAGTCTCCGAAGTGAAGGCAGCTTTCTGATCCATACGTCTATCCAAAGACATAAATAAACATGCGTTAGTGGGTCTTGCTCTGGTCTTGCTAGCTGTTCAACTATTGCATTTAGTGACTGAAGTGCAGATTCTTTTAGTGTGATTTCCTTAAGCCCCGCGAGACCTTGTGGGAGGAATGGAGAGTACATGCGAGTCTTTGAGAGGAAGTAAACATAGCTTCGCATTACGCAATGCCATCCGCATGATGTTGATTCTGAACCTGCGACAAGTAAGTAAACGTCCCAGAGTAACGAGGCGGTCAGACAGGCATAGCGTGCTGCTAGCGTCTGGGCTACCAAGGCACGTGAAGACATGCACGGTTTGCTGCTAGCAAGAAGTATCCTGCCTGTGAAGGACAGATCCACCCATTGCTTCAGTTTCCGTGTGATACGCTGCTGCTCACTTGCGAGCTGTTGCAGACACTCTCCACCTAACAAATCGGCCGCGAGAGTTATCATGTCACATACTGCTTCTACGGCCTCATGGGCGATGGATATAGGTAGAAGCATTTCTCGAGCAAGCAAGGCTGATGGGCTCTCATCCATCTCTTGACTGTTCAGCTCACCTTCGTTGACCTCAATAGCGATCGATTTGAGCCTCATGTCTCCTCCGTTGCTGAGAGCCTGTCGCAGTCTCGCGAGGGCTTTGCATTGGATTTCACTCAATTGGTCAGAAGCTGGCTCTGTTGCAGCGAATATATCGACAACAGCTTGACGCACATTGTTGCACGGTGTCGTGCACCAATCCTCAAGGCAGTCACCATACTTGACCCAGTCCAGCAGAAGCTCCTTCGTCGGAGCTGCCTTCTCACTGCTCTCACGAGTTATAGAGACTAAATCTGTGCGCAACCTGCAGTCTTGAGCTGGATCCGAGGAGGTCTCATGCTGGCTTCTGTGAACTCTCTCCGCCTTCAAATTGAGCATCTGCGACGCATACTCTTGAGGGTCTCTTTCCTTATGCTCTGGGTCGATGTCGAGAGGGAGGTAGTACGCCTTGAGCGCATATCCAAGCCAGAAGCAAACCCGAGAAGCGTTCTCTCGCCACGAGGCATGATCTCCTGGCTCCTGCCGGCTGCCTATTAGTTCGCAGCGGATATATCTCGTAATCAGTTCGATTGGACCAAGCCTGTCGTCGCACTGGCACTGCGCCTTACGAGATCCGAATAGCAAATAAACCGCGTCATCAAGCATATGCATGCTGGATGTGTCCGTATCCGCGGTTTCTGCTTGCATTACTGCACCCAGACCCCCAATTCACCCTGTAACACCGAGTTTGGGGGGTCGTTCTGAAGGCCTTGCCTGCGGAGCTTTTCTCGACTGTATTGCACGGTACAAGAGACATGCGTTTATTTAGACGTCGGATATATGTCATAAACACTCCATATACGTGCTGCCTACTGCTTTACTGTAACACCCTTGAGCTCGGCCTCGAACCGCAGGAGAATATGCTATTGGTGGGGACCACTACATCCAATTCAGGGGCCTATCTCGGTTCTCCGTGAGCACCTTGCTATGAATATACTGGATGCGGTAGATTATGATAGGTCGCATCCCGATATAGCGTGGCACGGGTTTCTACCATACGCATGGCGCGCAAGGGCTCGGCGAAGCGGTCAGGACAGCACTGGAAGACAAATTTCCGTTACCTCTCAGAGGTTCACCAGGGGTGTGAAATAGCGGTTCGATGCTCGTGTGGCAAGGGAATAACCTGTGCATTGTATGTATGCTTGTCACCCATCGCGTTAGTGTTGTGAGACACGAGTGTCCACAGCGTGTGAGATGCTCCAGTACGCGAGGAAAATTGAATGGACTCAAATCCACGACTAACCCCACTACTTGACGTTCCTTGCTCACCTTCTAGCGGTCCACCGCAGTTCTGACTGGACGCAACAGGAAGATGCAGGTGGTTAAAGACGGGACCGCGCAGCTCGCGGTCCGGCAGAAGCTTATCCCGGAGTACCAGATCACGAAACCCAGAGGGACGAAGAAGGACATCATCGACGTCGCACCACACGTCCCCGCGGCGGGTATCAAGGGCGGAGCAAACTTGCTCGGTATTACAGGCTCCACGGCACCTTTCGTTCCGCAAGAGGACAACTTCGAGAGTATCCCCCAAGAGCAGCTCCGATGGCGACAGAGCTTCCGCAGACAGCCTGGCGTTCAAATGGCGAACCCAGGCACATACCTTGACCCGATCCCGAGCATGCTCGAGTATCGTCACGGCATCCGCACTTCATCAGGGGACAAGGCTGCGGACTGTCTGCGACAGCAAAATGTTGGTGGGTTCGAGGCTTACATTAATGAGCAGAAGGAGAAGCACTATCGAAGTCACAAAGTCGAGCCTTTGGGCCGCCCGTACGTCCGAGGACACGTCTTGCCGAAGGAGTACGAAGATCCAAACTTCCGATTCGGAATTAAGAGCAGTTCAAGCGAGTCAGCCAAGTCCCTTCTTACTCAATCGGTGTTGGGAAAGGGTGGTGTTGAGGCGGAACCTCGAACAATGAGAGGTGGAACGGTGATCGACGCTCCCCCAGGTGCTGGACCTGACTTTGTCAGTGAACAGGACGTCTGCAGACAAACCAATCGACAGTATAACTGGGGCAACATCGATCCCCATGCCTTCAGGTTTGGTAGTCGCCCTGTCTATTCAGATCTCTCTTCAAGTCAAGCCGTGCGAGAGTGCCTTGAAGCAGCAGATCCAACGAGACCAGATCACGTTACACACATTGCAAGCGACCGCGTTAAGCTGTTTAACATGACACGCCACTCTGACGTGGGTCGAAGTCGACCACCTTCAAAAGAAATTGCTTCACTCGGTCAGGAGCATGTGTTTGGAGTGCCCTCGACCAGGGATAACTGGACGATGAAACAGGCCATCGAGGGCAATTTGACGGCGGAGGAACAGTTGCCTGAACCAGACTTGGGGAAACCCTTCCGGCGCTTCCCCCACTTGAGGAACAACACAGACGAGCAAGGTGAGGACCGGGTTTACGGCGTTCCAAGCATGCGATTCGATCTTCCGGAGCCCGCTCGTAAGTCGATTGCTGACGATACCAACTACGGTACAGAGCACTCAGCCGCCATGCTGTTGCGTCCTTACCCGTATGACGTACCAGGCGTCACAACCGAGAGCTTTAAACAACCTCGAACGCCAGAGCAACTGCGCGCCATCTTTGAACAGGCAGGCAGACGGTTTGAAGATAACGTCTTCGAGCTCTTGGTCCAGGCTACTCTCTCTAGAACCGGCGTACTCTCCGTCAGTAACATGAAGGAAACCATTGCTATCCACGAGGAGCAGGCACGACAACGCGAAGCTGCAGCAGCGGCAGCCAAAGCAAGGAACAATTCAAACTCATTAAGCACAACCCAGCCGTCTACCGCATCGGCTTCGAACGCACCTCAGCGGGCATCTCCTTCACAGTCTAAAATTGCAGCTTTGGCGTCACGCTATAGCCGATAAGGATGCAGCATGCGCCTCCAAACCGTAGAGTGTACATCTTAGTTTTGTTAGTTGGTTTGTTTTGCTCTGACCCATATCAATCGGAAGTCCGACTGTGTCGACTACTTGTGTTTAGCGAAATAAAGGTACAGACGATTCAATACTCTTTGTCAAACAGGGGTATATTATTTATTCACGTAGGGATAGATCAAGGAAAAAAAGTATTGGTCAACCCCGTACGGGTACGTAATCGCTTACTCATCATCGTAATCATCATCTCCACGACCTAGCATGCGCTCAATTGTCTGAACCCAGTTGTCTGCAGCCTCTTCACTTGAGCAGATCAACTCAAGCGCCTCCTTGCCCTTGGTCGAAGTGTGGATACGGATGAATTTGACAGCATCTTCACGCTCGATCGCACCTTCGAACGAGGTAAGGTCTTGGTCAACATCGATGACAGTGGCACTGTGATCTAGGCTGCGCTCATTATCACCCCACTTGATTGTGAGATCTCCATAAAGGCAGAAGAATTTCGTGTGACTGCTTTTGCCACCTTTAGTGTACTTGGTGAGGTAACCCTTGACCTTCGGTGCACTAAGGGCCAAGTCGGCGGCAATAGGAGGTGCGACAAGAATAGGAGCAGGTCCGGCAGTAGCAGCAGCCGCAGCTTGTGTTCTTGCGGCCTGTGCGTTGGTAACAGCGGTAATCGCTGCTGCGAGCTTGGTGGGTGAGAGGATTGCATCGATCAGGGAAAGCCAGGTACGGCGGGTCTCGAGGTTGGGTGCGATCAAGTAGAGTGGCTTCTTGGGTGTGCGCAATGCGAAAAACTTGAAGCGTTTCTCTGGAGGAATCATTTCAGCGATTCCGGAAGCTGCAGTAGTACCCAGCACCTGGGAGGTGTACTTGAATTTCGTGACACTATCACCCCACTTGATAGTACCGTTGGCAAATAGCGCGAAAGTTTTCATGTGCGAGCTTGTGCCCTCGTTCGTGAGCTTCTCGAACTCACCAGTGATAATAGGTCGCGAAGTATCTCCTGTAAGCGATGCCAAGAACTGCGGAAGCTGCTGAAGATCGACTCCCGTGGCAGCGACGATAGCTTGAGCGTCGATGTCGTCAACGAGAGAAATAGGAGCGGCGACTGTGGAGGCAGCAGATGAGAGTGACGGTGCATCACCGCTCTCATCGATCAATGTGCCGGCGTAGCGGCACAGTGCAACACGCCTCTCTGGGGTAAGGTCTTCGGAGATGCCTTCTGGATCCTCAGGGACGTAAGTGAACGCAATCGGTAAAGGAGCCAAAGCTACGACAGAGCTGGTTTGAGACAGATTGGAGATAACACTGAGTTCCTGGCCTCGCGTAGCGCGGTGATGGATGATGCGCACAGCCTCAATGAATCGTAGACGTGCATTATCATCCAGGAACTGGAACAAGTAGTTGTCAGACTCCTTTGCGACAATCTTTGCACCGGCACCTGCAGTTTTGTTGTAACGCTTAATGAGATCAATATCGAAATACAGATTAGCTTGAGATTCAGGTTCCATACTGATGGTTGTGAGACACGTCAAGGGGATTCCCCACTTGACTGCAGAGATCTTAGTCGGATTATGCGAAATATCGACGTTGTACATCGTAGTATTGGATACGACGATAAGACGCTCCTGGCGCGCTTTGCCTTTAATCTTCATTACGAAGGCATGCAGCTGGTAGTAATCTGGCTCGGGGATGATCTGATCTTCGAGGAAGGCCTGCCACTCATCACGGATCGCTCGGTTCAGTACCCACACCAATTGGTCACGCTGGAGCGGGGATTGGCAGATATAATGCCGATGCTGGACGAGCGAATCAATCTCGACTTTGTTACCGACACCACCAATAAACTTGAACACCGATTGTCGAATGCTAGACGTGATGGAGTCCTTGTAAATGCGGGTACGGAACATCCTCGGGTCGCTGAGATCGGCCTCAACACTATGGAAGTCAAGGAATGGCTTACGGCTACGATAGTTGGTGAGCTGGGCGCCAACATCAAACTTGTACATCGCCTTGTTGGAGTAAATGATGGTCCACGTGGTGTTGTGCTCAATCTCCTTCAGTTCTGCCTTAGCCAGGAAGTGTTCACCATGAGCAGTCATCACATTATCGAAATAGCCCAACTCACGAGAAGTCCCCTCGTTAATGGTTAGCAGAGACGTGGACGTGTCCATGGAGAGAAGTTGGCTAAATCCAAGCTTGTTGACGAGTTGCGCTGGCGATAGCACGCTCGTTGCGCCTCCACTCGTGCCACCTGAAACTCCATCATCGTTTCGTGTGTCTTGAGAGTTGACGTCGTTATCCTCGGGATTCGCACCCACGTCACCTGCGGCCGCGGAAGTCACAATCTTGGGGTCGGCTGCAGCTGCTGACATTGGGGTTAGTTTCACCTATGAGCAGGAACGTGCGTTAGAGCGGTGTTCAATCTTGCTTCAAGATATTTCTGCTCACTCGACTTGGAAAAAAGGCGAAACGTGACTATAGGAAGGAAGGCAGTGACAGACTCACGTGAGATATCTTATTAAATCTGGTCGCTTCATACGCACGTCACACTTTCACCCGCACCACACATGCACAACATGGGAATTTCGGACGAAACTACATTCACATTGAACTTGTCAATCCTGTATTTTGACACCCCCACTGACCGTCATCCAGGGCAGGGGGTGCTGGAATGGGCGATGCTCTTTCAGTGAGAACTATTTCCAGTGAGCGACATAGCGCCACTGAGCGTGTGTGGATGCCTTCGAACATGTTCGCTGTGTGAGACGGCGCTAATGCCGATGACCTGAGCCGAATATGACGCAACCTATCACAATTCGGCGCGAAGTCGGGGCGCAAAGGAAATCTTGCCTTGAACGTTGGGAGTGAAGCAGGAAATCTCGAGAAATGTGCGTGAATGGACTACTTCTAGTCATCATAGCGGAATGATCGCGATATGGACATGTTTTTCGCAGAGGTCCAATCGCACTGCTTGGCTATCGGGTTGGGTTGCTCTTCGGTTCGGAGGTTGAGATGCTTTGAGAATCGGTGGACGGTTTCGTGCGGCGCACACGCCACTGGTTCAGTTTGACAATGTATTGTATCGGAATACGCTGCATCGCCAGCCACCAAGCGTGTTGTAATCTATTTCGTCTTCAATACCCGCTCCAGCCTCGATCCTTGAACTCAAGTTGGTTGTGACTTCCCCGATCGATTTGCTTTAGGTAATTGCAACTGAGACCACACTCGACTCACACGCATTCGTTTGTCAACCTGACTGGGAAGACAGTTGGTGCGTGGGCGTGTGTGCCCCAGCTGAAACCATTTCTTTTTCTCCACTTCGAGGCCACAGAACAGAACACAGCAGCCTGAGCAGGAGGTCACCCACTGCCTGGATTTCTCTGCAGTGGTGAGGTAGCAATGACAGGAATCGTGCAGACTCGGTGGCAGTCCTCATATCCTCGTGCCTGGGACCAGTTACGAGGGCTTTCGCGCCCATTGCCACATAGGCTCCTATTAAATGCCGTTACGTCCGTCATAGTTGTCTTATTGTTAGTAGTTTCACCAGCTCTTGCTCAGGATGTGAAGACAATAACCTATTCAAACAGTCGGGTGGCAGACACCACGGTCACAGTGACTTTGACTATTAATCCACTACCAGCCGCGATTGAGGCAGGTTCACAGCTTCAAGTCACTTTTCCGAACTGCGGATATTCGCTACAATCGGATACGCACGAAATCGAAGTTGATTCCCAAGTGACACCTCTTAGTAACGTCTCGGTTGTTGCGAATACCCTTACCTTCTCACTCCCCCCCTCGATACCGCTTCCGGAGCAAGGCACCTTGCTGTGCCGATTTCGAATGAGACTGCCGTTCTATTCGTTTGAGGCTTCGACAACTGATCTCACTATCACCCATCCTTCAAGTGACCCTGTGACGATCACGGGAGTGGCTGTTCAGGGTCTGAATCCAGCTGAAAACGAAATTAACACGGTATACTCCAGCTATTGTGGGTTGGCGCCCTCACCAGCTGGCACTCCCGGCCAAGGGGCTGGGGCAGGACTCCCGTGCACCATGTATCTCTTCTTTCAGTCGCCTGTTTCAATTAATAATGGAGGGCACATGGAGGTCGAGTTTCCAGGAGAGCTGACACTCAATTCACCGTCATCAACAGCTTGTAGCGTTTCAACACTACAGCTGACGGGAACGCCCATGACCAGCGATGAAGGCCTACCTTACGTTCGCGTGCCTTGGACAGGCAATCTGCAAACCGGTCGGTACTACATTACTTGCACAAACTTGGTTCAGATCCCCTATGCGACGAGTGTGATGCCCACGAAGATCCGGATGTACAATAACGGGGGGCAGCTCGTTGGTATCACCAACACCCGCTTCAGCGCAGTTGCACCAAACGCACTGACCTTCGAGGAGATCACGACTTCTGAGAACAAGACTGGTGTTATGACAACACTAGATATCACGTTATCCAGTGTGCTAACAGCTCACGAGGAAGGTTCAACATTCCAACTGAACTTACCAGCGAGCTATTCTGCTGCTATCAGTGGACATACGGTTACTTGCACACTCGAACAACAAGAGGAGAGTGAAGGAGAGTTCGTACTGTATGGCAATGTGGTCGAGGTAATCGATTCGACTACTGTTACTATTAAGCTAGCGAGGAGCTTACCAGCAACCGCAAACACGGACCTCAAAACACGCCTTACCTGCTCGGGGTTACGTAACCCCCGCGCTGTCATTTCCGAGGAGGACGCCGAGTGTATCACGATAACCACCTATGCTCCTCTGGGTCTACGGCAAATCGCGGCTACTCCGTGTATCTCACAGCCACATATCGAGGCGTCAGAGTTGGGCACTTACTTGCGAGAGCTAACTCATAGCAAGACCACTACCGCTACCCCTGGCGTTTTCACCTTGAGATTCTCACCGCTTGTGACACAACTAACCCCTGGTGACAAGATTCAGTTCTACTTCCCAATAACTTTTAGTGTAAACCATCCTTCGCTGGCTTGCACAGTGAAGCATAATGGGGTGGATATTGAAGTGTCATCCACATTGGGCTACACTGACTCAGCTGGGGTTCAGAACGATATCACCGTTACGATCAACGGCATTATGGAGCCAACAGAAGCAGGTGAAATCACGGAGGTCGCGTGCACACCTGTGTCCAACCCAGTCTACGTGATTTCACCCGATACACTGGGGACATTGGGCAAGTTTAGAACGTTATCACCTCAGGGAACCTTGAGAGATTTTGCACCAACACTGCCTTCACCAGGCACAGTTCCTGGGGTAGTCGGGTTTGAGCGCAGCGCGGTTGTTCCGTTTGACTTCCGTGAGGGTACAACAACAACGTTGCTCGTTGAAATCATAGGTTTTGGCGCTCCTCTTACAGTGGACTCAGTGCTCAGCTTTGAAGTTTCAGACAAGTGGGAGCTGCTGAATTCTCCCACCACTAATTCGATCAACGTCTATGTGAACTCAGAACGCATTTCCGCAGTGGAGGGAGCCTATATCTTGCAGTATTCAAAGCTCGAGGACGGCCCCCACAAGTTCGATCTAACATTCAAGCATCAAGACGCAGTCCCGCGTGGCGTTCGTAGCTCCGTGCATATTACGATTCCAAATGCGAGAACGACCACTCTCTTTGCTGAGGAATCAGGATTCGATCTGCGCACAATTGCTAAGGCGAGGGATGGGGGCAACCCACTACACGATGTAGCAACTGGCACAAAAATGGTCATGATTCCTGTTTATCCAGGTTCAGGCGTTAATTCCGGCTTGGGTTCCGCCATTGCAACCCTGGGATCGACTCTAATCACCAGCGTCACTACTCTGACTTTGACGTACGAGAATCTTGGTGCCAACTTACGTGAGAATGATCGATGCCATATCAGACTCTCTTCGAGCCTATTCAAGTTTGTCAATACCACTTCGAATCCAGTGACTGAGGCATGCACCTTGTCCTTTGGTGACAACGAGAGCTCGGCTGTTATCAAGGACTTTAATGGTACATCAAGCGAAATTACCTTCATTGTTGGCGCAACAAGCAAGAATGGGGTTACAAACGCTGATGTAGGTCTCGGAGGTACAATCACTATAAGCTGCCAGTCAATTCAGTTGCCGCAGGCATCAACGTTGGATTCGAATGTTGGAATGTATTGTGATCGACCCATCAACACCAAGAATTATATTGCCCAGGCCGCGCTCGGCACTTTAGGCAACCGGACGTATCGCGGTATTGTGGCCGACTTTGTTTCCACCACTCTCCCCAAAACGGTTATAGCACCCTTGAATTTGGAGCAGTTCTTTGTGACTCCCGGATCACTATTTGGTGGAGAGTCAGACCATGTCGATGTGACATTCACTTCATTCCACACAGATTTCTTGGGTGATGAGTATATTAACGTCACGTTCCCCGGAGAAGACTTTGAGGCTCAACCGGGAGGAGTTAAGTGTAGACTGTTTGACGGTGAAGAGCAGAAGCCTTTCTTCCCTAGTGATCAAGTGTCGTTTATTCGAGACTCTCAGATCATAGCCTCGTTAAGGAATCATCCCACTCAAGGAAGAGTTCCATTCAACAATAACTTGGTAAAGAAGCTAGCGTGCGACGGTATTCGTACTAAAAACAGCTATCGACCCTCGTCAAACAAGATTTACATCGAAACCTTTGACAGCAACATGCTTCCTAAGGAGTACACTCCAGCTAATCAAAGGGCCTACATGCCACTTATCTCTGGTACAATGATTACTCCGACGGTGTTCCTTTATTCGAGTTGGGACGCACCCAATCTGCTCTACCTAACTCTATCTACTTCCTTCCCCGATCCCTTGGCGCCTACTGACGTTGTTGTGTTCTCTCTTCCGGACCCATGGGTATGGGTGCCTGACGATAACGGCAACATTAATGTAACCATAACTTTTACTCCTACAGACACCTCATATTCACCGCAATCGATTGAATATTCCGTCAATTTCGACCCCTCCAGTCCGAAGATGTTGCGTGTGGAAGTCGGGGAGACCATCCAGCCTGGAACTCTGGTCCTAGACACGAAAACTCACTTAGATGCTCTCACGAATCTAGCTTATCGAACGCCATTGACACTTACAGGTGTGGAGTTGAAGATCCTTCGTCCCGATGCACCAGATGATATTCTGTATGCAGGCCTTCCAACGCCTGCTTTTGTGCGCTGGGATCAACCACGCGCAATCATGGGCAAGCTCAAGCTGTCCGGTCTCAATATGAACTTGCTTACAACTGAAGAAGCCCGCAACAACTTCATGGCTAAGCTTGGAGAAGAAGTTCAGTTTGCTGCCAGTGTCAGCACGAGCCTGTTTACAGCCCTGAGGTCATACTGGGAAGATGTAGAGGGCCGAGAGAACGAAGATGGTGAGGGCATGCCACTTGTTGCAATTCGTAATTTTAACATTGCTGACGGGGTGGAAGTGGATTACTACCTACAACTGATGGACAGAACCTTGGGACATCATAATCCAACTCCCGCTCAGGTTGCAGACGCGGTGTCTTCAATGAAATTGTTGATCGAGGGTGCGAAGACAATGCCCAACTTTGAGACAGCCGAGTATTTCAAGAATATCGATAACTTTTGGGTAGAGCCCACACCTATTTATCGTCCCACTCCCATCGCAGAGTATTGGCCAGGCGCTCTCCATCTGGATAAAGTCATCCTCTCCTCGGGAATGGATGAGATTTACTTCGACTTTTCAGCCAATACTGCTCAACCTGCTTTGGGAACGCTGAAGCGAACGATCACACTCAAGAGTACTGGGCAGGCACACGAATGGCACTCTTGCGATAGCATCCTTTCATTCGAGACCTTTAACACGCTCGTAGAAGACTCAGAGGAACAATATTTGGACCTGATTGATGCATATGAGCTCAACCTAACAGCTGCCGCAGACCTCTTCGACGGCCCTTGGTGTCGTTGGGCAAGTCCTTCTAGGCTTGCAGTTACGACTGTCGATCCTTCGACGCAATTCAGAGTGCTGGTAGGAGAAGAACTGTCTTTACGACCCGATGTCGAGCTCTTCGCAGCAGATATTTCCTCACCTCCATGTGTTCTTCAGCCATGTGTGTCGTCCTCTGTAGCAATCACGATTTCACAACCGTTGACGATCCCACCCGAAGTCACGGAGCTCCCATCGGTTTCTTTAGCTGCTCCAAGGTTCTCACCCCATTGCATGGGTATCCAAATCGACGGTACGGGAACAAAAGGCGGGCGCGGAAGAAAGTTATCGTATACATGGGCACTCGTAAACGTAGCTCCAGCGGATTCTAACCCCACTCCGGATGTCGCACAATTGGAGGAGCTGCTCGCCAACTCAAAGGAGAGTTCAATCGTGATTAGTCCTGATGTGCTCGCACCTAATGTCGACTACACCTTTAGTCTCAAAGCTACTCAATGGACAGGCGAAGATGATATGAACGAAATCACAGTGCACATTGCTGAGAATCCGGTGCCGCTTGTTCAGCTCCCATCCCAGATCACGTTTGATCCTGCGCTCGCAAGCGCATTGGGTGAGAAATTGGTTGTAACCCCAGTCATTTCGAAGTTGGATTCTGCCTGCTTTGATGACGGCGCTGATACGAATCCTCAGTATCTATGGGATTTCGTTGGTGGTCCAGCTACAGTTTCCCTTACATCTGCAGCAAAAACCTTAGCCTCACTTGTTGTTGAGCCTTCAAAGTTTACTGCGCCCGGAAACTATGAGTTCAAAGTAACGGCACAGTTTCCGCAATCCTCGCTCATTGAGCTAACAACGGTTGTAACCGTCCCACCACCAAAAACACCCGCAGTTACTGGTGTCAAGTTGTTCTCAAACGGTCGTGGCTTAACGATCGAGTTTGATGTCGCAACGAATTACTTTGACCTTGACCCGCTCGAAGCATCAGTCCCCTCAGTGCCGGTTTGTGAAGAAGCGTTCCCCAGTGCCCAGGTTGCTGCATTTTATACAAGCGGTGATGGTGCGGTTGCGCCGCATTGCGCATTCACCAGCCCATCAACACTGGTCGTTCATTTTGGGTCGAATCCAACGATCACTCTGGGGCAAACAGTCACGCTCAAAGGTGGCTTAAAGTCGCTCGATGGACAGTCCCCTGAGACTAATGAAGGGGATTTGGTTGGCACTTTGGCGCCCCCTTCTGCATCCTTTACATCAACAGCCCCTGTTATTCGGATCATCCCTGTTGCGCCCTTATCTGAATGCACGCCAGAAGTTATTCTTGACGCAGAGGCACTTTCAGCAGGAGGGCTGGGCCGTCCCTTGCGCTTCACTTGGACGCTAAGCTCTATTCTTGATGCAGAGGGCGCAGTCGCTAGTGTGATCTCAACCATCAATTCGTATATTTCATCTACATTTGATCCCAACGGGGTTGGGGTCCATCCAGGCAAAATCAAGATACCAGGAGCTTTGTTCTCGATTGCTGGAACCTATCAGTTTTCGATTACGGCGCGGAACTGGATCGACCAGGTCGCATTCGAGAGTTTCAATGTTGTTCGTTCATCAAATGATATCCCTGTCGTCCGAGCTGTCGGGCCAACTCAATTCCGCACCTACTCCACAGCTCCGATCTACGTTCCTATCGAAGTAGTGAGAGCAGGTTGTGCGACAGATGCGGCAGTCGACTCTCCGGATTGGTCAGCACATTATGAGCTAGGGTTCAAGTGGACATATGTTCCCGTTCAGGGCCAGACCTTGTTCGATCCGATCGCCAACACCTCTCGCAAGGCGCTTTATATCAAAGAAAATACGCTACCTGCAGGTGCTACGTACAAGTTCGAGCTCACCACATCCTTGAGGCGAAAAGCGACTAACGCGGTTACAACTTCTGTTCTCAGCGTGGACATCACTGCAGTTTCATCTCCCCTCGTTGCCGTCATCGCAGGAGGAGCGGAGCGCACCATTAGTCTTAGCGGTTTATTGCCGTCTGCCACTGCATTGACTCTGAACGCATCCGCCAGCTTTGATCCCAACGATCCCTCTGCTACTTTGTACTACTCTTGGAGTTGCTATTCAATCCCTTCTGGGCTTCCATGTTCGTTTATCTCAGACACCTCGATGCCTGAGCTGCCCACGTCGCCGTCCATGACTGAGTCGTCATTGATTGTGCCAGCAGGTGCGCTGTCTGCAACCGACCCCACCATTGACGAATCTTACGAATTCCGTGTGACCATTACGAGCACAGGTAGGGGGTCTTCCGGTTTGTCTGCCACTTCATCGCAGCGCGTGCGCGTGACGTCCGCGCCTATACCTGAGGTTGAGGTGCAACTCGTCTCTCGGGATACGGGCGTGGCTACGACTGCGGTGCAGCAAGTTTTGCCTACATCTCCGTTGCTCGCTCGTTGTCGGGTCCGATGGAATGGCTCCCTTCTACCACTCGGGACTACTACCCTCGGAGCAAACTCATTCTCATTCCAATGGAAACTCAGGAACACTGTCACAGGCTCAGATGTTCCACTGGACGATAAACTGCAAGCGGGAACACCGACTACTCCATCTATTACAATCAAACCCGGCATCATTAAGGGCAACTCTGTATATAAGCTACAATGCGAAGTGTCGGTAACCACTGCAGGGGCCATGATAGCAACTGAGATGACACCACAGTCTCACCCATCACTGCCACTGGCGACTCAGCTGGAGGATCATTCTGAGGGCGCATCGAATGAAGGTGATCCGACCGTTGACCGATTCACGAAAGTGTATGGTTGTGACGCAGCCGTGCAGGTCCCTCGTGCAGATCAGATTAGCCTCCGACCTGCTCCGTCCGTCTTGAATGAACGACCTGAATCGGACTTTGTGGCAAGTCCCTCGTCATGGTACACACTCGACGAATCAACACCCGCAGGTGCTGCTGCTCTGTCGCTACCAGCGACACCAGAGCCTTATGGTGGATCTTGTGTTGGACCAGCATCCGCTGTAGATTGGGACGCATCTGATCTGGAAATTCGATGTGAGGGTTGGACGTACGATGGGGATGGTGCGCTAGATAACCCGGCCCTACGGTATCGACTCTCGGTTACGGTGCCAACCAACATAACTCATGTCGTTGTTCCTCCCCTCGACATCACAACAACGCCAGTTGCGGCTAGCGATGTATCACCAGGAACCCTAGGAGCACCACTTTTAGTCTACATCTCAGACTTCCAACCAGGTTCCAAATTTGATCTTGGCCTGTTACCATTTGCAACGGATATCGACGATGTCACATCAGCACAGCCGGATCCTACCACATTGACCTTCCACGTAGAAATTGCTGCACCTTCTGGGGCAGCCACTATTGTGGACGTTCCAATTACGGTGCAGCCACCCGCTGTGGCTAATGTGGATTCAGCGTACATCGATTCAATCCGGGCCAACCAACTGGCAGCTGCGCGATCGAATTTAGTGGCTGGTGATGCCTCAGGGTATTCTCTTACCGCCATGGCTGCACTCTCTATAATATCCCCTGTGTATATCATCAATGAATCCCTAGATGACCAAGAGGTGGAGTCTAGGAAAGCGGCCGCTGACGAACTTCGCAGAGATGTGATTCGGGCGCAGGCACGACTCAAAGGTCTGCAGTTGGGAGCACCAACGTCAGAGAATGAGCAACGACACCTGATTCTCACAACGATGGTGCTCGCTTCGAGCGTACGAATCAATACGATGTGGACTTCGCTGTGGGCGATGAGTGATCTCCACGACACTATTACTCGTATGTGCAGCTCCCGAGTCACAATGACTCCTGCTGTTGCGCGCGCCATGTTGAATGGAATCAGTGAAGGGTTTGCCTCCATCACCAATGCTATGACGACTTCGTTGGCAGACGCTGAGGCGAGAAGGACCGCGCGTGATCTCCTTCTCTTGACATTGCGGTGCTTACCGAGAATGCTCTTGAGCGACAAGGTACCAGGAGAGTCAGTGGAGCTACGCTCGCCGTTCTTCTATCTGTACGCTGAGCGTGATCGTGGGCCTAATCCATTCGTTTCTCGTGAGTATACCGTGCCAGCCAACGTGTTTATGCAAACTGCGGAAGAAGTCGGATATCCTGAGGAGATTACGGTTCAGCCAGGGTCTCTCGCCGAATACGTACCCCAGAATGAAGTCATGAAGTTTACAACACCAGCATCACTTTTCAATGGTTTGCCAACGACTGATGTCAATCCAACGTCAGTGATCGATGTCGTATTGAGTCTGGTGAATGAGAACTTCTTCGACAGAACGGGAAGTAATAGCTCACTCGTTGTTTCGCAGGTGGCTGAGCTCTCGTTCTGGGCTGGCGAGAAGCACCTAGCCGTCCAAAACACTGGCCCCAGTCTTGAGTTTGTGTCAGAGCCTTCGCAAGATGACATTAGTCGAAACATTCATATCACAATACCACGCGTTTCTCTAGATCCCTCGGTTTATGAGAACTACACTCATGCTTGCCAATACTGGGATACAGGTAGAAACGAGTGGAAGCTGACAGGATGTGCATTCCTAACATCGACTGCAACGAGCGTCACATGTGCTTGCAACCACCTTACTGTATACGCGTCATCCGTTATTCCACCACTTGCCGTCCCTGAACCACGCAATCTTTACACGTTCACATTTGACAACGTCCTGGAACGTCCAACAGCATTCGCCACCGGTGCCATTATCGCTGCAGTTCCATTTATCCTGTGGTTTATAGCCTTTTTACGTGACGATGTGCTTCAAGAACGCGCAGTTACGGCTGTATGGGAGGCGCTTTATGCGGTCAAGTGCTCAGGCATTATGTTCCCATTCAAATACTTTGAGCGTGAGCTCAGATGGCGTCGGCTCGTATCGGAAAGTATGGCGAGTAAGGTCAAGTTCTTCTTCAATACTGTGATCGCCAACCACCTTTGGTTCTTCTTTTTCCGACACAAATTCTCCCCGCTGACTTCGCAAATGAGGGTTTTCATTCTCTCATTCAACGTCATGGGTATCTTTATGTTTACCGCAGCATTTATTCAAGGTGCGGGCTCTCCGACTTCAGGTAGTGTGTGGGGCTTTGGAATCGCAGCCGCGGTACTAATGGCCATTCCTACTGCATTACTTGTGAATAGGCTCTCGGTTCAGGATCGCAATTTGTTCTTTGAGTTTGTTAATCAAGTCTTCATCGATGTTAAGGCATTGCAGAAAATTCAGGCAGCACGTAAGGCCCGCGAAGCAAAGGCTCGCGCAAAGAAACGGAAGGCGCAAATGGACTCGGAAGTTCAAGATGAGTTGGACGAGGCACTCTCCGGTAGTCTGGGCCCAGTTGAGCTTCGTGCGATCGATGGATACTATGGCGCGGAACTCGGAACTGGCCGACTTGTACCGCCTGAAGATCGTGCTGATACGTTTGGTGAGGCTTACCGCCAGACATGGGCGACAAATCGCGAAGAGCATATTCGCCGCTTAGTCGCACAGCGTGCGAGAGTGGACGAGAATCATTCGCTAGTCAACTGGTATGTCCGTATGATCAACTGGCGCGATTTCTTGTCCTGGTCATATGTCGGTTTGCTGCCCCCGCACTTGTTCACGAGGTTCGTCCCGCAAGAGTGCTTCTGGTCAGATGCTTCCAACGTCGATCCCGATGAACTCTGGATGATGTGGAACTCGCGACCAACACTGTCGAAAGTATCTCTGAGAACTCTACTTGCGTTCTGGTTGATCATCGCGATGAATGTGGTTTTCTGGATCTGCATGTGTGCCGCTGCTGTGAAGTTCGACAACTCAGGAGAAGTAGCGTCCACATTTGTATATTCAGGCATCGTTGGGTTAGTTTTTGATATCCTCGTTATTGAGCCGCTCATAGTTGCCTTATATTTTGCTATCCAGAAGCTTCTCGAGAAGCTAGCAACTCATGGCGCGGACCAAGAGATTCTAGAGGACCTGGCGAATCTAGAATGTATTGAGCTCGCAAGGTTGGTTGCACATTTGCCCTTCGATGATACTAAACTACAAATTGCTGTGTTAAGGACAGCCACCCAAGATATTCTTGATAAGGTCTCAGCAGCCGAAATTTACGCTGCGAACCAGCGCGGCGAGGATGTCGAGGCTGAGCTTGAGAAAATCAGATCCGCAATCGAGAACGATCCTGATAAGCGTGGTGAGGAAACGAAGATTAGTGATTTATCGCTCGAGACTCCCAAAGGCCATCTCTCGGAGGCAGGTCGAAGACTGTCGTTGTATACGGAAGCCAATGCAGCGTCGCCCCTGTCGGCCGCGCATACCCAGCAGGGTTTCGGCGTATCGTCTCCGTTGACCAATGTTGGCCGCTCGCGCCACAGCTTCTTCGTTCCAGATGATCCTACCACGAAAGCAGCTCTGGAGGCGGCGGCAGCAGCATCCCAAAGTCGTCGGCAACGACGTGCCAGTCTAGCAGCTGGTGAGGTCGATCCAGCGGTTGCTAACGACCCTGCAATGGCGGCAGCATTGGCAAGCGCGTTGTTCGAGGCAGAGCGGAAGAAGGACCATGCAACAACCGATGATGTTGTAATTGAGATGACATCCCTTGCTAAGTCGCAGGAGCCCAGGCTGCGACACGAATCTCAGCGACCCGTCACTCAATTGACAAACATCACAGAGGAAGCGGCGACTGAACAACAGCCAAGGTTGATGAATCAAGGGCAACCTGAGCGCCTCGTACCACATCCTGGTGTTGCTACACGAGGTGGCTCAGTACTCGCACGTTCCGGAGGTCGCGTTCTCATTCGAGTTGCTCGGCCGTCCACTGCCACAACCTATCGAGAGGGTCTTGTTCCTGAGTCGACTGCACGGGCAATCGCTGCGAGCGCGCAAATCACCAACATACCCATCAATCCTGGGGCTCCAGTACCCCCTATATTAGCCGGAGCAGAGGCTTCAAATCCTCAACCAGGACCTGCATCTAACGCCCCAAGGGGTCGTGTCATTCGACGTGTTATTGTCCGCAGGCCCGGCGCACGGCCAGACCAGCGACAAAGTGCGGGTGAGCCCGTTCCCAGCACCGAAGCGACACAAGGAGAACCTGCCACCGAATCTCAACAGAGTGTTTCTGCAGCTGCAGGTCAATTACATGAACATTTGGCAGCGCCGAATAGCGACGCGGCTGCTACGCAGGCTAGCCAATCTGAAGTTGTGAACGGGCCTCATGCGGGAGTATCCTTACAACAGCAGCAACAACACCTACCGCATCAGAATCAGGAGCAGCAGCAACAACAACAACAACCGCAACAACAGCAACGACAACCGCAACAACAGCAGCAGCAACAACAACAACAACTCAACACTACTACACCTACTCAGACTCAAGGGATTTCCACGGATAATGCTGCCACGCTCTCAGAGCCCACTGTCAAAGAGACTATCCAAGTTTCCAAGGTCGAGGGTCTTGCTCCGGTAAGAATCATTCTCAACCCAAGCAGAGACTCTCAGAATGGTAGCGATGATGAGGAAGAGGATGATGAGGAAGAGGATGATGAGGCAGGTCGGAGTGGGCATGCTATTGACAAAGCCAGTGCCGCAGTCGTTGCATCGGGATTTTCACAGCCTGAAGGTGAAAGTAAGTCCGCAGTGAGTAGGAGCGACCAGGCACATGAGGTTGAGTCGGCAGGACGCCCGTCTGGAGCAGGCCAAATCCAACAGCTAGCTTCGGCACGGTTTACTATGCCGCTACCATCTGGACGCGGTTCCATCACGCAAAACTCCCGCAGGACCTCAAATCCTCCTGTAGGTCAAACAGACTTCAGTAGCTTTATTACTGGAGTTCCATCGCAATCAAGCACCACAGCCACCACGGTGCCAACTCGCAAGCCTCGAACGGTTGTTGACGGCACGAAGCAGTCACCAAACGGAGAAATGAATGACGGTCCTCAGCCGGACGATGTGTAAATTTTCAATACCTTACGTTACTTGTAATAAGTCCAGTGCCACCTATTTGTAAGTTGCACGAGTCACAAGATTATGCCACGCATAACTGTATTACACTTAGCTTTAGCTTCGCGCTTTCCGCGATCGATGAGCTAATACATTCCACGGGAATGTTAGCGACAGCCTGTTCTAAACTTTTGGCGACTAGTAGTACTGCTGTTAACATCAATTCATATGCCAACAATAAACCATCGCAGTAATTTGCCATTCACTTGCCGTTTTTTATAGTGCGGTCATCTAGCTGCTTTGTGAAGTTGCTTCAGTTTTGGATACATGCGAACTCTCTCCAGTCCGGAACCGCTGTTGTCTCTTGGTTGATGGAGCATCGATTTCGGTTCCTTGGGGCAGCTCAGGTTTCGTTCGGACCTGTCCAAGAACAGAGATGTCACTTGTCCTTGATAATCCAATCTGCTGTTCGCCAGAGGGACAGACCAATATCATCCAAGGGTCAGTAGCACGGACATTGGCATGCGCTGGCAGAGTGAATGCTATATCAGTCGCTCCAAGCTGGATAAGATGGAAAAGCCCGACCTTCTCAGCATGCAGTGAGCCAAGCGGTGAAAGTTCATTCGGTTCAAACTGCTTTTCAACGGTGCTAAGCGTTTCCTCTAATTGTGCAAGAGTCGAGGTAAATTCGCTTGGCGTACACAGAATAGTCGTTCGATTTGCCTGTGGAAGGAGCTGCTGCTCAGCAAACACTTGGTTAATTGACATTCTGATCATTCGCTGAATAGCCGAACGTGCCAGAGAAGTCACAGCGCTGGATTGCTCAGTGAGAAATACTGATGATAAGAATTGTGTGGCTTTCGCTCGTATTTCGTCCGCACACTTCCGGATACGCATCATCAGGACGATGGAAGGGAACCATGGCTGCTTTCCAGAATCGTTGGTACCAAGTCCTGTAGATGTTGCGGGATCAACGCCATATTCGCCACTCGCTGATGGCATCTGTCGTTCACTAGCTGCCAAAGCAGCTAGGCTCAATGTAGGATCACTACGGAGTAGTTCCCAGTGCCCCAACCCATGTCTCAAAGTGCCCCGAAGCAGATCTCGATCATGCTCTGGACCCCAATTTGATGCCGGTTTTCGCCCTTTAAGCTCTCCCCACGCTACAATATTCCACGAGCCTGAACATGAGGCTGCCACACGCAACGTAAAGAGGTCGTTACAGCGATGCCCCCAGCTCACGGCACTTCGTGATACGGCAACCCAATCTAGAAGTGATCTCATTATACTTAGCCGTTGGCGAAGCTCCGTCTGTGCTTGCTCTAAGAGTTGATGAGGAGCCGAGCGTAGAATCCTGCAAAGCGAACGCGTGAGTGGGATATAGCTTCGTAACGGGAGTGTGAGATGGACTTCATCAATCGCTGCGATAATGTCCTGCGAGCATAGGTGAGTCCCTGTCTGTTTGCTATTAGAACGCAAATCTAGCCGATGTTTGACGCATTTCAGAATGGACTCCAACGAGTGAGGTTGCAGGTCCAAACTTTCGGCTAGCTCATCCTCAAATTCAGGCCCGAGCTCGGCGAACGCTACGCCCAGCTTCGCAAGGAGTTCATGCTCAACATCATTAATATTAGATTCAACTGGTGTGGCTTCTCGTTGTTCCGCCTTTCCTATCGATAGATACTCATCCCCAAGCCATGCATACAGCTCTGGACTCCAGGGCATGGAAGGAGATCCTCCTCTCAACGCTTGCTGAAGAGCGTTTCGAAGCGTACGTATGAGCTCCCCAGAACTCTGCTCGTGACTGGATTTCGGGAGTTTGGACAAACGTGCCAAGGTTGACAAGGTTTTCCGCTCCAGAGGGTCGAAATCTTCAACAACAGAGAGTTGCACACCATCCCTCTTCAATTCATCGACTTCAGCGGTACCATGATTCTCCCCTCGCGATACGCTCTGAAAGAGGAGATTTAGTGTCGATTCTAGGCTTTCATAGATGGCCTCCCGCTCAATCCCCGCCTTAACCCGAGAAATTCTTTCGAGCGAACTACATTCGTCAGCAGTTGTGCTCATGACATCATGACCTCCCATGCGATCGATCTCACGACTTGGTTCTGGACTCGGAGTGGGAGGAGACATTGAGGCGACACGGTGAATGACCTTCTGCGCGGATTGAACTTCTACGGCGCGTGTAAGCGCTTCATCAAACAGTGCCCATCTCCTGGCATATCCTAACAATCGAACTAGCATCTCCACTTCGGTCCGCTGCTGAAGACAGGATAAGCGGATTTGATAGAGAATACGCTGCAGTGGGTCAGACGCCGGGGTTCCTGACGCATGTTTCAGCAAATACTCTCTGACAAACGTCGCTGCACGGAGGATAGGTGTCGTCCCACTCGCATTTTCTTTTTCATCGTCTGCCTCAGCATCTTTCTCACCACGTCGACCCCTCGAGCTAGTGCGCGCACTGCTGTCTATCGAACCCATGAAAGCAGGCGAGTCACTGAGTAGCCGTTCGACAAGTCCGATTGATGCGAAGTCTGAGGTTGCGCGGAGCGAGTGACCGGCATCGAAAATTCCTTCCTCGGGGGCCTGAAAGACGAAGGCGGCTGGATCCTCCATGTTCCCTTCCCACTCAAAGCCTTGTGCAGTTAAGTAAACAATTGACGAAGTTCGTAGCGAGTGTTGAGTTCTCGCTGTCAACGTCTTCATAATCGTCTCGGCGGGTTCTGAATGTCGCTGCCCTGGCAAAATAGAGGCCGGGGATTGACACAGTGAGAGATACAACGGAATTAACGGCTTCGCTTCATCGTCGTCGAGTGCACATATGAGCGCCTGCACAAAATGAATCGCATAATATCGGAGTTGGTACAAGGTCTTGTTTGGGAGTACGGCCTGAAGTTTGGACCAATTGTCAATGCCAAAAGTAATTGCACAATTTCTAAATTTCTCGCGCTCTCCTGAAGTCCACGTCCCCATTGATTGGGACGCACCTAGCGCGCTTACACTGGCCCATGGGATTGATTTGCCTTGCGATGTGGCCTTCACTGGATTTTCCAGGCTCTCCGTGTCGGAGCTTGCAGCATCGTCACCAACATTATCCTGTCGATTCCAATACAGAGGTTCAATCTCAAGCACAAAGTCGCTCACTTGAATGCACGTGCAGCTATTGTGGTCCAGCTCAAACAATGGCTGGTCTCGCCTCAGCAGTGTGACTGCACCATTCGCCTTGCAGACGAGAACACCATTCTTCGATAGGCATTTGAGTCGACATATCCAGTGACGAAGTGGGTGGGGTTCCACCTCAACAGCAAAATGGCCCACAGACACGCGCTTGCACCCGTTGGCAAAAGAAAGGTCAACACGAGTTTCGTTAACCGTCTGATACGGTTCCTTCGCAGTGCTAGGGGGCGCGCGCCCAAAGACATAACACTGCCGTCCACCTCCATAAATCAGACAAACAAAGCCATCCGGGCCTTTGATTCGGAACAACAGAGGGGCGTCGTGCGTGGGCATTGCAGACACCGGATCAGTCGCGACGATCGGCTTTGCCTCAGCCGGACCCTTATGTTGTCCATACTTGTGCGAGGCCTCAGAATGATTGGTGCTGGCCATCTTGAATCGATGTCTGACGCCTCGTTCTTGGCGTAAGCACCGCCGCAGGGGGCGCTCCTATGGGACAATTGCACGTTTCACCCGGTGTGAATGCTCTGGCAGCCCTCGGACTTGGCTTAACGTCCGGCGTGTACTGACTGCACGTTGGGTATGCGAAAGGCCTCGAAGTTTCCTTCAGAAGAGTCGGTATATCTTCTGTTCCTCCTTTTGTCTCGCGGAATAAACACAATATACAGCTTTGGATGCTTGCGCTTCTTGCAAAGACTATGTTAAGTACGGCACACACCTCCGTCTTGTCGCGGATCCAGCAACGTGCAAGGGTGGTCAGGGTGATTTCTCACATTCCCTCCTCAGTGGCGCTCTCAACGGGACGGTGTTGGTTCAACTGACGGACCCAGTGTGCCACTATTGGCAGTGTATGGAGGGGCTTCTCGACCCAATCGAGAGTGCCGACCACCTCTCTTGGTGACCAACCGACACGCTTCCGAACTGTGAGACCTGCTGTATTGCGCTGGGATTTGTGGTCGGTTTTCACAGCTAGCAACGCGTCTATGGAAAGCCTACCATAGGAATAAGACCTTCCAGCCCAGCTGAAACGTGATAGTAGATGGGGCATCTTCCTCACCTCTGTTCTCATTGCAATTGAGTTCCATCTTCCCAACTCGGACTTTGCTGCTCAAAGGGTTTTGGGGGATATTGCTGGAGTCACACCGAGTCCAGGCGTGTCAGTCGATCCCGAGCTATATCCACATGCTACTGTATTACGCACGGGGGTGGCGCAGTTACCTGGCATCTGTACCTATGGCAGGCAGCGAGCGGTGATGGGGTCAAGGAGAGAGAAAATCTTACTTTTCCCATGTCTAGTGCTTGCGCGTTGAGACGGTTAGGTGTCCTCAGTTTGTATCGTCACGCACTCAAGACCGCACGTATGGTCACCCCAAAGGTACGTAATATCAGTCGAACGACTGCATCGCTGGTATTCATTCAAGTCCAATTCCCTGCATAGGCTCACTCAGGTCATCTTGACATAAATGAACGGTATAGGAGGCGCGGGAGGAGTACGCCGCGGAGGCGCGCGAACGTTTCCGACCCCTCCTCACGGAGTCCGACCCTGTGAAGCGACTCGCGTGTCTGCAGGTGGCCTGGAGTCGCATCTGCGTCATGCGGATGAATGTGCCGGTCACGATGCGGCCCAAGATGCCCGAGGGTTTGCAACAGTTCCTCGAGGCGGAGGGTGTCTTGCCTTCGAAGAATGGTAACGCCATCGCGGGTGGGGGCACAGTCATCCCCACGGCCACCGGAGAGCTGCCACACCTCGTTGAAGCAGCTAAGGGTTCGGCACTGCTATCAACTGGACAAGTCGTCGCGGGCGAGCTTGAGGAAACGAGCGATGGCACCAGCGTGAAGCGCAGGTTTATTGTGAAGGACGGACAGGTTATTGAAGGCACAGCCGCCCCGGCTGACCGTGCGAAGCGGTACAACATGGCGTTGGATGAGGCAGATATTCGAAGGCATTACGAGATTGTCGACCGATTCCACTTCCGCGGCAAAGGTCGTCCAGCGAATCCATTTGCCAACAGTTGGAAGAGTGAATGAATGCATTCGCTGCATCTCTTGTCACGATTAGCATAGACTCTTTGAATAAACAGAACTTGCATAGCGATTTGTATTCGAAGGTGTGTCGACATATTGGAGAGGACTATATAGAGGGAGTACAGATGTGCAAGCATCGAGGTTGTACGCGGACACTTCTGCACATATGTTCATAGAGTCCGCGCATGTATTGACAGAGAGCGACATGAATGCTGCGTAAATTCGACTGACAGATGCAACTGTCCGGTCTTATATACTCGGCGGCCTTCCCCAAATACTACTATAATTGGACGTGGAAGCTTCTGACATGACTGGGACGTGCATCCTCGCCACTAACGATGCGAAGGTGCGATAAAAGGAGTTTACAGTGGAAGAAGCATAAACATGTGTTGAACACGGTTTAAGCAAATGAAGAAGAAAATATAAAGATATGGATGGGAGTGGAGAGCGACTGCTGACTGAATCGTTATGGCTCCTCATCTAGCAGGCAAGTGTAGCTAGAGCCACACTAAATTAATTAGAAGCGGGGAGCCGGTACTTGAGGCGCAGCGCAGCGATCATATCGTCCGTCATCGACTCAATGTCGTACGCAGGATTCCAGTCCCAATCGCGGCGTGCATTGTTATCATTCAGAGAGCGCGGCCAGGAGTCGGCAATCGCCTGACGGAAGTCAGGCTTGTAATCGATTGTGAAGTTGGGCAGGCGACGCTTGATAACGGCAGCGAGTTCCTCAGGAGTAAACGAGAAACCAGTGATGTTGTACGTGCACTGAGTCAGACGTTCACGAGGAGCTGCGAGCAGGTCCATTGCGGCCTTGGTGGAGTCGGGCGCGTACATCATGGGCATCTTCGTGTCAGGTCGGAGGAAGCATGTGTACTTTCCATGAAGAAGAGCCTGGTGGTAGATGTCAACGGCATAGTCCGTGGTACCACCGCCGGGCATGGCACTGTTCGAGATGATGCCAGGGTAGCGGACCGAGCGGAAGTCCACACCAAACTTTTGGTGGTAGTATTCACCCAAGAGCTCGAGGTAAACCTTGGTCACACCGTACATAGTCGAAGGGCGCATGATGGTCAGATCAGGTGTATCATCACGTGGAGTAGTAGCACCAAACGTTGCAATAGTCGAAGGTGCGAACACACGGAGTTTGTACTGGTTGGCAAGCTCCAGCACGTTCTCGATACCTCGAGTGTTCAAAGTCATGGCGAGCTGGGGGTTCTTCTCACCAACGGCAGAAAGTAAGGAAGCTAGGTGAACAACCCAGTCAACTTGGTGCTCAACAATGATTTTTGCCATTGCGGTTTTGTCCATCACGTCGAGATACACAAAAGGTCCGGTTGAGTAGTTCGGTGCGGGGACCTTAACATCCGACGCGATTACGTTCTTAACACCATACTTGCTTCGCAGCGCGGTAACAAGGTCACTGCCGATCTGTCCCGTTGCACCCGTCACCAGAATGCGTGTCGCACTGCCCTTGGGCTCATACGTCGAGGTCGTGAAAGGTGCAAGAAGGCCGCTCTGTGCAGCACTGCTGGTCGAGACTGAGAACGAAGCTTGTGCGGTCCTTGTGAGGCGTTGTGTGCGAGTAGTGAGTGTCCTGGCGAGGCGAGCAAACATATTCTAAATTCATCCAAGTGGGGAACGTGATGCATATGCAGCAAAAACGCATTTTTCAGATGAGTATCTTAATTCACATTCATATTGCACTGATTTAGAAGGCACCACACACTCTTCATTGGTATATAAAGGGGAAATTTCTATATTATACAAGTTGATATACACAATGTATGCGCTCACACTGCCACGCACTCGCGTACTTGCCCTCAACATGTGCCCTGAAAGTTATGGCTCACCACGGCGTTTCTGTCGCTCTGACCTCCCCAGCTCTAAGGTGCTCTTCAGAATAGATCGACTTTGCCAGGCTCCAATCACTATGCGCGCCAGCTTTTCCGAGCTAACGCTGCACGAGTGCCTGGCATGACATGAATTATGTCACTCTCTACGGGCCTGGCCAGTGCCACAACAGTTGCGGAGCTAGTGTCTGCCAAAGGTGGGAAGGTGAGTTGAAAGCCCGGCTTGAGCGATGACGAAGAATGATTCTTTCGACAGTGGGGTATTGCTGGTTCAACACACACATCGAAATGGGAGCGGTTATAACAAGCCCAAGTCTAATAAACTTGAATGGGGCGACGGGTAGCGTGGCGTGCCTTTGGGCGCGGTCAGCAAGCCGCACTATTATACCTTAACCAATTCGTTCAGAGACGGGTTATCGTCTGCACGGCACGTGGTACTAGGATTAATACCGTTTTCTTTGGAGCGGTTTGGGCTTCGCGTTGAGTGAAGCCTCGTCGAAGCTGTCCATTGACTCCTCGAGTGCAGAATCATTAGGTTCGTATGGCCGCATCAGGTCTTCGTCGTAGTTGTAGTCGTACTCAAAGTCTTCATCCTCATCCTCATCCTCATCTTCATCTTCATCTTCATCTTCATCTTCATCTTCATCTTCATCTTCATCTTCATCTTCATCCTCATCCTCGTCTTCGTCTTCATCTTCATCTTCGTCCTCGTCTTCATCTTCATCTTCGTCCTCGTCTTCGTCCTCGAAGTAGTCTTCGTCAAAATCCTCAAGTTGGCGGAGCATCTCCAGTGCATCTTGGGCAGCTTTAACCGATGACTCAGCTTCGCGGTGGTCCATGTCAGCGGACCAATCGCTCAACTCATCGTACGCCCCAGACTCATGCTCACGAACACCTAACCGAGTGATTTCCTCAACTACGTCTGTGATGGGGTCCGTTCGCCTCTTCTGTTTGGACGGCTTTGTGTGAGCAGGGAACGTCAGCGAGGTTTATGTGAGCGTGCCTTTCGTGTAGCTGCCGAGAGATAATACAATGAATGTGTATCAATTGCATCCAAGCCACGTCTGAGGCCAGGGCTCGCGCACCCGGGCGAAGCGAGGAAAAAGTTGAGTGGGCTCAGACACTCGGAAAGATTGCGAGACTGCGGCGCGGAGCTACGAAATAAAATCATGCTATACGTCACAGTAGACAACGGTAGAGATGAGAAAGTGCGATACACTAACTTACCTTCGATGGATCGCGCGATGACATGACTGTGGAAGTGTGGAACCAAAGTTCACTTTTTTTCCTCGTGCACACTTGACGGCAGAGTCGGTCGTTCTTGATTCGTCCTCTGGAGTGAGACAAAGAGAGTCAGCGCTCGGCATTTATGAATGGGTAGTTACAGTCTGAAGCGGGCGTGCATGATGAGGTAACGGTCGTATGGTGTAGTGGACGTTGTGGTGGCTCGAGAAGTTGGGGTCGTAGTCATCATGGGAGACGTGCATAGCTGAAAACACATGTCGATGTCGATGGCTGGTAACTTGGGAAAAAGTAATGTACTGCTATACGGAAATAGCTGGGATTCAACTCACAGCAAAGGGGAACACTCCTTGCGTTTGCTCAGGTAGTAAAGCAATGGTTGGAGGGGGATGAAATGAAGGCAAATCGAAATGAAACGTATTCCTGACCAGTTCGTGGAGGGATATTCAAGGTCAAACAAAAGATAGGAACAGCGGTAAATCGCAAATACAATTGCTGTGCGAAGATTCAGTCAGCCAGCTAAAGCTAAAGGATAGTGGTTCTTGGGAGTAGACTGGGAAGGATGGAGTTTCGCAGGTGTGGGAAAAGAAATAAGGTGTGGAGCTTGGACCATGAGTATCATGGCCACTGAGGAAGGCAGTATCCGGGATGGATATCAGGGCAGTAAACGAAAGTCTGCTGTGTGTGTGCGTGTGTGACATGCACCAGTTCACAAGGCGATGGGTCAGTCAGACGAGAGTCGAGCTGATGGGGGACTGGGCAAGAATGGACCGAAGTTAAGGGAAATAGAATGGGGGAAGGGGCAGGTGGATCGATAGACAAGAACCAGGATGAAGAGCTCCTCACATTCATCGGGAATCTAGTGAGAAACACAAAGCAAGCTTCGAGATCGGGCTAATCCATGGAGCGGCCAGAGAACTAGGATCTAAGTCAACCTCAGCAATCGCCAGTGTTCGAGGGGTAGTCAGTGCTCCTGCTGGTTCTGATTTGGCCTCCGCTTCCAATGCCTTAACGACCTCATCGAGCCTGACGTGGGCATCTCCCAGGAATTGTGCCGGTGCAGTAGGAGAAGTCGCAGTCAGAGAGAACACATACTCGTTGCATCCACTGTGAGCCGAAGACAAGTTTGACAGTGCGGATTCGGAGTGATCCATACTAGACGCAGGTGATCCGGCGATGGTTGGTGTTGTCAGAAGTGCTGGTGCAGAGATGGCCTTGTGCCCGGTACCAAGTACAAGTGGTAAACATGCCGACTGCTTCCATGTAACGATATCACCCGAGAGTGCAGTCGCCGCTTGAATAACGGCATTGAGATTCCAGACGAGACGAGTAAGTATTGGCTGTTGAAGATGAGGAACGCTTGATGGAACGGGAGATGGGGAGGGACCTAAGATTTGACGAAGAACATCAGTCTCGGGAGGGCGGCGTTCGCCTACATTTCCTGCGGCTGGGATTGCACTAACAGAGCTGACGTGCGCGTCGGGCTCGGCCACTCTGGGTGCAGAAGACGATGCGAGCGATGTCTGACTCATAAACGAGAATGACGTATCGACTCCTTGTGACTGCGGGGACTGCCCGTCAGAGAGTCGACGCCCACCTACAGTGCCACTTGCTGTAGACTCAGCTGGAGCACTCTTGAGTGGAGGGTTCATCGCGAGGTTGCCTGTCTCGGCCGAACCCACGCCGTGGGTTGAACCTGCATCGGATGTAGCCGAGGTCTCCGATGTCGTTCTGGTGTGGTACGACAAATCTGCCTTGGAAACAACGGAGACAAAGGAATATTCTAGTGGGGTCTGAGCTGACTGGGAGGCTTGGAGGGTTGAAGGTTGGAGAGGCGTAACAGTTGGTAAGTTCTGCGAATTGGTACGCTGGTGATAGCGAGGAGGCTTCTGCTCTGGGATATGCTGAGGTGTCACAACAAACTCGCTAGGAACATGTAGCCCCAGTGCTGCTGCGGAAGAGGGGGCGGCGGGGTAGATGCTCAATTCAAGGAAATCGTATGACTTGAATGTGGCAGCAAACTCCGCTAATCCGATTCCTGGCAGTCTGATCGAAATACCCATCATACAACCACGAAGCAATGCCGGACTTGTCACGCCGACATCGACGTGGGGTACTTCGACTTTGAGGGTGTTTGGAGTTAGTCTGCTTAGCATAGAGGGAGCAGGTGCTGAGGTGAGAAGTGATTCAGGGTGGCTTGCAGGATGAAGCTCCTGGTGAGGATGTGAGTTGGAGGATACATTCTGTGCTGTGCTTGGGGGTGTTGTCACTGTTGTTGACGGTGAGTGATTTGATTCCTGGTGAAGAAAGCCAACTCGTGAAAGGGATTGCCTACGGCCCGCTAAACCAGAAGCAGCCATGGATGCCAAGGCAGTTACTCGATCTCTGCGCTCTGAAGGATCGGAGTCATCCTCTGATTCTCCGTCCAACGCTTCCTCGGCTTGACTGGCGTCTTTGCGCTGCTGGTTAAGAGTCTGCGGCTGATGATCTTGAGTGTCGCTGAAGGCGTGCATATAGTGAACAGTCTCTTCCCCTGGCAGAGCTCCATAGCTACAGGAGGCCTGAGCTTGCGTTTCGCAGCCAGGATCAGGAACGAGCTGCATCGTATGATACCCGCTTGCATCGTAGTTCTCGCTATGGTAGGCGTACGGCACAAATGCCGAGTGCTCGACGAGAGAGGAATTGTGGGTTGGGTTGTGAGTGAGCGCCATGCGAGCCTGTTCGCGTGCGCGATAGTACGCGTTGTAGATGTCAGGTGCTGAAATTATGAGAATAGGGCCGTTGTCGACCTGCTTGATGTGGAGAGGGATACCCTTTCCTAATCGTGCCAGGTTTGATGCCGTCGGATTTCCTAAGTGCATAGGGAGGGCGAAGAAGCCACCTTGCTGAGCTGCAGCTACAACATCGCTTACGCGCCCTGCGACATGTGCAATGAGCTTCCACTCCCCAGGTTGCGGCTGTGGAGAATTTCCGGTTTGGGACTTATTGCGAGGGCGCAACATTTCCAACGAGTAAACACAGAACAGGAAGTAGTCACGTTCCATTTTGACAGGTCTCAACTGTCCAGGATAGGAGCTAGTGCTACGACGATGGGATTCCTGAAGCACAGATACAGGGAGTCTCAAGCGACGAGTGAAGTTAAGGTCAGACCCGTCTCCGGTAAGAATTTCTGTCCATGCTACGCGACGCAATGGGGGATGTGGTGCGTCGTTTGTTCGGGGTAAGGTTGCGGTGTATAGCTGATCAGGAGATGTGACAGCGTCTGGGACGAAGCTAGGCTGAGGCTCACGTGCATCGGCTTGCCAAACAACCAATATATGTCGACGTAACTGTGCGCCGTCCACACCGTTAATGTAATCCGCGTTATTGTGTACGTTGAGCCTTTTGCACGCACATGTGACGACAACTAGTTTGTTCAATAAACTACCATCTTCATGACGTGATGCTAGTGCTGCCGATGAAGGGCTCTCGTTGACCCACTCGCTTTCAAACCTAGGCTGTTCGATACCTACTAGCGGATTCTGCGTACTCATTGTAAGCTGCGCATTCATTGCCTGCTGACCAGAGACAGCCCTGTCATGGTGAAGTTTCGATCCCACGCGCCATGGACGAGCGCGCTCTTCCCGGCTAGTCGCCAGGCCCAGACTCGCTCTGCGCTGCTCTCGCGCCCTCGAGACCTCATCTCTGGGAAATTTACGAGATAACTGCCATTGCGTCACCGAGGGCAACGACAGAATTGGAGGGAATATGAGAGGCGACGAGGAATCATGAACAAGAATATCGTCTGGGTTAAGTGGGTCGTTCGTGTCCCAACAGAAACGTACCTCACGTGCTAGGTGGCCGCGATAGGTGCTACTCCTGGCTTCACTTTCATCTGGGCAAGCGTCAGGGCATTCTGAATACTGATAATCGTTCCGGTTCACTACGGTATGAAGATCATCGTCGTGAGGATCCTGTACGGAGGAACTCTGAATCTGTACATCGGATGGTGCTTGGGTGGTAACATCGGTGCACTGCTTCCTGGCCTGTATCTCTTTCATAAGTGCAAGGTTCTTGTCGTTATCGTGCATTGTGAACATCATGCCACAATTCAGGCACTGACGCTGCAGTGATCGTCGCTCGGTCGTAGTATAACTCGGAGCGAATGGTTCGGCTGCCAAGCTAATCACCAGTTCGATTCCGGGAACAAGGTCTTCAATGCAAGTGATTTCATCTCCTGTCAGAGCATGACGGATGACGATTGGTGGCGGAGGCGGGCGAGTGTCTCGAAGAGTGGACATCGATGTTGACATGGGCGTCAGCGTCAGCTGCGTTGTACGCTTGGACTCAGACCACGCTTCCTTGCTCACTAATGCCGCATAATTGGGATCTCTGGCAGCAAATAGCGAGGCTGGGGTAATAGATTTGAAGTGCTCGGGGTGTTGAAAGCGGAACTGCGCCTCCATTGCAGCCTTGAGATCAGTCCATGTCGTTTGTCCTGGAATCACCCGGAACGTTCGCCATGGCTTGCGCAGCTTTCCCGAGGAAGTTGTCCTACAGAACCGACCTTGGGAGTACAGATACTCTTGTAGTTCACGCTTTCGGGCTAGACTTTGGCGTTGCAGTTGTTGCTGCCTGCTTTGCTCATAAAGCTCCATGGCATTCAGCTCTGAACTGTTGGTTGGGCGAGAAGCCTTCTGAGTCGAAGCTAGGCTAGCAGTTTCAGACCTAGCCGAAGTTAGTTCGAGATGGGTTGACTTATTAATTCCTTGCGACTCCGAAGGTGGCTGAATTTCAGATACATAATCCACTTCGCAGTTGTTCCTTCCTCCGAACTGGGAATAGAATGCCTGTTCGTCTTCTGCTTCTTCCAGAACTTCTGCTGAATCAAGTCCGTTTCGATTAAAACTACTTGCCCCTGCCACACTTGTATCACAGGGATGACAAAACGTGTCAGAGTGATGTAGCGAGGTCAAGGTGTCAGCAGTGAGATCATGTGTTTCGCAGTGTTCTTGTCCTTGCATAGGTTGTGCGATCTGGGATTCTTCCCACAACCACCTCGCGGCTTCTGGTGGTAGATTTTCGTACACGCGAATAACAAAGCTGTTGTCATGAAGCGATGGAATGAGGGGCGAGAGTGGGGCCGTCAACGATGCCGAGAGGTGACGTCTTGGAGAGGGGCTTTCGGCTCGCACGTGCTTGGCTGACGGGGGTAGTGGGGCGCTCTGCACGTCCACGAGTGCATGGGCAACGTTACCGCTACGTTCGAGAGGTTTAGGTACACCCGACCTCCTGACAGACGAAGTCCCAGGCCTGAGATGGACCGCCGAATGGGGGCGAGCAGGAATGGGTGAAGAAGGTTGATGCACAATGTTCTGTGACGAGGTGCTTGGATACTTCGCCGTTTGCGGTCGTATCGGACCATCAATAGCAGAGCAGGGAACAGAAGAGTAGCCCTGCTGATGCTTGAAATCGTCCTTATCGGGTGCTGGCTGCTTCATTGTTCGTGTGCTCGTGGCCGTGGCAGTCTGAGGTCTTGGGCGGGTGATCAACTGGGGCGGCCTCTGGGGTTCTGCCGACGTGAGAGAGACATTGCCAGGCCTTCCGGTCATTGTTGCTGATTCTACCTCTAGAATCAGGTCCTTCACACGATCGTGCTCGAGTCCTGTTCTCGTCGTCTGTCCACGGTCACCAGCCCCAGCGGACGAAATTGTGAGGGGGGCGGGCATCACACGGCCATGCGCCGTATGTGGGCGTTGGAGGCGCACTGGCTGTGCTATGTGAGCAGCACCGCCGCCAAGCCGAACTCTAGGGTCAGCCGGAACGGGTCGGAATACACCTGAAGCGAGCACTCGACCTGATTGTGGATCCGAGGGCTGACTTCCGGCTGGGGCAGGGATTCGTGCTGCCGAGGGTGTGGTGCCGAAGGACAACGCGGCTGAGTTGGATATCACACCCTCTGGTGTATCGCCCATAGCACGTCTCGGCTTCGTTGAATACGAGGGGGGAACAACATTGGGAGGGAGTCTCACAGCCGAGAGGGGCCTAACTTTACGAGGTTCTGACTTGTTAGCGGCGCCGGGAGACTCTTTAGCGAGAGATGCCGGCGATGCATCTGGCATTTCACCGGAATCATGCCTCTGGGCCGCCTCCCGGGCGAGCAAGCGCCGCCTGTGCACACTTGTGAGCAGGCGGTACCTTGCCTCCTCTCGCTCTTGGGGTGTGAGTGGCGTGAGGGCAGGGTGTGCTGCAACCTGCTGACCGCGGTGAAGGGTAGCCATATATGCGAACTACTCAATGCCCGGCTTGGATGTGGCGAGCACTCTACCCTACACTCCAAATGCGCTTAAAATCGATCCTCTCTGGTGGGTAACGTCTCGATCAAATTCCTCGACCAGGGTTCTAGCCTGATCCGGTTAAAGACGCGTAACCGACGCTTTCCCGTCGGTCAACTCAACGAGTGCTAGACTGGCTAGATGCGTCACTGCGGCGAAGATGCGGATAGATAAAGAGCTTATCAACTCTGTGCCATCCATGGAGTGTGTACATCTCCCCATGGTTCTCCGTTAATCAACACTAGAATATCAAGTGTATTAGGTTCGCTCATCGACAAGACAGCGATAGTGGGCTATATGTAATATATGTACACGAATGGTGTACTGAGTATGTAGCGTGGATGCATGTGTGTGTGATGGTCGATGGATTCAATCCAATCAACAAGTACTATAACAAACGAACCTTGCGGCTCGCTCCTGGGCGTCGATTCTACAGAGGATCCAATTGCAATCAGCAGGTCTGCAACAAACACTCTTACTTCTTCTTCCAGATCTTGCGCTGAATACGGCTGCGCAGGGTTTCGAAAACCTGCGCACGACCCTCGGGACCAACGGTCTGAAGCTCATAGCGGATGATCTGCTTGGGCTTGGGTACTGAGGGCTTGACCTCGAAGTTAAGACTGCCAGGCTTAAGCAAGTTGCGAAGGCCAAGTCGCGAATAGTAGACAAACTTGACTGAGCCGCCTGCCTGCTCAATGGCCTCTTTCACGGGAGCGGAGCAGTGGCTCACCTCAATGTGGATGGGGAATGGTAGTCGGTCTACGATGCGAGCATTACCCCCTGAGAGGAGCTTGATGCCATTTTCGAATCGTCCCGAGAGACCCGAGTCATAGATGTCCTTCATTGTGATGGTTTTGCTTGCGTCAATGCGACCTGCAGCGATCCAGCTGACGAGGTCAGGCAACGCCACGGGATGCAACGGCTTCCGGTTAATGTTGTTGCGGAAACCACGCTTGGGCGACCTTCGCCAGAGTGCCGACTGTCCACCTTCGTGGCGGGGCTTGCCGAATCGGCCTGCACGGGCGCCACGACCCTTGATACCACGTCCACACGTCTTACCAATACCACTGGAACGGCCACGACCGACGCGTGCGCCCTCTTTCTTCGCTCCGGGCAGGTCGGTGAGGTTGTTAATTGCGAGTGAGAAGTGTCGTGATTGCATGGGCTGGACAAGTGCTGCACCGCTAACAGTGTGTGTGCTAGTTGGGGCCAACATGCTGGATTGAACAGCGGTGCGGACGAGGCCCTGCACGCACTGGCTCTGTAGCCCCGCTCGCGCAATGCACACGCGAGCCGAAGTCGTCGCACTGACGCTATTTACAAGCTGGTGAAATGCACGGTGACAGACACGACTCAGCATGGGAAATGTGTCCTGTTCGGTTCTGTGCTATCGTCTCTGTAGGGTACTTAGACTAATCCTGAGATATGCTCACGCGCAGCGTGTATACTTTGATCCAAAAGTTGCCGTGTCTCCGATTACATTCGAGTATTCCATCACCCCCAAGTCTGTGGAACGCACTTTGAGCCTTTAGCCGGATCCGGCTAAATCGCTGTTTCACTGGAAATAGGGTCACGACGACCAGCCGAGCATTCTACGTGCACTGCCTGAGTGCGCGATCCTGCTGAGTATTTCGTTCAGTACAGAACCGCTATTGGCTACATATTTAGCGTGGAAAAGCCGGCGATACCAGCCCAGTGCAGAGCTATCTACTGCAAAAGCTAGGTTTCGACTGGAGTGTGTGAATTGTGAGCCGGGGTTCCGTACGGGCAGGTGCCCTCCGTTGGTGCCGTCACAGATCTTCGCTATTCCTACTGCTAGTTTCCAAATTGTCGTGCTACAGAGTTGCCTGAGCGACACAATCTGTCGGCGAGGAACGTCGTTACGCAGACGGGGCATGTCGGTTGAGTACAAGGGAAGTGCTGCTGGCTGCAAGGAGGATGACGCGAGTCCAAGTCCGACTCTTCGACCTAACACCAGTCAGGATCTGAGCAGTGCCCCAAGACGCCGCTCAAATAAGTGCATAAGCAACAGAAGTGGGTCTCAAGGGGATCCACTGAAAGACAATCCAGTTCGACGTAAACGAAGCAAACAAGTTGAAATCGATCCAGACACTGGACTCAAGGTCGGAGAGCCACTCTATAATGATGACAACGAAATGAGCGGAAGAGTGGTTTCGCCGACCCTGAAGCAACTGGTGCACAATTTGTTCAAGTCAGGCGGGTTTGAGAACTTGCAAGGGTATCAGCTTGAGGGGCACAAGTGCATCACATCGGTTGACAAGCGTTTGGAGCGTGAGGCCGGAGGATCATTACTGTACGGTGAAGTCCTGCCTGAAGGTGTCGCACGGCTTCTTGACGATGACCACCTGAGCGTGAGGACGGCCAAGGTTCTGTATGATTTCGGAATGGGAACGGGGAAACTGTGCTTGCAAGTGTTCCTGGAATATCCGCATCTGGACCAGGTCGTGGGCATTGAAATTAGTCCCTCCAGGTATAAGATCGGAGCGCAGGCACTACGGCGATTGGCCCAGCGTCGAGGATTTGCTTTACTTGCCGATAATGAACATCGATGTAAAGTGCTGCAGTTGCTGGGCAACCGTCGTCGCATTCTTGAGTTTCGCTGTGGGGATGCATTTGCTACTCTTGCAGAGCGGTCTGAGCATGATCCACATGTGTCGTTTGTTGGAGCGGCAGATATCATCCTTCTCAATACCGACTTTCCCGAGTCTTGCCATGCCTCAATCTGTGAGCTTCTATTCCGCATGGCGTTAGGTGCTCGTACTGCAAGTTATGGCGACCTTAGGAAAATGTATCTCGCAGTTCAGCAACGCCAACTACGGGCCGGCGACAGTAAGGCAGCGAATAGGGCTTTCCCGATGGTGCACTACCCTATCAACGATGATTCAGATCGCTTCCGCACTACGTGGTCACCCAAGCTCGGACATCATTTCTTTTTATTCCATCGTGGTCCCTTTCTCAAAAAGGCGAAAGTATAAAGAGTCCGTAGCTATGATTTTTCACAGAATGCCAAGTCTGCGCGCCCACAGGCATGACATCATCTTTGATTGTTTACCCTCTCAATTGTCTAGTACCTTGCCCATATTGTATACCTTGGGCATCTTCGATGACAGCAATACTCAGCAGCAAGCCGCATCCATAAAGCATTATGGGTGCATCACAAATTGATCAACGAGTTTACTCGTTGGCGATTCTATGTACATAATTGCTGTAGCGATAAGAGTATTCAAAGCGCACACACTTTCTCGGCAGCAATGGCCTGCGAAGCAAACGCGATACCATCTCTGCGCAAAATAACCGGTCCAGTGGAGTCGACCAGTAGGATTTGTGGCAAGGACTTCTTCAAAATATTCAGAAGTACAGGTTCTGGAGACCACTCTGAGACATGACCAACCGCCGTATGAATTCCGCTGTGTTGGGTGATCGTTGTGGCTTCCTGTGAATGATATAGGGGTTGAAGCATAGCATTCTGGGTTTCAGACCAGAACACCGGGCAAGCAACCTGGGACGATAACAGCTCGACCACCAGCATAGGGCCTCCACGTAGGTGCCACCATGCGTCTTGTGCCGTCTGGTTAAGACTCTCACATTCCGCAAGAAGCGCTTTTAACCGACACTCGAGTTCTTGCAGTTGAATGAAGAAGCCTGGGTAGCGTGGAGTCAGACCCGAGCGCACTGAGCGAATCCATCGTACCTGATCCAGGAACTTATGAATAAATGACAGAGTAGGCTGGAACAAATGCCCGCCTAACACATTGGGGTACCATCGTCCAAATAAGGCTGAGACCTTCATAGCTTTTGGAAGGTTGCTAACTTGAGGTGTAGAAGATTGCAAAGATGAAAATTGTTCGAACGTTAATGGCGAGAAGACAGGGAGTAGGAGCTTGCGGAAAGCTGGGATAGCGGATTCAAACAGAGTGGTATGGAAGGGCTGATCGACGGACTTCATTGCAATGACTCCACCTCTCCCTGCTGCCCGTGGTGGCATGTAAACGTCCTGAGGATCACACTCATGAGAGGGAGCACGAGTCAAGACAGCAGAGAGTGACTTTTCAACTGCACTCCTAAGCATTGCAGACGTGATTCGACCTTTCTCGGAAGCTGCGGACTGGCAGAGGCTCACCATTGTGTTCGATAAGACTTCGAGACCAAGATGGGATCCAGCGACAACATATTGTTGCCCCTTTGAATTCAAGTTCGCAAGTTCCAAGAAAGCCACGGAATTCAACCGCGTACTGAACTGGCGATGAATTTCGTTTAGGATTGCTTGGATCAAGTCCGCCCATGGATCTTTCCAGCCTAATTGGCCCTGGTCTAAGAGTTCGCTGCATTGAGGGGGCTGGAATGGTAACTTAGAAGTAAGGAGCGCGACCATCCCCGTTCGAGACAGGCCAAACCGGTCTCTTGGCACGGATCCGTGCATTACAAACCCTCGAGCAATAACTGCATCGATAAGATCATTGAGATCTGCATTTCGCACATGCTCTGAATGACTTCGCTCGGGGGTCACATCGGCTGAAGCACCTAGGAGCGCGCCGAAAATGGCTGATAGCTCACCCAAGGAGTGCCCCGCGAAAAACGCGGCTTTCGGTACGGTCAACGATGGCGCGCCATAAGAGGCGGCGTTCGCAAGTGGTAGAGTCATCAAGTAGGAAAGGACCTCAAACCCAGCAACAGCGAGCTGCTGAACCAGACTTGTAGCTAGTACACCAAGGTTCGCAGATTTTGGCTGAGACGAATCACCGTGCCGCTCAAGTTTGAGCGGAGATTCTGAGTGTGCCCGCAAATCATCGCAACCATTCTTGGCCTCCAGGGATGCAGCCGGTCCCACTAGGTAGCTGTAGCCTGCCTCCAGCACTCGTCCGAAATCCATAGTTGATGCTGCATGTAGCGTCTCCCATTTTTTACTGACCTGCGGCTTAGAGATGTCCACGGCCAGTTTTTCGGGGTTAACCGCTACCGCCTGTGCAAAGTCAAAACCATATCGCTGGTGTACCAATGCGCAGAAGCTCTCCCATACAGAGCTTAGGTTCGAGAGCTTCTGCAAAGGAAATCCCGGAACACGAGCAGTAGCGGTCCCCTGGCCAGCGAAGATGTTCCATAATGGAAGATTCGGTGCCATCATGGGCGTGTCCGGCCACCTTGCATGACGACGCGTGAAGGCAAGCCTTGCTGCTAATCGACTGGTGCCATCAGGGTATTGTGCCACCGCGTTAACAGTGACAGCAGTCTCTGCAGAGCTGCCCTGCAGACGAGACTGCTGTGTACCCACATCAAGAGCGACGGCTTGCGACAGGCTGGCGGGGCGTACAAACGTGACCTTGATTGTGTGCGATTGATGGATATCAGCGTAGTTCCCGACCATCGAGGGAGCTGAAAAAATCTTGGCTGCACTAGCGCGATACGCAAGGAGGAGTCCGTGCGCAGGGAGCGGCGGAGGCTCAAGTGGGTTGCTCATCATAGAGGGCAGATGCTTGAGCAAGTTGGATACCGCAAGGCAAAGCTCAGGCTGGGTGTGAATGGGATTGTGGTCTCCGACTGCGGCACTATACAACGTCAGTACTTCCGGGCTGTCGAGGCAAGGAAGTTGTAGCTGGGTTGGAGCGTCTCCAGCAAACTGGATTTCTGTAGGGGCGAATGGTGCGTTCGAAAGGTCCTGACTAGAAATCCTCTGGGGCCGCAGGCAGAGGTTAAATTCAGATGACTTAGTAGACTCCTGTTCAGATTGCCTTCGTTCCTTGATCTCGGGGATATCGGAGTCTATCCCAACTTCCCACTTTGTGGTTTGGAACGAATGCGTCACGAAAACCATAGGAACTTCGGTTTTGAGCTCGGTATCTGATCCAGAATTAAGAACTGCGCTTGATTGATACACGAGAACTGATACATCGAACTTGATATCCCTGGAGGATGCAGTACTACTAACGCGTGAGCACCACGCCAGAGCCTTGAATGTCATCTGACCTTGCTGTGTTAAGTTCGTCAAAGAAAGAATGTCGAGATCAGCCAATTGAGACGCGCGAGTTACAGTGAATCCCGTATGAACTAAGGTGGGAAGCGCAAGCTTGAGTTCTTCTGCAACCTCAACTAAAGCACTACCAACTGCAGGGAACGAAGCACAGACGAGACGCATGGTCAAGTGTTCAGAGTTGCCGGCGCTGAAATGTGGCGATGTGGACGGAATGACTTCTGGATCCAGGGTTGCCAACTGCGTGACTACCATTCGGCCGTGGACGCTAAATATTGAATTGGCATTCGTGATAGTCCTCTTCAGCTCCGGGAAGGCTGTTGCAATTCGAGCAAGAACGTGTGAGTCGATGGACTTCAGAGTCCACGCCTCTGCAAGCCGCATACAGTACGTATCAGGCTGTGAGCTCCATGCGGACTGATAGAACGCCTGGAACGACACAAATGTGTCGTACGTATTAAGCATTTTAATCTCGGTCTCGGAAACCTCGTGTGTAAATCGAATAGGGGGATGCGAATTAGCCTTAGGAAGGGTCGTCGAATATATCAGTGTTTCGATCTTTGCGAGCTTGTCAGTCCCCATAGCATCAATCTCAAATCTGATCACAGTACGTGGCCATTCATCACGACCAGACGCTATCGCAAGTATCACAACCGGTGTTGCTCCTGGGCACTGTTGGGGAGCGAGAACTCGGTACCAACCGGGGAAGGGCTCTGCCAATGATCTCAACATTTGGGAGCTATCCGCATATTCTTGAGTAGAGCTCTGCGAACTTTGGCGTCTCGCATCACCTGACATCGTCGCACTATCATGCCCATGCCCTCGTCTGAGTATTCTGAAAATCCGATTCAGCGCGGCTTTGTGCAGTGGATTGAGGGCGCTTGCCATCATCTCTTCAATCCTGGCACTTCTTGCGTGCATACCAAAGCCTTGACCGAGGTCTTCCTCCGCGACCAGGCACATATCGTGCTGATTAACCTCTAGATCCTTCCATATTCGCGCAGGCAAGACTGAGGGCAGGTTCTTCTCAACCTGCATGGTAAGATTTCTGGGGTGCTGCTGTAGGAATTCGGCTGTGATGAGCAGCTGCCTATGGGATAATAGCTTAGAATACGTGTGGACATTATAGTGCTTTGCTAGCGAGTCAGTTAGTCTCCGCTTCTTGGTGAACAAGCCGAAATCGGAGATATAGGCAGCTCGAAGACGTTGCGAAGCGGGAGGATTTCGCAAGGCACCGAGTGTGCGGGCCAGCGCCACGGCACGGGGTGAGTGCATTGGCTCTGGGATGTCGAACTATCGGGTGTGCACGACTAGGCACTCACTGCTGCCTGCGATCTGCATTGAACAGAAAAATGAATGAGATTGAGGATTTCACTGGCGTTCCAGCCGGACACTCAGTTCGGGGGAGTCGTTACGAGCAACGCGAAAACCACTTCCCATGACAGTAAAGATAGAAGTTTTTCGCAGCAATATGTATCGATTCGCACAGTGCTATATGCCTATATTATAACCTGGCTCGTACGTCGAGTATATACATAAAAGGTCCAATCACCTTGCGTGAACCCAGCATTGCGCAGTTCGAAGTGTTCGTCCAGTTCCGAACGTCCATTTGGTAGCCGTGGGAATGGTTCAAGGATTTCGCCATTTGCAATGACGAGATTATTCTCTAAGGGCCCTTCAGGCAGAGGCCCACGGTATACGGTCAAGAAGAGTGTATCTATCAATGGTGAAATGCCCTGTTCGGGCGAGCCCACATAAAGCTCTGGCGTTGAACGTGGCCCAAGTTCAACGTGCGCGACGAGATATGGCCTACCATCATCTCGTCGGCAAGATAGAACCTGCTGGACTATGTGTGATAACGACGAATTCCTTGTTGGCAAGTTTCGAGCGCTGCTTGAAGGCGGAGCTAAAGAGGCTGGCTCGTTGATGCAGAGTGGGATGACACCGTGCTGTTTCATGAGATGGATAAACATGCGCATCCATTCTGGTGCTGTCTCAAACATCGAGTGCGAGCCAGGTGTGTTAGAAACTTCAGTTTGTCTCACGAATCGCTCCAGCATCTCACAACATGACTGGGGCATGGTTATATAGAGTTTGCTCTGGCCACGTGTTACTTCTGACGTGCTAGAAAAGATGGGGTGGGTTAGTGGAACTTTGCACGTGCCACAATCTAAGCCGAGCTCTGGATCAATGTCTTTACCTAGGGCCTGTTTCTGTGCTTCCGATGGTGCCACGAAAGATGTAATGATGGCAGTGTCTGGGTGTTGGAAATCTTGTGGCTTCCCAAGATACCTGGTGCGCCATTCACAGAGTGCAGCAGCAGAGGAACCCTGTACCGTCGCTGCGTAGTGTGGCTCGTCTCGTAGTAGCTTGGCTGAAGCTAGAGCCAAATCTGACGCCGCACGAATGGCGTTAAGCACAAAGAAATCGAGCTCGGACTTTGGGGATCTCTCGTGGATGCGGATGGAGTGGAGTTTACCGGTCTCAGGGTTCTCCCAGCACAGTGTGACATGGATGACATTAATGCGCTTATTCCCGTGCACGTCTCGCCTCGGCATGACGTATTCCAGGTAGCGCTCGCCATACATGTGTTTTAGGAGCGTGTCAACCTCCTCGGCAGAGCGGCAAGGAAGCCTGGGGACGCTTCCGAGCAGCGCACTCGATCCACTTATATCTCCCATGGCCGTCGAGTGGGTTACAAAACGTCTCCCCCTGGCGCAGGCCCACGCTTCAGATCCTGAACTGCGGGTTATCCCGGGCAAAAGCGGAGTTAGACTGTTTGGGGCTTCGTTTCGGGCAACACAGTATAGGTGGGCAAGTGATCTAGACACAAACCGCGTTCCAATGTTCATGCCAGGCGATCCATACGGAGGACTCGCTTGCTGCGAGTGTTCACTCCTCTCCGCAGCTCGTCCAGTCGAACTGCCACTGCGCGTTCATTTCTGTGCCCAACTCGGCCTTTGAGGGCCGGACGAGAGCTGTGCAATGAGTCCAGGACTTAAATCACTGGCCCGAGTTTGCCAGCGCACCACGCATCTCTTTCGATGCCAGTTCTCTGAGAGCCCGTGGTTTTGACCCTCTGAGAACGCATTTCTGCGCTAGCGTGAGAAAATCGATTCCACTGCTCGCGTTGAGAAATCATGAAAATGCTCAACAAACGAATTGTGCTCGCACTGTTTGCGTGCGTATTGTGCGCGCAAGTCGTCTTCGCAGACAATGCAATCTTTGATACGACCACAGGCCGCGTGAGCTGCCCGCTCGACGCTGCCAAAGGCATCGTGACCTGCAAGGGCATTCCTTACGGTGAATCCACCGCCGGGTAAGTCTACTTCCATTCAGTGTTGCATTGTGCTGACACCTTTATTTTGTGTAGTGTCTCATGAAAACTCACTCGAGTCTGTAGTATGGCACTGCTCTTACTGGTGACGCCTCCATTTTCCCGTTCTTTCCTTTCTCTAGCCCTGGCCGATTCCAGCCCCCAGTACCTAAGAAGCCCTGGAGCGGTACCTTCGAAGCAAACAAGTGGGGTCACGGCTGCATCTCGCTGCGGACCGGTATTGACACATCCCCTGACCCCTCTGAGGACTGTCTCAATCTGAACGTCTTCGCACCCGCAAAGCCAAGCACCGATGGTGCCTATCCTGTGATGGTCTGGATCTATGGCGGTGGCTTCCAGGAGGGCATGGCGGAGGGCCCCTTGGAGATCTACGACGCATCCTACTATGCTTCTGTCCACCAAGTCGTCGTCGTTTCGCTAAACTACCGTCTCGGTGTGTACGGCTTTTTGGTTACGGACGAGATTCGTGGCAACATGGGTATCTTGGACCAGCGTCTCGCACTTCAATGGGTCCAGAGCAACATTGCAAAGTTCAGTGGTGACCCTAAGCGTGTTACAATCTTTGGAGAGTCTGCTGGCGCTATGTCTGTTGGTCTCCACATTATGTCCCCGGGCTCTCGCGGTCTCTTCAAGCAGGCAATTATTCAGTCGAACCCTGTCGGTCTTCGGTATATGACCGCGGATCGAGCCGCGATTGTTGGTCGTGAGTTCTGCCGCCAGGCGCAATGTCTCAATGCCGCAGGCCAATGCGACACCAAATGCATCCAACTTGCTGATCCGGAAGTTGTTGCGCACGCCTCCAAGGCTGCAACTGGCAACTTGACCGTCTATTGGGAGGCTAACCATGACCACCTGCTGGATGGCATCTTGGGTTTCAAGCCTACTCTCGATGGTGATGATTTCCCCATGCAGATCCTCGATTATCTTAGTTCTCCTCGATTCGCTCAGGATCACCCTGACATCCGTGTCATGGTCGGCTCGACTTCTGATGAAGCTGTACCATTTGTCGCGCCCAAGAAGATGCCCGACAAGCCTCTTCCTATGTCGTTATACTCGATCGTAATGCCACTTATGCTGGGCGCTGAGCGTGGAACGACTGTTTCACTGTACTACACGCCCAAGTATAAGGATGCACTTCTCGCGTTCATTCAAACCATGACCGATCTTCTCTTCCGCTGCTCATCTCACCACTTCGCAGCAGCCACCGCACTTGTGAATGGAAATAGTTACGTCTATCACTACGCTCATGTGTTCTCACAAACCCAGCTTTGGCAGAACTTCGGTTTCCCTGAGCTGTGTGAAAAGGCTGTTTGCCACACTGCTGAGTTGCCTTTCGTATTCTACAAGACGAACGCCACATCGGTTAATCCTCCAGTTACCGTCCAAATGACACCGGAAGAGCAGAAATTCTCTCGCCAGATTGTTCAGTACTGGGCTAACTTTGCTCATACTGGCAATCCGAACTACCCGGGTAGCGCTCCCACTGTGGAAGATACTCCATTCTGGCCCAAGTACGACAACTCTACGCGTCAAAACATCCGCCTTGAGGCTGGCAATATCACAACTGAAGACACCGTTGCATTGTGCTCTATGTGGGACAAGGTCGGCTACAATGTTCTTGTTTCGAATGCTCGTCGCGCAATGCGTTTGCTTGAGGCTGCTTCACTTAAGCACTAATTTGCGCATTCGAGGAGTGTTAGTTGCCGATCTCTACTAATCGTTTGTTTTCACTGGACGGTAGATCCTGGCTACTTCTGTCGCGATATTGTTCAGGTGAGACATTCTTACGACTTTGTTTTAGTTATGCGACTTTTATTTCTAGATCCTCGAGATTTCCTAGCTTGCTCTCATGCATGCATTGGCAAGTTCCTTTTCTTAGCCCTGATCCAGTTTCTCTACCCAATCGCTACGTCATCAGTCACTGCCTTTCTTCATCTACATGTCAAAGTTAGAAAGGCAACAAACCAGGTCCAAAGGCTTGGATATCGAATGGCGACACGGGGAACTTGTCAAGACCTAGTACTGGAATGGCAGGTGCGAAACCAATGCCAAAAACTCCGATACCACCTGCAAACAAACCAGGAGCACCAAAAGGAGGGCCAAAAATTGGATAACCACCTCCGAAACCAAATCCACCGGCACCCCAGCCTGCGCCCCAGCCGAAACCACCGACGGGTATTGGCGCGCAGCATGCCTTAGCCCCAGTGATGAGAGCCAGAATGAAAACAAGAACGCATAGTAGTTTTGCGTTTATCGGCTGCTTCTGCATCTGATGTGTCCTTTGCACTTGCCTGATCTTAGTCCTTAATGAATAGTACTCCTGATTGATTTCTGCAATCAAATCGGGAACTCGTCTGCTATACGGATTCATTTGGGTACCAGAGGTGAGAACTGAAGGAGACTCCGAACGCGAACCGATCGACGCAGCCCCAAGTCATCTCCGCTGAATTACCCCGTTTCATTATCCACGCGAATGACGACATAGTCGAAATACAGCAAGAGGTGACCTCTTATGAGTCTGGCTTGCCAGTCATTTAAACGAGACGGCCCTGGACCCTGCTCACCGTCACCAGCTCTGATTTGATCTACCAGAGATTTGTTGTTCTCTGAGACAGGTGCAACCGTGAGCCGAGCGTTATTATTAATGGGTAACGATTTGGTCAACTCACAAAGGAGGTTGGTCTGGGGCAATTCTCCGAGCTGTATTATATTATGGGTAAAAGTATCACAGTGGGCATATGACAAACATTTTCTACATTTTCTGTAGGGTTACATGACACGTCGCAGGAAAACCGGCTGTGTGCATCAAGAGGGTGCTAGGCTCATTTTGCGTGTGTGTATGCAATGCACTTGGTGATTTCATACAATATTTGTAGACTCTCTTGGCTACCAAGCGATTGATATTCTGGGCACAGAACCCTCGCTCGCGCTGCAACTTGGTTGAACCCTTCGACCAGCCGTGTCCATGAGACCATTTGATCCTCACTCACGAGTTGCGTCGAACCGGATGACGGTATGTTCTGAGGTCGAGACTCCTTATGGGTACGAAGCTGAAGGGCCAGACTCACAATTGACAATGCCATAAGATCAGAAGGGATACGCATATAGTCTGGTCCAGAAATGCTCATGATGACGGTACGAAACACTCGATCACATTGGTAAAGCAATTTTAGAGCTGTCTCCTTATCATTAGGCTCTGCGAGTAAGGTGAAGACCTCGATGAGAGGCCATGCTGTTTCCATTCTGAAGTCGAGGTTGTATCCCAGTACCGCTGAGAACATTATTGTTTCGCCCTCTAACAGCTTATGACGGCAAATGTAGGTCGAGGAACAGTTGGCTAAGCCTCTGAGATGTTCAGGGATGAAGTCGACCAGTTGAGGGAACGTTGCTTTGCTTTCCTGCTTTGGATCGCGTATAGGTGAGTGAAATGGTACAGCAGGACGATAGCGCTTCCGACTGATCATGTCTTCGATTGAGTCACGCAAGCTATGAAGCGGCTTCCGAAATCCCCAGGGCTTGGAACTTGATGTTAGCCTATTGGCTCGAGCTGGAGCGAGAGGGGTTTGGAAGCTGTGGGAATGAGAAGAACCCTGAATAGAAGATCTTGAAGATGAATTGATATGTAGGCCTTTCTGATTACTTGTTTCCCCGGATGGGACGATAAACGAAGGGTTCTGTGCCAGGTTCTCATCCTGGTTCAGACGTGTGTCAGCAAGTTTCTCAGTGCCGGGCTTAACTGGGTTTCTCAACATTCGCTGAGGTAAAGCCGATAGAATTCGCGTGATGGTCAGACGCAGGGACCGCCCTTCAAACATCTTACTTGATAACAGAAGTGCGCAAAGAACATCTCGCTCGCTGATAACAATGTACTGCGATGTCGGTGAACAGGGTGAGGACGACGATCTTGGCGAGCACTGTACGCAAGCCATACTCGCGTTATCTCTGAAGGTAGGAAGTGCAGACGAGCCAGCACCAGCCAGTCGCGACCTCGCCTTGATTGCACAAAACAAGAGGCAATGTAGCACGTTCAGTGCAGTATCAAGGTTTTGTCGGAACGTGTCGCAAACGGCAAAGACGTATCGTGTGATGGAGTTCCACGGTGGATAGAGATAGGGGAAGATGTTTCGCTCCAGTGTCCTCGCGAGCAGTCTTCGCTCCTCAGCCTGCGGCATCTTGTCTAAGCACATTTGCAGGATCGTCTTCACCGGCACACTCGATATCCTCAGTGCGTGTAGCCTCTCGGTTACCCCAGCTTCGAGTTCGCTGGCAAGAGTGCGTTCTCTAGCCTCTGTCACGGGGTCACAACGTGAAGGACTACAAGCTTCAAGTTCAAGCCGCTCGCCACAATCCAATCGGAGGCGTTTCATCTCGTGGCACCTCGTGCACGGGCTGAAACACAGGATCCTAAGGGATCGCGTTTGTTCCGTTTTTTTCCATCCACCAAAGGCCGATTTCCCTGTGTGTTCTCGCGTGTCCCGAGTTGCTTCGGGCTCACCCGAAGGATATAGAGGCTTCATTGCTTGCCGCATACATTCACGCAGTATCTCGTTACCTAGCCAACGGAGTGCCCTTCAACGTTCATTTTTCCAACTCCTTCAGCTCCGGTCTTCGTGAGTGTGTCGCACCCCCTCCGGTGTGCACCGTGATAAGTCAGCGCTTGGGAAGCTGAACACTCTTGACAGAGACCAGTAGCATGTAGAAACGTGCTCCTCCGTGTTTAGTATATCGCACCTCGTCCTTGACAGGGCGGATTGGCACGCTTCCCGTCCAGGCCCTGGCACACCAGGTCTGTCCAACAGCCAGTTATCAGTCCTATCTCGTCAGTACTACGACTTGTGGTCAGGCCGTGCTGCATACCGGTCCCGCACCTTCTGCCTATCCCAAGGCTGGTCTTCTGAGTCAGTCTGCCTAACATCTCTTTCAACTGCGACAGTCGCCTGCAGTCTTGTCTTCGTGTATATGAGGTGTCTGACACACCTCAGAGCTGTTGAGCTGAATATTGCGGACGTGGATCGGCGTCAGCTGCAGTGCTCACGCCGGTGTGGGCAGAGTGGAGCACGGGTGCCATCCGGGCCGGGGCCCTCGTGAGTGATTGAAATTGAGTGGGAAGCCGACTCTCTCGAACAGTGTTCGCGCAGTCTGGATCGTCGGATCCACGCCTGTTACGGTCGTGTTGACCTCACAGTTATACGCAGCCACGAAGCCGATTAGCGCAGATATATTATCTCGCGTAGTTATCAACTCATATACGCACACAAACGCGCACAACGAAACTCTCCGTCAGCAGGTCGTATTGTGTCGAGATCTAGTTTGACACAGCGTGCAGCAGAAGGCGCGGTAACCGATCCACGCAATTAATCGACACACACGACGATATGGGTGGTCAGAGCTCCGTGCCCGACTACGGCTGGCGGGTGCAGCGAGTCGATCCGCACTCCGTCGCAGGACGGGTCAGGCCTCCCTTCGTCCCCTTGCTGGACTTTATCATCGCGATCAACGGCGTTGCCGTCGAGTACGATCCTGGACTGCTCCTACATGCGCTTTACCCGCCTGATGAAGAGATTGTGTCTCTTGATGTGTTCAATAATGTCACTCAGACAGTTCGCACCGTTCAGTTCAAGTCACGGCCCAAATCTAAAGACCACGTTGTTGGCCTTGGACTGTGCTGGGCCCCCACGTGGTCCAACTTGGACGGCCTTGCCGCCGCACTAGCGCAGGCAAAGCTACAGTCTAATGCTCCATCCTCAACAGACAACGTTAGTCCACCGCTACCGGCTGGAATTCGTGTACTTGAGGTGGAGCCTGGGAGCGTGGCGGAGCAGGTCGGACTACGACCGATGCGGGATTGGCTCCTTGGAACATTTTCAGGTCAGGCTTTTACAGACTTGGATGACCTTACGAGGGCGCTTGCATCTACATCTGCAGCTGCTTCTAGCTTAAATGAAAGCGTCTCTGATTCGAATCATGCGACGACCAAAGACTCGGACGAAAATATCTACATTTATGTGTACTCAGTACCTGATAACACAAGTGACGCGCCTACAGTTCGCCTGATTAGCATCGCACCCGCTCGGGTAGGACCACAAGGTCTCGGTGCAACGGTGGCATTTGGAGGTGAGCACTGTATTCTAGCTCCACATCTCGTCGCAAATGGACTCATGTCCAGACCGAACGACCCAATCATTCCTGAATCGATGAGTCCTTCAAACATGCATGCAGCGTTCGTTCGCTTCAACCCGCTGGAGTGCTGGAAGCTTGCGACAAATTGGTCTGAAAGTTCTTCCGCTCAATCTCAGACGTCTGAAAGTCAGGACACTTCTCAACGACTGGCACAACAGGCTGATAGCCATAACGAAGGTAGCGCAGTGCCAAGCAATCCTGTGGCGTCACCTGGCGAGCAAACGTCTACACCCTCCGAGTTTACGTTTCCACTTCCTGAAGATCAACTTGTTGAAGAACTTGCATCAACGATTAGCGAGTCGTTGTCTCCAGTTGAGCCCCCTGCAAGTGAGGACAGTGCTGTAGATGAGATCGTGCACGCCCTAGAAACATCGCTTTCAATCCCACTCAAACCAGCCCAGGAGGACCATGCGCAAGCCAATGCCGGCCCCTCGAGGATAACTGACCCGCAATTGCCAACTGTACAGTTAAACCAGCATGATGTTGTGCAGAGCATACCCCAGGAGCACCAGGTCCAGCCCGACCCGCGTAAACCGAAGTTGCTCTCACCACCGATTCCTGCCGAAGATGATGATCTCGATTCTCGGCTCGTGGATTCAGATGAGGCTGCCGAATATGACACAGACGAGTAAGTGGAGGTGGATGTATTTGATACGGTCTTAAATACAACATATATTCGACAAACTTATTAGGTGTGACTACTGATAACAAGAGTGTATATTTGGGTGTATACCATCTCAATACGCTGATTTGGGTAGTTGTCATCACTTGGGCAGCAATTCAATTGGGTACTTGCTTGCGAGGAACTTCTTGTTGATTTTACCCATGGCATTCCGTGGAATCTCCTCAACAATCCACAGTGAGCGTGGAACCTTATAAGCTGCCATGCGTTGTGCACCCCATTCTCGAATTTTGTCGAGGGATAGGTCGGGATGAGTGCCATCAGAGCCGATCCTAGACTTGTCTTTGGGCACGACGATCATGCACACTGTCTGACCGTATTGGGGGCTTGGCATACCGATCACTGCCACTTCTGCAATCGCGGGATGACTCAGATACTCTCGCTCAACATCAAGGGCAGAGATCTTAAAACCTGACACCTTAAGCACGTCAACGCTGGTGCGACCAAGAATCCTGAAATAGCCGTCCTTATCAACTCCCGCAGTATCGCCAGTGCAGAACCAAGATCCTTCGATCTCGTTGACTGGTTTAGATGCTTCAAAGGATGGAGCCGAGGAGGAGGATGCGGTAAGGAAAGTGGGAGGGACGAACGAAGTCGCAGTCGCCTCAGGCTTGTTCCAATACATCTTAAACACCGTTGGGCCGCGAACGAGAAGCTCACCCACATCTTCCAGACCTTCCTGCTGAGCGCGGTCCTTCGCCGACTCGCCTTCTTCGGTATCCAGAGAGCGAAGGGCAACCTCAACACCAGGAAGAGGGCTACCTACGGTGCCCGGGCGACGCCCTTGTTCATCCAAAGGATTCGAAAGCGCCATACCGATTTCGGTCATGCCATACCGCTCAAGGAGAATTTGGCCTGAAATTTCCCTCCATCTCTCCAAGGTTGGGAGAGGCAATGCCATGCTACCGGAGACCATCAGGCGGAAGGTTTTGGTTGCATTACGCATGCGGCTTTGCATCTCCGGAGACGCACTGTCGTATTCACGAATGAGGTGTGAATAGATTGTGGGGACTGCCATAAAGAGACTGAGCGGTTCGGCTTTGCCTTCGGCGCCATCCAACCATCGCTGCCACTCCTTCTTCGCATCAAATCCAGGTGAATTCGTTGGTAAGAACTCAACCTTGGCTCCACTCCACAAGGCGCACGAAGCGACGTTAACAACACCATGAACGTGGTGCAATGGAAGCACGTTCCGAATTCGATCAGCCGAGGTCCATCCCCACGACGTGTGAAGGGCATTTACCTGGGCCAGAAGTGCACCGTGCGAGATACGTACACCTTTTGGTTTGCCCGTCGTTCCTGAGGTGTAAATGAAGAGAGCATCGCTCCAAGTGACTGGGTCGGGCATGGGCTGACGCAAAGTCGTGAACTGTGTGTTTGCATTTGCAGGTGGAGAAGGGGTATAAGGCTTCACAACGATCACCTGCTTACCTAACTGTTCCGCAAGCGGTCTAATCTTTTGTTCTAGTACGCCATCCGAGACGAGAATCGCATTCGCCCCCGAGTCGTTCAGGATGTACTCCATCTCGTTCAGCGGATGGTTAGGGAACAACGGCACAGCCACAGCACCTGCTCCCCAGATTGCCCAGGTCGCAACGACATACTCATAAGATGGCTGAATAAGATATGCGACTCTTTCCTGGACCAGCTTGCCATCAGCACCGAAGCTGGCCGGGTCGATTGCCTTGCGTAGTTCCTTGGACAAGTTAGCAGCGTCCTTTAGCAAGTCGTAGTACGTGAATTGGCGGTCGTCTGAGGCAATGCATGGATTATAGAGGTGTTGCTGAGCCTGATTAAAGAAACTCGGAAGAGATTTGACATCTACCTTAGGACCTGCATATACAGTTACTCCATATTTGTCTTGACTCACAGTCACCCCGGGTAATTTTGGCACGACGTTTACGGTGAACCCACGGGTCCACAGCCATGGCAGCTTACTTGTAGATGTAAAATCTCCTGAGGCAACGCCAGGCACGGCCACAGCGACGGCTGGCCGCGCTTGTCGTGGCAAGTGCGCTGCGTGTTGAGTGAGGCGTCGAATGATGTGTCGGAACATGTGCTGATTCACCGATGAGAGGCTGATGTCCGAGGGATTGCGCTCGTTTTGACGAAGATACCACGCAGACGAGTGGTTTCCAGCAATTATTGGCCTAACAGCCCAAGATACCTATACTCCGAGCGAATGTGCATATTAGAGAACTTGTAAGTGTCGGCTGGATGGTGGACGGCGCACTTGCAGATACGTAGGGCTTGTGGCAACTAGCAGTCTCGAGTATCCTCACGCCGATCCCGATTATCATACAATCGCTTTGCAGCTACAGTGCTCAGATCCCCTGATTTCAGCACCGAGGCAGCATGTAGAAATCGAGGTTCCAAACCCCCGATCAGAGTCGGAATTGTGGGGATTCCCCAGGGAGCCGGCGCACCTAATCACACATCTGCGTTAGACATATCGTTTAATGACTATCTGCCTCCTCAAAACGCAAGTATACCCTAACACAGCCTCGACTTGCCATGTTTTTCTGACTCTCACCCTGATCTTTGCATTTCAACCCCTTTTTTCGCGTGCCTTTCCTCCGCTTTCAATTGAAGTACGGCTCTAGCACTCGCGTAGGAATCCCTTGGCGACGAGAACTGCACCTATGAGTGACTCATCGCCGCAGAAGCCTGCAAATAGCCCCGCATACGGGGCGGGAAGCCCTCCTGCACCGGGCCTTCCGAACGTAGTCGACGCGCTGAATGCGATCCCCAAGTTCTCGCCCAAGCTGGAGCGCGCTCTACAGGAGACGTTCCCCGAGATGTACAAGAGCGATCCCCTGTGTGGGGCTGAGTTTGACCCTGTAAGCTTCATTAACGAGAGATTTCCTGACGAGGCCTCACTCAAGGGCAACAAGCTGGATGATACACTAGGAGCCTTGCAGAGGGAGCTGATTGTGCTCAACGAGAGGATTACGGCTGACGTTCAGCGCCAGGCTGAGCAGCGTAACCAGGTTCGTGTCGCTATTGGATCCGCAGCTGCCTCCATTCAGCTGCTGTTTGGAAAGGTTCGCGAGATTCGTGCGCGGGCTGCTCAGAGCGAGCAGATGGTTGAAGCTGTATGCCGGGATATGACTGTACTCGATCGTGCCAAGCGTAACCTCCGAGTCACGATCAGCGCTGTTCGCAATCTCCATATGCTCGTCTCGACTGTGGGACAGGTGAAGCAGTGCAAAGACAAGCATCAGTTTGGAGATGCAGCCCGTTGGGTGACAGCCGCAGAAGACCTATTCACTCTATTCAAGGACTACAAAGACACACCTAAGATCAAGAGCATTCGCCACCAGTTCGATGCACTCTGTGAGTCTCTTCTAGCGTTGGTAGTCGCTGATCTCCGTGTTCACCTCCTCACACAGAATCCCTCTCTTGTCGACTTGCAAACCCACACAAAATCTCTCCAAGGATGTTGTGCAGTGCTTGACGCACTCCCGCTAGCCCACAAAAAAGACTTCATTAGGAAGTTTGTGTCGCTGCGTCTAGTGCCACATGAAGCCATGTTTGGTGCTCAGGGGACAGAGTCCGGGATTGAACACGTTGGTCGACGAATTGCATGGTTCAAACGCACATTAAAAGAGCTGGAAGTGACCTTCAAGGACATCTTTCCACCGCACTGGCACATTTGGGCCGTGCTTGCAGACGGCTTCTGTTCCCAGGCTCGCAGGCACCTGGACTACCAACTGAGCACGCTTTTCAAGAGTTTGGTGGCGAGTCAGCAGCCTTCTCCCACAGGGGCGGAGAGCAAGAGTGGTCAAGTTACCGCATCTGCTACAGATGATACGAAGCAAGATAAAGAGAAGGACAAGGACACGCGGCGTGAACTTGTGGAGCTTTTGTCGCCGCCCTTCATGCCCGTTCCAAGCGAAAGTGATTTGGGTAAGATCGTCGCGTCGATGCAAGAGGTGCTCCAGTTCGAGCGCGAGATGCGAATGAAGTTCCTCGCATGCGCCCCACCTGAACAGCAGTCCGTCGCTACAAATGCCCATCATTCACCCCACAGCTCGATGTCAGATTTCGGGGGAGATACCCGGAGTATGCAAGCTTCATCTGCGGCCGATGTGATTGCCAAGTACAAGAGCAGTCCTGCAGGTCCTGAGAGCAAAGATGTGTCTTCCAGTCCCAACGCGTTTTCTCAAGTAGCTTCACCAAATGTACATCCTCCAATCGTGATTAACTTCGTGCATGCTATTAGTGTTGCGTATCTCCCGTACCTCTGCTTGCTGGTTTCATATGATCAAAAGGTTCTTTTGGATCTTGTCGCGAAGTTTTCGCGCGAAGAAAAGTGGCAGGGTGCGCATGGCAATGACCTCAAGAAGTACGAACTGGATGTTCGATACGACTCTAGTAATGTACTGCTTTTATCAATCAAACGATCTATGGATCGCTGCATTAAGCTAACGACTGGACATGCCCTCCGCAAGTTAGTTGACGTCTATGTCGAGGCCTTGAAGGAATATGCGGATCTACTGTCTAATAAGCTGATGCAATATGTTTTTAACACTGGCATCGAATTGGAAATCGACATTTCGCCCAAAACCTTTGCATCTGCATCATCAGGTCCGAATCCACCAACTTCACCTACGGCGACTCTGTCCCCTGCAGCACAGCGTGAGCGTGACGACGCGCTCCGTTGCTTCTGCCTCATCATTAAGACGGGAGATTACATATGTGCTACCATGAGGGATATGTTCGAGCACATTAATTCCAAGATCCATCCCGAATTAGTCGTTTCTGAGGAAGTCGTACAGGGTGTGGAAACCGCGTTCAATGAAGTTGTCGGTAAGGCCCGTACAGCCGTGGTATCAACGATCTTGGCACAGCTTACATCGATTATTACTTCTCAGATGCTGACAACTTCGTGGGGAAGCCTCGCAACGACCGGCGATCAGTCTGACTATGTGACCATGGCGCAGACGAGTCTGAAGAAAGATATGATGACTGTATACATCCTTTTGAGCGCGGCTCCAGTTTACTATGCCTCGGTTTGCACGGCTGTGGCTACAAATTTCCTAAGGCTCATGTACGAAGCTGTTTACAAATGTGGTCGATTTAATAATGTGGGCGCGGCACAGCTTGCTGTTGATGTCTATGCTCTCAGATCCACCATCCTCGCGCTGCCACAGATCAGGATGCAACCAGATACAGGTGCACCTCATGTCGACGCGCGTGAAGCTGTACCAGGAAGTTTCACCCGTCAAGTTCGTCGTGAAGCACAAAAGCTGGATGCTCTGGCAAAGATACTAGGCAGCTCGGCTCGCACACTGGTCAGTACATATTCTACATTGGTGTCGAAGCCAACTGTGCATGACTTCCAGAAGATGATGGATCTTATAGGTCTGAGCCGAGAAGACGCAGCTGAGTGCATGCGGGAGTTCCGAGAGGCCAATCCAGCGGCTGCCGCTGCAGCAGATGCGGAGCTGCTAGAACGAGCGTCGACAACCCCTCATGCAAACGAGACAGTTGCGTCAACCTCCACGTCCGGTTCTGGCAGCCAACAGGGTTCCAAGTTCAATTTTGGTCGTTTGATTGACAAGCTGATCAAGTAGCCTGTGGCATAAGACGGCGCTTTTGAGATGTTCTCCCCCAAAGAGCAACATCAGTCGTGTGTAAAATAAATCTCAATACGTATGTATTCAGGTAATGTGCGTAGCGATCAAGTATGCAGATAAGTTGAGCTCATCTCATGCCCATATATGGGGCCGATTGGAGCAATAGATTCGTATCTAGGTGTTGTGGGGCTTCAACATGGGCCCACATGATCAATGCATTGTTGAATCGGACTGAGCAGGGATGCCGCCAACACGTGACCCGCTTAGATTCTCGTTCATCGGAAAACGACTGACGACACAAAGGGGCGATACGGCTAATTGGCACACTAAATGGCAACTAACCGGGGCAACGAAATACTATGCTGAAGGAACTGTGATACGATGAGGATGAGGCAACTGCAGGATAAAAGAGAAGCGGGAGGAACGGATGGAAGATGAATTGGAGAGTGAACTCATTCACTTCTAGCGATGCAGCGGTGATCGGCTGGATGTAAACGGACTATGCGGGTAACTCCTAGCAGATAAAACATTGTCTAGACACTGGCGGGTCTGGATGAAGACTATGACATATACTTCCAGCTTATTTCACACGGTAGGTAGTGTTGTTCATCTCAACCTCGGATTCAGTGGCCTTCTTACGAGGAACGAAGAACTCAGGATCCTTGCGAAGACGGCGGTCAATTGCATTGTAGACAGCAGGATCAGACTTGAACATGGACAATGCAATGCCGGTCTTAACACCAGTATAAGCGTGGTTAGCCTGGGTCAGGAGCACGGACACGGTAAGAGAGACGTTGGTCAAGAAGACAGTAACGGTGCGATAACCAGCGTACCAATCGCGGAAGCAAACAATACCTGAGAGGATAATATTAACTACGAAAGAAAGTAAGACAGCGATCGAAATGACCAAAACGGCGGTGTTGTTCTTGCGAACTGCGGCCTCGATCTTAGGGTACATCTCGATGACAGTCTGACCGCGACGGTTCTTGCGCACAAGATAGTCGTTAGTGACCGTCGGGTCCTCGTCCAACCACTCGATGAAAACCTTCTCACGACGCCAGACGAGGTAGTAGTGGATAAAGCATAAGAACAGCGTGAAGAAATTCCAGCCAAGTGCAACCTGGTTCATTTGATCAAGGTCTGTAAAGTTGTCTTCCATGGTACATTCGTGTTCTTCAATAATCTGTGGAGGAACGTCATCACTGTAGGTCGGGCACCACTGCGGGACAAAAAGAGTGAGCATGCAAGCCATGACTGTCTTGAAGAGCTGGTATACGATGTTACCAGCACTCACGAGGTAACCAACCTGCTCCTGAGACAAGCATGCCACGCGAGCCATGTCCTTGTCCTCATCTCCACCAGGACCTGCATGACTTGCAGCAATTGAGCCTTCCGCGTTCAGAGTTGGCTGACGCTGGGCATCTGGTGCAGCGTGCAATGCTGGATCCGAGGCTTTCTGAGGAACACCCCAAGCACCAAAGGCGCCCCAGGCGCCGTAGCTGAGATCTCGGGTCCTCGCGTTAGCAGCACCAACGTTCAGAGGAGGACGTTCAGTTTCGCATGCAGCACATTCAAGACGGTCAGCAATGTTGATCAGCGTACAAGCTGGGCATGTCCACGGAACGTCAGGATAACCCAACGCCAGTGCACCGAACGCCGAGCTCGGCGAGATCGGTTGCTGGACAGGCTGGCCGTGTGGCTGCGCAGGCTGTGCAGGCTGTGGGGCGTAGGGCTGGAAGCCTGCTGCAGCCGCAGGGCTCGCACCATGCTGGCTCGCAGGAGACGCACCTGGAGTCGCGTGAGGCAGGAAGGGGCTCTGCGGTACAGTGCCGTGTGGCGCCATGGGGGGTCCCTGATTCTATATAGGAAACGACGCGAGATTCCGGCGGGGCAGACGGAGGTTGTTTAGGTGAGAACAAGTCAAACAAGTCAGCGAGGGCGCTTGGCATGTCACGTCATCGTGATCCGGCAGCCTCCAATCACGAATGCAACTAGCTCCTCTGCTACTAAGGGGCGTGCGAGCATGTTGCAACGGCTTGTGGTGTGACAATCAATGTGAGGCGCTGCTCAATGCAAGCTAAGGCACTGGGTCACCAGGATACGTACGTAAAATGCCATCTCTGGGTCTGGTTGCACGAAAGAGTGGGTGAAAGCCAAAAGTAGGGAGTGGTAACGGTTAGTGTGGATGAGTTTGTGCGGCGAAAATGGCAGGTGTACCGATAAGTGTGGAGTGTGGAGTGTTTAGGACACACTTGCTGTACAAGCACCTGTCGAATGAAATCACTTGCACGGCCTAGCACTCACGTGCAATGCAGTTACATGATCCCAGGAATTTCGTCAATTCAGCGTTTCATCCAGAAGAGTCGATTTTAACTCCATAACCACGTGGCCGCCACGAGTGCTGTTTGCGCCAATAAACTATAATCAACACCTCATACATATATCAACTGTGTCCTTGTCTTTCCAGCGAGCGGAATATCCACTTCTGAAATCCCACTCCGAATTACCACGTTCATCGGAATATCACCGGTTGCTACGATGCACGCGCGAATAATGCATGACATACGAGCTTGTCCACATCCTATCACTTGCCACACCTAGTTTCAGAGGCGTATGACACCGAGGCACTGGTTTTCGATTTCATCCCTGTTGTCTCGCAAGATATCTTGCTGGGCTGGCACAGGTGTGGCTGAGGCATGACGTTGGCTTTGAGGCGGGAGTTTATGATTGCGAACTCAGCAGCGGCGCAAACGAGCAAGGTCTGGACCGGAGAAGGCACTGGGTCCAACACCAAGACCTTTGCATGCGAGTTGTGGACCGTGAAGCTGCTTTACACATTCAACCACGATGAGACGAGTGGTCCGGGGCTCTGTGTAGTCGCTGCCCCGAGCCACTCTGAGAAGAATTAGCGGCTCGGGTAAGAGCACGACCTTAAGGCATGCGCATCAAGCGCGTCCCTCAGTCCGATCGGCCCACCTCGGGACACGCCGCAGCCACTCAGCGCGAATTCCAGTCGCGAGGCCAGCTTTCGCGCCAAAATTTGAAATCGACTGGGGGGTGGAGATCAGAAGTGAAGCAGTGAAAATCGTGGTGTTGTGGTGTGTGCCGGGTTGCCGGGGAATGATAGCTTGATTGCTCACATTGCAGTGAACTTGAAGAGCGAATTATTTGTCGATCTGCACTGCGTGCAACGTCTCCCTAGATTTAGATTCAGATGCCCAATCGAAAATTCGGTTTGGTCGTCGCGCAGACGCGGCGCCGTGGCATCGGCAAGGACGGAACAGTCCCGTGGCCCCGCCTGGAGAAAGATATGGCGGGATTTGTATCAGTTACGAAGACTACAAGCGATGCCAGCAAGGTCAACGCCGTCATCATGGGCCGAAAGACATGGGACTCGATCCCTCCTCAGGCCCGGCCGCTTCGTGGTCGGCTCAATGTGATTGTCACGAGGCAGCCCGAGCGCTTTAGCGGACTCCCCAAGGACAAGGTGTGTGCTGTCTCGTCGTTCCAGGCAGCGCTGGATGTGCTTGAGACAGATCAGTATCGAGATCGCCTAGAGAAGGTTTTTGTCATCGGCGGCGCCGAGATCTTTAAAATTGCCCTGCAACACCCGCTATGTGAGGAGATTCATCTGACGGAGGTTCTTAAACCGTTCGACTGCGACGTGTTTATGCCTGAGATCGACCCATCGCTGGGCTTCGACCTCGTGGAGGAAGGTGAGGTCGAAATGGACGGGCCAGAGAACAACATCCCGATTCAGTACTTGGTCTACCGCCGACCCGTTCAGGAGAGTTCGGAAGCGAATGACGCATCCTCGAGCGAAGTGAAGTCTGTGATGTCCCATTCACTTGAGGTGAAAGGTGCGCCTTCTGTATCGCCACGTCACGAAGAACATCAATATCTTGATCTAATTCGTGATATCATTGCCAATGGAAAGTTCAAGATGGACCGTACCCAGGTCGGTACTTATTCCAAGTTTGGTGCCATGATGCGCTTTAGCCTGCGCGATGGGAAATTCCCCCTGCTCACTACGAAGCGTGTGTTCTTAAGAGGTATAGTTGAAGAATTGATCTGGTTTATTCGGGGCTCAACCAATGCTCAAGAGTTGAAAGACAAAAACGTCCACATCTGGGATGGAAATGCATCACGCGATTTCCTCGACAAGTGCGGTCTCTGGTATCGCAATGAAAACGATCTCGGTCCTGTATATGGTTTCCAGTGGAGGCACTTCGGCGCACGATACGTGGACTGCCACTGGAACTACGATGGCCAAGGTGTTGACCAGCTGACTGAGGTAATCGAGACTATCAGGAAGAATCCCAACAGCCGTCGCATCCTGATGTCAGCATGGAATCCTGTGGATATTCCGAAAATGGCACTACCTCCGTGCCATGTTCTTTCTCAGTTCTTTGTAGCCGATGGAGAATTGAGCTGCATCTTGTACCAGCGATCATGTGATATGGGCCTGGGTGTGCCGTTCAATATTGCCTCCTATGCACTGCTCACATGCTTTATCGCCAAGCTGACGGGCTTGAAGCCTGGTGACTTCATTCACATGATGGGCGACACTCATGTATACTCCAATCATGTGGAAGCCCTTAAGATTCAGCTTCAAAGAGAGCCACGACCCTTCCCGACGATTAAGCTCCGAGATAGACCTGAGATCAAGTCCATCACTGATTTCGTCGCAGAGGATGTTATTATTGAAGGATATGACCCACACCCAGCTATTAAAATGGACATGGCAGTTTAAATTGCAATAATGGTTGATTGTTATCGTAGCTCCCAACTCAAAACAACAGGACTTATGTGTATGGGTCATGGCAACTCATGGTAGACCGGAAACAGTTGGTAAGTTGCCATAAACTAGCTAACTACCCTACTCGAATGTGCTAACAATTCCTTGATTCATCCCGTGCTTGATTGACACATTTACTGATTATCTTCATTGTCATCGTGACCCTCGTCTTCTTCTGTGTCGCTATTGTCGCTGCTCATCTGGAAAATAAAATGACCATTACGCTGAGCCAGTCTACCATCCTCCAAGGTACTGAAGGTACCAACGCTTCTCCTTCCTCCATCTCGGCGCGACCTCCAGCCACCCCTACGCCGCGGCTCAGCCATCCTTCTTCCGGTCAGTCGCAGCTGTCGAGCCAGATGCTCCAATTGTGCCAGTTCCAGATCGTCAAGAATGTCATGCGCCCAGGTAACCGTGTCTACTTGCATCTCCATGAGAGCCTTCTCGGCGGTCTCAAGATCCATGTGACCTTTCAACGAAAACCAAGGATGGCGATAAAAGCTATCCTCAGGCTTAAGGCCTCCAAGTTCTCTTCGAATTTCTCTCATCTTGGCGGTTGCGAGGTTCGCGCAGACTTGACCGGATGACTTCCAGGAAGACTTGAAATTGGGCTTGCGCTCGTCTTGTTTCGTGGCGCCTCGAGCGAGCGACTTCTGTTGCAGCTTCGCAAGCTCTCGCCTGAGCACAGCCTTTCTAGCACCATCTCCTTTGTAAGCGTCAGCAGCCTGGCGATCGGATGACTGCAGAATGTCCATAACATCCTTATCAATGTAGCGCTTCACGTAGGGATTAGCGGGTTTCATGCGGCGAGCAATTTTCTCCCACGAATCGCGAAGGCTGGCTGCCAGCTGACGTAGGTCGAGGAGCTGAAGTTTGAGCTTGATTTGCTGAGCTTTCAAGTCGCGAGCCTGTTTGCTACGATCCTCACCCTGATATGCTAGTTTTCTAAGTTGGCGTTCGGCCTCACGGAGTCGTCGAAGAGTTCGATGGCGGCGACGTTCTAGATGCAGCTGAGTTTGCTGGATGTGCTGCAGAACAATGCTTTGCTCCATACTGATGCTCAGCTGAAGCAGCATTTGCTTAACTCCGTCAATGGCATCCCAGATTCTGCGCTCACGCGGATAGAGGACGCTTCGTCGCTGCGGCCTTGAGCGTACCCGGCGTTTGCGTCTCTCATGCTCCATCATTCTGCTTGCCTGTCCCTTCTTGTATTCAGGGAAGACGTGCTGATAGTGCACCTCTTTGAGGTCTTGTGTTCCTTCCGACCATGGCTTTCGACTCATGCGTCGGGCTTGCGGATCCATAGGGCTGGTACGTGAGGCCCCCGCATAATCCGCGTACGTCGATGTCGGAGCTGAGTTCATGTATGCCGAGTAGCTCCCTGCTCTTAGCTGTGCTGTTGCCGCTACAGCAGCACGATGACTGCGATGATGTACAGTGCGATGACTGGGAGGGGAGACGTAGTCGGCGGGAGTGGCTGTGAACACGCCAACGGTGCGGGCAGAGCCCTGCTGGACCAGTGCAGTAATGGTTACGACGCAGGCAAGCAGTAGCCCTGCTACTGCCTTACTGCCTTTCATAGTGAATCCAGTGGATGTCAAAGGAAGTCTAAAGCGAGACGGTAAAGGTTCGAATACACATTGGATGAGTCAGGCACCTAAGCCACATGAGGCAAGTGGCATATCCACAATGTACTCTGAAGGGCTTTGCAATATTATGACTATGATGGCAGTCAACCCTTATTCGGAGATTTCACAGAACCTGTCATCGATAAAAAACTGAGTGCTGATGTCCCGACCGAAGGAGCAACGAGTTCTAGCCATATGCGTCAGCTGATATTTTCAGCTCGCATCCAGTGCAGACTGGACTTAGCATACCACCTCCTAGAAGGCGTCGGCGACTACCTGTCTTCGTAAACAAATGCCAGAATCCAGTGCTGACTTTTGTTGCTGTCGAACATGAAAAGCCGATGTGGTACGGAAGGAGGGAAATAAGGCTCACGGTTATGCCGCTCACTGTCAAATGAGTGGGGAAATCCACCTCGAGGGCAAATTTGAAAATAATGCTCACTCGCGTTTTGGCGAATAGCTGCGAAGATTGTGCGGCCGCGTCTACTCTTCGGACGGACGCGGCGAGGAATCCAAAAGCTCGTAAGATTAGGAAAACAGGCTGATATCAGGACAGCATTGGAAATCGATGAAGCCTTCGTGCCGTCAGAGCACGGATGTAACTATCTATATTTTGACAAAAAACATCAAATATAATACGACCGAATCATGCCCAGAACGCAAGAAGTGACATCAACCCAAAGCAAGTGATCAAAATGCTGAGCTTAAAGAATTGATCTGCTCGAACTCTCATCTCGGTGAGAATGACCTCAACAATAGCAGCATACAAGAATGTACCTGATGCCAGTGCAAGGAGAATGTTGGGCACAACGCTATCTTCTTTCATTGAGGCATTCAACAGCATGCCGACTATAATGCCCAGTGGTGTCATCAAGCTAAAGCCAATCGCGAATAGCGCAAACCGCCTAAAGGAAATGTTCGTTCGGATAAGATTCGCGGCAATCGCAAATGCCTCGAGTCCCTTGTGGGCCACAATCGCAATGAAAATGGTAAGTTTCGCCTCCGATGACGTCCCGAGCGCGAGTCCCTCCATGATTGCATGGAACGAAAGTGCGACCCAAAGAATAATGGCACTTATCGCGCTTAGGGCTTCTGGAGCATGCTCATGCATATGGAGGCCATGGGCGTAGGCGTCAAGTGTTTCGTCGATAATTGAGTACGATGCAGCTCTAGAAAGATGCCCTGGCTCGCCTTCAGGGAGTTGGCACGTTCCCATTAGAATACACTCAGCCTCTTCAAGCTTAGTCCAGGATTGCTCAGACAGCCTTTTGACGAGATCTTTCTCGACAAGCATACGAAATTTAGCGCGAATTGGCTCCATCAGCTCGCTACGAGGAAGCGTTACGCACGTTGTGCAGAGCAGGTTACTCCACTGGGAAGGAATTGCTTGCTCCGTGCCAATGACTTGAGTGGGAGTTGCGAGAGGTAACGCTGAGGTTGCAACGGACACACTAGGAGTAGCGGCCTGAACGCTCTGGTTCGTGGCAGTGCTGGTATTTCGGGGCTGACGGCATATAAAGCATAATGACTGTTGTTTGCCCACGACCCTGTGTGTGATCTTTTCTGCCATTCCAAAGGAGTATACGGCATCTAGCACCTCCCGCTCGCTGGCAGCCGCAGCTCTTTCCTCCGCTTGCTCTAGGATTAGTCTCATTAGTTTCATGTCTGTGAGACTAATCACGTCGGGTTCAGGAGAGACTATTGTCCCTTCCTTGAATTTCAAAACAGGTAGTGCATAACTATAAACCATGGAGGGACAGCATGTTTTTGTTGCATGCTCTTTGGGATTGGGACAACAGTGCATGCAATGCAGTGGGGGGGATGGCCCCGTCTCGTTTGTTAAGTAGACCATCTCCGCGCCTCGCCTTGTAAAAGGTGTTTGTTTTTCTTCCGCAAGGGCACTAGAGAAGTCTGATGGAAGACCGGTGATGCTAGGTCTTGGCGAAGCGCACGGGAATCGAGATGGACTTGCATCGTCGTAGCTTCCCATCGAAGCCTCATGTTGGCGCTTTAATCCAAGGGCAGCAATTGAGCCACCAGAAACATAGACAACATCCTCGTCTCGCAAACTATCGGCCTCGCTGGGAGGATGGCTCCATCGTGGCGTACTCGCTCTTGTTCGAATGCGTTCTGATCTCAGAAGGTCCGACTCTCGCCAAATCTGTGCCACTTTCCAGAGTTTAAGGCACTGGGTCGAGGCACACGCATCTTTAAGCCATTGTTGGAACCTCAACCTCTCGGTTTCGTTTGAGTAGTAGCTCTGATTGGTTAGCAACGACTCGACCTCGTTGGCGATTCGTTTTCGTTCAGATTTGATGAGTGCGTAGGTTGCCAGATCAACGTCATTTACGTTTTCATCTGCATCCTGTGACTCTGGGAAAGGCAACTTGGTAATGTGAGTCTCAATCCAGTTCCGGACCCAGCTCTGAGAATCACTTCTAGGAGATGTCTGGGAAATGTCGTGGCTGTTTTCATCAGTATCCGTCGTTGCTGGTCGCTGGGTCGTAGGAATACGAAGCGAGGGTGAGCTAGATGCGATGTCATCGTCGCGACAAGTGGCAGGCTGGTTCTTTCCATGAGGGAGTGGCTTCAACCCAGGAAGTGATTCTTCACTCAGGCTGCTTCCGTACTCTTCAACAGTTGATATGGCATCTAATCCATTCTCGTGTGCTGACGTCGCCAGCGGTGGGAATAATGCTCGGCGCTCATTTAATAGTGGCGTGCGGGCGTATTGGGTAGAGGGGGTAGAGATTGACAGTTGAGGAAGTTGCGTAGCGGATGCTGAGGCAGATGTCGACTCTGCTGCTGTTTCTGTGGTTGTGGTTGCTGTTGTGGTTGACTGTTCGAATTTGCCTGTCGGAGCCGTCGTGGTCGAAGTCGGTAGGGCTGTGACGGCCGCTTGATCCATATGTTGCTGAAGCGGTATGCCGCATTCACCCTTGAGCTCATGTTCCATCAACTCTCGCTCCGTAGTTTGAAGCCGTCTCTCTGATAACATAATCGAGATCTCTTCAATGAGTAAAGTCAATATGAAGCCACACCCTGTTAAGAAAAATGCAATGGGAAACTGAGGATAGTGTGGGCCCAGTTTGTCGTTTGCCTCAGCAAGCATGTGAACGAGTCCGGTTGCGAGGAAGACACCGCCTCCTGCCATGTTCAGTAGAGACATCAGCCGTGGCTGTGCCGCGACCTTGACTGGCAGGAAGGAGGCGATGACACCTAGGAGTAAAATAATCAATGTGGCGAGTAACTTGAAGGCATTTGAGTCCGAGAGCCCTGGTAACCAGCTCATCGTGAGCCCGCTCGTCTGTGCTACTTCGGAAGTCCGAGAACTCTTGGAGGTGCGTCCTTGCCTATTGTTTAAGCAGAGTTGCTCGACATGCTGAAGTTTGTCAAATCAGGCTTGCGTGGGGATGCGGTGATGCTCGAGAAGCGCCAGTAGTCGTGCCTGGATCCTGAGAAAGAGCGATATGGGGGATGAGCAACTGGTAAGATTCCTAATGTATGGCCCTCCAGTGTCTCAGTGTTTCAGTGTGTCAGTGTGTTAGTGTTTCAGTGTGTCAGTGTGTTAGTGTGTCAGTGTGTTAGTGTGTCAGTGTGTTAGTGTGTCAGTGTGTCAGTGTGTCAGTGTGTCATTGTTCGGCTGAAATTCACTGACGAGCACGGAGGATCCGGTGGTGTTCTTATGCTCCTTTAGTGTCCATAACGCGTCTCATCAGACGCTACAAGCTTGTGTGCATTATCCCATACCTGCTGTCCACAGTTAGAGTCATGCCATCCATGCTGCTTATCACGAGTCGCAGGTGAGTTGGCTCACTAACCAAATACAACTTCCACCCTCAATTTTCTTATTCAAAGCACTGCGCAATGCGACCAGTCCTCCCCAATCGCGGCGGCAGCATACCGCGTGGATGCTGGACAACATCAACATCCCCCCCACGTGCGGACATACTGCACCACCACCGCGTCGCGCGGGCCCAATTGCAGCCAAAACCAAGAGACCGAAATTAATTCTGGCGGCTTCCTCCGACCCTGTCCTGGGGGTTGGTTGGGTATTCCTTCACCCCCGGTTCCGGTCAGCAACCGTTACTGGCCGGGAAACTTTTCAAAATTGCACACTCTAGAGAGCTCGCGTGTACGACCGATGCTGATTGTGTGCGCGATTACTTTGTGTGAATACGTGCCTGTCTCCGTTATCTCCCACGTGCGCCCCACTAGACATGAAAATGACTGCTGACCTCGGAGCTATACGCCTTTTTCCCTCCTCCACTCTTGTGACTTCGGATAGACCCCTCTTGCGTGCTCGACCTGAGGGGTGGGTGCAGATGGATGACCTCAAGGACAACGCTAGATTCTCACGTGACTAACGACAAATCTGTCTTCACGACGTTTAGAGCCCCAGCCTCCGCCCCAGACAGCGAAACTACACTCCGTTTGCTATGAGTGAAGACGGGGTCGTAGCTGGAGGTCCCGTGCCCCTCGATTCCCACGCGCTGAATCTGCGGTGGACATTTGGATTCAATACCAAGACACCCGGGAATGTCCACAGTCTTGTGACGAAGACTCGTAATGCGATCTTCTACGTTGCAGGTCACACGGGCATCATTCTAGACACCCTGACAAACCGACAGTACCTGCTGCAGGGTCACTGCCACGAAATCACGACATCATGCGTAAGTGCAGACAAGAAGTGGATCGTTACGGCTGATAGCGGGCCCGAGAGTATGATCATTATCTGGGATGCGGCCAAGGCAACACCCGTCCAGATCATTGCAAATCCATTTTCCTCAGGAGTCGTTTCGCTCGACCTCTCCATGGACTCCATGTTCTTGATCTGCCTCTCGCACAACCACCCTGACCAGAAAATTGCTATTTATGACTGGACTATTGATGCCAAGGTACCTATTGCAACGGCCACAATCGACTGTCCTGAGTTCCAACACTACGTCAAGTTCAACTCCTCGGATTTCCGTGACATCGTAACCAACGGTCTATCGAGGGTCATCTTCTGGAGTTGGACAAAAGGTGTATTACGTGCACACCATCCATTCCGCGGACCACGTGGTTTGAAGCGTATGGGTTATATCACCCAGACAGTATTTGCGGCGCAGAAAGCAATTTCCGCAACGACCAATGGTTGGGTCATTCTGTGGGAATATCCAGAAGTCGCCGGCATCTCCGGGGCAGGACGAGATGCCGTCAAGATGATCAAGATATGCCCCAACGCAGGTATCAACTACGTTACGTTCCTAAAGAATGAAATGATTGTCATCGGTTGCACAGACGGCGCAGTGAGGTTCCTTGATTCCAAATTCAAGATCAACGCTTGGTTCGAGGAGATCAATGCAGGTCCGGTCATTTCGGTCTCATTTGCAGACCCTGCGACTGGACTCACAGGTAGTCGAAACAAGGGCTCGAGTGTTCCTGACATTGTCGGTGACTTTGAGCTCTCGGCGCCTGAAATGATTGTTGCGACAACTCGGGGTAAAATCGTTCGACTTGAAACGAAGCACATGGAAGCGCCTATTGGCGATCGTGCACGAAGAGGAAAGGTGATCGTCCAGGGCTTTGATGGTGATCTACTTGCGATGGATACTCATCCCATCTCGTCGGTGGTAGCGGTTGGCACTTCGGCAGGTACTGTTCAACTATGGGAGGTCGAGGACAGAATCTTGCTTAACTCACGTACCATTGCGCCTGCTGCGGTTGCAAAGGCGTCGGCATCGTCAGCCTTGAGTGTGCTTCCGCCTAGCCGTGGTGGAAGTGCCGGCTCAGGTGCCAGAGGATCAACTCCTGGCAGTCATATGCTCTTCCCATTGCCCGGACCCGATGGGAGTGTGTCACTTGCAGATGCGTTGGTGATTTCAGAGCTCAATGGCCATGGAGATCCTCACCACCGCGCCTCGTCAGCAGGAGGCACGACCACAAGTGCAAAGAGCGAGTCAGAAAGCCACGCTGATCCGCATGGATGTGAGGTAGTAACCTTGCCATCTGGCCAACAGGCACTCGCTGCACCCAAACCGAAGAATGCACCAACAGCTGCCCGTGCTCTCAAGTTCTCGCCTTCAGGAACGTTCCTCGCTGTTGGCTTCGCTGACGGTTCATTGGTCTTGGCAACAGGGCTCCCTCCCGCTCAGGGTGTTTTCTTGTCAGCTGCTGCCGGTCTCCTAGGTCAACCCACCTCGCAGTCGGTTCCAGGCACCGTCAGTACTGCGGTTGCGGCGGAAAAGCTTTCGCTTACCACGCTTGGTATGGGAGGCCAAACCGGTTCGAGCGAAGATCCCTTGGATGGTAGCGGCATGGATTCCATGCTGTTGATGCTGGCCAGTGGCCACAGCAATATTGCCGGCAGTGAAGGGGCAGGATCGCAGGTGCACTCGTCATTGCGACCCTTCCAAACCTTCACCCACAGCGCTGGGGCAATCACTCACATCGTTTTCTCAAGGGACGAACGTTATTTGGCAACTGCTGACGAAGACCAGTGTGTCGCGCTGTACAAGTTCACTTATCGCGATGAACAACCTGGTAAGCCACTTGAGTGGGTGTTCCTTGGTAAGCATCGCGCACACTTGGGTAGAATCACTGCCTTGACGCTTGAAACTGGTGCGGTTGATTTGAGTCGAACACCAGCAGTGATTGATGCTCAGTTCGAGGCGGATAAGGAGAAGTATAATGCCCTATCCGACGCAAGTCGAGTTCAAGTACCGTCAACAGCGTCATCTTCTGGCGGACTACTCGACCGAGGAGCTGAGCACGTCAAACATACTGGTGATTACGTCTTGCAGGGTATTCCCATTCCACTGCCCACACGCGGGCAACGATATCGTTCCAGCATCCCTCGACTGTTCTCCCTTGGTGAAGATCGTCGCCTTGTCGAGTTCGACGTAGCGAAGGCCTCGATCAAGCACGGTTTGAAAATCCTTGTATCGACTATCGTCGATCAATCAGGAACTCCAACCACGATGTTTCTGGCCCCAGGTGTTATAGCTCCCGCACGTTACTTCATCCCTCCGTCGAGCCTGTCGAAGCAAAGCCAGAAGGATAACGACGAGGCCTCCGCAGACGACAGTGGAGACCCAGAGGCAGAGTCCAAACCGGTGTCGCCACTCAATCAGCTTGGTGGCCGCTGGATTGCAGATACGCTCGGAGGAACCCTACCGCCTCTTGCGGCCCTTGAGAGTTACGAACCAAATGAGCTCGTTGCACAGAGTGACACGATCATCGTATGTACCGATGAGTACAAGATGAAGGTGTTCCACATGCAACCACCCGCAGCAGCTGCAGCTGCAATCTATGCACGAAACCGTGATTTGTTCCCAGCTGGCAGCGGTGGCTACAGTACCCATTCTCAAAGCAGCCTGTCGTCGGGTGCACGCTCCTTCGGTATGTTGACCGATGCAAGCAGTATGTCGCAACTTGGTGTTGCAGCTCTCGGCGTAGCGGGCGCACTAGCGTTCGCTGGTTCTCACTCGAATCTCCCAACGAACCCTTCGGGGCCTGCCTCATCAGGCACGGCACTAAGTGTCAGCAACCTCAATGCAGCCGCTCGACGAGGACACGTGAGTACCCCTGATACACTGACGAGCGCATTGCTCGCAGCGTCATCACTCCATAACAACGCGACTCAGTCAAGGCCCTCTCACAAAGTCTTCTGGTGGGAGAACGCACTGAGTGCATCACCATATGCACATATTCCAGCCGGAGCAGCTAACACTGGCGTTTGGGGCGGCAACGTTGGTATCAACGCAGCACTTCCCACTGCAGCACAAGCAGGTACCTCAGACGAGACGGATTCAAACACTGCATCAGCTGCCGCAGGAACAGGTAGCAGCACAATTCCTCCTGCTTCGACGGCCTTGGCAGCCCTTGTTACAACAGAGGGTGGAGCTCCTGTTGCTCGATTGGCACAAAAGGTGGCACCACCATCTGCACGTCTGGCAGCGATTTGCCGAAAAGTTGTACTTGCACCAACGTACGGCGGTCCTCCCACATGTCTTTTCCGTTTGCCTATCTCGCCTTCACTGAGTAAGCGATTGTGCAGCGGTTCTGCAGTTTCTCCGTACATGGTGTATGCATGCGCAGAGAAGGTTATTGGTCTCCTACGTCTCCCACTTACTGGCAGTCCCACTCAATCCATCGCCTTGATTGCTCACCCAGGACCCATTTCTCAAGTTCGTGCAACTCCAGACGGCCGATTCGTTATTACCGCTGGTGGACCTGATCGATGCCTCAATCTCTGGGCGACGAATCCTGCTGCGCTTGATGCGACCCTGACACTTAGTGGCAAAGGTGCGTCACCGTTCTTGTCTCTTCTCGAAGGCGGCGAGAACGGCCCCGTTCACACATCCATTCAAGAGTTCTTCTACTCCGCTCAGCTCCGAGCACAGGGCCTTCATGTAACGCAGCCACGAGCAATCACAGGATACGTACCGATTTCTGAAGCCCCAAATATTATGCGAGCTCTGGGTCATTTCCCCTCAGAGCAGCAGGTATGTGAGATGAGCCATGAAATCTTCTGGGATTACCATGCAGCATCCCTTGCTCCTCCCTCAACGGGCAAGAACGCGCTTGTTGCCTCGTCTGGCATCCGCAGCTCACCTAACCAAGAGCCATCGATCGATCTTAACACGTTCATAGCACTGTTCGTAAACCACCGCCCTGTGAAGAGTTTCGACAAGGTCCAGATCGAGCAGGCATTTGCTACAATCATCCAATACCTGAACAATGCCGCAGCGAAGGAGGCTGAGGGTCAGGGTTCATCAACCAAACTTCCTCTACATGGTGTGAGTGGAGACAAAATTGATGTTCACACGTTCGTTGAGCTCATGACGAACTTTGGTGAGAAAATGAGTGAAGCTGAGCTTAAGGTATTGCTTGCAACTCTGGTTGGCACCGAAGCGATTCCCTCGATGTCTGCAGCATATCAAACCAAGCTGCAATCGGAGGACACCGCTGCGAACAGCACCACGGCCGCTGCCACTTCCTCAGCAGCAACTGGACCTAAGGGCTTCAACTTGAACTCGAGATCAACGGGCGGTTCCTCATCAACTGCGGCCCAAATCTCTTCGCTCAAGTACAGAAGGCGGCCACGATTGCATGCAGAAGCGGTGAAGGTTCCCGTACAAACCCTGTTGCCCACGAAGCTTGGTGTGGATGAGTTTACTCATGACGTCCTTGGCCTTGCGAGTGCTGCATCGCTGGAGTTGGCACAGGCCTCAGGCTATGAAGGGGAGGTCTGGAGGGATTAACTCCTGCAGTTCGAGCTGCTCCTTGTTTGCCTAACAGTTCGCATTTAGCTGGTTCGGACTACTGCCAGATAACCAACCAATACACTCACAAATGGATTGTATTATGACGGATCGGCGCAATCATTCCATGGCTGCAATGTACTGCTAGTTTATTTGCAGTCTCGAGTCCACTCAGATGGTACTGCGAGATCATGACAATTTGTTGTGGTTGTGGCCAATAAAAGTCTTAGATCCTCTTAGCAGAGTACCCAACCACCTGACACTTGAGGAGCCCTAGCTCAGCCTCTCTCCCTTTAGTGATTGTGAGTATCGTTGGTCCTGGCAACGGCCTCGATTTCAACGAGAGCACCCATGGGAAGCGACTTGACGGCGTAGCAGGCTCGGGCAGGGTAAGGGGGCTTGAAGTACTCAGCATATACAGCATTAACTTTCTGGAAGTCTGCAATGTCGGCGAGGAGCACAGTGGTCTTTACAACCTTGTCCATGCCACTGTTAGCCTCCTTGAGAATCGCCTTCATGTTGTCGAGGCACTGTCGCGCCTGGAGAGCGACATCGTCGTTCGAGTTGAACTTCATCGTCTTGGGGTCGAGTGGCAGCTGGCCCGAGACGTACACGAACCCACCCGTACTGATCGCCTGTGAGTAGGGACCCACTGCGGCGGGAGCGTCCTCTGTCGCGATCTTCTTGATCGTGGAGCATGAGAAGGCGCGAGTCATCTGCTTCGAGACCAGAGCAGCTGCAGTCGCGAGAGTGTTAGAGAGGGCTAGACGATGCATCCTGGTGCGCACTAGATTTGGATTTCGCGATGGGAGTGGGGCATGCCGACGCAGGATATGGTGCACATTGGAGAATGAGGGTAGACAATCGACATTGAGCCAGACCGTTTGAGCCAAATCCGAAGTTTTGCGAGTCATTTGGGGGAAGCATTGCGCATGTCCGTAGATTCTGATTCCATTTCCATTCTCAACACGACTCGATCTATCGAATCAATTGTATCACAAACTCGAGCACTCGTTGGCACCCACACCTTTTGCTCATGTGTCACGATGGATCTTGGTACTGAATCCGACACGAGTTGCGGAGCGTTATCTCTGCTTGGATGTCACATCCGCAGGTAGGTACTTGAAGTAGTAAACATACAGATGAAATGGATCGCGCATAGGCCCACTCCCCACTGCGCACTGGTCGGCTTGCCCGAGATCTTCGCTGCATCACATCCGCAGCAACTCCAGCCAGTGTGGCCTTCTCACACCATATGAGGGTGGATAGTGTTACTCAGTCTAGGGCGGTTTAACCGGTCTGAAGTGGGAAAAAGTGACGGTTTTTCACCACGACCGAAGCTACGATTTAGAGCCAAGCGCGGCACGCACAAGCAAGCCGACCTGCTGGCGCAGTGCATACGCACACGAAACGCTCGATTCTTGGCTGTGGCCCCGCGACGGGTACTGGCTCGCGTGGACTGTACAGGTTTTGCACTGGGCCCTGGAGGTTTAAAGGGTGACACATGGAGCACACGCGGCCCCGAGGTACCGGCGCAGGTGACGCGGGGTCTGGCCCGTTCCTTGCGTCTTTCAATGTGCTCGCGTCCGAGCTGACGCAGGTCAAGCGCAACAGAACCAGGCCAGCCCCGAAACAGACCCCCAATTTGGGCGCCCCGAGGGGGGGATTCGACTCGATTCGGATTCCCCAGCTCACGATGATAAGCTCCTTCGCGCACCCACCTGAGGAGACAGGTCTGAGTCAGGCACAACCTCAGACGTCTGATGAGCGAGTGAAGCCACCTGGGATTCTGCGTCCTGTAGCGCTTCGCGCGAGCTCTGAAACCAAGTCGAGGCCAGAACGCCAGGGAAGCTCAACAGCGGTTAGTATTATCCCTACGAGTTCGTCTCGCGACCAAGCGCAGTTAATTTCGCCACGCAAGCCTGAACAACAGCCTGGTACAGTCAATTCCTGCTCAAGCCCGCATTCAAGCTCGCAGTCGAAACACGCGCTTGGTGGCTCGCAGAAGCACCAACAGCAGCAACCCTCGTCAACGAAGCCTTTCGATGGGACCACATGGTTCTTTGAGGGGTGTTTCGAGAAACCTACGTTAGATCCAACCACAGACGAGGACAGTGCACCCGAGTTGGTGACGCAAAAGGCACCCTCTTATCTCGTGGACGTCAGCGGGCATGCTCCGATTTCCGAAGGCATGATTCGCAGCTCCATAGCGCAACTCACAGCCAGCAGGATAAACCGCAAATCGAAGCGCTTTGTATATTCACCAGTGGCGGAACGGATTCTCAACATTCAACTCGTGCGCACTCTGCTCTCCACGTTCCGAGTTTGCCCACCTCCGCCTTCGCTTCTTCCTGTCCTCCAGATAGAAAGCCAGTTCGGACAGGACAACATTCAGAGCGTAGAGTACAAAGGTGTCGAGGAGGCGTTGGAGCGGTATCCCAGGATACCCAATCCCCCTCCATCACCCACTCTGGTAGTTACTGTAGTTCAGCGATTGATCCAGTCCGCGGATGTGCTAAGCAAAGAGCGACCAGGTTGGCGAAAGATAATCGAACAACTCACCACGTCACTGGTTCGCGCAGCTATCCACGGAATTCAGCAAGGATTAGCGTACATGCAGTCCATTCAGTCCAGATCAACGACATCGACATCACTACCTCCTCCCATCATCCCCATACTGGCTTCGCTTGTGGCATCGGTTTCGAATGGTGCTCGAGATACCTGTACCCCGTATATCGAGATCGCAGCGCAACTTGATTTAGCCTATCGGGAGTGGATAACTAAGCTTCACCTATGGCGGCGGTTTGCGGCAGCCGAGCGACTGCGTGATGCGGCACGAAAGAGGGCGCTAGATCGGTCGCATCAGAGGACAGTCGTTGCCATTGAGAGCGTCGTTTTCCACCGTTGGAAATCCAATGTTCAACGTTTACGACGTCAACGAGCCGCGCTGATTCGTAGCATAACACCACTCGCCTTGCAAGATAATGCACGCCTCAAATACGCGTTCACAATTTGGCGTGCGAGGGCTGCACACACCGCAAGACTTCGATCCGAGGGAACGTTGTCTAGGTTGCGACAATCGAATCAAGTAGCACAAGCGAACAAGGACGATCTATCCGTTCGCGTGCGCATGCTAACCGCGAATGAAGAAGCCCTACGTCGGGGCATTGAGATTCAGCGGAGGGCACTCTCAATACTCGTCCCAGAGCGTGACCGTCTGCTGAAGGTTGCACAGCATGCGATTCGGGATGCAAAGAAGCATCGAACCCGCTTCACAGCAACTCTTGAACTACTCCTACACGCAACGCTTCATGCGAAAGAACGTCTGATGCAGCTTGCGGCGTCTCAGGTCCAAGACATTACGATGCTTTTCCTGGAGCCGCCAGAAACATGCGCACTTGCGGGCGCGAATAGCGCCACTGCCCCTTGGCTTCGAACGGAAATGAACAGTACAGGCAACGGCTCCGACATACCATCGTGGGCTGAAGGACCATCAACTCACTATTCACACATGCTCAGGCTCTACACCCGAGCACATCGCGCCCTAATTGCATTGCATCGTGATGTGCTACGGTCAATGGCTTTGGAGGCCCAAGGTCCAACCGATGCTCCGACTGAGACCGACGCAGCAAGCAATGCCAATACCCACACAGCAGAACCTTTCATAAGGGAGATTCTCAGACCACAATCCAAACCCTCGGATTCCAATGCTGACAGTGCACATGATGTTGATCTCACCGATCGTCCACGAAGCGCCGCACAGCCAGCTCTAGCACCCGAAAGTGCAATGTGGGAGAAGGAGCTGGTATACAAAGAACTCAGTGCTCTTGAACGAATTGAAACGCTCACGGATCACATGAATGATATCACACCAACAACCGGCGCCGGGCGCCAACCTATAGGCCAGACCCCAACGGCAGCTGCATCTCCAGTTGCGCAATCCTCTCAATTTCTTCCATGCCCCGTAGGCTCCGCAGAGTGGCTCCGACGACGCAAGGAGGTGCTCAGACTATGCTGTGACTGCCTTGAAGTTTGTGGCGATCAAGATATTCTATTGCTGTGGATCAATGCCCACCTCTTCCGTAACCATATCCGGGTTCTCAGAGCGCATCGGCGCAAGGAGCTTGAGGCGTTTTATCGGGCGGTCAACCAAGTACGGGAGCGCCAGCAAAGTCAGAACCCTCAGCAGGGTCAAATGTCAGCTGAAACGGTAGCTGATGACATGGTGTCACAGGCTACAGGGAAATCGCCAGGGAAGAAGCGCTTGAAGCCTCGTGGAACAACAATGCCCAATTCGGACAAGGGAATCCCAGGGCTCAGTGGACCAAAAACTGGAGGTGTGTCGCATGTTTTCTCGTTTTCAAATGCATATTATGTAAATGGTTTAGATCTGAGCAATCCTGATGCGCTGCCATCACCTCCTCCACTATCGAGAACCATTCCAATGTGTCTCGTGCCGTTTATCACGCAGAACCACTCTCCACTCTGGCCTATGTTGCGGCCGTTCACGCGACTGCATCCACCGTCAACCCTCTTCGATCAAGCATGGGGATTAGATCCCACTCCTATTCTCCAGAGTGATAGGGACTCCCTCATGCAACGCATTAATCAGGCACTTGAGGCTGAAGAAAGGGTCGAAACCGCCATGTTGGAGGGACTTAAGGGCTCGGAGCAACTGGGGCGGAGGGCGAATAGTTTTTCGCGCCACTTCTCGGACGGAGAGATCCTGCTCCGTCTCTTCGCTGGCCTTTACCCAGATGCTCTCGGCTTGGATGCCATGGCGTCTCAAGATCCGCATGTCCGAGCTCGTAGAGTTCTCGACATTCTCTATTCGCCGGCTGTAGTGAAGCGCCACCAACAACAGCCAAAAGCCAGTTCCATTCAGGAATCAGACGCATCAACGAATCCAAATGTCGCGGCCTCGCTCTTAGACGCTCATATGCTAACCTGTGCAACGTTGCCGGATGTCCTAGCAGCTGGTTTGGCGGAGATATGTGCTAAAGACTTTTCACTCCCGCTAGCACACACCTGGCTCCCACCTGCCCCAGATCGTATTCTCCCAAATCCAGCCATTGCTCCAAGACTTTCCGCGCTTGCGGCATATGCTCGCGGAGCTGACCCCCTGTCCAGCCTAACTGCAGTGACACCTCTCTCGCCAACAGGAAGTAGATGGAAGCCGACGTCAGATACCGCCACAGGCATTTATGTCGATGAGAGCACTACAAGGAATCGTAGAGCGATAGACAAAGCTAAGCCAAGTAGGGTGAAGGAAGCCAGAGACGGTGCAAGATCTGAATCGGATGCAATTGCAAGCCCTTCAAAAGAATTATCGACGACGGCGACCCCCAAGGTTCCTGCAAAGTTCAATAACTTATCCATCCGTACGGACGACACAAGCGCAACAGAGGACGAAGATACAGAGGACGCCTCTGATCTGAATGCTGAGGATGGAGGCTCCTCAGACAAGAGCGACGTGAACGCGGGCTCCACCTCTCGTAGCATCTTCTCAACACCAACAAAACCAAGTCGAGGACTGAGCTCTCCTTCGCTTAAACGCTTTGGTACAGGTAGGTCCTTTGTAGATACTACAGCATCGACTGATTCAGGAGGATCCGGTGGGAAGCAGTCCAGCGATTTCTCTAGCCGTCTCCCTCACTCGCCAACACGGAAGGGCTTAACGACAGCGCTTGAGGTCATTCACTCGACACGGGCCCTCACCGTTGCGCCTTGGCTAGCATCACCAATGTCGGTAAGTCAAGTCGCCGGATCTACGTCCAAAATAGCTGACGTGCGCAGTGGTGGATCTCACAACCCTAGCGTCCCGGTTCTCGCCTCTCCTAGCGGATTAAAGACGACCCGAGGCCAGGGCAGAAGGTTCTTTGCTGAGATGCGCACACCTGGTAGCACAGCTCGACGCATTGCTGCGGCTGCGAGCGCCATGGTAGCTCAGATGAGCGCGGAAGTTGCCCGTAGGCAAGCTGAGGCTGCAGCAGCTGCGGCAGCAGGACCTCAGCAACTCAAGCACGAGGATGATGAGTCGTTTGATGGATCAATTCCGGAAATTCCGGTCTACGGCTATGCTTCCTCGAATTGTGACTTACCAACTGGATGCTTGGACGTATGTATTGCGAATCTCGCGAAGCTACTCTACTTGCAACAACGAGGGCTTGACGTTATTGCCGGTGAGCCCTTTCTCAGCAAGTACATGCTCGAGGATTCCGACACTGTGGGTGACTCTCCGTATTATGAGAGCTCAAATCTGGACACAGCTTTGACCGAGCTGGAGAAACTTCTTGGTGCCTGCAATCAACGATTTGAGCAACGCTATCTTGCAGAACAAGCTCGTGCAAAACAGAAACAAATCCATCAGTCTCAGTCCAAAGGAGCTTGCAACGCGAATGACACGCTGCTACATGCGGACAACCTCAAGATTCTGGAAGCTACAAATACGAAAACCGATCCGGAGGTTATTCAGGTGCGTTTACGTCATCCTCGAGAGTTGCATCGTCTGAGGCGAGAGCGACCAGATGAGTTTGGAACTCTCGGTTCGATGAATCCAACGCCTCAGGCCGAGTCAAGGGTCCCTGCGATAAACAGTCAGAACAAGCATTCTGACGACCAGGGTGACCTTATATTCTCGGTGAATGTTCCTCGCAGAGACTCTGATCTATTGCTTGAATTTGATAGCAATGAACCCAGCGAGCTACACTCGGCCGACTCTACACTACGCTTATCCCCTTTCGCAGCGGTTCTTCGCTCCACCCTTGAGACGGTTGAAAACGTAATCGCTGATGGGCGAGCTCATGAAGAGGCATGGTTGCGCCTCAAGGCACGCATTCAGGCATTTTCATTGTCCCTATTGTCTACCAGGGTACGATCCGGCCAAATATTGGAGACTGTCTATAGAACCAATTCGACGGCCCAAGCCTTCAGCGCCCCTATCGCTCCGGCACCACTTCCTGAGTTCGTAGGTCCAGGATTTGTTTCGGGTCAGCCATCGTCGTTGCTTCCAGGATTGTATGAACGACGTGGATCGGCCGCAAGTGTTAGTAGCAAGGACTTCAGCCGAGGCTCGGCTCGACTTCTCAAGGTTCCAGCGCCGCTGTGTGTTACAATCGCTGGGGGCCCTCGCCTAGGCCCCAGAGTTACGGCATTGCTAGCTCGGCTCCCTAAAGAGCTTTCTCGAAACTCCTCAGGCCAGATCGCTGTTTATCACAGGTTCCCCCTCGCTGCTTCATCAGCAAGCGTCTTTGGTCTTAGTACGACCAAAATTGCGTTACAAACCGCTCAGGTCAGGCCTATAACGCTTCCAGATCGCACTTCAATCTTATTCCGGATGCGTGTTGTTTCTAGCTTCCTAGGTCCAGATCCGGCGTCGTGTTGGCTGCGAGTTGCGCTTGAGAGGCTCAAAACAAGCGCCATGTTCGAGGGCAATGGGTTAGATCTTCAGCTCTCGATGCGCGTCGCGGCATTCCAAACCGCGCAAGCCACATCAATGCACTCCATTTCCGGTAGCACACTGCGCGCAATTCTTGATGGGCATCCAGCTCTATCAAAAATGGCCGCACAGGAGGTCCGTCTTGCCCTAGGAATTCTCGATCAGGTGACTAACGATGTTGCCAGCTTTTCGCAACTTAGAAATCAAGGCGCCTTGCCCCTAGTGCAAGCTCTTGATTCGAGACAGCCTCCCCAAGGGATGTTCGAAGCGCCTCCTGCTGAAGGCACTGGAGTCAATCAGATTATTCAGGAGCGCCTTTGCAAGATCGCGCAAATGGCACGCGGATGGATAGGATCCGAGCCTCGGTTCGTGTGCTCTCCCTTCCTTCGAGACGTTCTGCACCGCTTCCAACGCGAGCTAAGGACCAGTCCCGCGTATGCAAGTATCCGAGAGTATGTACAGGGACTTGCAGACCAGGCACTGAAATCGATCCCAAATCCCAAGCTTGACTCGGTCGACGAGGAAGGACCTACACCTCAGAGGGACGGAGCACGACGTTCCTCTACTGATTTGGCTTCCGATGTGGTCCCTGCAATGTTGCTTCTTCTAGCACCGCATTTGCCCCTGAAGGCAGCGACTCAGTCGCTCGCAGCAAATTCTTCCGCGTCTAGCGCAGCAAATGATACTCAGACCACTCCGCAATTAGGCTCTTCAACACCGCGTCTTGTCAACCGTATACCAAGTTATCGAACCGCCAATTCGGTGAACACGGGCCGTGAGTTGACCGTCCCTGAAACTCCTCAAGCCCAGCTAGGTTCTACACCCCTTTCATCCAATCGAACGCTAGCGCCGGTAACCGCTGCTGACGCACTCACGACGTCGCCGGCAGCGCTAGCTCTTGCTTGGCTTAGCGCATCGGCACCTCGAATCTTGGCAGACCAGCTTGGGCTGTGCGCGCAGTACTTAGTTGAGTTCTGGGATGTGCTCCAAGGCGCGTTCTTGCACTACAGTCAGGTTGATAGCAAGGTCGCATTTGGCACGACTCCTAGTTCGAATCAGCCAACAGTCCAAGCTGCGACTCAGACAGCAACAAATAACGCCGCAGACGGCGAGGGGGAGAGTAGCACTGCGATTGCTGCCCCAGTTACAACAGATATGACAACCTCCGTCAGCATGAATAAGTTTGAATTCTACGTGTTCGTTAAGGAGTGCAAGTTTACGGGCATATCTGTTGCCATGGCGGATGCAATTTTTGACGCAGCAACCGCAGATGATCCTGAGATGATCGCACTGAATGCAGCAGCTCAAAATACGCAAAACCAAGCAACGAACAAGACAACGAGTCGCCGAGCTTCTCTTGCCGTTTCCAATTCAGCAGCCTCTTCCCCCTTTTCTCCATCGCTCCTGGCAGCTGCCGCGAGCGACATGTCTCGCCGTGCATCCCTTGCTGGTTTCTCCGATGGCGTTGATCTCTCAAGGCTCGACGATGGAAGGGAGATGACCTTCCAGCAATTCCTCGGGGCGATCATTCGATTCGCTGCAGTACTACAGCCTGGTGCCTCGCAGCGCAGGTACGCCATTCGTCTGCATTCTGCACTGTATTCCCCACGACCTTCACCGTACCCGAGTGACATGCAAGAGAGTCGCCAAGGCCCATCTACACCACTTCCAACTACCCCTCAGGTGCAATCGCCTTCGGCTGAGGGGCCGCAATCGCCTGCCCCCGGCAAGGGCAATCGAGGGTCATTAACGCTCCGCCGTCGAGTGTCCTTGGCCTTGGCGATGCCTGGCCTCCTTCCACGTGCTGCACATAATCCTCTTCTGGCAGGGACTGACAGCCAGACACCTGGCGCTCAAATTTCGACCAGCCCCGGTTCGACACAGGCTGCCAGCCAAACCGGTAGCAGTATGACCCGATTGGTATATTCTGGTGGCTTCCCGTTCTTCGTCATCGATCGGTCTCTCATTAGCGCTGCCATCGCCACTGGAATACTTACCTCGGATCCATTCAACAACAACTCGACGTTGTGCGAATGGGCGGGGGTCAGCGCAGCAGATCAGGAGGGAGCAAACGTGGTAGCTGAGGAATCCGAGGCAAAAGGGACCACGGTGCCTGAGACACCCGCAAAGAGTCGTGACGAGACCAAGGTGCAACAGCTACTTACTGCAAATCTCTTGAGGCTTGATACTGAAGCCTCAAAGGCGCCACGTCACGATCTGAGAGGTTACAACGACGAAGATCATGCTGCACTTGGTGGAGCCCATACCGAAAATCAAACCAAGGCGCTGATCCACTATGCTAAGCAGATAATGCTGGTTCAGCAGCAGATTGAGGCCGAACAGAGAAAGGTCTTAGCCAAGCATGCTGGCTCATATCGCCGAGCCTATAACACCTTGCTTGAGCGACTGACAGCTCGTGACCAGGGAATGGTGGCACTTCCGGCGGAGCTTAGCTTTGTCGATGACCATTCACCGCTTGCATACATGGTTGGTCCTCACCTTGCCTATGTTCCATCAATGACCCTGGCGATTCCACCTCCGCTCCAACCCCTTAGCTTGGGTCCTGTGTTGAAGACCTTCACGGTTTCTGCCACCGGTGCTGCGTGGCTAAGCGCAACTCTTCGTAGCCTTCCCACGGTGCGCATGTCACTGCATCACTTGAGACTATCACGCCAAGCAGATATCCTTGAAGGTGATACACTTCCTCGGTTTGGTACGCTTGTAGGTTACGGAGCTCCGGATACATGGAATCCCACTAGCTTCCAATTGTGGCAACGTCTGTACTGCATTCTTGCCGTTTATATTACTCCCAATGCCGGTCGTGTGAATAACCAACCCTTCCGGAATCAATACCGGCGTCTCGACGTTGCTCGCGTGTTCCGTGAATACTACAAGCCGTTGCATCGCATCTTCATGCATTACGTGGGAATTCGAATGAAACGAGCTGCAAAAGGAAGCAACAATCCAACTGTGGTTGCCGGCGTAGGTGATCTTCGTGTCTCAGATACCCCTGTGAGCACAATGGGAGTTGCTTTGGCAAGTTTGGCACTACAGAGTAGCTCGATTACAATTGTTGAGTTCCAGATGTTCCTGAAAGACTTGGGTCTATTGTCTCCCAAGTTTGGCTTGACACCAGCCACAGTTTATGCCCTTTTCAGTAATATTCAGCAGGATTCTGATGTTACACCCGTGGTTGTCGACAATCCATTGGCGGATGCCGCCAAGGCTGGACAGGCTATGCTGAACTCGATTCTTTCCAACAACGATAAGCAGCAAGCAGACAAGGACCCATTATCTGCAGAGGAAACAATCTCACGCATGCATGCCAGCGCCACGCAAGCAAATTCAATTTCAGACCTGATCTTCCCGGAGTTCCTAGAAGGTATTGCGGCCATTACATGCTTCAGATATCCTGACCCGTATGCATCACTTGCTACCAAACTAGAGCTGTTCCTCAAGAACGATGTCATTCCGTGGGCCAAACGATCACTTCACATTGCAATTTAAAATACAGATCTGTATTTTCAGTGATTAAGAGAGGACGTTGTCTGTAGCATTGAATCAGTGCGAAGCGCTGACTAGGATCAAGTGCAACTAAATCCTGCTCTTAGCCCAGTATACCTTAAGAAGGTCTCGCACAAGATCAACGACCGCCCTCTGATGAGGCTGCACCTGTTGAAGCGGGAGAGTACTCAGTTCATCGTGGAACGGATCCGACAGTGGGAGAATATGGTAAAGCTTGGGACTTGACTGAAGAGGATTCCTGTACTCGAATGCTCTGGCAAGATTAGAATCCCGACTTAGAAGCTCGACAATTTCCGCAGAGAGACCATTTGTTTTTGTAACTTCCGCCTGGGACTCTTCAAACACAGACGATTCTTCATTGGGCAAGGAATCGTTGACGTAGCACAACAGGCGATCGATCACAGCTGGAGCAGCGTAGGGAACCAATATGGGCGAGTATCCACCCTCATGGCACATCATGACAGGCAAACGCAACCGCGGTGTGCAGCTTGGTGCTTGGGAAGCATTTACGACAGGGCTGCGACCTGTAGCCGCCAGGAAACCTCCCCTCTCCAGATTCGAGACGATTGGCAGGCGGGTTGGTAGCTGGGAGCAAGCCCTCAGGATCTCGGTTACGCAGTCAGCAAAGCCACTCGAGGAGACCATCATATTACCAAGTGGGTCATAGGCGCTGGCATCGAATCCCATGCTGAAGAATACAACATCTGGGGCAAAAGCTTCCAGTGCGGGTACGATCACAGTTTTGGTGGCATACATGTAGGCTCCATTTCCTGATCCAGGTGGTAAAGGGATGTTAATTGTTGTTCCCATGGCGTCGGGGACAGACTGGTCCCCGAGTTCACTGATGTAACCCGTTTCGCGCGGATAGAGACCTTGCTGATGGACCGAAATAAACAATACATTAGGATCCGAGTAGAACGCCTCTTGGGTTCCGTTTCCGTGATGGACATCCAAATCAACGATGACCACGCGTAAAGGCTTGTCATCTAGCAACAGACGGTGCTCACTCACATATTGTTGGAGGGCCTTGACCGCAAGCGCAACGTTGTTCAGGATGCAAAAGCCCATTCCTTGGTCCGCGGTTGCGTGGTGGCCCGGAGGACGATTGAGCACGTATGCGGCATCAAACTCTCCACGCAAGACATTTTCGACAGCAGTTAAACACGCACCTGCAGAGAGAAGTGCTGTGGGGAAGGCATTAGCTCCCATAGGAGCACAGTCACCAGTTTCCACCAGAGCACCGTGCTTGGCGAAGGGCTGTGTCGAGTGCATGTCCTTGAGGAAGTTCACGTAGCGTTCCGTGTGAAACAGCCCTGCGTGATCGATTCGCGCTCGCAGTGGGCGAACATGCACAAGCAGATCCATACTGCCTGACACATCGAGAACGGTGTGAACTCTTCGCTTAGGCGCTGCATTCTCCCAGTGCTGCTCATGCTCGATCACGAGGCCCTCTCCGAGAGCGACCCGAGCGGGCTCATGACCGGCGTACATACCGCCCTGGTGCCACAACATAAGCTCCTCCGAGTAGATATAGCCTACCCGCTTAGTCACGTGCGTCTTCTGTTCGTGAGCACCCGTGTTGGCTGTCTGGCAGTTGCTGTCGGTCGAAGCCATGGCAGAGGTGAGGCAGTCAGTCTGGAGCACAGTCTGTTGCACGATTTGTCGCCAAAATGGTTCAATAGTACGAGATGCGAGGTTCCAGAAAACCGGTACGCGGCGGAATCTAGTCGCGACCCTGGCTGCAGGCGCGTATTCTGGATATTCAACTGATTGAATCCGACACAGATTTTCGCTCTGATACCAGTTTGGCAGGTGGTGGTAATTTCGGCAGCGGTGCCGATTGCACTAGGCACTTGTACAGTCTGAGATACGCTCAGCCCCACTGAACCAGCCCCCGATATTCTCCCAGCGGCGAGAAAAACCAGGTATACTCAGAGCGAGAAAGTGAGAAAGAGCAAGTTCATCACGTAATTCCAAGGTCCGGAATAGCGCGTGCACGCCTGTGCTTCGTGGTAATTTGCAATTCTTGCGACTTAGTAGTACTTGATGGCATATGCTAGATTGTTTTCACCGCGTTCCACTTTATATATAGTGTCATTTTGGTGAATGCTCTCTCTCTGAGTTTGAGTCACGAGGTATAACTCGCTTCTTCAGCGCGCATGTCTGTCCAGAGCTTCGTGAGGGGTGGGGTGCAGCTTCAGCACACTCTACTGAGCCCGAATGCACCCCAACTCGAACCCTGGGCACGCGCTCTTATGCTGACATACGAAGACGTTCTTCAAGAGACTCCTGTCAAAACGGCGACTTCGGCACACCTCGGCGCCATGCCACGGTCTGAGACGGCTGTCTACACCTGCACCTGTATGAATCTGTGCATGTTTGTGCAGTACGTTGATGATCGCTCTGGGCTTGTACAGCAGGCCCGGGAAGATGCTCAGAACTGCATCGATACAAGCGTTGGAAACCTCATCTGGATTCACTCTTCGATTCATTCGTGCAAGGTTGTCCGGCCACTGAGCCTCGGGTGCAAATTCGGCAATGTAGTTATCACCAGTAGATGCACTCGGCCCAATCTTGAGTCCCATCTTGCCCCCCTACGGCCGTCCCGGACAGATTCCAGTAGTACAACGACTTCAACTCGCTCCAACCATGGCACCTCGGAGTCGACAACTCCTACCTCCCTCGCAGCTACAGCGGGAGCTGTCTGGACTGGGAATGCATCTCCGCCGTTATCTCCCGCAGATACGTCATCCACTACAGCCTCAGTTGCAATTTCCCAACCCTATCTCGGTTCCGTCTCAGCTGTGAGATCAAGTCATCAGTCACAGACACGTATGAATGGCGGTGGACAGGGAACCGTTGGGCATGCAGTGAGCACAGCGTGGTCTGCACTGTATTGTGGGTGCTGCCTTGATACATTTTCTCTGAACTGTGTCGAGACAGGGCTGTCTATTTTGGCCCCAACCCTCCGCACGTATCGTGCTGCGCTCGCCGAAGCATTGAGCAGTCACCACTCTGATCGATACTTCCCCGAGTTAGGTTTGCTCATGCCGATTGACTATGCTCACTTTGAACAATCGTTCATGAGCCTTCCTGAGGCTAGCGCCTCTAAACTGATGCAGGATGTCCATTCAAGCCTTCGCCCCGGTTCTGAGTCTGCACAAGAACTGACGCGAGCTCTAGAAGCCACTTTGACCAGGTTTCAGCATTCGCTCCTGCCATCACTACCAGCTGACTTTGTTGACAGTTCGACAGTATGCGACCCAGCTGATCACACCAATTCAGACGGTAGCGCACATCCCGCTCACGCGATTGCTAGATCGGAGAGTATAACTGCAATGCTCAGCTCTCTGGCCCAACCAATGGTGCAAGGATTGCTAAGGTCAAGGAGGTTGACGTTGGCACTTCACTTCCTTAAGTATCGCGTGGCCACCATCACCACTGAAGACTTCCATGCAGGTAGTGCGGTCGACGTTTACATCCGACGACCAAACCGACAACTGATGAAGTTTGTTAGTCACAACCACGCCTATCAGCATGAAGCTTCAACTACTCTATCGCCGCTACATACTCAGCGCACCGAATCCGAGGTGCTCCATCTTGGCGACCTAACACTCCCAAGCCCAAAGACAACGCATGGTTCATTGTATGCTCACACGGATTTCTCCAACAAACATCTCAGCAGCAGAGCACTATTTGCTGAAGCTGACCCATTGCCGAAGGAAAAGCGTGGAATCTTGGGCCCAGGCTTGTTGACACAAGATGGCTCAGCCAGCGACCACACTGAAGAAGATGCTGATGATGAGTCGGTTTCTAGCAACGGAAGCAAGACTGAACGAGAAGATGATTTTGAGGATGTGTTTGCACTCTTCAGCGTTGAGGGTGGAGACGTCGCTCAAAATGCTCGTTACGCTAAGCAGCAACAGCCGCGTAAGAAGATCTCAAACAAATCGGCGGCTCAACCGCGCAGGGCAACAACATCGTCCAGGAGGCGTCCGAGCTCTTCCACCAACACTATGGATCAGGAGGGTTCTGGACTCAAAGAGGTGCCGGATGAGCTCATGGCGACTATTATGGCGCGCTCAGTGGCGGTACCCCTGCCTACTATTCTGCAAAAATCGTTGTTGGTGCGTCAGGAAGTAGGAGCCGAGGACGTCGCGTCGAACCTGCGCACATCTGATGCATGTGATGCAACTAACAAACATTCACCTCAGTTGTTTGACCAGAACATCGTATCACCTGTGGGTGTAAATAAGTCATCAGATCGATCATCGCCGAGTGGTAGCGTATCGACAGGTGGTACTCAAGCAGCGACTGTACAAAAGCGTCCTGCTAGCCGCGTTACCGCTTTCCCCCCACCCGATCTAAATACTGCGAAGCTTTTGAATGCTGCAAGTCCAACGGAGCTAGATGAGGAACAGCTCAACCGCATGATAATGGACCCAACAAATGGCTATCCTACAACTGATTCAGATAACGTTGCTGCACTCTCCGACCTAACTGGTAGTGATGTTGAAAGGTCCATTTCAGGACTAAATACCAACGAACCTAACGAACTGGATTCTGAAACTTCTAAATCAAAGGATTACAAGCGCAAACCCGTGACAACGCTTAGCAGTAATGTATCCGAACTAGGTGTCTTCGCAACGAGCCTCAGCAGCGCCGCAGATGCTAGCATTCTGACAGCTGGTATCCCGATGATCGCAGACCTGGAAGCGGTTACCGATGTGTCGTTTGATCCCCAGGCTATGGACACAACCAACCGTGGGCGTGAGCGCAGTAGCACTCGAACGAGTCTTGACATGCGAACTCAAGCTCACAAGCACAGCATCACGCAGGGCGGTCAGCAGCTGGTGTTACTCAATAACAACATGAACCCTGCGAATATTTCTCCGACTTCGCCTTTCGCAGCGCTGAGTGGTACAACATCCCCCATTCCTCCTGGTCTTGATATTGATCCTTCAGCGGTGTCTCGTTCGGTATCGGCCGTCAATTCTCAGGAGCGTACACCAACGCCTGTCCGCGTCTCAAAGCCCTTCGAGCTCCCACCATCTACCAGGAGGGCTGAAAGCGACGAAGAGATAGAAGTTGACGCAGGGGAAGAGGACGATTACCCTGAAGGTGCCTCGGACGAAGGTAGCGATTTTGCGGGTCCGCCACCTCTCACAGGGCCAAGCTATCAGAACGAAGCCGCCCCCGCCGTGGTCTCTACTGAGAGGGTTGAATTCCAGTATGACTGGGTAGAGACCAATGAATTGGGTGACGACGAAATCTACGTGGACCAGCTTGCCAATAGGCTCGGTGCCCGCGGAATGACTCCACCGTTTGCCCCCTTTACTGACCTCCCGCCGACTGAACAAACTCAGCTAAGCGCACAAGCAAGTGTTGGAGTGGTGATTCAAGGAAAGCTAGCCGAGGAGAGAAAATCGCGTGACTTGGCTCCAATAGCCATGGGCATCGGAGCAGAAATTGCGGCAGCTGACGAACAATCAGAGAATGTTGCTATTGCTCGCACACTGTTGATGCATGGCGCTTCAGTGGTTGCCATGATGACGGCGAGGCAGAAGGAATCGGCCCAACAGCAGGCTCGAGCGTCCCTCCCACCACTCGAGTTTGAGATTGAGGATGTTCCATGTCGGCCTCGTGAGAACAGTCAACCATCTTCTCTAAGGCGTGCTCTTTCAATCTCTGAGATCATCAGCACCACACAGCCCGCTACTACAGTCCTTGCTACGCCCACATCTTCGTCGACTGTCTCAGTGTCTCTGACTACTCCTGTTTCAACATCAGCCAGGTCATTGTTACCACTCTCTCGCGGCTTCGCCAGAACAATGGAGCCATTGCCAGAATCTGACTCTATCACCGATGAGCATACTGAGTGCTGACCTACTTTTGTTTTCTGCTCGTAATGCCTTGTGGATGATCAACACCAATCAATCTGCGAATCACTCTATTGATCGCACGTATGAGGCACACGTGTCGAGGCTACATATCCATTCTTCTGTTGTATCTAGTACCTGACCAAGCCTTCAATTCCTATACTGTGTATACTTATTGCCATGTGCCCTTTGCTATTCGTTGGGATGTCATAGTTTGGCATCTTCCTCATAGCACTTTGTTTTAACATTCCGAAGTCGTATCCCCTACTCATGCTGGGTTCACCGTAAAAGTTGCCTACGCATAAGTTGCGTAACGTTGGCTTTTGACAACTCCACCTGCCCATGACTAGAACAAGCAGAGGGAAGAGGAGTAGGATGCTAGCCCAGGCGTGTGTCGCTCGTGATGGCGGCACACGCGGACCATACTGAATTCGTTTTGCACCTCATTGTATGTAAAGGCAGAATTGTTTTGTTAAGAAATACACATATATGTTGACCTATTCACACTCATAGTATATCTCTGTTTATTGCCATAAAGTTACGTGCACAGATGCTGTCTGCGCACTCGTATAGCGATCGAGTTTCGGTCCCGTGCCATTTTTTCACACTTCCACCAGACGGGGTGCGGAAATGGACTCTGTGAGAGCACTCTGTTGACGACGGAAAAACGCCCGTTCCGCGGTATTGCCGTGTGCGATCGCGTACACAAACCATGCTAACGTGTTATATACACTTTGTTACATAAGCTTATACCATTGGAATCCCGAGTGACGTCTGTCATGCGCATCAAACCCTCCCAGAAACAAGTCGTTGAGTTGGCCTGGATGATATTCTCGGCCCGACCTCTCGTCTACACACGTGCGCGCACTACCCAGAGTGAGTATCGCTTTTGAGCTGATGAGTAGTGGGATGGGGAGTCTATGTATCCGGTTATGTCGATCTTAATGAACTTCATCATCTCGTTTTCAATGCCTTTTTTGAACGTTTCTCGATAAATTGCTATCTCCTCCGCGCTACTTTGTGGGATTTATGCTCATTGACGCTGCTCTACCCCATGTTACCACTCGTTGCGCAATTGTAGGAGGACAAAGCGTCTCACCCGCACGCTTTAAAGATGTCCGCCTCAGGCTCACTCGAGAAAAAGGACACAGATGTGCCTGACTCCTCCAAGCCTCAGGACACTGATTTCCGACAACAGCGTCTGCGTGCATGGCAGCCACTGCTCACACCCACATACGTGATCAGCACGTTTGCAATTACCGGTTTGATCTTTGTTATCATTGGTATAGTCATCCTCGTCACATCCAGGGATGTAGTTGAACTAGAAATGCAATACTCAGAAGACTCACCTAACCCAGTGTTGGAGTTCCCGATTACCCAGAAGATGTCCAAGCCCGTGTATGTGTATTACAAGTTGACCAATTTCTACCAGAATCACCGTCGCTATGTCAAATCCCGTTCAGATACTCAACTTGCCGGCAAATCGGGCTCCCTATCCACGTGCGATCCACTTGAGACGTATCCTGACCCAGACGATGGGAACGCGATCAAGACTCTATATCCCTGCGGTTTGGTCGCCAATTCTTTTTTCAATGACAACTTTGTAGCCAAGTATCAACCTCCTGGCGGGGGTCCCGATGAGGATTTGGATATCGACCCGACCGACATCGCATGGTCAACGGATCGAAAGACGAAATTCAAGGAGTTGTATCCAGACGACAATCTTCCTGCTGATCTCAGCCGAAATGGACCTCACGGCGAAATGCCGAAGCTTAATGATGAGCGCTTCATTGTATGGATGCGTAGCGCAGGCTTACCTACCTTTAAGAAGCTTTATGGTAAGATCGACCAGGATCTGGAGAAGGGTTCGGTCTTGAAGATTACTGTTGACAAGAATGAGTTTAAGGTTGCCGCTTTCGGTGGTACCAAGGCCGTTGTCGTTTCTACAGCTTCCTGGCTTGGTGGTAAGAACAACTTCCTTGGTCTCGCATATGTTATTGTTGGAGGTGTATGCTTGCTCCTGGCAATCATCTTCAAGATCAAAGCTCCTCGTGAGCTCGGTGCGATCGCATACTTCAAGGCAAAAGCCCGATCTTAACTGAAACCCCCATGTTTCTCTTCGCAACACCATACTATCTGACCAGGTTGTGGACTCGTACACAGGTAGCTAAGATGCGACAGCGCCACGACCCTCGGTAGCTCCCCGTCTTGTATCGACCTCCGCTGAGGTCGTGCACATCTTCGTTGCCAGTGAACTTTCCGTTCTGATCACAATGCATGCAGGTCAGAACGGGCACCACACCATCGCGCGCTGTTTCTTAGTTTGAACACCTGGGCCTGGATTTTATTTTTCTTTCAATGCCACTTCCTGACTGACTATAAGGAACACTAACCTGCCGGTGTAGTTTAATTTACCGATAGCTACAAGTGTGCGTGATTGCAACGCGATCTAGAGCGTGAGCAACTGCCATTTTATCGCTGTGATGGTCTAGTGTAATCTTGAACCCTAGAGGAGTTTGTTGAACAACTCCGTCACGTACTCGAAACGACAGTATGTGAATACAACATTCGCTGCTAATAGTAAACCAAACGCATAATACCTTGCATTTATGGTGCGTCGTGATAACAAATTAATCTGACTCCTCAAACAGTGGCTCATCCCTTTGAGGCTGTTCGTTAGGACCTTGATCCGTATGTTGTTCGGCAACCTCTGTTTGACCCTGAGGGATCTGCTCATCATCGTCATCATCATCATCATCATCATCATCATCATCATCATCATCATCATCATCATCATCATCATCATCATCATCATCATCATC
>Ga0180217_1000098_pt1 | contig 190986 bp, 70 predicted proteins | sample eDN3rd37CBELigOP_FD_128521 | JGI IMG/M metagenome (GOLD analysis project Ga0180217, IMG submission 128521) | Enriched Organic Plus compost microbial communities from Emeryville, California, USA - eDNA 3rd pass 37_C BE-Lig OP (version 2) (version 2) ... | reverse complement strand
CAACAACAACAACAACAACAACAACAACAACAACAACAACAACAACAACAACAACAACAACAACAACAACAACAACAACAACAACAACAACAACAACAACAACAACAACAACAACAACAACATCAGCAGCAGCAACAACAACAGCAACTTCCAGTTGCTGTTCTGCGTCGTGGTCAATGCTTTGGCCATTTCGCTCTAAATCGAGCTGGCGATGGCACCCGTACCGCTACCTGTACTGCACATAAGCGGACTGTACTGCTGGTCCTTGACCGCATCACCTACTTGGACTGTGCGCGTCCCGAGTATCATACCATGATAGAGATCAGGAAGAGTTTTGTGGCATCACATCAACTTTTCCGATTCTCTAACCCTGCGCGACAGATCGTTATGAGTCATGTCATTGAGCCACTTGCGCTCGGACCGGGCTCCACGGTGTACAAAGAAGGTGATGTTACAGCTTGCGTGTATCTCGTGGTCTCAGGGCAGCTCACCGTCTCAGCTCGGCTTCAAACCGATCTTGTTCCACCAGCAGCAGGGTCCAAGACGCCCAAAGGTTGGATTGAAGTCCCTATCGCGACTTTGGGGCCAGGCAGCTACTTCGGGGAAGAGGAGGTTCTACCCGCTGCTTGGAAGCGCGCTACGGAGCTTTTCATCGAGCAGGAGAATGCACGCTATCAGGAGTATCTTCTCGCAAACGTGGCAAATCAGGGCATTTTGGCAAACCAATTAGGCGGGCGTGATGCGGTGCGGAAGGGCAAGGTCGGTCATTTGGATGCGGTCGCTCTCAGTGGACAAGTCGCGTCGCTACCTCGCTCAGCGCAAGCTGCTTTGGTGCTCGCCAAACAACGCGCACCAGAGGACTCCCTTGTGAGTTGGTCTCAGTCTCTGAATGTGACCATAGAAGCGATCACACGGCTACGACCTGGAGGTTTGTCAGGTCCGTCCAAGAAATCACCTTATGGCAAGTTGATTTCGGCCGCCGAGGAGACGAATCAATCGGGTTCGGCACTTCCACAGCGGCTGCTTATGCGGGCTCCAACTGAAGAGGACCTACATGCCATAGGCGCGTATTGTCGAATCTCCCCCAATTATGAACGATGGCAGACTTTAGCGGATCGGGCAGCAATTACAGAAGCCGCAGTTTTAGGTGCATCTGCCGGTGTTGCATGGGTTACGCCGCCTCCACCACCAGCTCAAATGTCTACAGCTGCATACGAGGCCCTTCTGATGTCATTTCAGTCAGGCGGAAATCAAACCAGACCTACTGCCACTCGACCTAGCATCATCGTGAACATGACAAAGGACATGCTTAACTCAGCAGCAGACTCCCGACCAGCATCCGTGTGTTCGAGCAAAGATATTGCACAGAAACCTGATCCAAAGGAAGATAACGATCTTGTCCTAGGTCTTCCCAGCGCGGACCCTTCAGGTTTCAACAGTTTATCATTACCGCCTCTCTCAGAGACGCCAGAACTTGGCGAGGGAGACGGGAGGGTGTTGCGATCGGATACAGCGCTTTCAACAAGCGGGCCCAACTCAGCATCCGACCGCTCCTCAGCCTCGACACGGTCACGGCCCTCATCCGTAAATACTCGGCTTCGTGCCCGATTTGGCAGCCGCGTCCCCAAATCCATCCAAACCTTTTCATTCCTAAAGCACAGCCCCATCCCCGAACTCGCGACTCCACACGTGAGCACACCATCAAGAGGCGTGGACCGTAAGGATCGTCGGCCTTCGTCAGCTGCACTCAGATCTGTCCCTGAGCAACCACGTCAGGGACCCTTTCTCAATCCAACTCCGCGCCCAAGTTCGGCCGACCCGGCTCCCGGCGAAGAGCCATCCCCGCTTCCTGAGAGGCTCGAATTGATCCCCGAAATGCCCGCGCTCAATCGCAGATCGAGTCTGCCAACATCAACCAGCGATCCCGCTGAGCTGGGTTCTGTCCCTCATGAGTTACAAAGGCGCAAGAGCCTTATGCAACAAGGCCTACAATCCGGCCCTCTTTCACCTAGAGAGGCGCCAGTCGAATGGTATCGCAGGGCAAGCATTGAGACACCACTCTCATCTCAATGGACCACCGACGATACCAAGTCGCTCAAGGGTGTCGACGAGGTGGTTGACGCAGAGGCCGAGGTTGCAGGCGAAGACGTAGATGCACGGGCACTGGGTGGCGAAAACAAGAGCTTGGGCCCGTGGCGATTTGGTTCAGCTGAAGCGTTTAGGAGGCATATCTTTGAGGCTGCGCAGCGGGATATCTTAGACTCTGCGCTGCACGCCACAGGCGCGATTAGTGGTGCTGGGACAGCGGCAGCATCTACGGCTTCAAGCCAAAGCACTTTCTACATACCAGGTGAGGGTCCAACCGAATGGGTTGACAAGGCGTTCACTTATCCATGTCGAGCGTCTAAAGTCACAGTCCAGACATCCGCTACGCTATACAAGATCCCGCTCCAAGAGGCGCTGAAAACCTTCCATGGTCTCGGCAGGGCCGAGTTACAGAATGCCACCGTAGCCAAAATCCTGCGAAGGTTTACAGTCCTGTACCATATGCGAGTCGAGCTGGAAGCCGCACGAACCCTTGACAATCAGCTTGGTAATACTGATCCGTGGTACGACGGCAAGTCTTTGCTCACACCTGAAGACCTCATTGCGAAAAACGCTCGTCTCCAACAGACGACGAGCGAGAGAGCTCAACGACAACGTACCCGCGAGGAACAAGCACTCCGGGATGCATATTACTTTGGCAAAGTGAATAAGGATCTCCCATCCGATGTCATCACGTCAAAATTAAAGCAACACCAGCGGTTGCAACCAACAAGAGAGGCATACCTAGGAATCGGGAACGGCATTGGTGCAGGTGTTGGTACATGGCATTCTGGGTCGTGGTCGCCTCAGGAGTGGGTCGCCAGGCCTATTCCAGTTCAAGACGGATACGTTCGACCCCTGGGTAAAGGCATGGATCTCCTTAGCATTATCAAAAGTAAACTCCCAGATCCATCTGGTGTGCAAGGGGATTTGCGTAGGGATGGCATTCCAGTGACGACCGTCACCGTTCCAAGGAGTGGAGCGGAGCCCAGGCGTTATCTGTTGACAACAAAGAAGGTAATTTCCCTAACAGACTCAGGTAGCGCTCATTCTGAGGGTTGCACCGATCCTGGGTTCCAAGGCTCGAAGAACACTTCCCTCGCCGACGATGAGACGTCACATTTACACTCGCGTCCAGTTCTCGCTCAGCCACAGAGTGGAGCGATTCTCTTAGTTCGAGAGAAGGCGCAAATTCATCAGAATCCCTACAGGAAGTGATCTACATCCAGGTTAAGGCGTGTCGCACCCGCTCAACAAGTTTCATTCATAAATGTACATAGCAAGCGCTTCGGTTTTATCGGTTTTATCGGTTATCCTATTTATTCAAGCGCTCTATCTCGGAAGATTAAGGCCTTCCTTCACACGCAGCAGTGCGGTGGAGAGACATAGTACGCTGTTGTTGCTGGTACTCATGCCTAGGTGACACAAAGCGTATATGCGCAGTCAACACGCAGCCATCTCGAACTGGACCGATTGGTGAATTTTTTCCAGGTGGACGGGTTCATTCCCAACGCTGAGAGGTGCAAAACGGGCAGTTTCTCTTCTTTTCCAGAGTTGCGCAGTGTAGCGCTGACGCGGGTGTGACACAAACCCTACTTGATGTTTCGATTGAACTCATTGTTCCAAGGAACTGGCTTGGTTTACAGCGTACTTGCTCTCTATTTTACATCAGTTGCACTGTTCTAACATTTCTGAACTACCCGGCTCTGAACCCCACGTCGAGCCTTCTAGGTGTCGCCGATGAGTGCGCAGCCTGGCACGACGTCCAGTGCAAGTACACTCGGTGGAGGACTGGCATCTCAGTTGTCCCCTGTGCATGCTAGCCTCCTCGGCCTTGGCACAGGCGAAGATCCAAGTCGGCCTCAGAGCACTCAGAGATCTCCCTTGCCTACTGGAGGCTACTCACCTGGCACAGGACACTACGACGATATGGATTATTACGGCGGGCCTGACCGCGCACCCCTACCGCTTGGTCTGGCGAATCGCGAACCCCCTCCGGATCAGCTGCCAAATCTTGTCAAGACAAAACCACCCTATCGACAGCCTCCAGCTGACTGGTTCGTGCCTCGACCTGAGCCGCTGGATTTCTCGGTTGCACCCGATATCTGGAGTGAATACGTTGACAGTCGACGGCATCCACTGTTGAGGCATGCAGACCGCGATGATGCAGATGCTAAGACTCGTGACTCGTATTCCTCCTCAGGCTCGGCTCGAACGACGAGGGATTTGTCAAAGGCTCTGGTGTCAGATGCGCCAGATGTCCACGGGCTGGACAGTTCAATGTACGCCTATCGACTGAGTACACAGCCTAAGCTGCGCACAGATGTGGCAAAAACCGGACGACTTGTTGGTCTAGGAGGCCTCGGGGCGCTTGCAAACGAGGCTCTTGCGCCAACCTACGCGAGTACCTCAAACTTGTCAGCGTTGAGCGACTGGCCTGTACGTTCAATGTTAGTAAATCCTCCACGTGACCTCAGTCCACGTGCAAGGCTCGATGCACAGACAAGGGCGCAAGCTTTGCGGACAGCAGCCCGAGACATCATTGCCCTTTCCGAGGCGCGAAGGCTGGCTGCATCCAGTTCAGATGGTACAACGGATTCAGAGTCTCAGGATCGATCGCACGGTGGCACACGACGAGGTCTCCGAAACTCAAAGGCCTCTGGTGCATCGCTGGCAGCAGCCCTGCCTCCAGAGGTTCGTAAAAAGTACGAGCTAGCACGTCGACTACTCAGACTGCAGGAGGAAGATGAGGGACGGCAACCACAGCAAGAAGGTGGAAAGGGTGATACTGCCCAATCTAACGCAGATGAGAATGAGGACAACCCTGATGAAAGCGACGAGGAAGATGACGATGACCGCGCGAACAAGCCTGAGCCTCCTGCAGCGACTCGAAGCTTCAGCAGCATGGGATCAGCATCCACTGCAGGGAGCTCGACCACCGCACCTTCATCTACTCCAATGTCTGCATCAGCCTTAGCTGAGCGAAGCCATTTGCTTGCTAAGAATGCCGCCGCAACCACCGCTCGACTTCAACGCCAGCTGAAGCAGCATCTGCGAGGAGTTGATGAAGTGCTCGAAAGTTTGGGTGTAAGCACCAAAGTTGACATCCGCAAAGAGCTCTTGGGAGCCTTTGCTAGTGTTGATCGCGATCGCGACGGGAAGATTTCAAGGCGTGAGTTGGAAGCACTATTCACTATGGGTATTACAAAACTGCGAACTCCTTGTGTGCAAGCAACACACGAGCATGGGCTACCTAGTCCCGCTGCTGGTCCAGCGAGATACGTCAGTCCCTTTTCAAACGCCGCGGGTGCGGTTGCGAATGCCAGTAACGACAGTTTGGATCAGGACTCCTCGAGCGTTCCACGCGATGACGACGATGGTTCGAGCACCGCTGTGGTCACAGGAAGCGAGACCGGCTTGCCTCAGGGCTTCGAGTGGAAGGCGTTGTATGCCGCACGACTGCCCACAAGCGTTGCGAGGACATCCGCGACGTACGGCTCGACTAAGGCCATCACACAAGCCCCGGATCAAGCACATGGCAAGCACAGTGGACGATTCTCGAATGGTGATAGCGCAACATATACTGGATTTTACGCTGCAACGCACCGAGCCATCGATATTCACCAGGCTCAAATCAAGGCTCAGATTCTTGAAGCAGAGACACGTGATTACAATCTACTCAGGCAGGACCAAGAGGAACAAGGTGCGCGGCGGCGAGCCAAGCAATTGGCTGCACAACAACAACAGTTGTCTGCGAAGGCAATCGCAGAGGAGGAGAGCAAGCTATTGGCGGCGTTCGAAAAAGGTTCTGCCGCCCAGCCTGCGGATCCAGTTGTGGACCTGGAAACACTCTCAAAGCTTCGACGTGAACATGCAGAAAGTGTACGAAGTGAGGAATCGAAAATGGTCCATCAAGAGAAAGAGGAAGAGATTGAGCGAATGCGCCGCGAGCTACTGGGTCCTGATGTTCAGCCAGGTCAAGCCGGTGCGAACAAAGGGTCAGAGAAGGCAGCTGATGCCACAACAAGCACGAGTCCCACCAATAGAGACGCAGAGTAAGAACATAAACTATCATTCGGACTGGCTGTGCCAGGAATTGTATTGAAACTGGGGTTACTACTGTACATGTGGGACTCAATGGGAGAATTAAAAGTCCTCATCGACTGTAAGGATATCAGTTCTTCGTACGCGCTTTGTATCACTCTGGAGCTTGGAAACTTGAGCACTCGCGACACGATTAACTAGGTTGACACGTGTCAATGACACGTACTTCCATCGCTTGCCAGCAGTGGCATCGGCTGGTGGACACGATTGTTGCGATTGCTCGGCAGCTGGTGTGGCTATTGCGCGTGCTTCCTTTTGCTCAGACGTGTCATCACGTCTCCTTGGAGATGAGCTCTGATACGGCAAAAGGATCAGCTTCTTCGTTGATGTTCCTATCCTTCCCAGGCCGATCATCTCTCTGTAGGGAATCCTGACACCAGCGGGGAAGACCATATACTTCGAGTGGGCTTGGTTGAAGTGAATCGTGTACGCAACCCAAGGAACGGCGTACTTGATGCCTGAGCCCAGGTAGAGGTGCTTGTTTTGCAGCAAGTCCGCTAGCATGTCAACATCTCTTTGTGAACTCTTGTTGTAGAAGACCGAATGGCAGAAGGTGGGGTTGATTCGTCGCAGCTCAGACTCAGAGATAAGTCCTGCAGCAAGGGCCATACTACTGTGTACCCTCCACAGTCTCGATGGTGTGGCTCTTTCGCGCTCTTCTTGTGTTAGGCCTGGCTTGTACTTCGGGGGCTGAGGTGGTACAATGTCCAGCCCAGGTTCCATTCGGATTTTGTACGTATTTTCAAGGATTCCCTTGTCTCTCTCTCGAAGATCAACATAGATATGCTCCCCCACGGCGCTGAACTGGTACTCAGAGCTAGACTCTGACGTCATCTCTTCCTGTGGTTCCTCCATCTTGCTGCGACACCAGCGGGGGTTTTCGACGAGCTGGAGGATGGGACTAGAGGCGAAGGGGGAAGCAGGAAAGCTCACGTGAGCTGAAAGCCGTGTGATGCACCCCAGTAGACACCATATACACTGCAACTCCTCCAGGGTCTCTGCCTAGCCCCTAACAGCGCGACGGATGCAAAGGTGAGCGGAGTTCAGGGTGGCTGATTGCCTCACCAAGAGAAGCACTGAGGGTTTGGCAAGTGCCCTTAGGCACATCCAGACCCATTTGACCACTCACCTATAGCCACAGCCTTGGGCGGATCCGGCATTACCGCCAAACGCAGACTATGTCAGTGTGGCATCAGTAGAGATTCCATCCACCATGTTGTGTTTTTCAACCCACGATCGAATCAGGCCAGGACGGATGGACGAGGATCGAAGGTTGGATAATTCGAATTTGGAACTTGGTTCCAAATTTTGGAACCCGTTTGGAACTTTTTGGAACTCGGCCCGGGACTACGGAGGGTTGGATTGAGGTCAAAGTGCGTTTGGCACTTTGTCGAAAGAGTGACACGCGTGAACGAGTGTTGCTGCATGGATGATAATACTGTTATACGATAGCGGACACGTATCTATACCCTCCCATGACACTTTTGAGTGGTGGTGCCACTTCGGCTTGATGTGAAATACGCCTCCGAAGTCCTCGCAGTGAACCAAACACCCCGCCGAGACGGCTGTTGTGCGACCGTGGCGGGCGTTGCAGCGAGCCTGACCCACCGAACCCACCCCGCATATGACAGCGTGACTCACGGCACACGTTTTCCACCCCCTTCCATCATCCAGCAAATATGCCTCGCCTCATCTCCAAGCAGCGCAAGTTCGTTGCTGACGGTGTCTTCTATGCTGAATTGAACGAGCTCCTCACCCGCATCCTCGGTCCTGAGGGTTACGCTGGTGTCGAGGTTCGCCGCACCTCTGCTTCGACCACCATCGTCATCCGCGCTACCCGCTCCCAGACCATCGTCGGTGAGAAGGGTCGCCGCATCCGCGAGTTGACTGCTCTCATCCAGTCCCGCTGGGGTATCAAGGATGTTCAGCTCTATGCTGAGAACGTCCGCAACCGTGCTTTCTCCGCTATTGCACAGGCTGAGGCCATCCACTTCAAGCTCTCCAACGGTGTCCCCGTCCGCCGCGCTTGCCACGGTGTCATCCGCCAGGTCATGGAGAACAAGGCTCCCGGTGTTGAGATCATCATCTCCGGTAAGCTCCGTGCTGCTCGTGCTAAGGCTATGAAGTTCCGTGAAGGCTACATGGTCAAGTCCGGTTCCAACACCGACTACTACATTGATGAGGCTATCCGCCACCTTAAGCTCAAGCAGGGTGTCTGCGGTATCAAGGTCCGCATCATGAAGCCTCACAAGATCGGTGAGACCGTCATCGTTCCTGTCAAGCGCGCTGACGTCGTCACCATCTACGATCCCCCGGCTATGTAAGTTGGTTCGCCCAGGCAAATTCGCTCAAGATGTTCTAAGTTGCGTGCTCACTCCCAAGCGCCCTTTTGGAAGTCTCGTCCCTCGGGTTGAGCGTGGGTGGTCTAGTGATCCTCAGCATCAACTTTTCGATGCCACATTCCAAGTCGCATCGGCAGGGTTGTGACGATGAAGCATTCAAATCGGTCGCGAGCACAGTCTTCTGGTGGTCCTTGAGGAATAGTCAAGGCGACGCGGAGGGATGGTGGGCCTTGCTCAGCCTCTCACCAAGGCTGAGTGAGGGCTTCCTGGTCTTGCCGTCGTGGAAAAGGCTAGAGAATAAACATATTTGCTTTATTCAATCGTAAGCGAAGAAGGGTTGAAGAAGAAGGATAATAGAGGAGTGCATTTGTGGCACTAACTATGCTAACTAACTAGTCTACCGAGGGATTGGTCGTGTGGTATGGGGTTCATGACTTGGATCCGAAGAGTTCCTGGTTCTGTCTCTCGTAGAACTCCTTGTGTTGCTCTCGGCACGCCTCAAGCTCTCGTCGGAGTGGCAGGCACTGAGCATCACTGATAGGTCCCTGTGACGACTTCGCGAGGATCTCGTAGTAACACGACTGCAGTCGGCAGCCCTGCTTCTTACATGGATCAGGCTGTTCTTTTTTCGGATCTCTTGCTGAGATAGTCGGAATACTCGCTGTGTTCGAGGTCGTTGTCGTGGATGTCGATGAATTTTGCGTAGTCTTGGTGATTGTACTCATCTCCGCAGGTTAGGTTGTTACAATCGGCTGTGAACCACCACCGTTGCGTTAGTCTAATGACCTTACGTGATTCAAGAGTTGCTTCTTCTGGAAGGTAGTGCGTTTGCGTGATGCGTGGCACATGAGATCTTGGATGAACGTCACGACAACTGTGGATGGCTTGTTTCTGCTGCATGCAGCGTGACAGGGCTCGTAACCTCGTCCAGGTGTTGTTTGGCCTCGAACTGCTAAACACAAACTTGAGACACCTCTAGCAGATGTGTCGAAACCCGAGTTTGGAATGGTCTTGCTCGCGCGCGGGTGTGGATTTTTCAAGTCTTGCGGTGTAGCTCCAAGTTAAACTCTTCCTACTGAAGGCCGTTCAAGTTGTCATCGCAACGTGTACGCATTTCAAGCTCACTACTTCATCTTTCTATCGATTCGCCACATGGCGGGCGCGGCTGGGTCCTTCTTTACTAAAGATACGAATAATAATGGAGGCTGCGGCAGCAGTTACCGCTGAGGAGACCAAGGCTGTCACGATCACAAGTGAGCTCCCTACCATCGACATCGGTCCACTCCTGAGCGATGCTCAAACCGAAGAGGCCAATGCTGCCCGAGACAAGGTGGCCGAAGAGATCTTCCACGCCTGCACGGAGTATGGTACGTGAACTTGTCTAGCTAGGTTAGTCGGTCGTTTACTCACGTGCCTTATTTCCCAATCAGCTCGTCTTGTGTTCAATCGAACTGATTCTCCGATCGCTCGCGATCTCTCTAGGCTTCTTCTACATTAAGAACCATGGTGTGAGCCAACAGCTTGAGGAACTCATCGATCGAGCTGCACGCGCATTCTTCAGCCAACCTCTCCAGCAAAAGCGACGGACCGTTATGGAGCGTGGCGGTCGAGCCTGGCGTGGATATTTCCAGGTCGGAGATGAACTCACTTCAGGCAAGCCTGACTTGAAGGAAGGTTTGTACTTTGGAACGCATCAAACCAGTGGCAGCGCTGTGGAGAAGAGACTTCCCATGCACGGTCCCAATCTGCATACTGCAAGCGGTCCCTTCGCAGAAGGTATTACATCCGTCAATGCCGAGTTGCACGCCGAGGGATTGGCTGATATTGCCCCAATGTTCACAACCGACGCCGATGCTCCGGCTGAAGTTCGCGAGGCTTTCCGTGAGTACCTGGCTCGCCACACGACGGAGAACGATCGAATTCTCGCCGATGCTGTCGAGCAGTGGATTGATCAGATGCGCTCGCTTGGTCACAAACTGATGGAAGGAGTACGTGTTTGGTTTCCTCGTCAGGGCTCGCTCGGATCATGCTTGTCACGGTACGGAACAATAGTCTATCGGACTGCATTTCTCACTATCTAGAGCGCTTCTTCTTTGCCCTTCTGTAGATTGCACGTTCACTCCACCTCCCACCCCACTACTTTAAGGATAACTTTATGCGTGATCCGCTGTGCCTTTTCCGAATCTTCAACTATCCCAATCCGACACCGCTGCAGGCACTCTTTGAGAGAACCGGCACAGTCAAAGAAGGACAGGCTCTCTTGACAATCTCCCAGGCGAACAACCCGGCGGCCAGGCCCAAGCTGTGGTCCGTCGGTGAGCACACCGACTACGGCATGATCACAATCCTGCGACAGGACAACTCGGGCGGCCTGCAAGTTCGTCGAGTGCCTAAGTTGAAGGAGGGAGCCAGCTCGGCTTCAGATGAGGAATGGATTGAGGCGCCGCCCATTCCTGGTACATTTGTCATTAACATTGGCGATATGCTTGAGAAAATGACTGGCGGTGTCTATCTCTCCACCCCTCATCGCGTGCTGAACCCAACGAGCAAAGACCGTATTTCATTCCCTTTCTTCTTCGACCCTGATTTCAATGCAAAGATGACGTCTCTTGTCACGGAGTCACCACGACTCCAAGCACTTTTGTGCAGTGACGGCGGTGATGGGACTTCATCCAAGCCCGCAAGTTTAGCTGGTCGAGCATTCCGACGTCGATGGGACGGTAAGGAGGTTGGATTGACGTCGTTTGATGGTACCTACGGCGAGTATATTATTAGCAAAGTGAGCAAGGTCTTCCCTCATCTTGTTGCAGGTCGAATTGACTAATCGATCCCTCTCACACCTCTTCATTTCACTCCTCTTTAACTGTTTCATACTCAATTGCTACAGGGATGGAAAGTGTAGTGTCATACAGATGATATTTATTGTATAATGATACATTAGGTAACTAACTTATCCTAGACTCTTTCGATGGATTCTAGCCGAGAGCCTTCTCTTCGGGCTTCCCCTTACTCGCTTTCAATTCCTGCAGCTTTTTCAGATACAAGGTCTTGAACTGGTGGAAGGTGATGTGTGCCTTACTTGAGGTGTATCGCAGGACCGTCATGCGAGACTCCATTGTCCTTGAATAGAGACCTCGGTAGCCCGCTTTACGTAGCAATGCACTGAGTGTTTGCGCGTGATCCCAACCTTGTTCCTTAGCCACTTCAGGAAGGAATGTACCTCGGCACACCTTGCCTGTGGTAGGATCCTGATAGATCATGTAGATACCGTGCTTTCCCACCTCCCAATCAAAGTTATGGCTTGTCTCTTCGAACTCGCTGAGCAAACTTACCGAGCATCGAAGGTAGACCAATTCGCTTGGTGAGATCGGCGCAAAGCGAGTATCCTTTAGAGCTGCAGTGAGTGCGTACGTGGGCAGAGTGGTGTGCAGCGCTTCAGGAGCAAATGTACCAATGCATCCGCGCAGGTCCCACTGGGACTCGTCCAAGGGGTCGAGCTCCGCAAGCTCCTCTTCTGAGAGCGAGTCGTCCGCAGCCTTCATCCAGGTTACGAACAGAGGCACCTTCGTCTTGAGGTCCTGAGGTTCGAACTGGAACACCTCTTCGGGAAACATCTTAGGTCGCAGTCTCCGCGCCAGGGTCTGGAACGCGACATAGCATAAGCGTTTCGGGGATTGGTCTGGCGAGGTCATCTTGAATTGAACGGTCTGTTCGGCGGCAATGCGAAGTGCCTCTTCGATCGGAGTCCTTCTTGCTGGAACAGCAGGCTGTCTAGCAGGACTAGGCTGTGATACAAACTTTCGAGCGAAGCTGAACAGCCAAGAGGGGCAATCGACGCTTTTCAAGTGCGAGGTGCCCGAAGCGAGTGCGCCGAGGAGGTTGCGAGATAGTGCGCGCGTGGGAACGAGTCTAGGATATTCAATCGGGCAGCCTTGCGAGATAAGGTTGTCCGACTGGCTTGAAGTGGCAGTGTGTTTGAGTGGGGTCGGGCCCGTACAGTGAGTGTTAGTTCGATAATCAAGCTCAACAAAGTGGATTAAGCAATACGTGACGATTCAGTAGCTCTTTGCACACAATCGATCCGCGTACACACGCACCAGACGGCTGCATCCGTCGTGAGCCTAAAGCGAGGAAGCTAATCCTCGCGTGGATATGCGTCGTGATGCATAGAGTCGTGACGAAAGCGCCATATCTCGTCGATTCAACACGCATTACACCGTAAAACGTGGTTAGATCGCTCCCCCACTAGCCCTCTCCAGCGATTTCATGACCATAGTAGTTGTGCTCACTGTGGGATTTGATTCCAGTCCAGGCCGGTTGATCGCGCAGGACAGGCTGGGTAGGCGGGACAGGACATGAGTCCAGCCCTCGCTGTCAGGCAGCATACTGCTTGCGGCCTGGCCAAGCCCGACCCGGGGCGGGTTTGTCACGATCACTGCGGAGCGTACCCGCAAGCGGCCCAGGCCGCTTGGTCATGGGCTCACTCAAGTTGAAGTTGAGAGCAGCTGAGAGTATGCAGATGCGTCCGAGAGAGGGTGTGGGGGATTCGAGTGTTTGCCAAGTTACTGGAGGCGTCTCAGCACACGCTCCCGGGCAAGAATGTGAATTTTCAGAGTGTGTTGCACGCGCGAGGCCGATTCATCCTGCCGCCTACCCCGCTCTCAACAACCTTTTCCCACCCATCTCCCGGCACTTGAGCGGGGGAAATGGTGCGAAAAGTTGGGTTGAATTAAATAGCGGGACGCGCGCGTGAGACTAGCACCCGCGGCGCCACTCAACGCGGATATTTCTGACACGCATTCACGTAGATATACCACCTCGGTTTATCCTCGCAGTGCGTGTGTCACGCAACAATTTACACCTAGACCCACACCCAACCAAAGGACTTAACGGTAACTAGCCAGTATCCACGCATCCAAGACGTATATACGCTTCGTGGACCAAGTACGAGGCGATCAGTGATCAGCAGGCGTAGTGGTATTGCATTCCACGCGGCGGTCTCCTCTCACATCCTCTCGCTACCCATACCAGCGAACGATTCTTGGGCATGTCCGACCAGACGATCGCCATTGTGCGGGAGATCGTCGCTGCACTTGCGACGATCCATGAGCCATCGACTCCGCAGAATCAACGCGTCACGGCGATGCAGTTCTGCGAGGACCTAAAGCAACAACAGGACCCTGCGCTGCTGTTCGAGGCCGCGAATGTGATCATTGAGGACGCTGGTCTACCAGCCCACACCCGCTTCTTCGGCCTGCAGCTGTTCGAGCACATCGCGAAGAACGTCTGGAATACATGCGACGAGCAGACTAGAGACATTATGAAGAACCGCGCACTGGAGCTGCTCAACGCACCCAACCTGCTGAATGTCCAGGACTCGTCCGCTCGCACACTCGTCCACAAGCACGCTGCAGTCATCGTGGAGATTGCCAAGCGCGACTGGCCTCAGGCTTGGGACGGACTCACTGCAAGAATGGATGCCTCGCTCAAGGCGTATATTGAGTCGCAGGGTGCTAACGCAGAGGAGGGTTTCATCTTTGCGGCGATCCTAGAAAAACTGGCTCGAATAGCCCTCACGCCTGCACCCGAAATGCCTGAGCGCAGACGAAAGGAGGTTCAGCAGGGTGTCTTCCTCTACCGCAAGGAGGTGCTGCCTGACATTGTCAACGCAGCAAACTGCGCCAAGAACGTGTATGCGGCATGTGTCGTCCACAACGTTGTGACCGTGGGCGCCAGAGAGAGAACGGCAGCAGTCGTTGCCGCGAACGAAGCCTACAACATGATTAATCTCACACTCTCCACCCTGGAGCAAATGCTCGGTGCAGACACACTGGCCAACTTTCCAGCCCTCGCTGCTGCAACATCAGCGCTACCAGATCACAATGCAGCATCCCAATTCGTTACATCTGTTCGCGGTGGGATGGGAGGTGTTGGTTTGAGTGATAGTGCCGCTGACCACACCTCTCGACTGTTCCTCGAGCTGATTGCGATTCTGCTCGAAGGATTGCCAATGTCCGAGTGCATTTCAAACGGCGCCATTGCTCTGTTTCAGTCGAGTTTGTTGTTCCCCAGCCACTACCCAATTGTCTGTGGCGCACTTGAAGTGTTCACCCAAAAGGCCGTTGAACTCAGTGATAAGACACAAAACGACGTTGTCCTTGGATTGTGGGCGGTGGTCATGGCCCATGCCCAAGCCTCGGCAGGACTACTGGGTGTCGGAGCTTCTACGTTCAGCACAGGTACCAGTGACGTCGGGGAACGCGAACTAGCTCAGCAACGTCTCGTGTGCGATCTCCGACTGTTGCGTGGCATCACTTCTGCCTTTGCATCTGTCCTGGGTAAGGCATGCAGTGGCCAATCCGAGCTTTCGGAGCGGGTCTTGGATACCTTCTCGTTATCATATCTTGAGTCGATCTGCGGTATTCTGTCCGCCAACTCAGTCCAAATCCAGACTGAGGCTTTAATGATCATCTGCGACTTACTCAAGAGCTGGAATATTGTTCATTTCACCCGCACGCAGGAGCTCAAGGCAAATGTGGCTCAATGCGTGCTAGAGGCAATCTTGAGCGCTCTTTACAAGCGCACTTTCGATCCTGAAGTTGATGCGGAGTTCGAAACTGAAATCATCTTTACGAACGCGTTGAGCACCTTGCGGTCTATCGCTACCACGTCCATTCCGCTATTGGTTCCACTGCACCCCTCGGCCATTCTCCAAACGTTCGGTAATCTTGTCGTGAATACGATGAAGGAGGCCTACGAATTTGAAGTTGCAAACCAGCCTGGACCTTCCCCAGTCGTTCAAGCCACGCTTGCATCGACATCGGACCCCGAAACGCAAGCTATGATCAACACGCGATCCTTAGCACGTGTTCTTGACCCGTTTTATGTCAACTCGCCCGTAGTAGATCACAGCTCGGTTGGAATGTTGGAGTCACTGGCCACGGCATCTGAACACATCTTCCGGGCCTTATTTAACGTTGTAATCGCCCCTTCGTATCCCGACACCGGAGCATCACATCCGAGCAGGAAGTCCTCGACAGGATCAGCCGGAGTTGCACAGTCGCCTAGCCGGCGTCGCCGTATTCCACTAGAGGACTTGCCTCCAGCGGATCTGCAGTTGAGAGAAGAAATTCTATCCCTTGCAGCTGAGCTACTCAGCACTGTGTTAGGGTTCCAATCCAACGAGCTCACTGTGATGATGCACCGACTTCGTTTGATTACATCTTTCTGGCCGCTTTACTCAGTAAACGAAGAGGCTCTCAACGCTGCCATCAACGCCCTGATCCAAGTGGCGTCCCTAAATCCGAACCACTGCATGGACGTGACGAATCCTGCGCTTGTCCTGCGAACGGACATTTCACCTGCGTCCGTGGTCGGATCATCAGGAAGCGCGCCCGCAATCGAAGTCCGTGTCACGACGCCAGATTGCGTAATTGAGGTGAGGCGGCGGGCAACCTTTTCCATTCTCTATCTAGCAAACACCATTCCCGATGCAATGTACTCTCAGCTTGACCTGATCACCAACTTCAGTTCCACAGCCAATCCACTTACACCATCTGAGCAGTCATACCTTGTCGAAGCCATTTTGGCCATTTTGACAGGTGCTTCCGAGCTCGGTGTGGATACTTCGGAGAGCATTCAATCCGTCACTTCGCAAGTACTCCAGCCAGCCTTCGATGTGCTTCGCTCTGAGCAGTACCAAAGGGTTATGTCGTCTGACGATGTGTTCCTAGAGCTCCTCGGGCTGAATGAGCCCGAGCAATTCCTCCTGAACCTCCAAGTTGAAAATCTAGCCTCGGAGCAAGCCTCCAACTCCGTGTTTGCATCCTCTGGTGATGCGCAAGTGAGGCCTAAATTTGCAGTGTTCTCAACACCTGACATTCTACCAGAAGCCTACGCTAATCCTTCTGACTATTTCCAACTCCGCTCTGAGATTTTTAAGGCTTTGACCGTGATCTCATCGGTCATGCGAGTGCTGGCATATGGCCCCAGCAAGGACAGACCGTCAGGTGATAAAGCATTCACAGGCCATATTGTGGAGAAACCGGGAGGATCAACGATCTTCCGATCTACATCGAGTGGCATGGCCTCTGGTAACTCAAGTGACTCACTCCGCCTTGCAGTCAGTCCAGAGCATGATTCCCTCTACGCAGCTATGTACAAAACGATCGTCGCTGAAACGACCCCAAGCATTGTAGCACTCATTTTCCGAGCACATTCTTTGGGCGATGATGCAGTCCTAAGTCGGCTCCCAGCCAGGCTGCACGTACTCGCAGCGGGTGGCTCCGGAAATGGAATGCTCTGGATTCTGAGACGCGACGGTGGACTCAATGGTAAGGGTTCCACGGCGCCTCCACCTGACCGCCAAAGTCATCTCGGCCGTGATGTTGCCTCGTGGCTCGACCAGTGCTGCGAGTTGGCGTTGCAAACACTCAACTATGGCACGCTCGCGGGCGATGCGTTTTATAACCTGGCAGTGGAAGATCCTCAAACATGGCATGGCCTATTTAAAAGTATCTACACCGCTCCGCTACGACGTGCCGGCAATTTCTTGACCAAGTTTGTAAGCGCCTTCCTTTTGCGTTGCCCAGTTGACTACTACCCCACTGTCCTCGCAACGGCAACGAATGGTTTGCTCAATATCCTACGTGATCTACTGGTGTCAGTTTGGACGAATTGGCAGAATCGCAGCACAGATCCGTCCGTTGGTGAGACACTTGGAGCGAAACTGCTACGGCTTCGTGGCAATATTTCTCGCGCGCTTCCTGGATCGGAGGCCGCACAAAGCACCGAAGGTCCATCATCGTCGAATGCCCCACGGAGGATGTATATGGACTCTAGCCAGGGCTCTTCGTCAAGACTGGACGCGTTCTTTGAGGCACCTGAGCATAGTGAGGTTGCTCATGAACGTCAAGGTCGTCAACAGATCCCGGGTGACTTGGACGAGCTCGAAGCTCTCGACGAATGCGATGTGTGTGACTTTTCAAATGCCACAATCATGTGCCTTGCGCCTGCTATGGAGCTCACGCTTCGTGGACAGAAGGAACTTGATTTGCTCGCACTGCCTGGTGCTGCGGCAGGCGAGGCCAAGACGGAGTCCTCGCGATCTCTCACGGCCTCTTGGCGCAGCCCTTTCGCAACAGGTTTTACCCCTGGAGGTTCATCGGACCAGGCAGCTACAGCCAGCCAGCTCTTTATGGCTCAACCACCAGAATCTGTGTTCTGTGAGCTTCTTGCAACGACAGCAGTACTTCGAACTTCACTCCTGGATCTGCTCTTCACTGCGTTAGACCTTCCTGACACCGGTCACGTCGCTTGGCGCGCAACGAGAGCACTGCGTAGAATCATGCCATTCATCCTATACTTTGCCCTTGCATCTTCTAGCAACCCCTTAGCGCAGCAAAAAGAAATGCGGGCTCGTGCTTTGATTGAACTACGAGCTGAGAGTGAGCGAAATGGATTGGTACCCCCAGACAGCCTCCCATTCTCAACTGATTATTATCTTCAGCCAGGATCTCTATCTCCTATCACAGATGAGCTTTTTGACGCGGCGACTCAGGCTATGATACAGTGTTTGCGACGATTAGCTCGAGCAACAGAGGACCCAGACTTCGAGGCACTTGCACAGGGTCGAGATGGTGCCTCCTCTGGTTTGAACACTGCAGCATCCAGTGCTGAGTTATTATTTGGAATAGGTGGCAACTGTAACTCTCTCATTGACGAATGCTGCTTCTTGATTCGTGATGTGCTTTACATTATGACCCCTCACACCCCTAAGCCACTCCTGTCGCTGCTTGAGCTGGGTGTTGTGAACGATGAAACCTTGCCCCAACTGCTCAATCTTGTTTCGTTCCAGCCGTCCAATTCATCCGAGGCCCGACGTATTCGCTCAGCAGTACGCGCTTTCCTTGTTAAGCTCTGCAGAGGTGGTAGCTCCACATCGTCTGACACAATCCTAGATCTGGCCCAGCCCTTCTTGCAAGGCTATGTCGGACGTACTGGCAAGAAACCTACGAACAAAGTTGATTACTTCAGTGTTGTAAACCTATTCGAGGGATAAACTACGTGTTAGATTAGTCGTTTGATGCATACGCTTGATTAAGTTTCACTTTTTTATATAACGATGCTAATACACGTTGAGCATATATAGCGTTGGGCTAGAACGACTTTGAACGTCCCTGTTAACAATTGGGTGCTAATATACATCTGACTCAGAATCAATGCTGAGCAAGTTAAATTAAGGCCACCGACCGGCCTTTTCACGAAGTGCCTTACGTGCGAAGTACCGCTCACGTGCAGCTTCAATTTTGCGTGCACGCTCTTCTTCCTTAGAGAGGGGCTTTGGTGTGTTGTCACCATTCTCACCATCGGATTCCTTGGTAGTTGCACCCGCCTCAGCTGGCATGGTTGCATCGGCGGCAGGATTGGGCATCGCTAGTCCTCCTTGAGCGGCACTTGGTTTAGCAGCAGATGTGGTAGACGCAACAGCGGCAGCAGTGGCAACAGCAGCAGATGCTGATGGTGTTGGTTTCAATCCAGTCGCCTCAAGCATTGCGCTGTATCGAAGCTTATCGATGCCCTGACGCAAACCTTCGGCATCCTTTTCATCTTGTTCGCGCAGCTTCTGATCCCATGCCTTGTCCTCCTCCAGTTTCTTCTTATAAGCCGAAGTCACGAAGCGCTCCTTCTCGCCAAATACGGCCTCCTCCTTGTCTAAGGCCTGCAGACGATGTTTCTCCACGAACAGCTGTCTTTCGCGCTTCCTCAGCTCCGCTGCCTCCTTGAGTGCCGTGAGGTACTTTGAACCACTCTGACTCTCCTCCTTGCGGGCCTCCTCAGCCGCCTGCTTTTGTTGCTCGCGCTGAGCCTTCAGCTCATCCAATATAGAGTCGTATTCATACACCGTTTCATCTTCCATAACGGCCTTGATCTGCTGAGCTTCAACCTTTTGCTTGTTGGCTGCTTCACGCAACTGGGCGTTCACGCGCTCGATGTGGCTTCGGGGGTCACTGCTCGACGCGTCATCCTCGTCATCACTGCCGTTGCCCAACAGCACGGAAGTGCCGGCTGTACTTGTCGTTGCAGGCTTCCCTAGGACCGAAGCGCCGGCGGGTCGGCCCTTGGTGAGGGGGGCCAACGATAGCAGACTGCGGGAGGATCCCGTAGACGTGCTGGTTCGGTCCTCGCCCGACTTACCCTCCGCGCCTGTGCCCTCCGTGTCCTCGTCTGCCTGTGTCAGTACAGGTTTCTTATTGAATACGCCGGCTGGGGCGCCAAGGGGCTTCATGTTGAGCTTCAGCCCAGGTTTCATGGCGTGCTGCTTGTGCCTCCTGCAGGCCAACGGGTTTCTAGACTAGTCCCACCTACACCTCACGATGTTTATACGAACAATCCGTTGTAACAACGTCGCTTTTAGGTTTGACTGGGGCGAAAAAATTCCAGTGAACCGAGAGAACCGCTCGTGCTGGCAGGAGTAATGCCGATGAAGCACCCAATGGAAGCGTCTCGCCAGGATCGTCCACGCAAAGGTTTGTACAGTAAAATGACTTTACGGCACCATTTATCAGCTCATTCCAAGTGCTGGATCCAGAGGTCCACTCTGAAGTTCATTTAACACACTACGGGATCCGCTAGAACTAGGCGGGTGCGCATGCTGAGCTGGCAAATGAAATAATGCCACGGATGTCTTAAGGAGTGATCTTACGCGTTATTTAATGCTGTGCGATTCTGGCATGTCCTTGGCTCAATTCAGGCGCGACCGATTTCCAACCAGTGAGGGGTAACTGGCTCTTTCTCCACTTCCGGCACGTCTCTGGATTGTATTATCTAGCAAGTGCGTGGAGGAACCACCTGTTTTGTTTACAATATCGCAGCACGCGAAGCTGAATGAACAAGTGTTAAGCAACCAGCACTCTCAACGAGCATCGAGATTGTCATCCAAAGGTTTCGGCGAATTGGAACTTGTTGTCCCTGGTTGTTCTTCGATAGCTAAGAGTGCAGACTGAGCCATGCGGACGGGTACATATACAGTAACAGCGAACAAGGACGCTGGATCCACTTCCGATTCGCCGCACCGTCATGACCCTGCTGAGTTGGAGTCTAATGAGCCCTCCGCCAAAACTCCCGAGATCAGCATCCGAAGCGTGATTTCGTCGGGGCTGCACGTGATCCGCGTGGTCCTCGAGATTGCGCTGAGATATATCATTGTTCTCATTGTGGTTCATATCTACCGTACAAGGCTGCAGCCAGGACTCCAAGGCGCTTGGCTGTATTTCAACAACATAGGATGCGTTCGCCGACTGAGGGAGAGTTTGTTTGGAGCCGTCGCCTTGGTGGATGCCGGCAATGCAGCGAAGCTTGACGATTTCCGGCTGAATCCCATACTTCTTCGACTCGCTGGATCAATGCTGAGTCTTGCGCGCTGGTTCTCCAGGCTGGCGTTGGTTATTGCACAAACTTTTGCTAACAGTCTGTCAAGAATGGAGCAGGCGCTTTTGACCCGAAGCTGGCCCAAGTTAATAACTTTCGTCCCGCGACTTCTCGCAGCATTTGCGAATGAAGTTGTCCGTCTTTTTGAGCAACAGCTGGCAATGCTGGTCCCCCGATCAACCCAAGCGATCAACGGGATTCAACCCTCTCTGAGGCGTTATTCTCCAACGCTCTCGTTTCTCTTGTTATGCACGTCGAAGGGGGCGTATCCGATGTGTGCGACTGTATGGTCATTTGCTCTTCTACCATTCCGTGTTGTGCGTGCGCTTCTTTGGCGTCAGCGACAAACAGCGGGCTCCTCTCTCGCCTGTGTGCAAACTGCACCAGTACCACTGAAACAGGAACCACTTGAGGCCGGCTCTGACCCTTTGCTCGCACAACATCTTCCGCAACAGACGCTCTCAACTCACCCAGCTCATGTTGGTCCAATCACTGACTTTGTTGAAGACGCGCATCAGAGCGAGCCTTCTATCTTGGAACCCGCTGATGAAGACGAAGAGGTTCAGCTCGAACGCTTCATTGATGGTCTCGAAGCCAAGAAGGATCCTCTGGAAGCCTTGATTGACGCGCTTCAACCTAACTCTAAAGAGACTACAGCATCTCCATCTAAGGCGCCAATCATACCGGCATGCTCGATCGTCGAGGCCCCTGCTGAGAATCCTAGCGTGGATGCATTAGATGGACTCGCGAAGGTTTCCTTGGTGAAAACAGACGAGGATGCTGCTGTAGTTCCTTCGTCAATCCCTCCCTTAGCGTGCGAAATCCCTGGATCATCGCTGCAACAACGGTTCGACTACCTAGCCAGCAGTGACCTTGACAAGACCAACGACTCATCTGTATGCCACATTCCGAATTCAACGCAGACGACGAAATCACCTGAGAGTGCGTCACATGATCCTGAGATTCCCGTCGATGATCGGAACGAAGAGGCTCTCAGGACCCCATACGAATCCGTCAGTGCTCAGAGTCAGAGTGCGGAAACTGATCAGCACCAGTCCCTGTCGCAGTCGACGGTAGGACTGAATGAATCGTCGATAGGAACTGTAGGGCTTTTGCGAGACTTCAGAAAGTCACTGCTGCCCGATTCCATGCTTCATACGCTTCCAATTCGAAGCTTAGCTAGTAACATCGCCAGTGAGACAAATGAGCTTTCGTCCGTTCTGCCTATAGCAGCAGATGAGCCTAAGCACACTGAGCAGCCTTCGTCTGATCCTGCTCCTCGGCCTTCCTCAGAGTCTCTTGTGAATCATCCTACTTCTGTTACCGCAGATGAGTTACCCCAGTTTGGTGTCCTCTCTCGTGAGCAGCATGGCGTGGGTCTACGAGAGGTTTCGACTCGTTCGACCGCTCCATCAGTCACTACCTTTACTACCAACGTAACATCCGTCGGAGGTGTCATGTATCGAACAAGCCTCATGCGACAGTTAAAGGCAATTCGGTCGTTTGCGCACTTCATTGTGCAGCCGACGACGCTGCCTACCCTGAGCTGTGGAGATGACCTGGCAGAGGACGAAGCGATCAGGCTGTTAGCGCGATGGTTACCATTGCAGCTTCCCTATTATCAGCGGTACTGCGGTGCATTCCTGAAGTTCAAGGATCACGCGGAAGAATTGGACGCTGGGGCTTCTTTGGAGCGCGAGCGCGAGCTCATCATTCAAGGTGATTATGCGCCGGAAGCGTTACCATTCCCCCGATGGTGCTCTCGTCTTTGGATGACGCTCATGAACGAATCGGTGGCGGATTCGAACACTAGAGCCGCTGACGGTGGAATGTTTCCAGACTTTGTAAAGGATTCGGAGCTCAGACTTGCGTTCGCACGAATGCTCGCGGTGGTACTCAGCCTGCCATCCGCAGGTCTCCTTGGCGGTCCCGTCTCGAACCCACTCGATAAAGCCGATCGAAAGCCGTTTACCCGATTCATTCGATTCCGCGTTCTGTCCTGCCCAGATTGTGGCCTGGCGACGCTGGATCTGTCGAGGGCGAACCCAAGTTATGTAGCTACACTAGAGGGTAATCAAGAGGCGCAGCGCAGGTTGCATCTTGCACAGCTTGCGCTTGACCACGCCATGATAGCAACGCTGCAAGCTTTGTCGCGGCGAGCGATCGTGCGTGCAAAGTCTTTTGGTTCACTTGACTCGGAGTCCCGATCCCCATTTTATGCACAAGTTCGCCGTAGCATTCTCGCAAGAATGACACCCGACATGGCTCGACTCGCCTTGGGACACCGGCCACTACCCGACTTGTGTGGAAAGCCCCCGATGCTCGACGCATACGATGACTATCTTTACGAGGATCCGTCTGATTCGACACATTATTCCAAGCTTCGCCGCGAAATTGCTCAGACTATTGTCTCCTTCTCCGCAGGTTTCGGAAGTGTGTTCACCCCGCACCACGAAAACAAGGAGAGCGTTCTTCCTGAGAGTTCTTTGCCAGGTGCCATTCTGCAGACCTGTGGGGCTTGCCATATCTCAAGATGGCCACTTCGTCGCGCGATTGTACTTCATGAGAGCCCAACTCTGGATGCTCAAGATGGAGATACGAGCGCAATGAATACTTCTACAGACGATCTAGGTCATGTTGAATCAACTGCCCGAGGCAGTGCAACCATCCTCGAAACGTTGAGGACTAGCTCTAACGCCATTCACCTATCATCTCATCGTGACGATACCGCTCGAACGCCAGTCCGACCTCAGCTTTCCAAGGCTACCACAACGGCCGGCCCGGATCCCACAGGAGTCAACCGCTCACAGTCTCCCAGTGGAGACCACCAAAGTTCAACGAGCAGCAGATCCCCACGTCCGTCGCTGTATCCGCCCGAAGAAGAGTTAATCTCAAGTGGTCTTTCGTTCTGGGAGGTGGTAGACTACTTCGCATCAGTTCTTCACATCAACACCCAACCCAGTTGGACCGTAGAGGTAGCGTTACTCGATGCATTGCATTATCTCAGAATGCAGCAGGAACTAGCTTCACGAGCTCGCTTCAAGCCCATTCAAGAAGAGTTGTAAGCGAATGGGCCATGAGTTATAATGACAGTAACTCGAGTGCGCGAATGCACGAACCAGATTTTGATTCCCGAATAAAGTACAAGTATGAGCGATAGGATCTTGTATTAGGGGTATGTTACAACCAGGTAGTGACCTGCGCGCACGATATTACCACAACACACGCATCAATTAAGCAATCGTACAAGAGCTGCTTGAGTTTTGGTTGGCCGCTGCAGCTTGTTCTTGACGCATTTGCATCAGTCGTTGTCGGAGTCGGCGCACCTCCTCCTCATGCTCTTTCTCTTTTGCTGCAATCTCAGCTTCACGCTCTTCGAATGTCTGGTTTCGCCTTCGGAGCTTGATTAGCTCGAGTTCCTGCTCTTCAGCACGCTTTTCTGCAACCTCAAGTCGCGACTTTAGCTCCTCAACATGAACTTCGCCTTCTTCGAGCTTGGACTGAGCTTCCTTAGCGGCGGCCGCTGCAGCCTCAGCAGCAGCATGATCTCCGCGACGCAGCGCCTCCAGCTCAGCACGCTCATGAGCGCGCTGCTCTTGCGTCTCCTTCAGCTTGGTACGAAGCATAGCCAACTCGCTGTTGAGGCGCGCTGTCTCTTGCTTTTCAGCATCCAACTCATGACTTGTCACTGCGATGCGAATACGCAAGTCGGCTAATTCCTGTTCGCGGATTCTGTTCGCTTCCTCATTCAAGCGTTCGAACTCCTCAGTGTGTTTGCGCTCACCCTGACCAGCACCAGCACCGTCTGCAAGAGCACGCTTGTAGTCCTCCTCAAGCTTAGCAATGCGTTCACGTTCCTTCGCCTGGAGTTCGAGGAATTCCTTGTCCTTCTTCGAGCTTGACTCACGGAGACGTTTGATCTCATCTTCGTAGCGTTGACGAGCTGCCTCAAATACTGCCGCTGCATTTTGAGCTTCGGACTCAAGAGCAGTGAGTCGCTTCTCAAGATCGATCTTCTCACGCTCGAGTGCTGTCTGACGTGAGAAGGATTCCTGAATCTTTCGAAGGATGCTTTCTGGGTCTGTCGCTACGTTGGATGGCGCAGGTCGGCCGTCTTCCAGCGTAGCCGCTGAACCTGGTCGGCTCTTCGCGCTTTGCAGTCTCTGTTGAAGTTGCTGCTGCTGTTGCTCCTGGAAGTTGATCAAGTTGGCAAGCTTTGCCCAGTTAGGGTCAGTCTTTGCGAAGTCGTCAGCGACCGACCCAAAGACCTGAATCTCAAGCACACCAGCGTGAATCTTATTGACAAGTTCCTTTGTGAGCAAATCAATTTTGATCATGCGTTTGAAGTCAATCTTGGGGTTGGGCGCTTGAACCGCTGGATCGGAGGTTTGTTCCTCACCCTCGTTATCACAGAAGAGTGAGTAGCGGATGAACACATCCTTGCAATACTGCTTGGGGATCCCTGAAGCTCGCTTGACACGAAGCAAAATGCAGAAGCTCTCGTTGACGAACTGCGTCAGATCATCTTCATCGAAATAAATGTCATCCTCGTTGTCGCCCTTCTTCCAACCGCGGGGGAGGGGAATAACCCGAACATCCAAACGACCAACCTCGTCACCCTTGTAGTCAAGAATGGGCATACGCTCGGCAACGGGTAGGAGGTAATACAAGGGTTGGAGTAAAACTCGGCATGTACCGAGAAGTTGCGGACCCGCTGGCACAATGATGAATGGATTTTCATCCTCCTTCTGAGGCAGCTCGAATTCACCATGAGCTACGTAGGTATCGTAGACAATGCGCCAAGCAAACAAGCGTTCGGCGAACTGTGCTTCGGAGAAAACAATTTCGATATCGGTATCGGTATTCTGAACACGAACACCTACGCCTGTTGGGCCAACAATTGCGGCTGCTCCAACATCCGCCGTCTTGCTTGTGATGAACTTGACTGAAGTACGCAGATGAGTCTGGCGCAGCTCCGTGCACAGGGCGTTGGCCTCGTTGACGAGAGGAAGAACACGCGCCAAGGCTGCCTCCTTCTCCGCACGTGCATCCGCGGCTGCCTTTTTGCGGGCCTCCACCGCCTCAGGCGAATCAAAGGCCTGAAGTTTGTCAATCGACGCCTGGAGATTGTTCTCGCGCTGAGCCAAGTCTTGCTTGGCCTTGTCCCACTCGACAGTTGCCTTTGCAAGTTCTGCGTCCAAGCCACGCTTGGTTTCGTCTTGGCGGGCACGAATGAAATTGATCTCGTCCTCTCGGATGCCAGGACGTTGCAGTTCTGCAGTTGTCTGCTGCAAGTGATCAGCGATCTTCCGTGTGATTGCTCGGACGCGCTCCAAGTGTTCTGCCTCGCCAGCCCGGCGTGCAGCTTGGCACTCCTGAAGCTCCTTCTTCAATTGATTGAGCTCCTCATCCGTGCGCTTGCGTTCTTCCTCCTCTGTTTGGGCTGCAGTCATATCTGCCAAACCGATAAGAGTTGCCACGGACGCTCGTGCGGTCTCACGAAGCACTTGATGGTATGAAGGGATACCGACTTCGCCATCAGTGTCTCCGTTGGGAGTATTGGTAAGAGACTCACCAGGAGCTTGGTAGACCATGACAAGGCATGCACCCAGGAGAATACGTGCACCATGTTGTAGCTCGGCAGCGCTCGACACGGATAGGCCGTTGATCATCACACGTGCGCCTGGTCTTGGAGTCAGAGTGGCGCCGAGCTTTCCACTGGAAGTGGGTTGCATCTGCAAATCAGCATGGATTTGAAGGAGCTGCAAACCCTCCACAATGATATCACCAGGAACGGGACCTGCGAAAGGCTTGAGCACACGGAAGGTGCCAACTCGGTTCAATCGATAACGTACCACACCAGCAAGATATGGATCTGGGTGAAGTACGACGAGATTAGCACTCGAGTCATCTTCGGTGGAATCATTGGGTGGCACCACACCGGCGTCTGCAATCTCTTTCAAGCGTAATGCGGTGAGCTTTTCGGTCGTGGCCTCGATATCTGCTGGGGAAATCGACAGGGTGCTTTCCAACAGCTTAGCACGCTCGTATTCTGCATCAACGGTCGCCAATCTATCACGATCCGCAGGAGCCAGCTCCGAGAATGGCACATTGTTAGGGTTAATTTGTCGCTTGAGGTTGCTTGTGCGCAAGAGCTCTTCCTTGAGCGCGTTCAGAGCCACTCGGTAAGGGTGGTAGTTTACCTTGGGCCGAGTTCGCAAACGCTTCATGCGCTCACCTGCGCGGAGCGCAAACATCGTCTCGCGGTAGGATGACGCAACCGGTGCTACATGCACAAGGAACATGGTGCGTGAGTTGCCACACAACGCTGGCTTCATGAGATGCGAGAGCTTAGAACCACCAAAGTTCACTGTGCTTGGATTCGCGCCCTTGCTCAGACCGTCAATGGCTTCGGAGAACGTGATGATGGATCGATTCAGTTGACGGGCAAAGGTTGGAAGCGATGCGATTGTTACGGTGAGATTCTCTGCAGCCTTCTCGCTCGACACTTTTTGCAGCCCATCTGTAGTGGGAGGTGAGAGAATCTCGGTACCTGGTAGATCGGCGAACAACATGGTGGAAATCATTGGAGTAGGCTCACCACGAGAGGGATCTTGGATCATTTTGTGCACAGTGATGTAGGCAAGGACGGAGAGTCGTGAAGTATTGGTGTTTGAACGAATAGCTGAGATCGCTCGCACGATGCGGCCATGATTGAGTAGTTTCTCGACATCATCCGAGGACTTAACAATATGACGGGACACTGATGGCAGCAGCACACCGGCATTGGGATGCTCCATGACTTGAATACCACCGCGTGGCATGACGTCACCTGAAAGAACATCGCGAATCTCTTCGTTATAGATGCTCACAAGGGAGAGGTAGACGCAGGTGGTCTCGTCCGCACTGGACTGGCCGCTGAGACGCTGGAATAGATCCTTCGCTGCGAGGGAGATGAGGCCTGGTTCGTTTGTGCTACCGAAGATGGAGTGCGTCTTGCCTGAGCCAGTGGGACCATAAGCAGCCAGTGTAGAGTTGTAACCGGCAAGAACATCGTCAACCGCTTTTCTTGCGAAGCCCTGATAGACACTGGTGTTAGGTACGCCAACAGTGTGGGCATCATCTGTTGTCCAAAAGTGCTTGTCCGCTTGGAAGTCCTTCACAGCGAGTGTGCGCGGATCCTGCACCGAGACGCGGGTCCCGGACATCTCCAGGATACATTTTTCTTTGCGTTTCAGCTCTCTGTACAGGACACAGTAGCCAAGCGAGTTTGATCAATGAGCCAATATCAATCCAGGGAATGGATATTCAGTAAGAAGCCGACGGCTGTAAGACCCAGGCCGAGAGTCCACCCAGGAATCTTGAGCGTACGCCCATGTTCCAACTCAGTCGTGAGTTCGCTTGAGAGGCCTCCACGACAACCACAGCTCGCCATCGCACACATTCACGCCTAAGAGCGACACCAGACTGCATCGCAAGCCACCAAGTCAAAGCAGGCAGAGCAGACAACGGAAACGTACCTCGAAGAGAGCGGACGGGCTCGAATGGCAATGGAAACACTCTCATCGGTGTTTCTATCTATGTTGGAAGGAGCTGACATGCGGATAGATCGGTTCGAATCGATGCCTCGTACCGCGATTAAGGTGAATAATGTGTCACTTGCTCACGAGCACGTAGGGAGTACCTCCAATTCCGTCCAAATTAAGCTCCGATCAAGCTTGTTTAAACGTCCTGCTTTCCGTTACTTTTCTCTATTCCAGCCCCCCCTCCAGTGGTTTGGCTCTGGGCGTCAGCCCCCAAGCTCGCAAAATGTTGTCACACACGCAACATCCTGCGAGTTTGGGTAAACATCACCCACCAGACTTTTCTGGTGATATTATTTCCATGAGCGAACTACGCCAAACGACTCTGCAGGGCTTCTTGACACCCAAGAAATCCCATGAGGGTGCACAGAACCCCGGGGCCGAACCGCATGGCGCACCCATTAGGCTTATGGACTTGAACCGCACCCCAGATCGCGAGGGGAACCTCTCAAGTAACCGGGAAAGCGCTGAAACCAGAGGTGAAAGTGCTGAAATCAGAGGTGAAAGTGGCGACACGAACGATTCGACCTGGGGTCGACACAAGGCCAGGGCCGCGAGCTCTTCTGCACCCCAGGATTCGCAAGCCTCTCAGCCCGTAGACTCGTCACTCAAGGCGATTGAGGCCGAGATGGGGCAGCTTACAAGCAACTTGGACACGACAGCTAGCGCAGGAGCACAGGAGGGCAAGTTTGACGGAGATGACGCCAGTGGAGACCCGACAGGCACTAGTAAGCTCGAGAACAAGACCCCTCTTGAGGTTCTCAAGGAACAGTATGTCAAGGTGCGCGCGCTTTCCCCATTGGACGTACGCCACAGCCCACCTAATGTGCAAAGGAATGGATCTTTCTACTTGCAGTTGCCTACGACGGGAAAGACCCGGAGCAACGCATCTGCGTATCTCAACTATGAGCCCCTCCGTGATGGTAGCGGCATTCGCCTGCTGAACACATACGTACATCCTCACTGGCGAGGCATGGGGATTGGCCACCTCCTTGCCGACGCAGCCTACGAATTCGCGAACCGAAACGGACTCCGGGTCGAGGTTGCCTGCCCGTATATTCGCACAGTGTACCTGCCTCGCGTTGCGAGCATGTACCCTGACAACGTAGAGTATACCTCGAGGGTACCATCCCTAACCGAGGAAGAACTCTATCCACCGTCGAAATTCTTCAAGCTACCCCACCACCCTTCGAAGGCAAGTTTTTGGCGAAGAATCTGCGCTGTCATGAGTATGCGAATAACCAACACCTCGGAGCTCGTAAATGCATTCTACCATCTGTTCCACGATGATCTCGAGACAAATTTCCAGCTTATCGCCAAAGGTGTTGCATCGTTTATCGAGGATCGTCTCACATCCGAGGAACGCGAGAAGTTTTTCGGTAAAACGCTGCCCTTTATCCAAGTTTTGGTTCTAGAACTGCCTCGCGTAGTGAAGGATGCATGCACTTGGGGCAATCCTCACTACATCCCTCTGCTTCGGAGACGCCAGCACGTGCCGTTCACAGTGCTGACTCTTCCTCGAATTGTGCTGGCCTCCTTAAACGCATGTGCATTCTTCTCGCTGTTGCCGTGGACCGATGCCACGTACACTTCGGACGAGGCCGCGCGTGGTACTGGTCGGCAAAAGTATCATCAGTGCAGCTATCGTCGCATGTTTATTTCACAGATGACTCGTCAACGTACGGCTCAAAAATTGAGGTGCCTGCTTCATTACTTTACTGTTCTTCATGATCGAGTTGTAGCAGCCTGCAAATCAGGTGATCCCTATCTCAAGACAGCTGAGAACATCTCGGGAAATGTATCTTTCTATCGTGTTCGCGCCCATTTGACTCCTTCTGTGAAGGCCTTCATTACTGCTCAGACCGGCGCTGGATCAGGTAAAGAAACCGACGTGGGTGCATCTGATGCCCCGGTGGCAGTGCCCGTGAATGAGGCCTTGTCCTCTGATCCTGCACAGCCAGTAGCTAATGTCTCTACTCCGATTGCAATCATTGCGGACCAAGCTGCTGACGTAGTCGCGGAGCCTAGCCCAATCCCTGTATGGCAGGAGTGTCTTGAATCCATCGCTCCACAATCTACATGGAAAGAGCGTACGCTACTCGCCACTCAGATGCACGAGCCAAGCGCATCATCTGTATCGTCGACTAGTTCAGCCACTAGCACCGAATCCAATTCAGTCCAAATCAAACTCTCAGATTTCGAACGCTTTGCAGTCGGTAATGTTGCAACCAGCGTGATCGTAAATGCGATTACCTCTCTTAACACCCCCTTATGCAACGTTAAAATTGTGCGACACGGAGGTATTGAAGATGAAACACAAGTACAGACTCTGCAGGTGGACTTCGCGAATGCATATCTAGGTGGAGGTGCCTTAGGATCAGGTTGTGTACAGGAAGAAATTCGCTTCATGATCAATCCAGAGTGCATCCCAGGTATTCTCCTTTGTGAAGCAATGGAAGACTCGGAGGCAATTCTAATATTGGGGACTGAGCGATTCTCAAACTACAGTGGCTACGCGCAAAGCTTCAAGTTCGAAGGCCCTCACGATGATCCGACGCCCAAAGACTCTAAGGGCAGGATTTCCACCGCCATCCTCGCAATCGATGCATTAGCATACGTGTCCCCAGAGCAGCAGTACAGGGTTACGGATGTGACGCGAGAACTGATGAAGGCTTTCGTAGGATTCTCCATCCCCCTGGCGGACTTTGATGCTAAGTCCGCAGCTCAAAAGCTTGAGGCCGTTCGTCAGGCTCGAGAGGAAAAAGCTTATGCGGAATATGGCTCACTTCGCGAGCGCGCGTTGCAAGGCGGAGCCGATGAGGAGGATCTTGAGGAGCTCCTCAATTTAATGCTAGATGATGCGCGGCGGGTGTTCCCCGAGGGCTCAGGCGAGTTCCAAGTCATCTCAACTGGTAACTGGGGTTGTGGAGCTTTCAACGGAGATCATCAACTCAAATTTATTATCCAGTGGATTGCCGCAACGGCTGCTAGGCGTTCGATTCGGTACTTCACCTTCGATGATCCTCAAATCGAGAACCTTGGTGAATTCATCGATGGATTGCAAGCAAAGGCGTCTTCAGACGAGGCGCATCACGAACTGTACACTCCGAAGGCACTATGGGAGCTGACTTGTACGTGGATTGAAACACGCACACGCACTAGTCCTCATTCTAGCAAGCCTTGCAGCAAGTTCTCGGTCGTTCCTGCGAACAGGGATGAATCTTTGTTCGATTATATTTTAAGAGCAGCTGAAGTTGCGACAGGTCTCGAATAATACGGACGCATTGCGATACCCGTACCTTCATCAGCTACATAAATGTCTACCGAGGAGCCTTGAATTCCCGGAGCCTGCACTATCTGACGCAACTAGATTGAATACAGAACAATGAGGAGGTCCTAATCCGGATCCCATCCTCGACCAGTGTTGCAGAGTTCGTAATTTATTGATATCAAGGACTACGGAAGCACACCATCACATATCTCATGGAAGATCCAGACAACATCGATGCTTAAATTGACAGCAACATCTGCGGCTGGGTAATGAATAGATTTGGTTCAGTCCTACAATGTTGCAATTTGTGACTCAACCTCCCGCTTCACACCTTCATCGAGATAATAGTGAAGAGACGAGAGAACAAACTTGACATTGTCACGAAGCATGTCCATTGAGTCCACAGCAGCCGCCTCCTCCGTAGGAGCTTGAACAGACTTCCACCAACTGAGTACTCTGTCAAACCATTTTCGCGCAAGATCACTATGACGTGGCTCTTGCATGGAGCTCGTCGCATCCGAGCCTCCTTGTGAGCTGTAGCCATCTAAAGAGAATCCGATCAGCTCAAACGGAATGGGCATAGTCTTGGATACAGCTCCCGCATCATATGCAGCGAAATAATGAGACAGCCAGCTCGTGAAGATCGATCTGGTCTCTTCCCATGTGAAGAAGCTGAATCGATAGCCATTGGGCTCCGTCATTAGAAGAAGCAACAAAAACTGAAGCACTGACGGATAGTGCCGCAAGTGCGCAGAGTGGTTCGACGTTGTTCTAGCCTCAGACTCACGGTTGGCGTATGTAGCTAGTAGTGCGAACAGCTCTGTAGCCGTCGACTTCAATTTTTGTGCCTCTTGTTTCGTGAGTGGCGCATGAAGAGTGCCGGCTTCAGTTACCTCTCCTGCAAGGAAAGAACTTGCCACGAGGGATAATATGTCTAGGGGCGCGATTAACTTACCTGCATAATTCGATGCAAGTAAGTAAACGGGTGGTACTACTGTGACGTGTTCCATTAGAGAAGATCCTGCATAATCCGCGGTATCAGGCTTGCGATCTTCTGTTGCCTCGCCCTTCGCGTCATCTTTAGCTTCCTGGGCAGGTGAAGAGTTTACTGCTGTTGCGGGCGGGGCATAACTGCAAAGCTTGTTGGCGAGCCCAATGGTACGCGAAATGTTGGGGCTAAAGGTACTGACAAGCGCGTATGGGTCTTCATAGTCAGCCCGCTGCAAGAGCAATGCCACAATAATATTGAAAGCAGCAAGTCTGAGAATTGATTTGGCAAATAGCTGCGCTTCTCTCGGGTCTGAAATCTGGGAGGAAGCCCATGACGCATGCATACCAAAGCTGTCAACGAAGAGTGATGTGAATTCGAAGGAACGAAGCATCTCCTGCAGGGCAAGGTTGTTGACATCTTCGATTAGTGCAGCCCGAATGGTTTTGATGAGTGAGAGCATCGCTCCCTGTTGGACAAGCGAGGTCCGTATCACTTGCAGTTCCAATGAGGTAAGCTTCTCAAGCATTTTCGGATACTCAGGGATGCTTCGGAGCTTGTCGCCTCCGATTGATGTTAGCTCTACAACCGGACTAGATGTCCCTCTTTTCGAAAAGACAGCCGCGTGTTGAATAAAACTCTGCAAATCTTGTGAGGACGGAGCGACTCGGGCGTGGAAGGTGTTGCTCAGCGCCATCAAAAGCTTGCGTCGCATGACGTAGCACAGATCAGGCAGAGGGCTGCCTCGCAAGAATTCAGACACAAGAAGCAAAGCGGAATGTGCGGTCCCTGACTTGATGGTTGCAGCTGCATCCAGGTCACAGCCGGGTGAGATACCCCTTCGTGGCGTGAGGGTGCAGTGCATTGCGTTGCTTTTACCTGGCCGCCCTTTGTACGACATCACGAAAGGCGGGGCATCGACTACGATAGGTCGCCGGAGTTTGAGCTGATATGTGAGGAGCTCTACAACGCCGAAGAACGCGTGGTATGCTGCACCCTTCAGGAGATGCAGTTGCCTCACAGTTAACTGAGCTGAAGCTGGCTGGCGGTGGAAAAGGGATGGAGACAAAACCTCAACAAGGGCAGAGACATGTCTCTCCTCTCGCGTATCGCTATCCTTCGAAGAAGCGTCGACTGTTGGCGCCATGTCGGAGTCGCCGGAATCAGCCAAATCTATAGAGAGGTCAACGGGGAAGGCAGTTGGCGCAGTCATTCCAAGTTCACTCTGTAGGATTTGCAAGACCTGGAGAGTGCGATGAATTTCTTGCTGGACTCTGGAAACAGCTTCTGCGGTAGGGAGGGGATCATACGCAGTTCTGTACAGGTCGCTGAGCCCAAGTCGTTGGATTATCGCGGTGAGGGTGTCCGCAAACGGGATTTCCAGCATTACAGATCCCGCACCAGTTAAGTACAAGGCCTGGCATCGCTTGATTTCTTGATGGAGAATGAGCAGCGTTCGCAGATCCTCATCGGCGTCTTTTTTCGGGGCATAATCAGGGTTGAACAAAACTGCCAGGCAAAGGTCCATAGCTGTCCGTGACTCAAGTTTTGTGATGGGAGGGAACTTGGAAATCCGGAGTGTAGCCGAAGGCGCTAACCCACTAAAGTGCAGTGGAATCCACATTGAATTTTGTTTCCTGTACGACTCCGAATGACTCCTCCACTTGTCAGGTAGCAGGAACGGTGCGTTTGCTATCCAAGCAGTTGAAGCATTTGCGCAGTACCGATCTGGCAAGGAACTCAGGATTACAGAGTCTTTGGTGTAGAAAATAGGCGATCCACCGAACAAGATCGTGACACAGCGTTGAATGACTGGGATGGCGGGGAGAATGCGAGTAGAGTGTTCAGGACAGTATCGGGCAAGCATCCAGCTGAATTGCTCACAGTTGTGAACGCGCTCGATCCGCTGAACCGTGGAAACAATAGGTGAATCGAACTGATGCGAATGCGACCGTAGCATTTTCGCGATATCCAAATCCTTGGGAATCATATCAACATACGGAGCAATGACGACTGAAAGGCTTCCAAAGTCAACAGAATTCACGAGCGCCTTGTACTCAACTTCGGTGAAGACCTCATTGAGAGGGAGATGCACATACGAGGCGTCGCTGGCGTGCCGCGTAGTGTTGTCTCCGGCAACTAGGCCGACATGAAGCGAATCCAGTAGCGCCGGCTCCACCTCGGATATACGGTGCTGTGGTGTGATTGCTCCTTTGGCAACTAATCCAGCCCATTGTGCCATAACGGCTGCGTAGTCGTTATGATCGCCATCGTAGGTGTGGGCCCATCCCAAACCAATCACAGAATACCACAAAGAGGTGTCAGATCTAAGAAGCGCGCGCCAGATAAGCGGGTCGTCGCCAAGCACCTCTTCGACAAAAGAGAAGAGCGAGGTATGGCAGCTGTTCGCCTTGGCCGACAATTGATTTTGGCTGTACACGCATCGAGCCAAGACGCTATCGACGCTTGAAAAGGCAGATCGAGCGGCGGTGTCCTCGCAAATATGGGACAGAGCCTCACTCTGCGCCACTTGTGCACCGCAGGCCGCAGCCACTATAGCGAGGGCAAGGGGAGTTGGGTTGTCCTTATTAGGTGCAGCAAGGGTGGCAAGCAGATTAAAGTACGTCGCTCCTGTGAAAACTTGGTCGTCAGCCAGATTGACATGTTCCTTATCACGGAGTCGCGAGTACTCTTTAACTTGATCTCGACGGCACCGGCAGGCAGAGACTGATCGTCGTGGAGCATAATAGATATCATACTCACTGCCTGGTGGGAAAAATGGCCCCAGGAGAAGATTTAAGATGAGAGTTCGCGGTTCGGCACGAAGTGGTGAGTCCTGTCCCATCCGTCGGGCGCATAAATACAAGATGGCGTACAAATCCTGCGTCAGGTCATCCGTAGCCTCGAGGTCAGTCTCCGCGTTTGAAAGCTGTGCAACGCGGCGCAAGCAGATCGACTTACACACTTTGCAGTTACAGTGTGGACAACGGTAAGTCCTATCATCGAAGTCGTGTTCATCCACCGAATTAGCACCGCACCAAAGTTTCCCGAGCTCTCGATACCGAATCGCCGCATAGAGACGCGCCGATTGTTCCGAAAGCGTGAGATAGCCTGGAAGAATCAAAGCGGCGTAAAATTGCGGTGCAACAATCTTAGCCATACGCATTGCCCACACCAAAGCGGTGATATGGCGAGCTGCCGCTTGTCGGAGTTCGACACTCGGGCTATCGACAAGCAGGCGCTTAAGCAGCGTCATTCCCTTCACTTGCTCTACGCTTGACGCTGCTGGTTCCTCCGGGAACAGTTGAGGGAGGATGTGAGTATTCAGTTGGCATGACCAGCCAAATCCAAACCAGAAATTAAGAAAGGCCGGTAAGATTGCTATGCCTGGACGGGCCGCGTTGACTCGCCTCGTTGCAAGTTCAAGCGGCGACTGCTCCCAGGCATCGGAGTCGTCCTGTTGCTCATTGTAGGCATTAAGATACTCACTGATCTCGCGCTCCAGACTCTCACGTTCTTCCTCAAGTTCAGCCAATTCCGATTCTTCTTTAGGATCGAAATTGATGGGAGGCGATGCGAGCAATGCGTTTGTCAGGGCGTCCAGGAGAGTGACCAGTGCAATGATGAGGCTTCGTTGTGGGAGGACGAAAGACGCAGTGGATGTTGTAGCTGGCACTCGGTCTTCGAACGTTGCTCTCATCTGATGAAGTAACCAATAGGTTGTTGCTGCAAATGGTGTTACGAGCTCATTTGAAAGCGGTATGCCACATGGCGGTGAGGCCTTGCGATACGGTTCTGCAATCAAGTGATTCAAGAGCGCTGTTGGCCAGAAGTCCTCTGGTAAATTGAGGTTTGGCCACTGGGCTTGAATTTGGCGAGCAGAAGCTAGGGCAGGGGTAATTTGTGCTTCCAACGACGCGCCGTCAGTAAGGCAAAGTAGATGTGCGCGATATTCACCCGAGAGTGCTGCATATTCCTGTTGTAGCTGAGCTAATTCTCGAGCAACTGCTGCCTCTTCGTCTCCAAGTGAGTGAATAAATTGTCCAACGAGATGTGGATAGTTCATACGCATATGATAAAGCCGTGTGCCGACTTCGTTTAGTTTGCCTGAAAGTCGATCAAGCTCGGGAGACTTGCACCGGTCTGGCGTCACAATCGATAGCGTTTGGTCATCAAGACTGCCAACACGAAGAACAAGGTTGCGTGTTGGTCGGATGGACATGATTTCGCTAAGAAGAATGAAGTACGTGGGACTATGGGTATCATTCTCCCTGATACTGCTACACTCCGTCATCATGTTGTAGAATCCCCGGACAGCACATGTCGCAACAACACTAGCGACGCTTAAGGGCAGCAAGCAATAGCTGAGCTCAGTTTGCTCCGATATCTCGTGTTCGTCTTGAACAACATATCCCGAAGCTTGTACCTGCCTGAGGCTCTCCATAAGCTCCTGTTTCTTGGCCTCCTCTGCCTCCTCCATCTGTCGATAGGCAGCGTTCGACTCGTCTGCTTGGTGCGCGGTGGATTCTTCACCGAGACTCGCTTCTTGCGCGGCAAGGCTGGCAAGGGCAGCTTCAAGCTCTTGCTTGCGCTGCTGGGTCAAGGAAATTTCATTGCTCGTGAGCATGAGCTTGTCCTCCCAAGCCTTGATCTCAGCTGACTGATGAGAGCTAGTAGTATGTGGCGAAACGATTGCATCGTTGAGAGGCCCACTAGATTCATTATCAAGTGTTTCAATCAGGCGTCCCACTAAAGCAGATGCAGGAGAGCCTTCATGATCCGTCTGAGATTTGGACGGCTCATGCTCTGCCTTCAGCTTGTTGAGCTTAGCTTCTAACTCGTCGTACTGTTGTGTCAAAGCCATGAGCTCTTGAGAGAGACGATGGAGCTGGAGATGGATTCTGTTTTTATCCACTTGGATCTTGTCCAACGCGCTTTTGAGAGAGTTAGCATGCTGCTCACGCTCGGATCTACGTGTTTCTTGCCGGGTTTGCAACTCGTGCAATTGAGCTTGCAGCTGCCGATACTGGAGTGTCCATTCACGGCGATCTCGGACGATCTTTCTTACGTGATCGAGAATTAGTCCGACTTCACCAACAGCAGCAGCGTTAAGAGATGCATCGATTGCGCTCGTTGAGAGCAGCGCACGAGTTAGGGAAATTATGGGAGGTAGGCTGGTAAGATCGTCATGGCTTACCGTCTCATACAATACCTGCAGAAGAGGGGTTCCTTTCGGGGGACCAGGTGCCAAGTTTTGGAAATCAAACGTTTTTCGCTTGACAGCAACGGACAAAAGTAGGGCATCAGGATACAGTAGCTGTAGCAACTCGGTGCGAGTGGGTAGTCTCAAGAGTGGAATGTCACTAGGTCCCTCAGCTGATTGGATGGGGATGTGCTGCACCAGCAGCACACTTGCTAACTGTGCGAGTTTTCTCGCGAAAACTGCGTTGGCTTTTGGCATACTTGACTGCTGCTGAATGCCTGGCCTTGGAATTGGCGCGCTCATCCCGAACATGAGTTGCGTTATCCACGTGATAATATCGAGGCACCTTCGGAACTCCCTCGCCAAGCCGTCCTGTTGAGAGGGAGGCACAGGAGGGGTGAGTGCAGCGATTAGCGGCTCAATCAATGACGAGCAGCCAGCATAATTGAATCGATATTGTGTACCTCGGCGGCCAGTTTCCTCAATGACGCCTTGTGGAATATGAGCCATGATGGCTTCAGCAACATGAAGGAGGAGATGTGCGTGCGAAGGTGCTCGATTCTGCAGGCGCAATGAATGTGCAATGGGCTGTGAAACCGCAGGGAGTAGCATATCTCGAAGGGCTGGAGGATACGGTGTCTCATACGCCGCTGACTGAAGCCAGGCAGCACCGTCCGAAGCAGATGTACCAACATTCGCTCGAAATATGGTCTGAGCGCGAGCGAGTTCGATGGCATCTGCGACCACATCATCAACGTCGTGATAAATCGTGAGTAGTGACGAGGATGAGCCTTCAAGGGTCAAGCCCGGCGTTCCCCGTGCCGATATCACGAAAGCATTTTGAAGCAAGTCTCGAAGCTCGGTCACTACATTGTTTCGCGTTCCGGGTCTTGTTTGGAAAACCGTAGAAATCCAATCTGAACCACCGCACTGGGTTATTGGGAAGCTTGGATTGCCATCACCTGCCTCAAGCTGAGTTCGTGGCTCTAATCGAAGTAAAGCAGGGACAACACCGCCGATACTCAAAAGTCTTGGAACACTATTACAAAGGTGCTCTAGAAGGATCAATGGCATGTGTTCACGATATTCCTCGCGAGTTCCTTTACGGAGGGAGTTCATGATTGCGCCACTGGGTCGAACGGTTGCTCCGAAGACCTGTATCACGGCAGAGAGACGTGGGCATCGGCCATGCAGTGCCCCGCGTACATCACTACGAACAGCAACCAGACGCGGATCGTCACTAGTCATAATCGTGTGAATCAGCGTCTCACTCAGCGAGGACTTCGCCCATGCGCTTGCATTAGGTGTCAGTTTGCCCTCCCGTCGTTCTCGCATGGTGTTTTCATCGTCCTCACCAAAGGGTCGTACGTCGGCATTGCTCGTTTGTTCCTCTCCCCCGTATTGTTGTTGCTCCCCCTGCTCCTCATCCCCTTCCGCTTCCTCCTCTTCCTCTTGCTCTTCCTCCTCCTCTTCCTGCTCTTCATCTTCATCCTCGCAGCAATCAGACTCGTCTTCAAACTTGAGGCGGTCGTCATCCGACGAGTCCGACTCGTCGCTGTCTGAGGATGCATCTGCAGCTGCGAGGGGATTCGCAATGTTGAGTCCGCTGAAGGGTGTATCATCTTCTGTCAAGATGTCGCGCGCCTCATCAACAGCAGAGCACAGGAAAGGACTCGGATTATGCTGTATCGCATTCGAAATTGAGATCCTTAATTTGTGCAATTGACGAACGTCTTTAGCACGCTCAGTGCGACGATATTTACTGGATCTGGCATGTAGATCATTCGTTGCGACCAGTGCTAGTATAGTTGTAGAAGCGAGCAGACCATGTGGTGAATTGATAAATGGTTGATGTCGAAGCAGTGCGTTAAAGTCACGTAGAGCATGAACAATTTGGTCTGCGACGGCTGCATGCACCCAAAGAAGGACGCGAGTCGCAAGCAGCACTGCAAGTCTTGATGCGAATACAACTGTAATCAGGTCGCCGGTGCATTGGCTCTGGGGACTGACCTCAAATTGGGTTGGGGCGGGGGCGAGGGCAAGACGTTGTCCCGACAAGACCTCGTGGCCGAAGATATACGCCGTGGCAGGAGCTAACTGAAGTGTCTCAATAACAAACGCGAATGCTTGCTTCGCGGTGAATTTTGGCAATGCTCGTGAGGCCTGCTCATCCCGTGATAGTACGCGCAGCCTAGCGACCGCTAGCTTAAGCGCGGATGCCAAATTGATGATAAATGCCGGACTATATGCGACAGCATCTGCCGCGCGTTCAGCGTTTTCCGCCCAGATGGGGAGCGATACTCGCTTGGGAACCAGAGCTGCAGTGAGCGCGGAGGGCAGACGTGTGGGCAATATTCTGGATGGCCTTCCTCCTACCAATGGTCGCACAGTCTCCACCGACACCAACTCTGGAGGTACTCTGGATCGCGAGGGTAATTCAGCAACTTTGTCATTTCGCGCGACAGGAACCAAACTATCAAGGACACACTTCCTCTGTTTCTGCGACAACAGATTTAGTTTCTGCGCATGGTTCTCCGCAATGAATTGATAAACGTCTGTCCCGCCTGCCTTTCTAAATTCAGCGAATGCTGCATTTGATTCATCGATGGTGAGGGGCTCTACATAATCCTCAATGCGCTCGTAAAAGACCATGTAGGCGCTATATGGCCGATTCTGCTTTGATCCTGGTGTAATCGGACCGCCAAAGCACATTGGACCAAGCATGTGAACATCGAAACGAGAAACCTTGCGATCGTTGAAGGTGATCCATGGATCATTATTAACCCGAGCCTCTGCTTGCGCCAGAACCTCGCGAATTTCATCCGAGAAGGGCAAGTATGCTGCGTAACCCGGGTTTGGGGTCAATGCATCCAAGCAGCAAGGTATTGGCTGCAATAGGTAACGCATTGCAGTGTCACTTGCATCCTTGGGAGGTCGCTTCGGATTGACACGCTCTCGAATAAACGAGTAGTAATGTCCTGAATTACAAGTACCGGAGTGAATCAGGGCGCCCGCAAGCTGATACAGGTAATATGCCCGAGGCTTAAACGTCTTCTGCACCTTGGCGATCTCCGCATCGATCACCTCTAGCTCAGCTGGGGTAAGATCTCCTGAACGCTTGCTCCAAAGTTGTTCGAATTGTACACCTTCATCGGTGTAGGGGAACATGTCTAGCACCTTGGGGAACTCACACAGAGAGTCGACTTTTTCCATAGAATACATGTTGAACTCGAAGCGTTTCAAATGGAAGATCAAGTTAGGTGGAAGTCGAGAAATAACACAACGTTTCTCCGTGTTAACTTTTTTCTTGCATGTGTCGCAGGTGAGTTGATTCGACCCGTCTAGCATTTCACTCTTAATGTACTGGCGCAATGATGCTTCCAAAGTATTGTGGCCCTTGACATCGAGAGAGACGACAAAGTATGGCTCGGAACGACTGCGAGAATGATTCGCTTCTTGGCAAATGAACTTATTTGCGAAGGTTCCACCGAACAACTCAGTAAGCAAATCCGGTTGTGGAGTCGACTTCAGCTGGGACTCGAGCTGATCAAACAAGAGTGCAAAGAATTCATTCACGTCCATTTGCATATTGAAGTCCATGCGAGCGCCTTCAGCATCGCGATAGGCAAAGCAAAATGACTTTGCGTCATGCCACTCGCGGTTGCTCTCCTGCAAGACGGAGAATAGACGTTGCAACTGTAGCAAAATAGAGTTCTTCGCTTTGGGGCCATCATGTGCATACTCAGGGGTCGTGTCGATCGGGTTTGCGAGGATTGCGTAGCGGAAGCTTGGGATCATAAAAAGCTGTTGAATGAGTGAGTTCATATAGCACGTTGCACCCTGATTCATCAGCCCTACATATGGTAGTGCGAGTGGCGACGACGATGCATATTGCATTGACTTCTGCCGAATCATTGGTGGTGCTCCCATGGGCACACCTCCCGAAACCTGTCTTTGGAATGTTGGACGCGGCAGCACTGATGTCAAGGAAAGCTGCGGTGTGACTGCGAATGGCACCGGCCTGGCATCAAGGATCTGTCGGGGAAGCTCGTGAGTCATGAGCGTTGCTGCAAAAGGATGCGGCACGCAGTCACGTTGGATGTTTCGCGACTTTCGTGATTTGCGCCCAGAGTTAATAGGGAGTTGAAGCCAATTGCGATGCAGACGACTCGATCGAGTTAAGTGTGAGACCGGCAGTCGGCATGCACCACCCATAACACGAAGGAACGTTGCAAGGCACTGGGTATTGTGCGAAGCCACTGCTAGCACAATATCAAAGAGCAATGTTCGAGTAGGGCCAAATTTTGCCACCGGATATGACTTTGTGTTGACATTTGTGGGCCTTGCTGGGTCGAACGTGGGTTCGCGCAGATGTAACGCTTGAGGTGCATCGGATGGATGCACCAAAACTGAGTGAGCAAGCAAGTGGGAGGTGAGAATGCGACTGATCCATCCTGTAGCTCGGATGTGAGCGTCTACAGAATTCAGTAGGAGGGGATCTCTGACCAGGGCTGCCCATAATCCGCTCCAGCGATAAATGTGTCTGTACCGCACGCGAAAATCCTCTGGGAAGATGAGGTCTTGGAAGTCCCATGCATTGGCAGGGTCAACCACTTGAGAGAATGTTCTAAAAGCCTGGAGCATTGATTGTAATGTATCGACGAATGCAGACGCCCAAGAAACGAAATGTTTTGCGGAGTTAGCACCCGATACCATCGCAGAGGACTGGTGAGACAGATCAGACGGTATATACTTACGCTTCACACCAAGCTCAGTAATCGCATCCTCTTCATCACCGTCGGTCGCTTGTTGACGCATTTGATTTAAGGATGCGCTCGCCTGCTCGAGAGAATGGAGCAGATGCGGCACTACATTTTGTGACACCTTAACCACAACCGGAATCCCGGACATGATCACCTCGCAACCTAAGAAGCTCAAAAGTGATGTTAGCTTAGCTGGGCTCTGGTTGGCATCTTGCTCCACGACTCCCACCTTTGTTCTCTTGGATGGCATCGCTGTAGTAACTACCAGTTGCGATGAGAGGGCATGTTCGATTTCAAAATGCATGATAAGCTGCTGCTGGAGCATTGCGGAATCTTCGCTCGAATCTTTGTACTCGTCTACACCGGAGTCTGGATCACCAAGATCCGCTCCAGCTGCAAGCAATAATGGCTTCACTCGATCCTGTGATATCCACGTATCGTAGGCAGAGACGAGTGGAATCGATGGGTGTTGCTCACGCAGCATTGGCTGTTGAACACCTCCGTCAGCAACGCATGCGTTCATAATGGCAGCGCGCTTGGTGCATTCAAACTGTAGTGCCACGTACAGTAGTCTCAACAGGCTAATTAAGCCCAGCATCGCAGCATCAGGAAATAGAGCGTCCTCTGTTCGAGGTTCCAAGGTAGTTACCCCAACCGCGCGGTTAAGATCGGTCAGGTCAATATTGAGGAGAGTAATCATTTCATAACCTGCGTGCTCTGCCACGGCATCGACGAGCCACGTGAAGAGTGTCTGTGCAACGACCTTCTCAGCATGAACTGAGGATGAGGAGTTCTCGTGCTCTGCGGGCGTAGAGTTGGCTGTCTGCTCGACCGGATTGAAAACAATAAATGATCTAATAGGTGCGGGAGCAAATACACCCAGTGTTAGTGGAGTCAAGCCCTTAAGCAGGGCAAAGAAAGCGCCTGCTCGAGTCCTGAAAGGATGACGAGTGAGAAGCGAGGACCCATGCAAGAATACAAGAATAGAGAATGCCTCCTGAACAATGGACGCAAGCGCAACTACTCGGCCACCAAGTCTGTCCTGGTACGAAGAGAGGCTCGCAAGGAGATGTTCTCTGTGGCATGCGTCAATACTAGTGAGAAGTGCATCGGCTACTAAGACCCGAACGAGCGAGTCCGAATGCCCGCACACAAGTTCGAAGAGCAGCATGCCAAAGAGCGAGCGACTGGCATAAAACAGGCTTCTAGGGAAGCTCTGCGCATCGGTCGACGGCATGAGAGAGCATGCTCGGGAATCTCTGATGAAAAGACATGGGTACTTTACAGAGAACCATGTATCCGTTCTCTGTAGTGCAAGGTGCTGGAGTTGACGAGTTTGGCTGTGAATCGCTAATACAAACAGACCAAGCACGTGACACAGCTGCGCAACCTGTTGACAAGTCAGAGCACACATAAGTGAGCTCTCTTGCATGGACATCTCACATGGGTTCGTGACGCCAATAGAGGTCGAGTTTGATTCAGGCATGCGCAGCCAAGTTGGGAGGGCAACATCATACAGCCTCGTGACGTCTATATCCAACTGTGTGATGAGGTAATTGACGATAGCCTCAATGAGCAACGAGCTAAACAAGTCGCTCTGAACTTTGGACCTGATTGCAGGCGGGACACGACTCGTATTCTCTTCACGGCGATGATACTGGAACCATCTGAAGAAATGGCGCAGTTCCGGGAGCGGGGACACGAGGGACTCCGTGTCAGACTGGGACATTACTTCTGGTTGCGATGAGGAGATAGATTGGTCTTGATTTGGTATTCGATACATCGCATAATCGCGAAGCATTTCTCGATGCTTTGCTCTCATTAATGACGCCGCTGAGATTGGACCTTCACTTGTAGCGCTGGAAGCAGCTGACACGTCGGCCATCCCCGTGCCATCGGTTCCATCCATTCCATTCTCGAAGTGTAGGTGCGTTGCCTGTGCGGCGAACTTAGCCGCGGCCTCTGCCTCCTCGGCAGCATGAAGTTTCTCCTCCTCCGCTAATGGCTTGTTCTCCTCAAGTGGTCGTGCAGCACTTTCATACAAAGAAAGATCCGGTGCAGTCGCTGATAACGCTGCTTCAAGTGCATTGTTGAGGACGCCTGTCGAGTAGTCCGTTGGTGACTGGTTGGACTCCTCTCTGAAGTTGTTTACTTGCAATGTGTGCACTGCGGCGTAGCCCATCATACATTCGATCAGCACAGAGAGGGTTTCAGATTTGTACTTGGCCTCACTCGAAAGTTGCGGCTCAGGGACTGCGTGCAACTTGGATTGATCCAAAAGCGCAGCAAAAAGCCTAACAAGGTGTGCAGCACCACCATTATGCAAGAAGTGAGCGGCCCAGCTTGTCTCCATGGGTCGGGTACTGCTGGCTCCCATTGCATCCGAATCATCCTCAGCCGGCATGACAACTGGGTTAGTCTTGATAAGCCAAAGCACAATTGACACACTGTAACGCAAAGCGTGTACTCCTGCATCCAAGTTTAGGGCAGCAGAAAACATGGCATGGGGCTCACTGAGTTGGCTCGAACCCAATGCGATGATTGCGTTGAGCTTGCGTGCCCATGGAGGCAGTTGCAGAAGTAAGCTCCAGAGGGCTGAAGAAACCACATCACATACGCCTGCGTGCTCACCACGAGCCAACTTAGACAGCGTCTTGAGTAGCTCGAAAAGCAGACTGTAAAAGTCGTCATGCGCAAGCATTTGTGTTGGGGACTTTGAAGCAGCCTCCTCTGAGGCCTGCAAGTGCTGCTGGACGCTAACAGGGTTGACCATAGTTGCAGCTGCGGTACATCGTAGGTAAGATGGCACATCAGCTCCGCCACGTGGGAGAGTTGTAACCAATGTGGTGAGTACCTTGGCGCTACGAATAATGTGCTGAAGTGAGCGCTCGATATGCTCGCCTATAGCAATGTGGTCTAGGGTATGTTTTAGATCATTGCAGACAGAATCAAGCTGGGGCTCGAATGCGGCCGCCAAAATAGACGCCGCAGAGAAAATGGTGAAACTCGGGTTATGTTGAAGCCTCTTCTTAAGCGAATCGCACGTAATTTCGCAGAACGCTGTAAGGTGATCCAGAGCACAACTAAAGACTTCTTCTGAGTCCGTACTTCGGAGGATTGCAAATAGATGTTGGAAGCAATGGCCTGTAAGACGACTCAAAAGATCATCCTCGGTGTCCAAAGCCGGTTGACTGGTGAGTACATTGGTAAATGCCACGAAGCACAACAGCGTAAACCAAAGAGCATAGGCGGGTAGCGGCATCCATTCGAATGAGCCAGCAGCACGATCACACCAGAGCTGGAAAAGGCTCACGATATCTGCTTCGAGAACTCGATGCATCGTGATCAGCGACAGCATGAATAGCGAAAAGTTTGCTGATACAGCTTGCACCAATTCTCTGTTGTTCATTGCTAGTTCGGGGCTAAAGTTAATGCACATCTCCCACAATCGCTCGAGCAGTGCTCTAGACAGCCTCATCCCACGTGTGGATGCAAATAGCATCCGCATACCATTAAATCGATCACGGAGGCCTGAATCAAAGTCAACAGGAGACAGGTTTGTAGTAGTTGCAGCCTGGTGCCTAATGAACAGTTCTACATCCACAATTGCGTCCATCAGAATGCTCAAGACTTGACCCTCGATCTGCGCAGCCGTAGTATCATTATCTGCGGCTTTAAAGCCTGCATCTTGAGGGTCTGGAATATCAAGGACTTTGAAAAAGTTAGCCAATCTAGGCTCCATGCTCATGTTTGCAACAGAGGAATGAAAATCTGGAACGCTTTGCATATGGTTTAGTTGCTGGGCGTCTCCTGTGAATGGGAAGAAAGTTGCCTCTCCTCCCCTCTTTCGTGCGCGATCGATAACGGACGCAACATGACCCTTGGCAAGAACATTGCTACTGACGGAAACGAGTCCGTTGGGATTGCCTTGCAGTTGTTGGGGCTCAACATACGCGTCAAAGAGAGCTGGATTAGACTGAAGATAGTGAAGGACAGCGTATGCTGCATTAGCTCTAGCAGTAGGATGCAAAGGAAGGGATGCAACGTGTTCAACTGCACTTGCTTGGTGCGACAGATGCGCCTGGAGCAAACCACACAAGAAAGAGTATGCTAGTGTAACGGATTGTGGTTTGCGTGCAGCGCATGGCCACAATAAAGTTTTGAACAGTACGTTGATTGCAGAGTTGAGAAGTGGCTCACACAGATGTTCCAAGCGTGCAAGCCGGATCATATGAGTGAGTTTTTCGGCTGCCGACTTAACTAGTATTGGGGATGTTGTCGTAGTCACAGATCGGAAGTATGTCAAAATTGTATCCCAGAGTAATGGTACTGCCATGAACACCACATCTGGATAGCGCTCAACAAACTCTTCTGGTGACACCTGATTCAGCTCTTGCTTTAAATCGAGTAGCCGAATGAATATCCCACGAATTCTGAGAAGTTCATCGGGTGAAAAATCGAGATCCCGATCCTGAATGAGGTCGGTGTTGTTGAAGAACACACAACTCACCCCCACAGCAAACCGGAGAGAATCTTCGGTCCATGGAATTGTGAATTGTGTTGGGTCCCCAGTTGATGTTCCCACATTGGTACCAAAGGCAATTTCTGCCATCAGAAGGGCCACAGCGGTGACACTCGCATTCTTGACGGCGTCTTGTAGCAGTTGCCGTATGGTTTGTTGTTCCGTAGGATGCATCGTTCGCGAATATGTGTACATTTGCGCCAAGTAGGAATGGGGAAGGATTGGCACCAGGAATTGGAAAATCGGGGCGGATCGTTGAATAATCTGAATGTGAGGGTTGGTGAATAAGATTACATCGAGGATCCCACTTTCGTAAATGGCCGTTTGCACGTTTTGAATCCCGGTGTCGTAAAGGTGCTGGAGCTGCCTAACTTGTTGTTCAAGACGTCGAGCGTTCGCCGGGTCAAATCCAAATGCGGATCTCATATAAGCTGAAAGTCGCGCTTCGGCAGTGGTGAGCACCTCGGGCTTCCGGCCTACTCTTATGATTTTATCTACGAGGGCTTGCACACCTGATAAGCGCTTGTCAAGCACGGCTGATGAGAGTTGGAGGTGTGCAAACTGGACCTCGACACGAGCTACTTCAAGATCAATCGCGGATGAGCCATCCTCAGACTTCATTTTGGCCAGGAGTCGAGTCTCTTCGATCATGTCAGCCATCCACGTCGTGAGATATGGTGAGCGCACTGCGTCCGGAGTCAAAGTTCCGATACAACTCACCAAAACGTTTGGAAAATCGACCCTCTGGCTGGGTTGGTCCGCTAACGTCTTCCCTAATTCGCCAGAAGCCGTTGAGCTCAAACGCAGTGGCCTTTCGTGAGTTACGGAACGCTGTTCCGGCGCTGGCCATGTGCTGAAGACACTCTTGAGGACGCGATTCACCCACTTTGTTTCACCTAATGTGAGGACGGCTCTGAGTATACGAAAACACAGCGTTTTCCTCTCAAATGCCGCTGGCAAATCTCCCTGTCCCCACTTGTCAAGATAATCACAGCTCTGGGTGGATTGTTTTCTCTCAGCCGTGCTATCCGCTACCTTCATGTCTTCCTCGCCGCTTACTCCACTCGGCTGCGTTCCTAACCGTAGCTCCTGCGTGAGACAACGCCATGCCGTGCGTGTTGCAATTCGGAAAAAGCGATCAAGGTAGGGAAAGTTTGACCTTAGCCTCGGGTGCGGAACAGGCATCAACAGCGACTTGAGACTAGTATGGCCTTCCTTCTCTTCTCCGTCCTCATCCTCATCTTCATCCGCATTTTTATCGTCCTGGGATGTTGACACGGATTGTGAAGTCCGATCTGGGGAGCTGTTTGGTGTCGACAAACCTGACATCGGTGCCGGAGATAAGAACTGCGTTTTGTTGGGGCTTGCCATGGTCGTCGCTGCCTGCGACGACAAAGGTAGCAACGGATCAACTGACTTGCCCAGGTGGGCTAGATGCCGCATCCGCATCGAACTCTGGTTTTCGTCGAATGGATCTAGCTCCTGTGTCCTCTGCTGAGGAGGATTGTCTAGTATATCGTGAAAGGGATTCTCTGATACATTCCTTTCTTCGGTTAGGTCGTAGAAATCGTTCTTAAGCGTGTTATCCCCGTCATTCTGAAAGTGAACACCCCAGTCGTCGTTATCGGATAGATCCACCATGTCCGATGCTGGGATTTTCAGCGGCCTGCTCGCCGAAGGCTGTTGCGGAATCTCCATGCTAAAGCCATTTACCATTGAAGCTGAGCCTTCCGATGATGCTATCCTGCGTGGAGAAAGTATGGTAGCTGGTGAGCTTGCCGTTGATTCAACCGAGACCTGGGACTCCTTCGGAAATGCTTTCTGGAACGCCTCTACGTCAGGATTCGATGATGATATCAGAACGTAAACGAGATCCAGCAAAAGCGCTGACAAATCCGTGGTCCGAAGCGCCGCTGCAGTATTCGTATAGTCACTTGGAGTCAAAGCGCAGGTCCACATCCGAGGTTTATCGAGTAAGTACCCTATGCTATGGAAAACCTCCTCGAGTGTAAGCATTAGATTCCTGGCGTCTTCTCCCTCAGCCAGGGATGGGTTTAACCTCACACTTAGCAGGGTTTGCAGCACCTTACGGAGACATTGAAGTGCACCAATCATCACTGAAGGAAGCTGTGTGCCTGTGCGTTCATGTTCCTCTAGAATGGCTCTCTCCAAGAACTCTACATGAAGCGAATGCAGAAGCTCGTTCGCTACGTTCATACCCTGGAGTCCTCCGCTTTGTATCACCCGGATAGACGCATCATTGTCCCGGTGCCACTCCTGGATGAAGCGGATCGCCGCTGCAGGCAGGATGGGTGTGTTGGTCGCTGCGACGGGTCGCGCTGGCATACCTCGAAGGTACGTGTGACTCATTGGTGTGGAAGGCTACAGAGGTCGAGTCTCAAAAAAGCGACGATATGTGCAAGAAAATAGCTGGCCAAACTGCACCTCTGTAACTGTGGCGCCAGCAATTAGCGAATGATAGGTTTCAGGATGGTGGATTCCGGAAATCAATGCAGTAGTTTGCCCTGCGCGTATGGGGCGTAATGTAGCTTTGGATCCACCCAATCCCGAATGCCTGGCTTCTAGAGGGAGAAGAATAGAAATCACAATTGATATATAAGAGTCATTGAATTCACCAAGGATATGTCGGACCTCACATACTACTAGTATCTCCAGCCCTAGGCTTTGCTCCACTAGTCATAGCTCTAACACCGAGGCACACTATTCCACCTCAATCACATGCAGCTTCATCTGCATAACCTGAAGAAAGCACTAGGTCAGCAAGATGAAGCTTCTAGGCTACGCAAGCACGCTCGAAAGTGCATCTTCTCCTCCAGGAATAACCACTCTCACCCCAGCCCCCTCTCGACCACACAGGCAAGACAAATTTAGATGCAGGGGTACTGGGCTAACAGCTCGTGCAGTGGCAACGAGTTGGATCTCGGCTGGAACCAACCGGTGCACAGCCAGATACCATGCTGCCAGGTCGCTCCTACGGCTCTGAGCGACGAAACTCTGCGGGCCAGACGCGTAGGTACTCGGTCTCAAGGCATCCCGCGGAGCCCAAGTCCATACCATCTCGGCAGAGGATGTGGGCAAGAGTGAAACGCTGGTTCTTGAGCGATCTTGGCGCGCCGAGCAAACAGTGTGACGCGCGGACTCAAAAACCACTGAGATTCGGGCAGCGCGGGAAAGCTCACTGAGCGGATGTGTCGTAGCTCAGAAATGAGGTCACTTGAGGTAGACTATGTGAAGATCAGAGGATATTCAAGCCCCTGCAGTGGTTTGACCCATATCTATAGAATTTAATCCCACTCACCACCACTGGATCGTGCCATTTCCATTTACATTCCAATGTGGGATCATACCTGGTATCGAGTATTTCGTCACCCCCGACCCGGGTCAGAGAGGGAGAAAGTGAACCCATCCACCCAGTTGCGGACTGCAGTTTGTCGCGAATCACATTTGTTGAATATAATGTATTGTGGGTGGGATCATGTGCACAGTGGTTTTAACGCCTGAGCTTGGCTTTTCACTGCCTGATAATGCTGTAGGTTTATCTTGGACGCCACACTCCAAACCGGCGCAGAGTTTGACCATGTACGAACCACTCGGAGAGACGAATCACACAATCAACACTGGCGTCACGAACAAATGCGAGGACCGCACCAGCAAGCTGAAGGTCACTGCACTTGTATTGATCCTTGGCTTTGCTATTGGCACCTTTGTCTTCGCCTACAAGTCGTATCAGGTAGGTATCCGGCCCTAGAATTGCAGTGCTGTGCGCCTGGTGTCCGAAGCGGTCAAGGAACGTTTTGAGTGGCGTAGCAACTTGTGGGGTAGGCTTGGTCGCAGACACTCACACTGGCATGTTCACGCACTACCCAACTTATAGCTCCAGCACAAGCAGGACCGTGAAGATGTCCATCCCTACAACCTCCGCAACATCGCTCTTGTGACTGATGCCTTGAAGGACTACTACGAGAAGGGCACTTACACAAGCGAAATGGACAACCTCTTCAATGGTTTCGAGGCACATCTCGCAAAGGTTATTCCCCAGGGTGGCTTCCCTGCTGACTCGAAGAAGGCAGTGGTTTTTGACCTGGATGAGACCCTTCTCGACAACTACCAGATGCTCAAGAGCGTCGACTTCCGCTCTGACGTCGCTCCCTGGAACGATGCTGCGAATGCTGGCAACACCCCCGCCATTCCCCGTACCCTTGCTTTCCTCCGCTGGCTTCTTGCACGCAATGTCAAGATCTTCTTTATCACTGGCCGTCGCGACACCGTCATCACTGGTACGGAGCAGAACCTGCAGTTTATTGGCCTGCTTCCAACAGATTACGTCCAGCTCGTGACGCGCAGCCCTGATGAGTACACTATGCCCGCTGCCGCTTACAAGGCCAAGCATCGCGGCCAGATTGTCCAGAATGGATATGACATCATCGGATGCATCGGCGACCAGTTCTCGGACTGCGCGGGTGGCGACGCTGGCTACATTATGAAGCTCCCCAACTACATGTACTTCATTGCGTAAGAGACATCAGCTGCAGTATTCCTTTGGTCTGCTTAGCTTTTCACTCGTTTTGCCTGTTCCAAGGTCCCTTGATGGCATAACTGGGTCAACTGCCAATAGTCCCTCTTCGGTGTATCGAGTAGTAGCCTGAATCGATCAATCTTGAGTGATTTCTACAATAGCTCGCATAAATTACATCCGATACAGTGATGCATATGCAATCTACCAAACATGTGTGAGTGTCTGGGCGTGTTTTCACGGCTGTTTTGCGTCACTTGGCAGTGCGTAACCAGCGAGAGTGTACACCATCCACCCGGTCCCGGCCGTTTCTTGGGTTCAAAAAACAGTAACGAAACAGAATTGGAATAGTCTAAAACTGTCAGGCACGGTTCGTGCAGAGGTTATTCAACGTTAGTATTCGGTGAAAAACTAGAATATATCCTGAATTTTCCCACGGGGCGCCGCGTATCACCATGAGCGACCGATCAAAATCCAACGCAACCTCACACACGCTCGCCTCACTCGACATTGATGAGGATCTCGACGTAAACCCGCTCGCAAACCTCGTGAAGCTCGTCAGCAATGACGGCTTTGAGTTCATCGTCCCCAGAAAGATCGCCATGATCAGTGGAACTCTGCGTGCTCTCCTTAACAGTCGCGGACAGTGGCTCGAAAACGCTGGTGCTATGCCCACCATTGAGCTCGAACCACTCAACGCGCCTGTGCTGGAGAAGGTGATTCAGTATCTATTCTACAAAGAGCAATACGAGAATGCCGTACCCCCAATCCCACCCTTTAAGCTCGAAACGGACAGCATTGTGTCCGTTTTAATTGCTGCCAACTACTTGCAGGTATGAGGTACTGAGAGAAACCGAGCGCAGCCTGAAGGAGTAGAAGCCACCGCATAACATCTTGGACAAAAGGCAAAACTACGACTAGTGTATTCTCAAGTTTGGTGCATGGACTCCGTATACCAAAGGGAAGCAACTATGATTCTGAATGCAAAACTAGGTACGATGCTATCCATGACTGTCCTAAAACAATCTACTTAAGTGTACCTACAATAGTGGGTATGGGTGATGCCGTTCTGATACGACGGCGTGGACGTGATGAGCTGGACCTCTCTTGAACTAACGCTCATACCGAATATTGTATCAACCCTCCTATGTACATAAAATTGAACAAAAAAGTCTAGGATGAGATGTTAAGCTGGTCGCTTAGTCTACATCTTCCAAGCTCGTTGACTCCGTCGAGTCCAAGCTGCCTTGGTCCGCTAAGACCAACTCGCTTGTGGTGCTGGTTGTCGACCCACCCGCTTGCTCAGAGCTAAGAGTTTCGTAGTGGTGCTTAAGTGAGTTAAGTACCTCAAGCTGACGTTGAAGCTGCTGCAGCTGCTCAGTAAACCCTGGAGTATTGAGAACTCGTATTTGATTCTCTTCCGCACGGTCTGACTCTGACAAGAACAGTTGCCGAAACTGAGTTGCTACATCTTCCAGCTCTCGCAGCAACACTTCATCACGCTGAGCCTTCTGCTCTCGTTTCGCTCTTAACTGTGCTTCAATCTCCCGCCTCACCTCTTCTGCTGTAAACCTAGGTTTGGCACCTCCAAGCAGATGGCGCGACTCTAGCACACCTTTGCTGATGGCCTCGTGTTCCTCTTCTTCCTCCTCTTCCTCTTCCTCATCGTCACCGCGAACGGGATTGGTTCGATTTCCTGTCGCTGCGGAACCGTGTTCGGTGCTGACGCCCTGAGATGTGATCTCCCCAAGATTGCCAGCCTCGAGCCTTTGCATTTCGAGAAGACGCTGACGCAGAATGTTATCAAGCTTCCTCATCTCTCGGATAACACTCGCATTCGCTCGCTGACGCTGTAGCTGTTCAACCGTCAAACCCGCAAGGTCACGCTTCTCAACGATTTCCTCGGCTTGGCGTAAGGCCGATTCACCAAAGGTTTCCGTCATCAAAGCATTGACCTCGTCAGTCGTCGGAAGGCTACTGTCTTTGGACGATGTGGGGACGTCAATTTGACGCGCTTGATTGACTGCAAGTACACCAAGACCTTCCCCGTGGTCAAGACCTTGACTGCGTGCTGCCAGACCCAGGAGTGCTGCATTGACTTCGTTGATTAAAGGTTCACTCGAAACGCCAGCGTTGAAGCCGAGGCCAATTCCAAGACGAGATGCAAAAGCTGCAAGCGCACTTTTCTCGGCTTGTGATGTGCTTGAGCTAGAGCCAGATGCAATGCCTGAGGACTCCTTTTGCTTCTCGTGGGCTAACTTGTCTTGTGCGACTCGCTACATTGACAGACGAGGGGTAGTGCGAGTGAAAAGAGATGAGAAGACATCCGCGATCGCAACATACATAAGCGCATCGAGAAACGCAACCAAAACAAACAAAGAGCGGCTCCAAGCGGGACTCCAACGCACGCGCAACTCACCCTTGATCCTCAATTGGGCTTTGCATCTCTGAAGGAACCTCACCAACTTCAGGGTCTTTTCCGTTCTCTGGGGAGTCACTTACCGCTAGTGCTTGCTGTTTTTCAGCGCGAATACGTGCAAGGGCTGCGAGACGAAGCTCTCTCAGCTCGGCTGGAGATAGATATCGCGTTTCCGGCGTCTCCTCGCCATTTACAAGTGCATCCAAACTAATTGCATTACTTTCAGCGAGGAGGCGAGCGGTGATTGCAGCAGAGGAGCTGGGGTGGTGAGATGATGACGACCTGCTTGTCTGCGAGACCGAAGAGAAAGAAGGAGAACCGCCATGCTGTCGAAGGAACTCTTCCGCCTCTTGCAATGAGGCGAGGGAATGGCTTTCAGCTGGACCTGATCTTGCAAGTACGCTACTTGCCGAAGCCGACGCTGCATTCTCTTGCTCCACTTCCATGGCATAGCGGATTTCGGCTTCATGCCGCAGCCTCTCTAATCGGAACCTGAAGATCATCAGCCGTGCGGTTCTCCAAAGGGATAAAAGTATGGACACTTCCGCCACGGCAATCGTAATCACACCTATGACGAGAATGAACATGGATGCGACTGTGCCCTCACCGTCGCTTCGCACGCGATAGGGGCGGGGCAACCAGGGATCGACGAACTTCTTAAAGATGAGGTAAGGTGTTGATAAAGGCCACTTGAGCCATTCTGGAATTGCACGGTGGAACCAACGTGCAAGACCCTGTGCGAGTGTAACGCGGGCAATCTTGCCACGCTGCTGATCAATGAGACGCTCACGCTCGGTCTTGCGTAGGACTGAACGCGAAGGAATAACATCGGCGCCAGCGCGACCGGGCACGCGTGCAACTTCAAACGCAGTTGCGAACTGCGGCACCTCGTAGGTTCTCGATGACTGCTCGGCCACCACCTTAAGCGCAAGCAAGCTAACGTGGGTTAGGAATGCCCCTGGACCGTCAAGGGTATATTCCCGCTTTGAGGGCCACACGCTTCGTGCAGTGTTCACTCCATCGTCTAGTTGGTCCAAGTCAGTAGCAGTGTTGTGCAGGGCCTCCAAAGAACTCAGCATTTCCGGCGCACTCACGAGGCGACTGGGTGCGAAGAAAATGTCGCCCGCAGGCGTGACATGGGGTTTCGAGGCATCAATGTCCGCGAGTGAACTGTGCTTGATTCCCGACTCAGCTTGCATAGAGGCCGGGGGCTGAGTCGAAACCAAGGCCTCAACGAGGATAGCCAATCCAGGCACTTCATCAAGTGGATGTGTGATTGGAATGCGGAAGCGTTCGCATGTCTCGTACGCCGCACGAAGCCGTGACGTGGTTAACGTGTCTCGCTCAAGCGGTTTATCGTTTGTGTCATGGAAAACGAGAGACCAGAGAGGAGCACATACCAAGTCGCGTTCGGGATCGCATGGAGTAAGTGCAGGAACGCGTTTGGTCACGAGTGATGCCTGCGACACTCTTGTGCTTGCCACAGGTGCGTACGAGACGGACTGAGCCAGGCTCGATCCTGTGGCATCCTGCTCACTCGACTGATAGTATGTCTGAAAGGCATCCAACTCAGCAAGTTGGAGCATGTACTCGGGTGAAGATGAATCATCCGAGGGAAGTCTGAGCGTCTCTGTAATATAACTAGTGACGTGGGGGTAGAAGTCCGAACGTGTGGGATCTGGTGCAACTGATGCCCTAAGGGTGACATCCGCTCCTGAAGCCAAGGCAAATAGGTCATTCTTGCACGCCTCGTAGATCGAGTTACAAGTCGAAAGGCTCGCACCGCCCAGAATACCAACGCCGACGAGGGGATCGCATGGCGCACAGTGCATCTTGGCGATGATATCACGGCAGGGACGGGACACGACCCACTCCCAGTGATTCAAGGGTTGCTCCACCATTTGTCGCACGGTCTCATTCAGCTTACGGGATTCAGTTGGGTCGTCTAGATACGCTAGGAAAGACTTGCGATGCTGGCGCAGTTCGGTTTGGAGTTGTAGGGCCGTCTGCTGGCTGGTCCTTGCTGCTGCGCTCGCCTGAGCGAGCGCGCTTGGATCAAGATCAATCGCGACTGGTGCGGTATGCGGTGCTGTGGGATCATCCTCTTCGAGGACAGCCACGTCACCAACAAAACTGACACCATCTATCATCGTCTGAGCTTGCGCGAACACCTTAAGGCCTCGCTCTTCCGGCATCTGGATGTGTCGGGGCCATCGATAGCCCTCCATGCCCACCTCGACCTCAGACTCAGCGAAGAAAGGCTGGAGCGCTGGAATAATGTGGCTGCGCACAAAATCATCACGACAGCACGTCAAACTGCCATAGTGGCGGCACATCGGAATACTCGGCTGGGGGGAGGGAAGGAAGGGTGGAAATGCGACCCGTCCCATTCCACACCGATACCCAGCCAAGCGGTCCGCAGTGCGCTGAATAGGTGTGTCCTTGATGGAATCTCCCGGAAGGAGGTACTTCCTCCGTCGTGCCAGTGCGGGCACCGCAAGAACCAGCAACAACAGCGTCACCAGCTTGAGCCAGGGTGTGCGCATGGTGTTGAAAGTAAGGCACGCAGTGTGCCGGGGTATATAAAAATCGCGCTACACGATGGTTAGTATGCGATTAAAGCGCAAATCTGTGAAAGATCGCTAGTGCAGAGGGTGTGGTGCCGCGTATTCGAGGCCAGAACAAGGTGCAAATCTGCCGCCAATTCATTTTTCCAGGTATACGAAACGTGGCCCTGTGCGGGTGGTCAACTCAAGAAAACTGTTTTGATCCACTTTGCCACGCTAGATATACCAAGAAGACTGGGTATACTGACAACTTGACATAATATCTACCAAGAAACAGCCACTATGCACACTGCTCAGTAAGTACTCAACGCCACCCAGCGCTCACATCTCACGTACCCACACACTCGCTGCGCGATCTGCTGTGGTGTACCAATTTGCACTGCTGAGACAAACTCAAAGAGCCTGTAACCTACCCTAAGTCACCCGGGTACCTCACAAGAACAGGATCGGAACCCATTTACCGAGGTGGATGGGACTTGGTGCGGATAAGAGATCATATGTTGGCTAGAAGTGTTGGGACCCACTCTCGTGAGACTGGGCGTGAGCATGAGTTGAAGCTTGCAACCGGTATTGCCCGGCATTTTGCACCCGTCGGTGCTGTCACAGTCAAACAAGATACAAGCGAACATGAAGCCAGAGCACTTCTGGCGCTCGGGAGAACATCAGCCGAGGTCAGCAACAGCAGTGCGGGAGTGACGGATTCTAGTGAGATTTCAAACTCCTCAGTCCTACACCAAAACCAGGAAGCACTTAAAGACACACCAGCAGCTGTTGATGCTCCAACTACTACAGTCGACTCCTCGCCGTTCGCGACTGACATGGAGTTCCCACCTAGTTTCACCTTCGCTCAAACCCAGTCACGAGTAGCTGACTTTCCATCACTCTCTGAAAGTCTTTTCGAGACTAGTTTGGAGTCGATCGAGCCTCAAGAACCACCAAAGCCGCAGAGAGAACCCATGCACCAACAAAGAAAGCAGGAGCGCGGCGGCAGCGCACAATATCAGGCAACTTCCCAGTCAGATACCTCCACAAAGCCTCAAAGTTTGTCTAGTCGCAGAGAGTCAGCTCGATCAGCTAAGCCAAGCCTCCGGCATCATCCGAAACTGACGCTCCAAGATGCACCCTTCATCTTAAAGGCGCTCGTAACCAACTCACTGGCCTTCGAGTTTTGGAACGAGCAGAACTATCATCTAGCCGAGTATGCGTATTCTTTGTGTATTCGTGGGCTTGAATCAATTCAATCCCGACTTGCAATAGGCCAACTTGATTCCGATGCCGATTTGCAGTCCCAGACACTTGGATTGGATGCCTATTCTGATCTGAACGACTTCATCGAAGATGTCATCTCCGTGCTTCAGCTTCGAGCCATCTGGGTCGACGGCACCGCACATATCCAGAGCGTACGAGCAGAACTCCCTGATCCAAATGAAGTGGCTCAGCGCGTTGTCGATAGTGATGCGTATGCTCGAGGGCTAAAGCTCATTGAGAAGCTCCTCGAGCTTGTCCAGTTGTCACCTCAACAGTTGCGGGATTATTTGGATAAAACGGTCTTCACTCCGACAGAAGATGGAACAACGAAGGGAAGTGCACGCAGTACATTGGGCACACTGCTTGGTATGATCACTGTAATCAAGCGACCCAAGACTAACAAAACGGAAGAGACGCCACTGGTTCCCAACACGACCAAGACGACGCTGTCTGCTACGCTTCAGGAACTTGAAGCCATATCAGCACCAACTCCAAGCAAGCACAACTCCGCGGCTACTACACCTAAGGAACCCACTCTAAAGGCGCAGACTCTGTCAAAGTGGTTCAAGCCAGCGTCCGCATCGGGAGAAATGCAAAGCAATAGCACCTCGACGGAATGTAGTCCTAGAAAGAAGTCAATGCAGGCATCGTCAGATGCCAAAGGAGATTCGCTTACAGCACCAGCGTCAAGGCTGCAGTTGACTCCGACGTCTGTCTCGCCTCTCAAGGCAGCACAGGGTTCACGTGAGTCAACTCCCATCGACAAGAGCATAACGAGCGCAGACTCTGGGACGATTTCGCTCTCACGAAAGCGCAAGCTGCCGCTCATTCAGGAGCCTCCTAGTATTATTCCTCTCGTACTGCCACAGCCGGAACCAGCCACCTTGTCTTTGAGTAGCATGCCTGTAGCATCTCTAACTGGAAATGCAGTTGCGTCATCGACTGCAAGTTCTCTTACGAATGAAAAGGCTGCCGCGGAAGATTCTGACTTTGGATCTCCTAGTATCATATCCATTCAGCCTAATGCTATCCCACGAACCTCGCCATCGGGGGATACGCGGTCTGATGAAACCGCTGGGGTCCTAACACAGGTTCTGCCGCGTGACCCACGCCAAGCTATCGCTTCAACGTCCTCGGATTCTCTATTTTCGATTCTTCAGCAAGAGTTCGGGTTAAACCAACGACATAATGGGGACGAGGATGCTTCTACTAAGGGACGTAAGCGCGTTCAACTGGATTCTAATGTATTGGGGACGACTGTGGAATTGGATTTGGAGAGTGCCCCAGATGACGACAGCGACTTGTCAGTGCTTCATGACGCAACGTCAGTTCAACACCACGACGACGACGACCTGCTTGTATGCGAGATCATACGGCCGCCAACGACCATTACGGCAACCCCAGCAGCGACCAAAGTGCGCCGAAGTCGCAAATCAAAGACTGCAGAAAGCGGCACGACTCCTAGCCGGATTCCGCCCACTTCGCTACCGCCATCACCACCGGTGCCAACACCGGTCGTACGATCATCGGGTCACTTGCCTATCGCATCCATGGTAGAAGAACTGAGCGGTTTGGTGCTTAATGTCTCTGCTACCATGAAACTGGCAGCCGCAAAGTCCTCCTCCTTCAAGAATGCGTCGGAGGGCTGCTTCCTCAAGTTTGAGAGGACTGATCCACACAACCCCATCCTGATTCCCGTGACGAATCAGTACCGATCAAGCGCCCTAACAATCCGAGGAATGCGGAATATCAATCAAGACGCGTGTACTGTTCGAACGTTTGTAGTACCAGATCGGGATAGTAGCGAGAAAGCAACTTGTGTCGGCTCTGATACAGGAACTGGACCCATAGTGATATCAGTTGTATGTGATGGTCATGGCCCCTTGGGAAGGAGTGCTGCCATCCATGTAGCGTCCACGTTACCTTCTGAAATCGTCACCAAACTGATTATTAACGAGGCAATGGGCATGTCACGATCGGATGCAGCGCGAGCTGCACTTCTCGAAGCCACAAAGGCCGCACAAACTCAGCTTCTCGCTCATGCCGAAGATCAGTATGAAGCGTTTGCAGCCCTCCTACCACAGAACGTTAACTCACTGGACTATGGTACTACACTTGTAGTGACGCTTGTAGACATGCGTGTTGGATCTCTAAGACCAAAGTTTACATCATCAAAGGGGGCGAAACCAGGCGCCGAACCTGACGATCTCCAAAGGCCAATCTACCTGCTGAACGTGGGTGATAGTCGCGCAGCGATCTTTACTCGCCCCAGGTCAACGTCCTATACTTCCCAAACCTCGGCAAATTGGATTCGTGACTTAGATCTGTGGATTCCTGGTTTTGCGCAGTGGCTAAAGACTCCTCCTACACAAGCAACTGTTGGCCCGTATAAGCTTATGCACGTGACAACGCGACACGATCCTTGTACCATGCCAGATGAACTTGCTCGACTACGTCGATTGGGCCAGGTCGTGGCGGTCCGCTCTGGTGGTCTTCAGCCTATCATTCTGCCGCCACTGCAAGACAAGGCTTCTGATGCATTAACGATGTCCATGGAAAGCCCGCATTATGATTCAGACGAGAAGAAAGCTGTTACGAGCTCCCCACGAGCAAGGGAGTCTAGAAACGAACCGGATAGCGTATTAACTGTCGATCTGTTTGCGAACTCACCCAGACCAGTCCCCGTGGATCCTCCTCGTGTGTTAACGCTTGCATCGGATGTTCGAAGTATCATGAGTGATGTCGCAGACTTGGCTGGAACTGGTACTGCTGCTTCTACCGGTCGTCACCAAAAAGAAGCTGGAGCTTCCAGGCGCCGCAGGTCGGCGAGAAACCAAGTGGATGAAGATCCCTCTTTAGATTCCATTGCTCAGGCCAAATCGCTCCGACTGTTCCCAGCTGGTATGGAACTTGCGGAGGCACGTAAGGCACTACTCACTCTCAACATGTCAAGAGCGCTAGGGCATCGCGTACTGCGATGCTACGGCATACTCGCAGAGCCTGCTGAAGTTGAGACGATCATGGTATCCGTGCATGACGTCGTGAGCATTGTATCTGCATCTGATGGCCTATGGGACAAAGTAGATGTGAATGAAGTCGGCTCATTGCTCACCCGAGTTTACGACCGATGCAAACGAGACTCACTCGAGCAGCGACTTAGCGCCTCACTGGACGAAATTGAGACTCAACCAAGTTCGCATCATCCTCACCCTCACGAAGTGATGGTCTCACTGAATGAGTGTCAAAACGAAGGTGTAAGTGCGACTCTACCTAACCTATCGACCACACTCCCATCGCACGAGACAGACGTCAAGGATGCGGACTCCTCAATCATTTTGGATCAGTTGCTGCAACTACGGTCCCAAAATTCTGGTTGTCCACGGTCCCTTCTAAGTGCCCTTCTGCTTGCTGCACTGTCAGAAGGTCGATGGCGAGGCCTGGAAACATTCGCGGGCACTAGCTCTGCCTCAGAAGCGGGCGGTCTTCGAGGAGATAACACAAGCGTCTGTATTATTGACGTCCCCACAATTGCAGAGCTGGCGGAGGAGTAGGGTTGTGAACTCAAACAGAGTAGAAGGTCCACGGACCTCTATGCTCGCCACGCAGGTAGGCAGGAGGAAAAGTGCAGCTAATAACGGGCCTCCCTGTCGGAATACCATGTAGCGCCGGATCAACCAGACAAAGCGCAAGTACAAATTGGCCTCAGGCTCCTGGACGAATAAACTTCATCCACCCAGTTAGAGAAACTTGTTCACGACTTCACAGAATTGCAGCATCTCGATATCTTGTGTGGGGTTGAATATATAGTCCGGATAAGCTATGAACTTCTTCAACTTTGCCACGGAGAGTGGGAAGAACCGTATCATATCTCATCGGGGCACCTTTGATGACCCCAGCGAAACCAAAAATGCAAACCCCGCTTGGCGCAATATGATCCTCGAGCATCACTTCAACCACAGGGTGCAGGTGCTTGTGGCACCACCGACAATCGATGAAGACAGTGACACGACGGCCACCAGCGAAATGCGGCAAGCGATGCTTGGCCGGATCTCGAGAGAGATGAGAAAATGGGCCTCAGACTCCAAGGTGTATGTTTATGAAGGGCCGCTGAGCCCCTTTTTGAGCGTGGACACAATCAGAGAGTACATGTTGAATGGTGCATTCTATGCATTGTCCCACAGCACACAGCTGGATCACACCAACACCGTGGCCATCTACAACGGACGATTGCATCTGGTCGTAGACCGAGAGACCTATCTCCGAATCGGGCTACCGTCCAATGTCCAGGCCCTTGGACGGACGCGGAAGACCACTCATGGTCGGTCGCGTGCGCATGAGCAGCAAGACAGGTATGATATTGTTATTGACCTACGGAAACTTGTAAACGAACAGGAAAATGTCAAGAAACTCAACTCAGAAGGTAAATCCTTGCCCGGAAGCGCTGCCAGTGGCGGGGAGACTCCCAAGAAGCAAGTGAATGTGACTGAGAAACTCGCCAGGATTCAGTGGTGTCTAAGCCCAGAACGAATTGGCTCCGTTCGAATGGTCCTTGTGTCATTTGATGCTGACTACCAAGCTCAGTCATTGAATCCTGCGCTCTTCAAGGCAAGCGGCAGCAAGCTACTGCAACTGCCATCTCCTGTCTTAGTCGATACAAATCATGCCGGTCTTCGTACACCGACGTTGGCAAAGTTGAGGGAGGCATGCGAAACCGTAGCCGAGTATATGGCAAAGCGTGCGGCAGATTCAACAAAAGCACAACGCACTGGCGGCGTCGCACGGCAGAAATCAAGTGGACTCGCCAGCATTTATTTCTCCACGAAAGCGCAAAGATCTCGTTCAGGTCTGAATGCTGCTGGTGACGACGATGATGATGGTGATGAAGACGATGCGTTAAACTGTATTGCAACGGACGAGTATGCATGTGGTAACGAAAATGCTGGCAGCGATGAGGAGGATGAGGAAAACGAAGAGGAAATCTCCAATGACGAGGATATCAAATCCACAGCATCAGCTCAGCGAGAGGCACCTCTCCATGACGGATTCAAGCAAGATGCACTTGATGCCTTGAATTGGCTGGGGTTAGTTCATGCAGGGTTCACAGATGTACTTAAGGCACTTGACCAGGAATATGAGACACGCGTGGGCCGGGAGCTTGGAGAAATCATGCTTGTCGACCAGACTGTAGGTAGTAAGAAGAATAGTGGCTCCGACGATGCGAAGGAAGAGAAAGACCGTTTCTTGGCTTCGCTTCAGCAACTCAGCCTCGACCAGCCACAACATCAGTCCAAGCCAGCACTTGGGTTGAGCTCTTTCAAGATTGAGAAGGCTGGATTCATCGCTCCAGAGCAGATTATTCAGATTGTGGATATTGCACGAGAGGCTTTGCGGACGCGAGCCAGTTCAGGCCTCATTGCGTCCTGGATTTGCATCACTGCCTGGGGCTACCGCAACTGCCCTGCAGCCTGGAAGGATTACTTGCACGGGCGTGGAAGTAGTGTTGGTGGATGCGATGGAGCGAATAATCTTACAATTTTCATCTTTGCGGGAGGAGCATACGCAGTGTTTGCCACCGTGGATGGGACGTCTGATTACATGTGAAGTATAATAGAACATACTGGCATATCAGTGATAATGAACGTACAAGTCTAATCGAAATCTTTACTTTACAACTCGAGATGAGCTAAACTACTATGGTGTATACACAAGCACTAGTCCGATTCAAGGGTTAGGAGAGTTCGTAACATCTTGGAGCGCAGGCGCATCGTCCCCTTGTCAAGCCAGTGAAGCTGGTCCTGGTTAGGTAAGGTTCCCACATCCTGTTGCTGGCTCTGAGTTGGTAGCTGCTGAGGTGAAAGGGCCAATTGCTGGGACTGCGTTGATGAGATCCTAGCGGGTGTCGAAGGCACACTTCCACTTGGCTTGGCTGTCATGAGTGGGGTCTGAGGTGGATGTGGCTGCTGGTGCCTTTGCGAAATTGCTGCTCTAGTTTGGCTCGAATCCATGTCTACGCCTTGCGCGGGCTGGATGGGAGCTTCAATCTCCATTCTCGGAGCTTTAGGGTTAGTAGCATGAACAATGGTGAAAGTGAACTGGCTTAATAGATTGGAATGACTGTCAGGACGACACCTCACTGATGCTTTGCCAAACACGTGTTCAGCAATGCTACACCGGCAGGTATCGCTTGCCACAGAGGCATGAAGTGGCTGCTGAGTCAGCTTGGCTTCCAGTTCATTAACCTTCAACTGGAGCATGGCTGTTGAAAGTATCCTCTGGGCAATTCCGATCTCAAACAACGGGTAGGGTGTGGGCAAGTCACGATCACCTAACTTTTTCAGCGAGAGCCGAACAAAACTCGTGCATTTTTTCTTGATATCCTCAGTCACGCCCCACTGCTCCATTGGTAATAGCACTTCTTTGTAGGTAATCGTAAAATCATCAGATAGTGGTGTGGCTCCTTCTCGAGGAGCGAGCTGGCCCTGTAATTGGCTACCAGGTAAGATGGGACTCCTCATATCCAGCATTCCCAACGAGTTGCGACGGAGGGCTGTCTCCATTGGTGCAGACAATGCAGGGGACTCAACTGGAGACACTACTTCACTCGACACGTTCTCGTCTGAGAGCCCCTCAGACGATAAGAACTGAGAGAGTGAATTGTGGCGAACCACTCGTTGCCAAACTGGTACGAGAGTAAAGGCTGGCTCACGCTTGCCAAGATACTTGATCCGAAGGCCGTTGTCAATAGTCAGGGCAAATATTGGGATGGCTTTGTCATGAGGTAACGTGCAGCCGCTGTTTTCCACCCAGCGGTTGATCTCATCTGCGATTGAGGTCACGATCCTTTCGGTGAGCGAACCAAGCGACTGTGGAGAAGAGCAATCAAGCATCGCGTACTCGGCAAGGGCCATGAGTGCTCGCTCTTTCGCAGCAGTCGATGATTCGGTTAACCGCGCCGTAGGATGTTCGAGCTGCGGGAATTGCTTGGCCCGGCCAGGTAGCTTTGGGAAACGCAATCGCAAGGAAGTCTGATAGTGATCCGCAGCCTCATCATGGACACGCGACATGTCGAGACACGCCTTGCCCGCAACGAAGCGCTTGGAACCTCGCTCGCGAAGCTCGCGCTCGATTGCTTCTGCATGGTTCTTCTCTTGTTCAAACTTTCGAAGTGCTGCCAAGAGTGCTGTATCGGTAGCGAGCGCTACCGTCCCAATGGCTCCAGGGCGAGGGGCCGGAGCCTCGGTTATGGAAGCAAGTCGCTGTTTCGTGTCATTTGAACGATCTGATTCTTGCTCAACCCAAGGCTTCTGGGAGTCTGGATCCACCCTGCCTCCGGTATCCGATCGATCGCTTTCGGCGACAAGCGTCAATTTCCCAGCGCGGTACAGGTTTCTGGCTTGCTCGAGCCTACGTTTGTATATGATATCTCGCTCCTTCTCCAGAATTTGCTTAAGCTCCTTAGCCGTGGGCGGGCGGCCCAACGACTTCCTTGCACTCGCAGTTGAGCGCGGCGATGGTTGGAGCTCTGCTACAGGAGTCACTGCTCGTGAAAGCGGTGACTGGGCTCCTGATTGAGTGGAAGCTGGTGTGGGGGAATTCGGAACTATGGGTGGAATACCCTCCGCTTGTAAGCGTAGATTCGAGTGCAAGGCAGCCAAGTTAGCATCTGTTGTGGATACTTCCGCACGCACCATATCAAGCAAGGAGTCGAGATTCTCTCCTAGCCTGACTTTGATGTCTTCGAGTACGCTCGAAACACCCTGTTGCCCACTGTGATACAAAACGCTTGGTGAAGCACCTTCGCTTGCCATTGTATCGAATGGCAGCTCAGTGAGAATTTCCGTGGCAGTGAGCCTTCGCAGCGGTTTTGAAACGTCATGAAAATCGGATGTATAAGACTCGAGGTTGCTGTCGGACGCTCCGCTTGCATGCATTTCTCGACCCTCGCGTTGTGAGCCTTGCTCTCTGTCAAGTAAGACAAAATAACGTATTGCTGTGACCAATTCACCTTCCTCACCGTCGCCACCCTCGGCTTTGTTGTCGGGGAGAGCATTGCGTGTAGCAAACAACTCTCGGGCTTGCTCCGCCAGCTTGGCGCGGGTCGCCTGGAGATTAAACACTTGCACACTTTTACCCTGTTCAATATCGAAACATGGTGTTTTGCGAGAGATGCGAGATGCTGAGCCGCGGATCGTCTGTAAGGAAATGGTTGACGCTCTTCGAAGGGAACGCATGAAGTCATCCGGTTTGGGGGTCGAACGAGTAGGTTCGTGAACATTGCTTTTGCGCCGCGACGATTTCTGGGCATGGTGCTGTTGCAAAGCTATCCTCTCTCTAAGTTTGCGTTGAAGCTCCTGCTCTTGTTTCATCGTGATAGCATTCCTGTACTCTCTAATGCCCTCGATCGTTGTTGCCGAGCAAGGCTCGAGGATGGCCTCTAGAGTCTCTAGTGTTTCTGGTAATGATTGTAAGATGAGTCGAACATCGTACGGCAATGGTCTATATCGTCTCAAGCGAAGGAGAGGTAAGTTGCGATCCCGTACGGCTTTTAGGGTCTCTGATAAATCGCGATGATGGTCATGCTCCTCTTCAGCTGCATCCTCACATTCGTCATCGCTCTCGCTGTCGCTGCTACTTTCCGTGTAGCCTTCTGCATGGATGTCATCTTCCCAATCATTGCACTCAACGGAGGGGAAGACGAGATTCGGCAGCTTCTTCTGGCTTCCAGACAAATGGACCGATTCGACGTTTCGCTTGGCAATCACTAATCGATCTTGGAACTCCTTCACAGCAGAATTTAGACGAGCTAATGCAATTGCGCACGACCGCTTTGTACGGCTGATGATATCAATACCCAGTTGACTTCTTGAGAGGCACCACATCCAATAAACAATCGGTATCGCCTCGGAGAGCTGGTGTGCTCTCCGCGCCCTTAGCGCTTGGTGCAACTCTAGCTCGATATCGGAAAGCCTGCGGAGTGCTTTTGCGGATGTGAGATGGTCCTGAAGTTCATCCGCAACCTCTTGCGCTTTGAGTCGCAGACGACGCTCGCTCTGGGACTCTGAAAGCAGCACTCGAAGGTAAATAATCAGCACACCCAGTAGTGCAGCAATGATCCGCTTTCGATCGGCACTGTTTGTGGCCGATACGAATTGTGATGAGGGCGCAGAAAACTGTTGAGGTGGAGACGTATCCTCGCCATTGCATTGGCTCAAACTACCTGCGACCAGGTGCAGAGCGTATAGTGTTTCATATCGCATCTCAGACAGATCCCCAAGTACGGACGCCGCGGCAAGCAGAACCTTGATAGCCGTAATGCCCATCGTCAACGGCGCATTGACGGAATCGTGACCACCTGAAGATGAAGCAAGAAGGCTTTCCAACGCTAGACGCGCATAATGGCTCCTGTGGGGATAGTCCTGGCGGCACAGACTTTCATGAGGTAAGCCATGATAGTGAACGCATGCAAGTGCGACTCCGAGTCGTACTTCCGAAATAACCTGTTTAGCTTCGGCGACGAGAGAACGGTAAAACTCTGCAGACCAGACAGTTTGATTGTTGCTCCGTAAAGATTCAAGGTTATCCTCCCATGTTAGCAGCCTTTTCTGGACTCGAGTCAATGCGCGATTCAGCGCCTCCACGTCCCCCTTCAGATCAAGATGATGTAGTGGCTGCGAGATTGCTGGCTCAGAAATGGTCACCTCAGTAAAGAAAACACTGGAACCGTTTGGTGCACCATCCTCTGGCTGGCTAGAAGGGTTTAGGGGCATCACACTCTCCTGTGCGATTTGTAGACCATGGGCTTCTGAAATGTTCGCACGAGTTTCCATTGTGGCTCGAAGCCCTGGCTCGTGTTCAAGCACCTTGCGCAAAACGCGTGCCTCTTGAGCAAGCTGAGAATATAGCTCCCATTCTAGGTCCCAGCGGCGCTCCTCACTAGGGCCGGAGGTGGGTAGATTTCGATCAACAAACAGAACTGAGGCATTGTCAACTGGGTCAGATTCCTCATCAGCAGCAACCGGAAAGAGAGGAACATATGGAGAACGAGGCGGAACCCCCTTTCGTCGCTGATTCGAGGTGTCAGTCATAATCGGCTGAGACGCTGACGCTGCGGCCTGTGCGGATTGATCAAAAAGAGCTTTCCTATCGCTCAAGAACTTATTCCAGCAGTCCGACTCCAAGTCTACGATGCGTGATCGTGCGATAAGAAGCAGCTCGTGAAATCGATGTGTTTCCTCCTCTTCGTAGTCAATGCTACCCGAGACGGATGCTTTGTTACGATACGCCTCTACCTCTTGGACGAACCTGGAAGGATCAGCAAGCAGTTTGGAGATCTCTTGATCCATCATGGCTTCGGCAGTGCGCTGCCTACGTGGTCGAGTAGAGAGCAATGACTTGGCTGCTGTGTAGTCGTGGTGGCGATGCTGCTGCTGTAGCTGCTGTTCCGTAAGGGCGTCAGAGGCTTCTTGTGAGGCTACGGTGGGGACTGTTGCAGTCTCAGGCGCAAACTTCAGATGCATTGACGACTCGTCTGTCCCAGTTTTTTCCTGAGCAGGAGTTCGCCTAGCATGAGGAGAAATAATGGCTTGCTGCTGCGTGGGAATTTCGGGGATCTTCGAAGGTTCCTTGCTCCTTACCTTAATAACAGCTGGAATCGTTGTGACAGAGTGTCGCTTGACTTGATCAGGTGTCTGTTCTGGGGGGGTTATGGTCGCGAGCGAAGCCCGACGAGAAACAACGCTGCGTCTACGCGTAATGATTGGTTGACCGTCAGGGCCCATGGTTGTCTCCTCCAGAATCTCGAAATCGTCGGCGTATTCGGTCTCACCGCTAGGTGCATCTGATTCGAAGGCAGATTGTGAGTAGTGATATTCGGTTCCTGCAGGCATAGAGTCACGCCTTTCCAACTCTGGACTATCGTGCTTGTCCGGCATAGCGGAGGCTGTGGTTGGGACGAGTTGTTGTTGAGTAATTCTGCCGACCTGTCGTGTCGCGACCAGGGATTCCATGTACTGGCCGGTAAGCGGCTCTAGGATAGTCTCCGGCTGGACCACGGTCAGTGCCTTCGACGCTGCAATCATCGTATCAGCAGATGCAGGTGTTTCTCGCAACCCCTGAGGTTCATGAGTTTGTGTCAAATCTTGGCTGGCCACCGTTATGTCATTGGTACTCACTAAAGGTTTGGCCTCTCCATGAGACGACTGGAAAATCCCAGTACCTTTCGCTACTGTAATTGGGGATGTGCTCCTAAGCTCTCGCTCACTAAGGATCAATTTCTCCTGTTCGACTCCTGTGGAAGGGAGCATCGTTGGGCTATCCTCGTCAACTGATGAGAATGGATTCGTACAGATCTGGTTGGGGTCACACTCGGGCAGCTTTTCATCAACCTGCTCGGGTGCGTCAGCTGTCAAAGCAACGACTGCGGGCGGAGGTGGGTTGAGGCTATGTTTGTGGTGCACGGGCAGCACGATGGCTCGTCCGTACTCATCTGTGTTCAGAACCGTGGGTAGTTCGGGAACCTCGTTGCTGGAGCAGACTGCCGCACTGTTTGAATCATGTGATCGTGATGTAGCTGAGTTCGACCGCGACCTGGTTGCACTGACTAGAGGTCGATAGGATGGGCGGAGCGCACTATTCAGGTGTGCGCGGTGCACAACGGCCACTTCGTTCGGCACCTCATCGCTTGCAATACTTTCGTCGTCCTCACCTCCATCCTCCACGCGTACGACGAATTCGTCTTCTTCTTCATCTCCCTCTTCTTCTGGATAGTGCCTTGTTCTCTCTTGTGTCATGGCGCCTGCGGTCATATAACTCCCCACATCTGCTTCCTCGGCTTGTGGTTCTGGTCCTGCATCTTGTCCTACATCCTCAAACTCATCATGATACTCGCCGTATTCATCCTGTGTTTCCGAATTGTCATCCTCATCGGAATCCACGAGCATGCTGCCGTAAGCCTTACCTCGTGCCGTGCCCAGGCCGGAGACGGACCTCGCGGTAACCGCCCCCACACCATCCAAATCGCTGGGATTGCTCAAGCGACTCGTTTCGGGTTCTAGCGGGCTTGAATGGTAGTACTCCTGGCCCGTGAGGGAGGGTGAGGGTATGCTCTCATGCGCGCTCGGGTAGGTTGTTCTAAGCGACGGCCGTCTTCGAACCGAGTCTGTGGGTCGTTGGGGACGGCCATTCAATGCATTACCACGACTATTCAGCATCTGCTCATGGCCGGGCGGGGCTGAGACTGAGGTTGAGGCTGTAATCGATCGGATTGCTCCTTCTCCCCCTGCTCCTTCTCCTTTAGATCGGACGGGTCTCCCAACTCGACGGCGAGTATCGCTAGGCCGCGTTATCTGCGGACGGTTGGGAAGCATCGTTTGGGGCGGCTCCCTTGTAGCATCATCACCAGCATCAAGCTGAGGCGGAACGTCGTAGATAATCTGCTCCTCCTCATTGTCTGAATCGTACGCCAGGGTGGTTTGCCTTGTGACCGTGTGTCCCACCGCGCTGGGATTAGCGCTAGCGTGGGTGTGAGCGGCAATGCTGCTGTGTGCCGAGCGTGGGTGATACATGCGGTTGCTCCCGGCGCTGCTCGCGTGCTGGATGCTGCAGCTCACTCGTCTGACTTCCTAGAGAATGCAACGAGGTCGTAATATCTCGCCCACGACGTCACCGTGCTGCTGTATGCACGCACGCGCGTGTCCGCATACCCCTGGTTAAGCCAATTCCGCAATTTTAACCCGGTGTCGTGTGCACCTAGTGCATTCAATCCAATGCGTAGACAATGTACAATTCAAACGATCGCTCGTTTTTTAGCCGTATCAGGTTAAAACACGCACCATTTTGAATTTGAATCCTGCCCCCACCCCACACACAGAGACAGCTTTGAGCACAGGTCTAACTTTCGCATACGCACATCCGCACAGAGTGCACAATGTTTCAGTGCGAGCTCTACGTGATAACAAGTCTTCAGAGAGTGTGACGCACTACCACGCGAGATATGCTGGCTTGAATGGGCTCCGGGTGCAGACCCTCCTGAGACCAGTGGATGGGGTCTTGAGTGAATCCATCCACCCTCAACCGGACCATTTTCTCGCTATGCATCCAGTAATCCTGGGATATGGAATACGGAGACGAGTTGCTGTTTTGTGAAAACAAGTCGTGTAGTATTGTGAAGCACAGTAGGACACGTCGATACTGCCCCCTCGCACTCGCCCGTGGGCGCCTACCCCACGCGAAAATCGCTCACGGAGGTTCCCCTCAGGAAGTTTTCTCAGCGAAGGCGCTCTACCGGTGCGCGCGGGCAGGGAGTTACAGCTGCGCTCACACCCGCATGGCGCCCGACGCATGTAGCTTGATGAGTGAAATCGAACGTGCCCTGTGATTGACCTCCACACGGACCACGCCCCGCTCACGCCCTTCGCTGGCAACATCCTCTCGACCGAACTCTAGCTCTTCCGAAGACAACAAGATGCGCCCGTTGACGGATGAGGAGACCAAGATGGTCTTTGAGAAACTTGCGAAATAGTACGTAGATATGAGTTTGATGCTTAGGTTGAGATGCTTTTCTGAGACCCGTCGGACTGGCCTGTCAAGCGCAATATTTGGGATGGCTCGACCATGGTCTTTACCCCAAAGAGCTGCGCCTCTGTCGACGCTGAGATGAAACTCGTGCCCCAAGATGTGCCAACCGAGCATCAATTGTGATTAACTTACCACCGTGTTGTCATTCTCTTTGCTCTGACTCCCATTTACCAACAGCATCGGACGAAACCTGGCTCTCCTGATTGATCGTACCGATGGCAAGTACTGCTTCCGACTACAGAAGAACCGTGTCTACTACATGAGCGAGGACTTGATGCGTCTTGCAACCTGTATCCCTCGCGAGAACCTCGTCTGCCCCGGAACCTGCTTCGGTAAGTTTACCCACAGCGGCAAGTTCCGACTGCACATCACTGCCCTCGACTACATCGCACAATTCGCTACCTACAAGATGTGGATCAAGCCAAGCGGTGAGATGAGCTACCTGTACGGTAACAACGTCCTCAAGGCACACCTTGGACGCGTGACGGAGAACATGCCTAAGCACCAGGGTGTGGTGTTCTACACCATGTCCGACATCCCTGTCGGTTTCGGAGTGAGCGGTTTGACTACACAAGAATGCCGAAAGGCCGAGTCCACGGCCACGGTCGGTTACCGACAAGCTGATATCGGTGAGTACCTGCGATCAGAAGAGACCCTCACGTAATCATCACGCTGACCAATTTTCGTTAGTGAGCAACTGACTCAAGCCTCCTTGCTCGATTCATTAACCAGCGCATGTGGGCCACCATGTTTGATGGAGCGTAAGAGAGGCACCGCTGAATTGAGTCGTGTAAATTACATTATGTACTGTTGAATCTGACTCAAACGCGCACACACGCATTCGAATAAAGTTGTTGTACAAAGTGTTACAATGATCGTTTTGTGTATTGGATCTGTTACATATGTTACATTAGTGGTCCGGTCTACGTGTGCAGAATACTACTTTTAACAAGATTCACTAACACTAAACTACTTAACATGTACAATGTGTCTAGACGAAACCTGCAAACAGTCTACGTGTTTCTAAAACAGAATGTGACGTGACGCTGATCACCCTCACCTCACGCTTCGTGGCGGGTGTCCTGAACTACATTAGTAATACTGCAGCTCATGATGGAAAACGGAACTCGGGGCTCACTCTTCATCTCCATCATCGGAGCTCATACCCATGCCCGGTGAAGCAGGGTTCGTCTGTCGTAGCATAAGACTTTGAATAAGTGCCTCGTCTTCAGCATCACTGTCTGTGACTGCTGAGACCTGGTACTGGACGTTGGGGGGTGGCATCGAGGGCGGATTAAATTGCGCTGCGGCTGCGTATGAAGACTGAGCAGAACCATATTGGGAGTCAGTCGGTGGATGGGAAGGCGAACGCGGGTCCGAGGCAGCTGTAGGATGGGGCTCTTCAGTCGCTGCAATGCTACTTGGAGTCGAGGTGGCTCGCTCAGTCACTGAGTTTGCGACGGCGACGGCCAGGCCAACCCTATTGATCTGAGACACCAAGCTGGTTAGGCTCATTGGCTTTCTTGGCAAAGAAGGGGGTGGATTACCCTGTGAGCGAGTCTCTTGTGTTTTGGATTCGAAGGGGGCAGCGGGCACAGGCGGCAAAGGCATGGCTGGTGGTGGCGGCAAAGTGCGGTGTCGACTAGGTGTTTCTCCTGCGGATGGTGGTTCTGGAGATTGATGAATGTGATCACGCGGAACCGCAACAACATTCAGGCGCGGAACACTCTCCGCTGCAGAATTGGCATCCTTAGCTTGAGACTGTGGCTGGGACTGCGTTGGAACCTGTGTTCGCTGCTGCACTACCTGTGTGTGGGCTTGTGGCTGAGACTGTGCGGGAGACTGAGCCTGAGGTTTGCCTCCAGCACGTCTCGGCTGAGTCTTCTTTTGCTCCTGTTCAATTTGTGCCTTCACTCGCAGGTAAGCTGCATGAGCTGGGTCGTTCGGACCAAGACCCTGAATTTGGTTGATCTTGGTATCTGTAATGCTGAGAATCGCACTTGCAAACGTTGACCAAGCCATGCCACACTCGCCATGGAAGCCCAACTCGGGTGCAAGATTTGTATCCATGTAGTTGAGCTGTGAATGTGGCATAGTCAACTCGCTCTGGCAGATAACATACACGAAGATGGGGAAGAAATCATCACCACCAATATAATCATCTCGCTCTTGCCATGGCTCCATGGCAAACTCTTGCTCACCCATGGTAAGTCCAGGTAACAACGGAAGTGACTTGTTTCGTCGATAGTATCCGAGCAGCTGGCGGGATCTTCGGTAGTAGTGGGCTTCCCTGCGAATCACTCGATTCGCCACAGTGATCATATGCAGGAGATCGTCGGGATACCACTCCTTATCGAGCTTGCGCAGGAAACTAATGGAATAAAAATAGGGAGTCCCTGGCTCTAGACTTAACATGGGATCGTGTGGGATTAACTCCGCTCTTTCCTCTGCAGTTAAGGGCTGAAACATTCGGTTGATACCCGCTTGATCCAGGGTAAGTTCTCGCATCCAGGAAACCTGTCGCTGGAACGTGATGTCCAGCTGGAATACATCCCGGCGCTGTTGATACATTGCCGTCGCAAACGGTACAACTCGCGGGTACAGTAAGCGGCTTACAAGAATTCGTAAGGGGGCCTCAAGAAGGTTGGGCAACTTCAGACGTGACATGGTATCCTTGATAAATGCTGGAATAAATGACCTAAGGCTCTCCAGCGTGCGCGCCGGATCTTCAAGTTCGAGCTGAATCCACGAGGACTCGATCCACCCCAAGAGGGATGTATTCTCTTGGAATTCTGGGTCATACATTACACTCCTAAACGCATCCAAGATGATGTTGTGCGGATCCCAGAAGTGATTAAGATCCGAAGGTAACACCGCATGGAATAGAGAACCTAAGTTTGAGCCCGCCATCAGACTCGTAAACAGTTCATCCGCTTTGGCCTGTGTGATATAACAATTCTTGGATCCAATAGTTCCAGGCCGTGAAGCGGTAGACACATCTTGTCCGTCCAGAAGGGACTTGGCTGAAGCCGTAGTCGAAGCAAGAGCGGATGCAGAGCTACTACTGGATGAGGACGTAAATGGCAGGACTTCCTTCAGGGCTGAATTGGAAGGTAGCACATATCTCGAGCTGACTGAAACCCCGCGGCCTCGGCCTGCAAACGATCCACCGTTACGATTACCAACGGAGCCAGCGCGTCCGCGCTTGACCATGTTCGAATTCGACATTGGATCATCAGCCACGATCGGTTGGTTTTGTTCACGAATCAGAAGCATTGCCGCCTCGAGTATTTTTCGAACGCGATTGGTGTGCTGCTGTGGAGTGACTACCTCCACGCCAGGAGGTCGAGCAAAGTGCTCTAGCACAGCCTGAGCAAGGTCAGCTGATTTTCGGGATGTAACAGCCTTGGCTGATTCTAATCGACGGTGATAGCTCATAGCAGAGCCCTCTCCATGATCATCAGTATGAATCTCGGCGATAAGCCAATCGGCGGAGGGCTTGAGTGGCGGTCGAGGAAGTGACTCTAGCACCGTTGCCAAGGCCTCAAGTCGTTGGGAGAATAATAAGCCCTTGCGCTTTGGGGTACCTCCACTGGAGCTGCTTCCTGGACCCGGAGTCGCACCTTGGTGCGGTGATGCAGGGGCCCCCGCTTGTTCGTAGAACTGGTTAATCACACCCATGCGACGCTCGAGTTCCTGAATTAACTGTTCCGCGTAGAGCAGCTCCAACCCTATTACTTTGTGGCGCGCAGAGAACATTGCACCACTCTTCTCGGCGACCTCATCTGCACCGAAACTCAGCCAATAACGCTCTTCCGATTTGCGCGCCATGATAATTCGAGGCCCATGCCTGAGCAAAGTCTTGCGTCCCAATTCCAGGCGCTCTATCTGAGCTTTGATGAGCGACAAATATTGCGACATGCGCTCCTCAGCTGCAACCGCAGCGTCCGCGTCATTATTGCATGCTTGCATAAAGAGGGCATGATCCCACATTCGTGGTGATTGCATGCTGGGTTTGGCCGGAGATCCCGTGTCGGGATTTGTGGTCTCGGATGAGGGCTTCGGCGTCTTGATCCCAGCCTGAACAAGAGCGTTGGCTAGAATAGCAGCTGGTGAGCTGGTGACTCCAAGCGATGGAGTTGAGGTCACCTTCGATCCGCCTGATGCAGGTGTGGATTCTAAATTCCTCATTGTAGTTGTGCGGAAAAGCGCAGGAAGAAGCGGTGGCTGGGAAGTCGATTCGACGGGTGGTGTGTCCTGCTTAGTGGTGGCCGTCGCGAGCGTCGTCGCAGCCGAAGCAGGTGGCGACGCCATTGAAGTGAAGGCCGCGGTTGCTGTCGCTTGTGTTATGGACGAAGGAGAGGCATTCGTACTCAGTGTTGAGGGAGCCGCGGGGGCATCGGAACCAGTATTTTGTTGCACGCCAGTCGGAGGCTCAGGCACACCTCCGGGTTCTGCAATCGAGGACTCCGAACTCAAGACCTGGGAGGGTCGTCGTTTGAGCGATGCCATCGTGGCGCTTGTGACAGCTGCCGCTGAAGTTGCGACGGCTACAGCGTCAGCAGCACGGACTGCAGCAAGGCGAGCCTCATGTGCCCTCATCTCCTCTTCCTCACGTTTCTTTTCAATGAGCACGGACAATGCAGAAGGATGCCGAGTTGGTTTGGTTCGACCTGAGACTGCTTCTCCTCCTGATACGACTGGTTGGGCGGGTGAAGACGATGTGGAGGCAAAAGGTTGGCTCTCAAATTCAGTCATTTGCTGTAACGTTGGGTGCTGCCCTAGGGGATTGGTACGCACTTCTGACGAAACTGGCGGTTGCGGGAGTGGAAGACTTGGGACAGAGATCTGTACCATGGGGGCTGCTAGTGCCCGCGATTGCACGTCTTGAGGCAAGCTAGTACTACCAAGTTGTGTGAAAGCTGGGCGGGGCTGGCTCATGGAAGGGAGAGCCATGTTTGGCGGTAGGACCTTACCCAGGTCCTGAGAAGAGTCATCCAACCGCGCAGCGTCGTGATCGTGTCCTCGTGGGTTTCTAAATCCATGGTCTGACACGGCTCGTCGACGGCCCTCAACCTCAATCAATGTTTCATCTGTCACACAGACCAGTGGAGCGAAGTCGGCTGGGGAGGGCTTCTGACGCTGTAGTGGTACCGCCGGTCGCGTCAACGATGCCAGATCCTCAATCGGGTTTCCTTCAGGAACCGTCTCCATGTAAGATTGGGTCATGAATGCTTGATACTGGAGGCCTTGCTCTTCTGGCTGCTGCTGTGGAGCCTGAGTACCAGCTGGCATCCCTCGGATGGGGCTCGGGGGGACAAAACGGGAGGCGCTTCGGATGTGGTTATCTAAGCTGGGGTCATGGATTCCCATCGTGGCGCGGATCGCCTGGCCGATCTGGCCCAAGCTTGTGGTTCCCGATGCGACAGAGGAGGCTAACGGGCCACTTGATGAGACCGACGAAGTGAGAGATCCGACGGGCTCGATCTGTTGCAGCTGATACTTGAAAGCTGGTGCAATGAGCACACGTGGTTCAGCACTCATCGGGGCCTGTTGTTCATCTGCAGGCGCCTTCGACGCTGGCTCTGAGTTTTGCACTGCAGTGCCATTGGAGACGGCCGCTTGCGAAAAATTAGCTTCAATACCGGTGGCAGGGTGGCTACCTGCTGCTGCTGGTGACGTAGACTTCATTCGAGAGCCTGAGCTCGTGGCTCCTGGAACAACAGGAAGCGCCATACTCTGGATCGGGAGAGGGGCAATCGACAAATGGAGGTGACGGGATGTCATCGGAATAGAGGAGGTTTTCTCCTGGCCATCGTTCTGTTGGTCCAGAGCGCATGTATATGGCTGTGACGCGAGGGTGATAGTCTCTGACTTGCTGTTTACAAGTCCCGTCTTCGCATGCGGAGAATGCTTATCCTCTGGCTCAGGGGCGCGTACGAGTTGACTTCGGTTCCGAACCAGGCTGAAATGCATGGGAGGAATGCTAACCGAGTCCGTTGGCGACGTCACGTTGAATGAGGTATCCGGTGTCGCGGATCGGTTGCCCGTCGATTCGGACCCATCTGAATCAGCTCTTGCTTGAAGTGCGGTCAGGAGATGAGGATTTGCACGTACCTGAGCTTGAATCGCACGGATGAGCTGCGCCGAGCTTCCAACGTGTGCCGGGCTTGCCGTTGCTTTCTGATGTGCACCTGGATCCAGGGGTCGCAGCGGCTTGGACAGTCCCGCCATTGCAGCGGGGGGTTCGACGGGACTAATAGTTGGCTCTTCGAACCGGGGCTGAGCAGACGGTCGCACGATAGAATATCCCGCCTCTTCGAGTCGTTGCATGATGCTCCCGCTTGTCGTGGCAAGCGAACCAGGTGAAATTGATGGGTTGGTGACGTCCACTGCTTCTGACTCGGCAGGCGACGCACTAGCAGCAGCTGTGAGTCGGGAAAGAACATGGGCACTCGGGATAGGTGCCGGTTGTACAAGCTCGTGGGAATCACCAGTAGGGGTCGGAACGGGAGGTAACGTTGGAAATGCACTCAAAAAACGGGCTGGTCGTGGTGAATTCTCCCTTGGACCACGGCTGGAAAGCGCGCCAGCGGCTGGAACATCGGACTGGGTCATGGAAAAGGCATTAGGGGAGGCCCGGAGGAATCTACCTCGTTCGATGCCACTACCAGCTGGTTGAAGAGAGAGGGATCGAGTGTCTAGGGTACCTTTGCTGTCCTCCTGCGCGGTCTCGCTTGAATCCTGTCGGAGAAAATTCTCGTGGGTGCGATGCTCAATGGGTGAACTACCGCTTGAGGCTACATAGTGGTGCGGGGCTGACGAAGTATCACTCGCGCTCTGAGGATGGTGAGGGCTGGCCTCTATTGAATCGTCATCAGCCATGCCCACGCCAGGACGACCCAGGTGCATACTCGTCACAACTCCGGCTGCCAGTCTAGGGTTTGGCACTGTGTTTGTCATGAGGGTTGACTCATTTGGAACAACCACCAATCCAGTCGCACCAAAAGCCTCAACGCGAGGATGTTGTAGCTGCTGATGAAACTTTGGCGCTGACTCAGGCTCCTCTGGAACTTGGCTCCGAGCTCTACTGCCGAGAACAGGATGCCCATCGTCATTCGCCGACGCGTCTGAAGATAAATAGCTCGGCTCTTCGCCTCCACTCTGGGTCTTGATGTAGGAAGCATCGGTTTGCACTCCGCCCGAGGCTGTCGCGGAGGAGATTTTGAAATCTGGGGAGCTGAAATCAGTACGATCCGATCCGGATCTCGAGATCCGTCGATGCGAACTCAATCCTGTGCCGCCTGATGCTGCTGCTGCGGTACCCCCCGAACGCGAGCTCATACCCGCCCCTGAGCCGAAGCCAGAACCCACATGAGAGTGCGAATGAGAATGGGATTGAGAATGAGGATGAGATTCGGGTCCAGATGATGATGACGGAGCGACGCCTCCTTCAGACTCCACGATGGTGGTAAAGGGTCGTGTGGCGTACTGAGACATACTCGCATCCTGTGAACCAATCTGAGTAGAATAACAGGGGGGCGCTAATGCCCCAGCCGGTCCTGATGAATTCTCGCCTGGATTAACAGAAATAAAACTAGTGTGTGACTGCGCGGGAATCTCAACAGGAACATCCGGCAGACGACGAGGATGCTCACTTATCATGTTAGGATTGTGTCCACGTAAATTAGCTCCGGGGATGCTGCTGTTCATCTCAGGGTCGCCCGAGCGCGTCCGTGACAGCTCAAGGCCCGGGGATGGGGTCGGTGTAAAATTGATCGAATCGCGATAACTTGCCGAGACTTCGCTGCTGATGCCAAGGCTGCTTTCGGTTTCCGTTTCCGAGTCATCGGCTTGTCTGTCAGCATCGGCATCCATGACAAGCATGGCATTGGCCATGGAAATCTGGGTAAAGGGCTGCCGCCTTCGTTGCTGGTTGAGGAACTGGCTCTGGTGACCATGCAAATGAGCATGCCCTGCTCTTGGGACCGCTAAGTACTGCGTGTGGGGCTGTTGCTGCGGAGCCCGCTGGTGTTGCTGCGAGGGATACTGCTGCGTTGCAACGGTCTCAGGATATGCCTGCTGTTGCGGTTGCGGCTGGTGGAGATAGCTCGAATTGTTTGTGATAACTGCAACTTCTCGCGACACGCCAGACTGGTGCTGATACCGAACTGCTCGGGCCTGCGTATGACGCGCGTTGTAATCGTTGGTGCTAGGATAATCCGCCTGATGATCATACTCTGGATGAGTTGTGGCAGCTGGGTCCATCAACAACGCATAGTCACTGGCCAGCCCGGGAGTTGTGGTGACCTGCTCGCTATTGAGGTTGATGTGGATCGTGGTTGTTGTGTGATCAGTGCCTCCCTGCGTCGGAATTGGGGCGCTGAGGTCTGCCTTACAGGTGTGTTCATTCCCTCCACCACGCGAGCTGCTTCTGCTGCCGTCACTACTTCGATGAAAGTAGTGGGACATGTTGTTGTGTAAAAATTCTGGCTTGCAGCCAGCCAGCCAGAAGATAGTTCGTTAATCAGTTCGTTGTTTGGTCGGTTGCTGGGCCAGTCACGTGTCAGCCAAGACTACGCTAAATCGAAGGTTGAATCAAGGATATGGCCTCCACACACACACACACACTCTCCGCCTTGTTCGAAGCCTGGATGCGCCTGGCTTCTCGCCTCTGACTAGTAGCTATTCGTCGTCTCGTCACGTATAACCCGTCAGCTAATCACTCACTTAGTCTCGCACGGCAACTCGCATGTTCTCCCCAGACGTTGGATATGATGGGGAACCGAGGACAGTGACTCCAAGTGGTGATGAATCACGCGCGGCTTTGACTTCTCACTGCACCTAATTGCGTCGTCGGGTAGGCTTAATGCAATTTCATTGCAGGGATCGATGTGCCTCTCTCCGCACACGCAAGCGATATATGCCAACTTGAACAGAGCTCACGTCAATCTCTGGTTTGTGGATTTGGGTGGCTCTAACGTGCAATGCGGTGGTGCGCCGCGGTTAAAAAGCCTAGATATGGTGTATATATGTATGCCGCACAATGTAAACTTGATTCCAGCCCAATTGCACTCGGTTGCAGCCCGATTTCAGCCCCGAAAGGACGCTCCATCTGGCACTTTTTTTTCCCCTCCTCGCAGTGGATTCGAGTTGAGCCAGGGGAGAGGGTGGGTGGATGGTTTCTTTTCTCGCCCTTTGGAGGTGACATCCGCTGCTTAGAAGCACGCTGGAACATTGGAATGTAACGATCTAAAGACATAAATGAACCTACATCCATGCCACACTGCATTCGATAATGTACAACCTCTAGGTATGAAAGTTTATTGAGTTAGAAAGTGAAATGTCGCCGCCTCTAGTCGGGCACCAACCCCGCCGCATCTATCACTGCGTGTAGTTGTGCATTCTCGTGTTTCAGCTTCAACACTTCGGCTGTGAGCGCGCTGGCCTTGGACTCCAGGTTCTGCAAGTGGCTTGCAACCTGTCCTCGTACTTCGGTTTCTAGCTCATCTCGAAGTTTCTGCCGCAGTGCCGGCTCGAGTTCCTTCAGAAGGTCCCGACGTACTTCGTCGATGATGGACTGCTTAAACGTGGTCCTGACTTCTTCTTGGCATTGTGCTCGGATCGCCTCTTCCATGGTCTTTCGCTTCATCTCTTCGTATGCGGCGTTCACTCGAGCCTCCTTCTTGAGCTCCTCAAGTTCTCGAGCAAGCGATTCGGCTCTCGTCCTCAGGAAGGTATTTTCGTTCTCTATCGTACTTGTGTTTGCCTTGAAATCGCGCAGTTGATTCCGCAGCGTTGTTAACTCGTTGGATAGCTCTTGGCCTGACTCTGAAACGCTGGCCTGTGCCGCTCGCTCGGCATGCAAAGCACTCCGCTCCGAATCCAGCTTCTGTTTGAGCTCGTCGAGCTGTTTCTGAAGCTCGTTGTTCCTCTCGAGCAACGCGTCCTGTGCAGCATGCGCCTGTCGTAGCTCACTCACAGTTTGCTCTACGAGCGAGTGACTCTCTGCCACCCTCGCAAGGAAGCCATCGCGCTGTGACATGAGTTCGGAAACTTGTTTTGTGAGCTCGACCACTTGAGATGAGAGCTGTGAGCTTATCTCCTTGTGTAGCATCTCGCGTTTGAGCGCCGCATCCACGTCTTGCTGCACCTTAGAGGATGTCTCCGTGAGTATCCTGAGCTGTTCATCTGCTTGGGTCTTCTCCTCCCACAGCGATTCGAACTGCTCACGAAGTACGGTGTACTCTCCTCGTAACCTTACTAACTCTTCACTAGGAGTGGCCATTGTATCGGAGCCACTTTCAGTTTTGCCCGTTAATACAGATGACTGTGTAGCAGCAACATTACCGGTTGCCTGCTCCAGTCGCAGACTGGCTTCAAGGAGGGCGGCCTTCACTGTTTTGGCCTTGTCCTCGTGCGCCTTAGCAAGATCTCGCCTCAGAAGCTGGATGTCCAGGTTCTTTGCTTCGATCTGGTCATTCGCACGCTGGATCTCACTGTTGAGTCTGTCTATCGTCTGTTGGAGGGTCTTGTTGCGCTGAGTCAAGCGCTCGAGATCATCTGTCAGTGTCCTCTTGTCGATCATATACCGGTGCTCGATGTTCTTCGCTCGTAAGAGCTCCTTCTCCCGCAGTTCATTCGCAGATCGCTCTTCGGCCAGGGTCTTCTCCAGCTCTTGAATCCTGGCACGCAGCTGAGACACCTCCCCCTGAAGTGTTTCGATTACCTTGTCCTGACTGCGGTCCGCGAGCATGCGCTGGAGGCTCTTGAGCTCGGAGGCCTGCCATTCGATTTGACTCTGAGCTGTGGCGAGTTTGGCTGCAGCGTCCGACGACGATCGCGTCGAGGATGCGAGCTGGCTCTGTAACGAACGAATGCGCTGGGCCTGGGATTCGAGCTGCGCCTCAAGTTTGGAAATTTCCGATTCGCCTCGTTTGACGCGCTGGTTGGCAGCCTCGAGCTGGTCTTCTAGTTGCTGCATGCGTTCCTCCCGGAGGTCGACCTGGTGAAGCATCGCGCGTGCCTCATCTAGCTGGAGTTTGAGATTCTCGGCTGCCTCGGCCTGCTCCGTGCAGATGCGTGAGAGCGCAGCATAGTTCCGCCTGAGAGCAGCGATGTACTCCGAGTCAAAATGGAACGCGAGTTCGTAGGCGGCCGTGTTACTACTGTCCGAGCTTCCCCCCGTTCCTCCGGTTACAGTTCCTCCTCCGGGAGACCCCAAGCCTGCTCCTGTGCCCGTGCCTGTCATACCTGGAGAGGGCAACGAGCCCACGGGTGGCGTCGGAAGTGGTGAAGCCGATGACGACTTGACCGCCGACTTCATAATGCTGGGGGTAACCCCACTGCCCTGAGAGATCTCGAGTCTCGTCGCCGTGACGAGTTGTGGAGGGGCCTGTTGTGATGTTGATGATGCCGACGCTGCCTGGGAAGACGGCGGGACGAGTGTGGCACTATGGTACAGTCCCGTCCCGCCTAGGCTCATCTGTGTAGCGCTCTCAGTCATGTACTTCTGCTTGTGCAGTGATTGAATAGGATTGGACTGGTTGAGTCGAGAATACGCGATGACTTATGCAGCTGCCATCCCGTGTGTTTGGTTCACGGGCACGTGGGCTTGCGCTGAGTATCCTGCTTGAGTCCCACGACGGTTCTCGCTCCTGCTCGGCCCAGGCAAGCTCGCAATACGCGTGGTTTTTCAAACAATTCCACGTCGATTCTTCGCAACCGTTACTGGTTCAAAATTTCCACGACTGCGCGGGGGCTGGATTCGGCCCTGCCGTACGGCACACCCAGCATGCAGCGGCCCGCCAACGCCTGTCACGCACGTAGACCAGCAGCTACAGGGTCCATATACACTGTCAATTTAGGGCTCAACGGCGGCTACTCAAACCAACATCCTCGAGGAAAGCTCAACACGGAGCCCGATACTTTGGGATGTTTGAGATATCTCACGCATGATTTGCAGGAATGCGCGGACTAGGCCTGCGACAAATGTAGGACCCCCCGCCACGCGTCACCGACACTGGAAATAATGAATGCCACTCTCGCTGTGAGGAAACACCTCCGGCGATTTTCGGCCTGATGACGCCGTGGGTGAACTCTTAGCCGCCCCTCTAGAAAGGAATACACAAGGGGTATATTACCAACACAAGCAAGCAGGTTGGGACCTGCAGGGTACTCGTTACATGCGATCAATCTGGACCTTCACCACCTTCCGCACCCAAAACGGGCTCAAAGGCAAGAGTCTGGGTGCAGAAATTCAAATTTCCAGGCCGTTACTGTGGACACTTCGCTGGGCGTTTCCCGCACAAGACGAGGGATATGGAATGTGTTACCGACGGAAAAGAAAAGCACAGCTCGTGTATGAGACCTGCTCCCCACTGAATTTGCAAAGGGGATGTTACACCTGCCTGTTTGAGTCGAGCGCGACGTCTATCGAGCCTGGCTCCCGGATGTCTTAAGAGCACTCAGATGCTCTCCGAGGGCCTGCTCACTATCTGTCAATGTCATAAACTTTTCTATGCATCCTACAATATTCTACAAGGTAACTTACATCAAACCCCATTGCCTTACCTGATACGCAGGGAACCTCCTCGGAGGGCTCAAAATCGGCAATTCTGTCACACTACCAGAATACGTAAAATAGCGGTGCAGCGGAACTGCCTTGCAGAACAGACCACGTCTGTGTGTTGATAGCACCTAGCGTAGTCGGTTTCGCAGGCCTGAAAGCGCACATCTTCCAGGATTCGTCCGCTACTCCCCTCCAAAAAGCCCAGCCCTCTCAGGCGGGGCAATTTGAATTGCTCACCCGGCCTTGGACGGGCGGCGGGCACGCTAGTTGGATAAAACCTACGCCAGAATTCGTGCCGACTCCGTCCACACGGAGAGCGTCTCGTCACACATCACCCAAGCATGTCCCGGGATGTTGACGGCGGCTTTTTCGTTAAGGGGGAGGGGACTCCCACTGGGTGGACTGTCACTCCAGACGGCGTCCACGTGCCCGTAAGGCGGACGTCAGCTGCAAACGATGCAGGAACAGACCCTACTTCACTTGCGCCGCTTGTAGGTAAGATATCCCCCGCAGAACGTGCCTGGACCACACGGGGTAAGCTTCATGCACCGGATCCGAAACGGAAAGCACCAAGCGTAGGCTCGGCTACCTCAGGCGCGTTTGGCACCGCCGGAGCGGCTATTCCGCGTATCACGACAATCAGCTCTGCTTCCAATGCGGGTCAAAGCGCCGTGTCCTCAAAGGCTGCCAGCATTGAAGTCAGTCGGCCCATACCCAAATTCATCATGCCTGAGGAGACTCATGCTTTCGACATCGTCTATCCGAATGCCATCAAGACGAGCCGTCGCCCAGAGAATGAGGAAGACCATGACCGCATTGAAGCGGAGTTATATAGTGCAAAAGCTGTACGAATGCGCGAGCGGCTGCGAAAGGGACTGCCTCCTGATGATGGCGATGACGGATCAGGCCCCAAGGAACCGCCACGACCTAAGTCCATCTTCCAGGCCGAAATCGACAAGATTTTCCAAGAAAGTGACGACTCGTCTGATGAAGGCGAAGCTGGTGGTGCAAGCGTTCGAAATGATAACGAAGGTGAGGACGGCGAATCTCAACGCCACTCGGCTGGAGTCAGTTCTGGCCTCGCAGCGTCCGCATCAATGCATGAGTCAAACAGTCGAGAAACCCCAGAGCCTGGTACGACCGGATGGTTCGGTGTCGAAATCAGCTCGCGCAGTCCTTCTGACAAGAGTTTTTATACCGCATTCAAGACTTCTCCTCAGCCTAGCAAACGTCCAACCACTGCGACTTCAAACGGCAGTGGCGTGAAGACCTCTGAGAAGATCAGGAAACTCGAAGAGTCAGTGATCTCGAAACAGTTCTATCGGCCACCCTCAACATTAGCGCGACCTAAGACTGCATCAATCCCCAGTCGTAGCAGTCAGGTGAATGTTGACTTGCTTGTCTCAGGCTCCTCGCGCACTGGCCAGATCCCGCTCGCTTCCCAACCTGAGCCCACGACCTGCACTGTGTCCTCGCAAAATCAACTGAGCCGCACCACTCAGCTTGTCCAGCAGCGACCTGCGACAGCGCTTCCAGGGCGATCGTTACCGCTGACTCAGTCGGTTGCCAGTTCGCGTGCGGTCAGCCGACCAGAAGGTGATATCCCACTCTTGAGAGCAAATAAGCTGCGACCTAGGTCTGCTATACCATCGGCCAAGGCGCAGACCCATGAGCTTGCTAAGGCCCTCCACGCCATTCAACTTGAGGTGCGGGATCTGCGTTACTCCACAGCTCTTTCAGCGCGTAATAGTCAGAAATCACCAGTTCCTGATCCCAAAGCGCTTTCCATTGAGAAGCAAGTATTCCAGAATTACGCCCATGCGCTTGACCCAGCTCGCCTTCCCATGACACTTCGACCAAGGATTCTATGGCCGTTTGCGATTGATGGCGGTGCTGGGGCCGTCGCCCCAGATCTGAGCCCGAATCCCATCAACCCAGCGGGTTTGTCTGCTGCAAGCATTCTTCCCACAGATCCCAGTTTGCGGGCACAGTACGGCCCTGAATTTGGGCCTGGAAGTTATGATGACTCTCGACTATACCCCAGGAGCATTCAGAGCGACTGCGAACCCAGCCCGATGGAGCATGCGCTGGTTGAGGCTGGGGATATCGACGTCCAAAACTCACGACCGAATACCACGGAGACGTGTCTCGTCGATCACGAAGGGTATGTCCTTCTGGAGAAGAAAGTGACCGATGAGGATGGGATTGAGTTGATCATCACCCGACGTGTTCCGTACGCGGTGCTCTGCGGCAGGAAATCCCACGGCCTTACAGCCGAAGGTGAAGAAATTACATTTGCTCAACTTCGGGTGGAATTGGCAAGAAAGATCTGGAAAGTTCTGCCAACACCCGTGACTGCAAAGCTGTCTGATAGCGCGCATCAGCCTCAAGCTGACGTCGCTGATGAGACGAATGTCGATATCATTGCCCAGTATACGAATGAGGATGAGCATTCTTTACTACGAGACTTGGGATTATCCACTCGAGACGGCCCAACCTTCATGGGTAGTGAACCCAAACAGAATGGCCAGAACGAAGTGAGTCTCGAAGACGATCGGTTGCGCCCTCTTCCTCAAGACACGTTTGAGACCCCGCAATTGCCTGCCGGCACACTTGCTGAGAAGTTGAGGCTTGAACGAACAGGCGACTTCAACCAGACGATTGGGGACGCGAAGGCATTAGGGATGGCCCAGGCAGGAGCGTTGACTCAATTCAAACAGCGTGGCTTCGTCAACTCCAATCAATCCAAACTTAAGCGAACAAACGAAGGCTATATTGATGCTGAACAGGAGCAAGCAGAGGCTATCGCAGCGGAGGTCATTAAGTATGAACAAGATGAACGCTTACGAGAGCAGGAGCGGGCACAAAAGCGAGCTGAGCGGATGCTCGAACTAAATCCCCATCATATTGCCGACACCGACGAGAGCGTTGTCGGCCAGCTCATTGAAGCTGGGGTTGAGTATTCAAGGACATGTTATGGGTGCTGGCGTGAAGCGCATGGTCAGAGTGCTCAACTCGACGTGGTCACAAAAGAGGATGAGGTGCTGTTCAAGCATTACTGCGACCGGCATCGGACAATGATGAAGGAGCGAGAAATTGAGCGCACACGGATATTGGAGAGGCACGCGCGGAGGGAACTGGAAGAGAAGCGTCAGCTTGAACTCCAGAAAATCCTGCTTCTGAGCTCATCTCCCCATGTCGTAAAACCAAAAATACCGCTCCCTGGCAAGGCAGCCTCGACTGCCGGCAACAGCGCAGATGAGCCACTCGCATTACAGACGTTGCTGGCAAGCGGCACAGTCTTGGGTGCAGGTAACGTCCCTGTACATGTGCTCGGCGGGGAACCTCGGCTTGCTGGTCCACTCTTTACTGACATGACTTGGCGCACGTATAGTGATGACACGGTTAAGAAGGCTGTGCAGTCGGCTTTGATCCCTGATAAGATCGCAGATGGCTCAGTGCTCGGAACTCCAAGCCAAACCACGGGGCAACACACTGCCTTCAAGGAGCGACCGAGCACCGCAAGACCATCATCTCCATCAAAGTCGAGCAGAAATCATCACGCTGAGACCATGCAGACCCTTCAACACATCAAGGAAATTAGGAGATCCGAAAGTGCTGCTCGCGCGAAGGCTAGGAAAGAAACTGATGAGTACATTCAACGCTATCGTCAGGAATCTCAGCAAGCCCTTGAGGCAAGTCTGGCCGGTGCGCCTATCTCCGCAAAGCTGGTTCAGCAACTCCGACCAAGGACTGCGTTCACGCGAAGCGCTACGACAGAAAAGAGTACGGGACAGGAGCGTGCATCCTTATCGCGCCCGTTCTCAGCCATTGAGTCAAGAGAAGCTCCGCAAGCCGAACAGAAAGGGAGTAAACTACCTGCTCCGGTGACTGAATCTACGAATGAGGAGGAATCCGAGCCCAGGAATGAGAAGGACAGTGACGATTTCGTTGTGAGAGACGAGGATGATGCCCCAGATGATGCAAATGACCAAGAGTTTGCTAGACTGGCTGAACAGCCGGTTGGTACAAAGGCGGCAGAGGGTGCAACGGCATCTCAGAATCGGCCGAAGACTGCATCCGTGAAGATCCTCACTACCGAGACCAAGCCTCGACCTCAGACCGCCCAAATGGTTACCGCCAAACCTCAAGGTGCATCCGTCTTCGGTTTTAAGGGCCTTGCTCCCAGCGGGCGGCTGCTCACACCGATCGGTTCACCACCAAGCATCAATTCACGCCCTGCACGGGTGTTAACGGCTGTTCGTCGCGGTGCTGGAGGAAAGCTGTCATTTGAATTGCTTACGCCCGAGATGCTTGCCGAGCAACAGAAGCTTGCCTTGGCTAGCAATGCAAATGAACATGGAATGCGGCCTAACTCACAGGCTCGCTCATCAAGCATGTTAGTCAAGGGGCCAAGGCCACTCTCGATTCAGTCATCTTTTGTTCCCGACGATGTTCCCACCGTACCCGTGGAGACTCATAACCCCTCAACGACGATGAGATCGATGAGTGCATTAACCGAAGGAGGAATGAATGAGCAAAAACAAGACGCGCAGCCCCCTCCTCTAGTACATTCTCAAGAAAGCCAGCGCTTGGTGCTCTCAAGTACTCCTGACTCGACTGCACTCGTGTCTGCTCGTTCACAAGCGCAATCCCTTGGGCATGCCGTTGATCTGACTGCTCGCTTCGCTGATGCTCTAGCCGGCGCAGCTTCACCCCTCACGCCAACCGCCGCTGTTGCAAATGCAACCACTATGAGTGCATTGAAGGACGTTTGGATTCCAAAGACCGTTATCAAGTCGCGCCCTGGTACTGCGCACCCTCGAGGAGTGCAACCGAGTGACCCAGAGCGATTGTTCCATCCTCATCGCATTGCGATCCGACGACCGGTACGCAACGGGCCGAACCACTTCGCGCCCACCTCGACGAATGTAGAGGCCGACTTTGAGCCTAGCATGTGGTCTCACACTCGCACCATCTCCACAATCTCGTGGCAACAAGATATTGACTCAGGTGCAGACGCTGCAGCTGGGGAAACGATTTCTGATCCCGCAGCAGAGCTCTCACGAACAGCTGACGCTCTAGCTCGTCAGATTCCACAGCTCTTGGACGATGACTTGTATTCCTAGTAAGTGAGGCCGCTCACAATCTTCTGATTTCTACGAATAAACAAGACCACTCGGCTTGTGTAGGCTGATTGATGTTATTTTAACAACTTTGTGTATTGGAGTGTTTAATACAATTGGTAAAGAATAGGCTAGGGAGATATACTTTAGTTTACAAAATGGGTGGCTGATTCATGAATTAGCACTTTGCAGCGTTGAAGAATATGGGGCTCTTGACAGATTAACCCTCTGGGTTTGCTTCGGTGATGATCTTTTCTGCGCCAGCAAAACCGTCACCTCCTGCATTCATACGTTCAGCTTGCTTGACGTTGGAGTTCTCGCCTAGATACATCTCCGCAGCTTGGTTTGCAAGGAGGTTTCCAATGAAGCTTGCAGACGTGTCGGCGGTGTCCTTGGGAGGGAAGAATGCAAGTTGTGATGTTTCCCAGAAAATTGAATTGGGCACATCCACGAAGGCGCACTTGGTTAGCCATAGGCGCATAGCGGCATCGCATGTGGGGGTCTGGAGGAAGTAGCCCTGAGGTGGGTGGTAACCCTCAACCTCAGCAAACTCACCCGTGACCTCGTGGCCCATTCGTACCCGGTATTCATGCTTCTGTGAGGTGCGCATGGGTGGTCTCAGTTCACCATCAGCAGGAACACCCGCACCTTCCGCCTTGTTATTACTGGGATTGTTTTGCTTGTTCGTCATGGCATCGGCGATGCTATGTGGATGCACGTATGCAGCGAATGTTGGTTGTGGAGGAGCGGCAGCGCCACCAGCTGCGCCTCCTGCGGCATCTCCTGTGGCACCTCCTGCGGCATCTCCTGCGGCGCCGTCGCCAGGAGCACCAGGGAGTCCACCAGCGTCTCCGCCAAGAGCACCACCCAGTGCTCCTGCTGCGCCTCCCTCTCCGCCGAGCGCGCCACCGAATGCGGCCGCGGCACCTCCTTCTCCATTAAGTGCTCCGCCGAGCGCAGCAGCAGCGCCTCCTTCTCCACCAAGGGCTCCACCTAGAGCAGCCGCGGCACCACCGGCTCCACCCGCGCCACCCGCGCCACCAAGGGCATTTGCAATACTTCCACTGAGCTTGCCTCCTAACTCACCGATTTGTCCATTGATCTTCTCGCCTAGCCCACCAATTTGAGAGCCAAGCTGTTCGTTGAGCTTGCCAATAGGCCCATCGAGCACACCACCGAGCTTGCCTTGGAGATTGCCTAGTGCGTCAGAAACCGCGCCTTGCGCTTTGCCCACGACATCGGTAACGGCACCTTGCACTTTGCCAACGGCACCTCCAATGACATTGTCTGCCACACCTTGTACAGCCCCGGTAAGTGTACCTTTAATGTTACCAGCGGCGTCTTTGAGCACGTCACCGATGTTTTGTACACCTTCACCACCGGCTCCTCCCGCTCCCCCAAATGCACCACCAATAGTAGAGCCCAGGTTGCCGATAGCTCCACCGATAGAGCCACCTGCGCCGGTCACTGCGTCACCGATTTGGCCACCGATGGCTCCTCCAATGTTGCCAATGGCACCGCTGATGCCCTCACCGATTGGGTTAGTGATTTGGTTAATGGCGTTGCCGACCGCACTACCAATAGCGCCTTTCACTTCGCCGATGGCATTACGGGCATGTCCGGCGACGTCATTAATGGCCTCATTGATGACACCGGCGGGGCTGTTTTCTCCGCCGAGCCCAATCTTGTCAAACATCTTATCGATCTTACCGGTGACCTTAGATTGAGCTTTGGTGATCGCCTCATCGATTGGTGCTGTGAGCTTCTGACTCGCCTTTGAAACAGAGTCTGCGACTTTGGATGTGATATGCTCACCGACGCGTGTACCGACATCTTCAATGGCGCCGGCTGTCTTATTCTTAACATCGTTAATGGTCTCCTCGACCTTCTCACGCACCTGATCAACCCAGTTGGGATCGTCTCCAAGTGCAGACATGGCAAGGGACTGGTCGAGTAGTCGTCCCTGAGCTCGGCCCTGGCCCTGGAACTGCACAAGTGAGTAGTGCATGGGCGAGCCTAGCTCCTTGTTGACTTGAGGCGAGGGTTGCAATTGCTGCCGTCGCTGCATTTGCAGTTCCTGTCGTTGCAGCTCAAGTTGAGTCATTAGGAACGCGCCCCAGCTGCGTAAGAGCTCATCTCGCACGCGAGCCCGCTCTTCCGAGAGTGCTGGGTCGCTGGCGGCATGGAGTGCTAACTGCATCGCCTCCGACTGACGCAAACCGGCCTCGTGTCGGGACTTGTATCGCTCACGGGCCTCGGTCGAGAGCTGAGTCGGTTGGAAAGGGGACAACTCAGCGACGGGTTCGCCGCCCCGGGGCCCCAGACCCAGCCCGATCGCCGTGGCCACGCAGATCGCCAGTGCCAGCAGGAGCGCGCGCCCAAGCACCCCGCGCCAGCTGCCCGTTCGGGCCCCAAGCGAGGGTGCCATGCTGTAGCGACCTAGTGAGATTTAGAAAAGGGTGTAAAATCGAGGATGATTGATGAGTTATGCGGAGTTTAGGTGGATCATTCGTTGAAAAAGTCGCTTAATAATGTAATGGTGCGGTTTTCTCTCCCACACACTCAGTCACACCCGCAATATTCGACTCTAAACAAGGTCCTTTGAGGAGTGAAAATCGCCCCTTCGGCCAGGAAATGGCCGGGAGCGGGTGGATGGTATTGAGCCTTTCCCGAACAGGGGGTGTAGGAATACTCCAGATTCTCGCTTCAAGTAGAAGAAGATACCAGCGCTGTAACGCGGGTGCAGGTACTGGAAGGCGCAAAAGGACCGCGGAACCAGCACCCTATAGTGTCTGGCTCCTCGCCTGAAACTAGAAGGCGCACAAATCCTGCGCCGCTCCGCACCTAGACACGATTTTCCAACCTGCTTAGACCTTGCTCACTGAGAGCTTAGTGTAGCCAGCCTCGTACTCGAGGTGTGGCTTACGAATCCACGCGATCAACTGAAAAGCAATTGATCAGCTTACCAAAACCCTGCTTGCGCTCCCGAATCTGCCGCAGATCCTGGCGCTTGCGAGAAAGCCACACCGGTACCCCTCCCAGGAAACTACCACCCTCAGCTCACCACGAGGAAGAGCGCTAGCTTCACCCAGGCCGTGCGTCAGTGCAGGCTGTTGACTCGGGAGTAGCTCTCTGGTGCATAGCTGTACTTGACCGCGGCCACACCGATGGAGCGGGGCCAGGATTGTGCCGCCTCGAGCTCGGTCGAGACCGATCTCACAGGAGATGGTGATGTGGTGGGAGTAGTTCAGGAAGATATGAGCGGGACAGAGCTTGGTGCGCGTATAAATCCAACGACACTTGCAAGCACACCTGACCTGCTGGCAGGAATCTTCACTACCCCTGCACAAGGCAGCGGCCAGCTCCCTCATGATCAGGAACAAGATGGCAAGGCCTTAGCATTCCCATTTTCATCCTCTGAGACCAAGCCCAATGAATCTGATGGAGCCACAGCGCTGACCGCTCACGGCCTGCATGCCACACTGTCACAAACCCAGGAAACAAACCGAGAAGCCACAAACTCGACTGCGCACACAAACATCGGCTCGATCGAAGGTGAAAATGTCACAGCGTCGCCAAATGAAGACCCATTCCACACCCCCATGCCTTCAGTCAGGATCTGGGCGGGGACGTGGAATATGGGTGCTAAAGAGTTCCCCAAAAGTATGGAAGAGGAGCTGCGAGTATTTGTCCCCATTGGGTATGACCTCTATGCTCTCGGAGTACAAGAAGGAATTTCGGACGCGTTCGTTGAGGCAGTTGAAGCGCACTTAAAAGCGGTACACGTTGTGCGACTACCTGTTACACCACAGGTGTTTGGCCGTGGTGATGGGTCATTTATTTTCGCCAAGCATACGGGGCTTGTTCTGTTTTGCAGACGACATTTACTGCCTGCAACGCAAATTGTCGCAGAAGCTGCAGTCTCTCTTGGTTTTACAGAAGGCTCAAAAGGTGGTGCCGCTGTTGTACTACATCTGGCGGGCACCACAATCGCCTTTGTTTCATGTCATCTCCCTGCTAACTCTCTGGATGGACGCAGAGATGCGTTCAAATACTTGGTGAATCAATTGGGAGAGGCTCTAGGCGACCCATCGTTCAGCCTCACCCTACAATTTCATCACGTAATTTGGATGGGTGATCTAAATTATCGTATGCATGACATCACCATCGATCGTGTGATGGAACTGATTGAACAGCAGGGGCAGGATAGTATGCAGCAGGCCACGAGCGGATCTCGGGAACCCCCATCGAACCCAGAAGACACACTTAGCGAGCCGCCAAGCACCACAGACGGGTCATTACCCGTATCCGCCGCCTCTTCCCCATCGTCACACTCTGTTTCCTCGTCGGCCTCGTCGTCATACATTCGAAGCCCCCCTCCCACCATCACCGGCATCGGCATCAGTGAAGCCAAGGGATGTCAGGCACATGAATTCAAGAACGAGGGCACCGCTCAAGCAGATCAGGATATCTTGAATCGCAGCGAAGCCCCGTTTGCGAGCAGCAACAATAACACCAACGCAATGGCGAGTAACTCAAATGGAGATGCCAGTGGGCTAGACAGACTGCGTGCAGCATCAATGGACTTGCCTCAGACCGAGAGTACCAACCTCTTCAGACAGCCTTCGTTAACAATCAGCGCTATGCCTCCCTGCCTGACTTCGGCTTATTCCACAACTGGTACAGATCTAGTTAGTCATCTAAATCGTCATCCGCTAGCAGGTTTGGATCTCACTCTCCAGCCAGATCCCCTTCAACAGATCGACCCGAGTGTGGTGCTGCCCTCAGAACCGATCGTTGAAGGTCTCGCACTTGTCGAGCACGATGCTCTTTCCAACAAGCGCGGGTTGGAACTACTTCGAGAGTATGACGAGCTTCGCCGCGACCAACGGGAGGCAAAGGCTTTCTACGGCTTCTCTGAGGCTCGAATGATGGATGACTTCTACCCTTCTTATAAACGCAAAGAAGGTCGCGAAAGACCAGTTTGGAGTGACCCAGCAAGCGTCCAAGCACAATATCGAACCCTCTACAAAGAGCCCTGGTATAAGTCTGGTCGCACTTCGTACCGCATTCCGGCCTACACAGATCGTATTCTATTCCAGTCGCACCCTAATCTCCGGCAATATCTTCAGCCCGAGAGCTTGGGGGCGATCTCACGTAATTCTGAGGGGTCGATCTTAGTGCACAACTACACCTGCGTGAATGACTACATGACGCTTTCAGACCACGCTCCGGTGTTCTGCACCTTCATCCTCCAGTTGCCTCATGTCTCACTGGGTTTCGAGTTCCGTCGGCTGACAATGGCAGCTGCCTCATCTTTGTCGAGACAGAGCTCGAGAACGCAAGAGCAAGTGCCCGAGAGTCAATTAGCACCGGGTGGTTCGGTCGCGGGCACTACGGCATCCAATGGAACGCAAGCGCCCGCAATCCCAATGCCATTAAACCACGTCCTTCCTTCTCCCCAGAGCGTATCCCTATGCAACTCTCCGGTGCTCGTATTCTTGGCGAGAATCACATCACTCTTTATCATTCGCTCATATTATCGCCAACCCCAGCCGCTGACCCCAACCCCAAGTGCTACGCTCCCGGATCCCTCCGCCGTCAAGCACGCTGCCTTTGCCCCAATGTACGCCCGGGTTATGTTCCCTGGTCCGTATGAACACCATCCACCTATGCAACCCATGCCGAAGCAGTCATTCCTCGATGAAGACGAAGGCGAGGATCGTATCTACGCCCATCGGGGGTTCAGATTACGAGCAGAAGAAGAGGATGAGGCTGTGATGCGCCGGCATCGAGTCCAATCAGCAGAGCGAAGCGATGGCGATCTTCCAGATGAAGGACCGGGCGAGGGTGTGGATAAGGAAATGACTCTAGCCTTCAAACGGCAGGCCACCCTTTCAGAGGTGTCAGAGTATGATGATTCGAACTCTAATCCTGCAGAGGAAGACGAAAGCAAGCCGTCGACCGCACTCCTCTGTAACTCGAAGCTCATTAACTTGGCATCATCAACTGACGTGCTACTCACTTTCCCATGTTCTCATCATACTCGCGTGCCTTTCCTTCATATGTTGGTGAAGGTGAAGCCCTATGATGATGTAACTGCGCACACCACCCTGCACATTGATCGCTCGGCCTTCTTTGGACAAGGATTTCAGCACAATGCATTCACGGAGCGTCTCTACCAAAATGGAGTGCCAGTAATCGACCCCGAAAGTGGGTTGCCAATAAGGATACGGATCGCACTGGAGACGTTTGCCGTCACTCCGGATCAACTAGTTAGCGTTCGTCGTGCTCTTAGTAATCATCCAACAGACCAACAGCTCTATTTTTCAAGACGAGCAAGACCGCAGCACCAGTAAGCATGCTGTAGGTGTTGCTAGTAGTGACTGCATCAGGCCCTGCACGGGACTTGGTGAAGTTGACAATTCTGGATTGCTGTACATGCCTATTCAACATCAGAATGGACGTGTATTTGTAGTTTTCATCATGTTTATTGTATAACAACGGTGATTATGACTTTCACCAGCGTATTGAACACCAGATCTCTCTGGCATTGTTACAGTTGCAGAATCATATACAGCTTCTTCGTATTGTCCAAGAAACCTAGTCGCAGACTGAAACCTTTGTTACATAAGTTTGCTACAAGCATTACTACAGGTTTCTACTAGCTGGCAAATAAACTTACGTAGAACTGGTCCCTTCACTGCTGCCAGCAACGGCGCGAGTCATTTGAAGTTGTCAGAGTGACCGAATTTGAATTCAGATACGCATCCGCCCACGGCAGGCGCACGTGATAAATGTCATCCGACTTGCGGTATGCAAGAACCATACCTCTGCCGTAAGGCGTTTTAACAACGTCTCCGGGACAGGCCTTGATCTCGAACAAGTCCTGGGCTTTGATGTAGGCCGTCATTGTGTGTACAACTTGAGGGACTGCGCTCGATGACACCGCCCCTTGGCCCGCAGACTGACTAGGTGCTGGCTGTTGTGGGGCACCCGTCGCTGGAGCTGGAGTTGGAGCTGGAGCCGGAGCTGGAGCCGGAGCTGGAGCCGGAGCCGGAGCCGGAGCCGGAATCGGGGCCAGGGTGGGAGTAGCGGTTGAGCTAGCGGATGCACCCGCAGGGACGTCGGTAACCGCTGCTGGATTTGAGTTCGAACTGCCTGTTGGGACCGCCGCGGCTCCTGAGATGAGAGCAGTCGGCTCACCCACTTGCGCCTGTGTTTGGCCTGCATCATTGAGAATTGGCTTCGAATCCTGCTCTGCTGCGTCTGGGGCAGGTTGCTGCGAGCTTTCCGACGATACATAGCTGGAAGTGGCGGATTTGGAATCCTGGTCTGAGACGACCGTCTCTTTTGTGGGTGGTGGCAATGCGCTCATGGGCATAGGCTCCGAGTTTGCTTGCTTCAGAGTCTTGGCCGTGGCTGGAGCAGCCGCTGTGTTGTACTTGCCCGTTGGTGTCGGCACGGATCCCATTGGAGGAATGTCCAGAATCCGGATGCTAACTACGTAGAATCCATCTTGCCTGGCATCCACGATCACACCCGAACCAAATTGGGTACAAACTCGTGTGCCCTGCGGGAAGCTCATTGCATCCACACGAACCGATGTCACAGGCACCAAGTATACAGCTGGATACGCAGGTTCGTCCCCAAACAGCTGCATTATGTCCTCGACCATGGCCTCCTCATCTGGCGTTAGCTCTTGCTTTGAGGCCTTTCTGCGTAAACCGTTGAGGATGTCAAGAACTCGCGCAGCACGTTCGCTGCGAGTGTAGGCTGAAACAGTATGCTTGAACAGCTCGCCAGCCGCGCTATGAAACATGGGTGCTAGAGCCGTATTCCACAACTCGCATTCCAAGGCCTGCTCTTTCTTCAAGCGGGTGATGTACTCGCTATACTTCGCCTGCGCCTCATCCACGTTCTTTTGCGCACCCATCAACTCTTGTCGGGCCTGCTCAAGGCTAGCATCAAGCATCGCTGCACGTGGATCCACTGTAGGAGGCGTCGGCGCAGTTTCTCCCTGTGAGGTCCCTTCGATCGTCGCAGATCGGATGGCTTCTACGTTGGCGACCAGTTCTTGAGTAGTAGAATCCTGTGTGGCACCGATTGCATCCTCTGCTGGGGTCGTGACCTTCGCTTCGACTGGCGTAGTGGGAAGCGACTCAATAGGTTCATGTGGCTCTCCGACGGGGGCAGAAGACTGGGAACTTGTCGTATTTTCGATTGTGGCAGCGACAGAGACGGACGATGGTGAAGTCTCAGCCTCTGTACTCAGCTGTGCATCTCCAGCGTTTTGTTCAGTACCCTCTGGCTGTGTCAGTTTCGTATCATCAGGCTTCGACGTCTCTGGAGGGGGGATTACCACTGTGATTCTCGCGCGACTTGACTCAGACATTTTATCAAACTGCTTTTGGGCCTTCATGAGTGCAGTCTTAGCATCTTGTAGCGATAGGAACGCCTGAATAGTAAGCTCTTGAAGTGGAGATGGCCATGCGGTCACGGCGATAGAGTATAACTCAGAAACGGGATCGAACTCGACGACCACACCCCGTGTGCCTGCCCGTACGTGGATTTCGTTTACGGATAACGTGGGCTGCTCCGATGGTGTCAGTTGAGTTGCCGCAACGGTCGCAACATCAACCGAGTCATTTGCTTCGAGAGGGTCTTGAACGGCCGTCGTCGAAGCAATGATACTAGCCAAAGATGCTGAGCCAGGCACATCAACTGTGAAGATGACTGACTGCAATTCGGCGAGAACCTGCTCAGCGGCAATGAATTTGATCAGGCCTGCCTCGGATGGGAGTGGGGAGACACCACGTATCGAAACATACTTGTCAGTAAAGACTGAAAGTGGGTCCTTTGGAGTCAAACTACGAAGCGTCTCCAGAGTTGAGGTTGAGCGAGCAGTGGAGACCTTGGAGCCTGAGCTCGAGGTGGATAACGTTGATGAGAATGCAACACGTTTGGCCTTCTGCGATGAACGTGGTGCAGCTGATGGGGTAGACGCAGAGGTTCCTGAAGAGATATCTGAATCGGAAACTTCTCCTTCGGATTCCGAGATAGATTGCTTGTCCTCATTTTCCTCTTCGTACCGTCGTTCGATAACCTCCTTACTAAGCCGCTGAATTTCACGCGCTTTTTCAACGTGTACACTGCCGTCAAACTCCTGGATGGGCCTCTGGTCCTCTGGCTTCTCTAAATGGCGACTGCGCTCGGCCAAGTATTGTTGATACGCTTCGAACGCTGCATTTGCCACAGAGCGGATCGCAAAAGCTGCATACGACTGAACAAGTGTCGAGATGCATTCCGGACGCGCAAGCAACTTCAATGCGATTGCGATGTCTTGATTTAGCTGTTTGCGTCGAATTTCGCGGAAAGCAGAAGTGGCTTTCGCAGTCGAAGTCGACGGCTGTGGCCTTGTCGACACGCTCACGCTATTACTGTTCGAGGATGGCACCTCAGGCTCCTTGGAGGATCGCGCAGCAACTATGCTATTTGTTGGACTCGAGGTCGGCAACGTCTCAGTTTGTCGCAAGGGCGTGCGAGGTGGAATCGCCGTTGAGCCCCCATCTTTGCTTTCGGCACCATCTCTCGCTGCTGAGCCAGTCTGGCTTGCTGGTTGCGGGGTCTGAAGCAACAGCTGAGCAGCATCTAGAAGAACTTCCGAACTTGGGTCCGGATTCGAGGTTGTCTTGGTCGGCGAAGTAAACTTCGCACTGTCATCCTTCGAGAGTCCAGGTGAGCGTACCGTGTTGACACTAGCTGTGGGGGAGGCCTTCGCAGTTGTAGTAGATTGACCATCATGGATAGGAGTATCACTAACTCCAGTGACTGGTGGAGCCGGTTTTAACCTGTTCTGATTTTCAGCGGCATAGTACTCCTCTAACGCCTTGTGAATGATGCGACGCAGGGCTCTGGGATGCAGAATGCCTGCAATAGTGGCATGAACTGCTGCACCGACATACGTGTTAAAAAAGCACACCCCAGCCTTTTTCCATTCGTCGTACGTTGCTGGGGTGTAACCTGGTGTGCGGTCTAGACTCTGGACTTGGTGAATCAGAATAAGTTCTAATCGATCGCCTAGGAGCTTCTTCATTTGTTCGGCCGCAATCACATCACCTTGACCGTTATCCCCAATAAAGACGAAAGAGCATTCGGGATAGAGCTCGGTAAATTTCGCAAAGTTGTCGAACTTCTTCTGCGCCATGGGCTTATAGTCGCCAGCAAACATGAGCAATCCTGACTCCATGGATCCAGGTAGAAGCATCGGCATAGTATGCATGCCGTGGTCTCGCTTCAAAATTCTGAACTTCTGGTAAACACGCGCCTCAGATTTATCCTTGTAGACATGCGGGCGGGCTGACAAGAGAACCAGGTTACCTGATCCATGTTCTTCCTTCCAGATGCCTTCGGAATCGTATCCCAAATCGAGTTCCTTCAGGAAGCAAAGAACACCAGGATACAGTTGGTGATGTCCATAAACACGATCAACACCAGCAGGGAAAGTACCACCGGAAGATATAAGGGTGTCATCGACATCTGAGAGGATTTTCCTTAATGGCCCTGGGTTGGGTGGCTCCTCAGTCTCTTTGACAAGAGCCTCTAACTCAAGCATCCAGCTGGGTGGAGCAGGGGGACCCTGTTGCTCTGGTTCTGGAATTTGCGCTGCGGGTACAGTGGCAGCTGCGGGTACAATGGCAGCTGCGGGTGCGACGGGTGCAAGCGGAGGTGCGGGAATCAAAATGGACTGTGTGGCTGACTGCTTGTTTTCAGGATGACTATACAAAATGAGGCTGTTGCCACTAAAGCTAGAGGTGAGTCGCTTCGTGTTATCAACTACCGTAGGTGTGCTGGCATGTTGACGCGAGGGAAGTTCCATGTCTTGCAGTGCTTTGGGGTCTGAGGTCATCGAGGGAATCGGCACAGACGAGAATGATGCAAAGCCTGAGTGGAACGAGACTCCCGGACGCTCGGGTGACATCGCTGGGGCTAACACGGATGATGCAGCGAGTGTCGGCAGCGATGAGGGGTCAGGAATACTAAGAATATTCGCTGGCTGCGAAAGAACGCCGGTCTGATCAGAAGGCAGTGGAAGACACGGTAGGTTTCGCGCTTGCGAATTAGGCGCGCTTGTTGTTCCGACGCTGCTCTCAGAACCAAGTGTTGCGGAGGCAGGCTCCGTTCTATGTCTAAAAGTCGGTGTGTGAACGTTACTTCCTGCGTTCAATTGTGAGCCATAATCACGGTCCGATGGAGTATCATCCACGTCGTCAGTAAGCTCGTCTTCCTCTTCTTCCTCTTCTCCGGAATCAATGCCCTCGCGTTGCGCACGCGCTCGCGAGTGACTTTTGGCTGATAGAAGTCTCGACTTGCCGTCGAAGGGCACTCCTCCCAAGGGATTGTTTCCTGACGGAAAAGTAAGGGGAATCACGCTGCGCGCCCCAGGAAGCTCACTAATCTCAATATCCGACAGGTCGTCTTCGGATTTATCTTTACCGGACTCGTGTAAGACAACGTTGGTGGAAATCGTACTCGGAAGAGGGATAACTCTCTGGGGACTACGAGGCTGATCTGCAGCAGGACCATCTGAGCCAGTTGATGTTTCGCTATCTTCACTACCGGAGCCTTCATTATCCTTTGACGAACTTCTGCTCAGCCGTTGTCGGTTGCGTCGACTGGTACGTGCCATGAACGAGAGTGTGGACGGGGGTTGCCCACTAGGCAATTCAGGGAATTGACCCGGCTGCGCTCCCTCACTCAGTGGAACTCCCTGAGAAGAGAGGACCCGAGCGGAAGCTGCTGAACCAGCGCCTGGCCCGATTGGCAACGTAGAGTTAGCACCTATGTTGGCCCCAATCGTGACAGGGCGAATCGTATTCATAGTCGAAGTGGAGGTGGTGGAAGGTGATGGCGAAGGCGGCGCAGCTGCTAGCTGCGACGTGTTCAGTGAGAACGGCGATGAGAGCGACAGTGGATTCAAATAACCTCCACGCCACGTTGCATTTAAGGCTGGGGAAGATGTCACCGACATGGACCCAGATTGGCTGGCCGTTGTCGAGTTTCCATCCTGGGCACCACCAGAGGATGCCAAGTTCGCAGGAACAAAGAGGTTAGTTGATACGGCGGGAAGTGGCGGGCCAAAACGTGCGGTAAGATTCGCCGAAGTGAGGATCGACGTCGAGACAGGAGTGAGGGGCATTGGGGATGCCGGAACAGGCTGCCCAACTGCAACGGAGCGACCTGCACCTAGTACGGGTGAAGCTGGTGGCACGCTAAGGGTGGAGCTAAACGCAGGCTTGATGTTGGCCTTTGAGTCTGTCAGACTTGGCACCAAAGGCGCCGTGTGCAAGGGGCGAGGACCAGGGGCAGCGGAGTCGGTCTCTGCTGGGTCAATTTCTAGTCGCGCGATGTGACCCTGGACTCCGGAAAAACCTGTCTCAGGCGATTCTGTGAAACTGGTTGCACGTGGACGTGTTGGTGATCCTGAAAGGTTTCCAGCAGAAATGGATGGCTCCTCGCTGCCCGCTCGGCTTAACTCCTCTAGACTGTGCTCCAGCTCAGCCTTTGCTAAAGCGGCACATTCTTTGGCTCGTGCAAGTTTTGGCAAGAGCTGTCGATTTACAAGACCCATATACACGTGGTCCTGGATAAACTCGTCATCGACTCTGGCCATAGACTGTAGCGCAGCAACGCTTGTCTTTAAGGGTGGCCTTGCCTTGACACCCAAACGCTGGCGCTCCTCACGAAGCAGGTTACCCTGGACGGCGAAATGGGCAAGCACTTTCGCACGGATCGAAGGTTCGGTAATATCCTGCCAAACGAGCTTGTGTAGGGTGTTAGCATCACCCTTTGTATCCAAGAGGGACTTTAGCATTGTGAGATCGGCCCCATAGGTCCCGCAGAGGATCGCTCCGACGTACTCCTCGGCCTCTCGGTGGGAAGTGAGTCGCATTGCCACGAGAGCATCAATAATACAAGCCCTTGCTGCAACGCCGAGTGCGGACAAACGGTCTACAGCTAATGTGCGCAGAAGTTGTGTTCTAAAGCCGGGCTGCTGTGGCGTGGGCTTGGTCTCGGCAGTGGTAGTTGCCTTAGAGCCTTGTGCCTGATCTGAAGAGGTCTGCTCCTTCGGCTGAGACGTAGTCTTCCGTCGAGGTGGTCGAGGGCGCTTAGACTTAGCACTGCCGAACCGGTTAAATTTCGGCGTTCGGTTTACACCCTTACCTGAGGGAGCTGTAGATTTCGATGTGCTATCGATCGACACAGGTGAAGCTGCCATGTGTTGGTCGTCATCTGCTAACATATCAGGTTCAAACAGGAGAGGATCTGACACATCAAGTTCATCACTATCACTGCTATCGTCTTCTTCCTCGCCTTCTTCTGACTGGCTATCATTCTCAGCTCTCAGACCATCCGGACTTTTAGCACCGTCTAATATACCATGTCCAGACTGAGTGGCCTTATGCGCGCTGGCCTCAGTTGTGTCAGCATCTTCATCTGTTTTGGCGCCTTCGCTTTCTTCTTTGACAAGTGCAAGCGGTGAGATACGGTTGCGGCCCGCTCGTCGGCCTGAGGCTGTTGATACCGTTGGTGACGGCAGCAATCGAGCTCGAAGGTCGTCGCTGTCGGAGCTGTAGGAGTCAGAACTTGATGTCTCCTCTTCAGTATCATACTCACTTGCTTCATCGTCATCTTCGTTACCATCACCATGGAACAGATCGACATCGGCAAAGTCCTCATCCTTTGAAGGATCTACTCCTAATCTTACGTCGTCTTGGCCACTTTGGCCTGAAGGTAAAGACGTGCCGCTGGCTGAGGATGCAGAGGCTGAACCTAGTGTTGTCGAGGAGGTCGATGAGCCGGCTGCTGACTTGGCGGATGCATCCGTGGAGGCTGACAAAACATCGTCAGAGAGAAGATGGAAGAGATAAGCCATAGGTAAGTTCGTCACCATGTAGTTTAGGGTCTCAGGACTCGCCATCTTGAAGTTATTCACAATCATGTTTTCATTTCGACGGCGACGATCACCCGCGGTTGCGCCAGAGCCCGAAACAAACCCTCTCAGGCCTCCTACACTCGTTGCCGTTTCCGAGTCAAGCTCTTGAAGACCCTGCTCGACCTCGGTCATAAACATCTTGTCAATTCCAAAGCTCTTTGAGGGAACGCGCGGGATGTTCTCGGATCGCTGCAGCACATACCGGTGCGCTCGACGCTCGCGAATATGGATGTGTCGTGCAATCCATGCATTGACCAGGAGTCCCAGCCAAATGCGGCCCTGGAAGATTGGGGCGAAGGGCGAGTCGGGTGCGAAGATAAAGGTGAAAGCAACGCCCGAGACCCATACAGTCCAGAAAAGACTCTCATTTTCCACCGCAGCATGCCATCGGCCCCACTTGTGACGCTCAGTGAGCACGAACACGATGAGGATCACGATGCAAAACAACGACATGATGGTGCAGATCGGCGCGACATGTAGCAGAGCAATGATGAGTCCCGTGATGGAAACCACGACGGTGCCTAGGATGAAGAGAACAAGTCGGCCGATGACATCGTGCCGAGACATCCTCGGGAGCTTGAGCCACTTGACATATGCCGCAAGCGTCGACGAGGGGAACGCTCGAAACCAGTCATCGCGAGCAGTGACGCCATGAGTCTTTGCGTAGGCGCGTCCGCCCGCGGGTTTGCCCATGGCTCGGATCTGAGTGCGCCGGATGATGTAACACCCTGGCAGCTATCACGACACACCCACTTAGTCACCACTAGCGTAACCAATCGAGGAGATATTCCGGATCTACTCGATTGTCTACCACTTCCTCATGAGTGGGCGGTGTTTTTCCCTCGTTTGTGGGACTTCGCGGCGACCTATGCACAATCCACGCGCGAGAGTAAATTAGCACCGGTGCTCTCGAACGGATGTGCTGGGTGCTAGGGCGTTAGCGTGTCTGGGTGTGTCAGAAGCAAGGAGGTGGATGTGGTGAGTGGAGTGGAGGTACGATAGTAAACACGAATTGTGGGATATTTAGGTGAGATATCAAGTTATCAGTCGGGTATTGTAAATGTCACACCAGTATTGCACCAATTTCAATCAGCACTTCGTGGCAAGCTCCGCACCACGCCCCAATACTGAACACACAGAATTGACGATTTTTTGGCTCTGACTGCGGATTCTGGTACATGCGTTGCGATAGGGTGGTCAGTGAATCTGTGCATGCATGCGTGTTTGACAGCCTCTATTTACACGAATAATGCGGTCCTCAGGTCTGAAGCAATGTCTCGTCCTCAAGTCGACCCTCCCAGACACTGAACTTGAAGTATGAATGCATACATTGTGGGGCGATAGCATGCGGTAAGCAAGATATGCCCCCTAATGCAGCGCCGAAACTGACACCGCTCCCTGTCCAGACAGTCTCTCTGGCGCCAGGCGAATCGGACCCACGGATGCGGAGAAGGCCCCGCCGGAGACGGGCGACCATGGGTGAGAGGGGTGACTGAGTGAGGAGGTGCTGATGTGCATGCGTGAGTAGATATTCCGCATTGTGCGTGTTGGCATAAAGACGTGGCCTGTTGTTACAGAAGTATCCCGCCTTACTAGGGACCCTGCTGCGGTATAGACCCTGAACAGCCCCTGTCCTATCGCAGTCGAGTCAGAGGATGTATCCTGCCTGCTCGGTTATACTCTCAGAGGGAGGCAATTCACGGAGAGATTGGACGGAGCAGGGTCTGCTATTCCGACGAAATTACGCAGGTACCCACAAGACACATAAGTCACATGCCACACTCACCAAGCGTACCTGTCACAAGAAAGCTGAGCCAGCCCGACCTGCTAAAGTTCCTGGATATCTCCAGCAACAAGATCGACCGCCGGGCGGAGGGCGAACTAGGGAGCGTCGCAGGGGTCCTCAAGCCCAGGCATCTATGTCCCCTTGATGTCTCTGTCTCTGAGAATCGAATGGCTTGCGACTCCTTGGTCTCGCCATCGATTGTTGATGAGAGTCTCCCAACCTGTTCGAGCTACATCGCCTAACAACTCAGTACGGGTCTGTGCTTTCCTCCGAACGCGAACGCGACAGCATGCAGTGCTCTGCCTGCACCGATGAAGCTTCACATGTGCTGGGCGACGACCCAGCATATTAGCTCCTGACTCAATAACTGTCGTGGCATGCTTGGGTACCCTAGACGTGCTACCTGTCAGTCGGTGCGGTAACACGCGTGTCAATACCTGTGTATGTGTATGGGTCTAACTCCTGCCCCTGGGCATTGGTCCCGCATCAAAAGCCCAGAAGCTGCCCCAACGCGAGAGCTACCAGCGCGGGTACCCCTCAGGCCCGGTTTGATTTCGAGTTTTGGACTTTGGGGGTGGTAGTGGGGTGTTGGGGTCACACCGTGGGGGCGTGTAGAAGGCGCGGAATGGGGCTGATCTGACGAAGAAGCACTCGAATTCAGCCTTGTTTCAGCCCAGGGTATGGCACAACCTCATCCTAGACACCTCTCACTATGAACTGACTCGACTGTGTTACAGAGTGAATAAGTTGCGGTTTCAGCCCACACACCAGTGCAACCGCGGAGATAGTATCTCCATTTGATTTGGATACCACGCTCACACCCCCTGAGTCTGTTGTTATATCGCTGCACGAACCGCATCTGCAGAGGCTTGGTGATATTTCCCCTCGCTCCTGAGAATCTGGTGTACTTCGCCTCAAACCCCGGCCCGCTCGGCGCAACCACACATTCGGCTCACCTAAAAGTCGCGGACACGCTGTGTTCGGCCAGTTCACACCAGCTTCCGCCTCAATATCCTTGCTTCCTAGTCGACATCTACCTCAAACGCATCGAAATTGGCCTGCGAAGCCTCGATCGGACCAAGCTTGGCGTTCAGCCTCCCCCCCACGTACTCGCTAAACTGGATATCAGCTGGGTCCATCATCGTGGCATCAACGAGCCCCCACCTGAAACAGTCTCTCGGGTTGTTTCCAGGTCTGAACTCCTTGCACAACGTGTCTAACTAGCGTCAGGAACCGAAAACCTGCGACGAACTGCTCGTGGTTCGCTTTCTTCTGTGCAGCGTCACTCACAGTAGCTATCGTCGCCCACCTCCTAGGTCATCTAGGCCCAGGGATCATCAAGATGGAACAGCAAGCAAGCGCAACACCAGCTAACTCTTCAGCACCAGAGGTGAACCTGGACGGACTATGGCTAGACTACGTTCGAAGCGGGCGCTGGCAGATCGAGCCCTCGATACTGGTCCCGCACCGAAGGCTGACGGCCGAGGAGTTTCAGCGAGTTCGGTCGGAGGAAGCCATTCAGAAGGCAGAACGTCGTTTCCAGGCGGCACAAAAGGCTGCGTTTTCCGTGTATGCGACCCAACTCAACCAGAAAGGTATGAGCAAGGCAGATAAGCTAGTAAATGAACTACGCGCGTTCCTCTCAGCAAATCCATTTTCGCCTGGGGTGTATTCTATCTCGTTTACACCACCTGAGATGGATGCTGGAGAGTCTGATGTGGTATTTCGCTTCTGTCGCTCGAATTCGTACCGTCCGAATGTCGGCCCTGATATCTCCACCCTTCAGAAGCCTCAACCCGTTTCAGTTGAAACACACAGCGCCCCAGTTGAGACAAAGGTCGACGATGTGAAACAGCTCGAAGCAGATCTAGCCAAGAACTTAGTACTCGCAGAGTCAGATCAGCTGACAGCGCCCTCACACAACGACAGAAAGGTTCCAGATGATGGGCCAACTACAGTCACCAATGACTTGGACTTTAAGCAGCTGGCTTTCATAGCAACCAGCCCATCCTCATATACCTTCTGCTACTTCCCCGCGTTGCAGTCAGATGACATCACCTTCTCAGCCATGGTGATCCGCGGTGAGACAGTCCAGCTCGAAGGACCCTGGATCGAGAAGGTAGCCAATCGGTACATCCCATTGCTTCCTGAACAGCTCTATCGCCCACGAGCACTTCGTGATGGCCGCCTGCATCACATCACCTTGTTCCACCCGCTAAGCTCAAGCGCAATTTTAAAGTCCAAACTGGAGGTAGGGTTCGAACTACGTACTCAAATGCAGCTCACAGACTCTGCACAGTACGCCGAGCAGTTTCTGCATGAGTTGATTAGCTTTGCATGGCGCCACTCGCTACCTTTATCCACTTCAGCCTATCGCATCGCACCAAGGATTGTCGACCACAGCTTTGTCTTCAGCATTGATGAGAGCAAAGTGGATCTTACCGCGGAGGAGCTTACAGCGCACGGAATTGGCCGGCTGGCATTGGTTACGGATCGCGTATCGTCCAATTCTCAAGCCGTCCAAGAGCCACGCGCTAACAAACCGCTTGTGGTACAAGGTGCAGGGACATTTCCATGCTCATTTATCCCTCAGCTCGGCAGAGGATCATCGCAACCTGAGTTGAAATCGGTTGAATTTGTAGCAAACCGTGTCGCCAGCATAACTGAGGTAAAGTATATCATTCCACTAGTCTACTGCAAGGACAAGCCCCCATCGATTGTTGTCTATGCCGAGTCGTTTTATGCGTGTGTGACATGGCCGGCTTGGCAAAGCCTGGTAAACAATTATGGGATGAAGCCGAATCTGCACATTACACTAGGATTTCATAATCAAGATGTACATAGTGGCTCAAAAGCAGCCGAAGACTCGCTTATTGTGCATGGATAAGAATAAACACACTGTCATGTCGTATCGTTCCTGACTTCATCCTTGGGAAATTCGAAAAATATTCCGGCAAGGAAGAGGACAGGGAACGAATTGGTCGTACGCACATATGATCCTATCAGAAGTGTTGTAGTCACACATCACCCGACAAGGTCAAAGTCACGTCAAAAAGCGCTGAGTAGTCAAGTATGCTGAGTTTATTATGCAAATAACATCCAAATTTGAGTAAAAAGAGATTGTACAATTAAACGACAGCCAATGGACGACATCGACACTAAACTACACACTCTTTTAGACTAGATTTGTCGGTGCCGTCTCCACTGACTCGTCAGACTCCTGGTGCTTCATCGCGAACCTTTCTGAATCTTCTAGCTTGGCCTCGGGAAGAGGAGGAATGCGAATCTCCTCCTGCTTGACCTGGATGCTCTCGTTCACGGACTCTGCGCCGGTTGAGCGAACGGGGAGAGAATCGATCGACATGGGAGAGGCGAAGTCGGAGATGTTTCGCGTGGCAGGTTCAGCTGAATTAGGCTTTGAGCACTCACCAGAGGTCATGATATTGTCAGCGGTTGGGAGGTCGCTGGCGATGTGTTTCTCCTCCTCTTCCAGTTTGATGGCATCGGAGCTGCTGATCTGCGTTGCCGATTGCTCCACCGCTGGAGCGAACGCAATCTGAACTGGGCCTGCAGCCATTGCATGAGGCTCGAGTGCTTCAGCCGCATTAGTGACGTCGGGCTGTTGGCCGTCATCAGCCTGCACTGATGGCTGCGGTGTGTCCTCGGGCGGGGCAACATTTATGCGCCGAGGAGTGACTCGAATCGGGTTCAAGACGGCAGGCTTTCGAGCTGGCACTTTAATGACCGCCTGGGGTTCGCTGTCCACAATCATAACACCTGCGGCTTGTTCTTCTTCGCTCAGAGTCAGACCCAAATAGGCCTTCTTGTGGAAGTCAAGCATTTTAGACGGCTCGATATCCATAGGCCGGCGCTTTGGAACAACCGTAGGGACGAGCTTGTGTAGAATTAAATCATTATTCTTGGCCATCGCGGAGGCGACATCGCTATCAGGACGAGAGTGCACATACAATGACGCCAATAGAATACCAGAGTTGGGATTCTCATGAGGCGGGCTACTGGAGGCATCACCGGCATCGTGGCGCTCTTGTGCTTGCGCCTCGAACTCCGATTTAGACAACGGGTGAACCTCATAAGTGGGGATTGCAGTGCACAAAGCTGGAGGAATACTTAATCCTGGGACATGCTTACTCTGAGCGAGTGCCACAAGCGAATCGATGGGCACATCAGACTTGGTTGCGGCAATGCCTTGCGTAAACTCAAGGAAGATTTGCAATCGTGCGGACACCTGTGCAAGATGTTCCTTCAGTTGTGCGTGCTCCGCGTCAAGTCGCTGCTGGTGCGATCTCAGCTCTTCTGCATATTCGGAGATTTCTCGGAAGCGAACTTCGGTTGTCGACCGCATATGCGCCAATCTCTCAATGGTTGCCCACAAGTCTCGATTCTTCTCTGCTTCACTCAGGCCGATTCTCAAGATACACTCTTCTCGGTCCTGTAGCTCAGTACGAGCGAGATCATCTTCTGTCGCTCCTGCCGCCAAACGAGATTCACGGATCTCACGCATCAAGCGATTGATCGGTTCGCTGAGAGCCTGCTCAAGTGAGTCGGTTTCTGCCGCGCCGGCAGCTTGACGTGCTGCAAACAGAGCTAGGCCACGGATCTCGTTCTGGTACTGTTCGAGCTCTCTTGCGAGCTGGTCACGCGTGGGCATCACAACTCCCAGTTGAGCCACCACAGCAACCATCTGCTGCTCAATACCATTGATATTAAGCTCCAGGCGGCGGTGCAGTAAGATCAGGTCACGTTGGATAGCCTCACTAGTTCGACTGCTCATTTCGATACCTTCTGCCGCTTCGTGCAGGTGTTTCAATGCAACGCGCATCTGCTTTTGATCACGGAGGGCTTGCACAATGTCTGGATTCGTACCAAGCTCACCCTCGACTTTCAGCGTGATCGCTTCGTCATCTTCATCGGCAATCGCTGCCGCTGCGCCCCGCTCATCCAGCCACTTGAGAGTGTTCAGTACTTCTGCTTCTAGGTGTGCCTGCTGAAGGCGAACAATCGTGCCAACAACAGTACCGATATGAAGCCGCAGTGGAATCTGCATTGCGGCTGCTTGCGCTTCGGCCTCCGTTAATTGTTTGTTTTGGAACTTCAATTCCTCGAGGCGCTCTGCAAGCTCGGGTGTCAGAGGAATCTCAGCCTCCGCCTCGGCACGCATATGATCGACCTGGCTTCCATCTCCAGCCTGCAAAGCACCACCCTGGCCGGCCATTTCGTGGCCAGGATAGGCATCCGCCATGACATTGTAGTATCCCTGCCCTGAAGGATGAACCGCCCATTGTTGTTGCATCCCCATAGCGGCTTCATGGGCATACTGTTCTGAATTATCCAACTGGAAATGGCCCATTTGGTGCTGCTCATGCTGGAATTGAAGTTGTTGTTGTTGTTGTTGTTGTTGTTGTTGTTGTTGCTGCTGCTGCTGCTGCTGCTCATGAAGCTGTTGCTGAGCTTGCTGAAGCTGGGCCTGCTGAAGTTGCTGTTGATTTCGCGCGATAAGACGGGAGGAGGTTCGATGGGCACGAATACCAAGGCCATCTTGCAAAGCACCACCGGCATCAACCATCGCATGACTGCCATCAAGGTGGTCGTTCAGTTGGTGCTGGTAGAATTCTTCAGATTGGCCTAAGCCTCCGGCGTACATGTTCGCAACAAATCCTTGATGGGGCTGCGGTGCCTGAAGAAGCTCGTTGACATCAACGGGGACACCAAATTCGGTGCCAATAAAGATTATGTCTCCATTCGCACCAGTGAGAACGTGTGAGAGCGATTTGGGTTTCCTCTCATCTGCGTCTTGATAAGGCCTTGCAACCTTGGAATCTGATGCCTGAGGTAGATCATTCTGCTGTGGTTGTTGTTGCTGTTGCTCAGCCAAAGCCTTCTCAAGCAGAACCTGCTCTGCGAGCGCGGTAAGACGCGTGGATGTGGCCTCGTCAATCAAACCACATTCTGTCAGGACAACGATATCGCTTGCAGTCAGAATGCCACGAGTTACACACGAGTCGACCAGCTCTTGTTGCTGAGTCGTAAAACGTAGCTGCATTTCCGGTTGCTGTGAGGCAGCATTCTGTCTTGTTTCGTCAACCTCGAGCGAAAGTGGCCCTGGTGAGGCCTGGTCGCTCTGAGCCTTGGCTGCAACACTAAAGACGTGCTCTTGCAACTTGGCCATGACTAGCTCCTGCGCGTGGCGGCGTGCTTCAAGGAGCTGGACTTTGCGGATACGCACTTGTTCGTTAAGAACAAGACGAACACGCTCGGCGTGCTTCGAGCGGTACAGACGACGCAGTGACTCACGATGAGCTGCCTCTTGACGTCGAGTAAAGTCGATGGAACTGAGCGATAGCGGGGATCGGAAGAAATCACGAACCGCACGACGACCAGGGCCCAGAATATCGCGGCTTTCTCCACGCAGAAGCTTGGCAAAGTGCGCGCGTCCATGATATTGAGCACCACTGGTTGCGAAGGCACTAGGAGAAGAAGATGCACCAACAATACTGATTGCGGCGTCACAATGAGCACCCAAGCTAGACAGAGATTTGGCTGCTCCGGTGGAGGTCGAGTCGTCTGCGTTGGATGGCGTGCTGAAGTAGTTCGTGAGGCTCATAGGGGTGGCAGCAGCAGATGGTTGCGCGGCAGTAGAAACAGACGAAAACGAGTTTTTACCACCAAAGCCGAGCTCACTCGAGGCCACGAACGGATGAGTGTAGGGAATGGTGGCAGTACCCATACTTCGGATTGTTAAGCGAGGCGCTGCAAGTCGCGTGGACGCTCCGTACATGGATGAGTTATGAAGAGCTGGGTTGAAGTAGTCGCTACGAGAAGCCCAGTCTCCGGCGGTTCGACTCTGACTCGTACGGACTCCTGCTGGCGCGCCTGGGCCACCCATCAGTCCTGCGCCGCTACCAGCACCGCTCCAGACCCCTCCGCGGCCGAATGCGAACGCCGTTCGAGCAATCAAGCGCATCGAATCAGCTGCTGCAATTGTTTCTGCTGCTGCCTCGGCAGGTGGTGCTGGAGGGGGAAGAAGATCTTCTCGAACTGAGGATCGGGCCTCGAGAAGCTCTTCAATTTTACCCAGCGGGGGCACGGTTCCAGCATCGATTGCACCCGGAACACGAAGGCTTGGTGGAGGTGCAGGGATGTCTGATGCTCGGAGGAGAACTGAAGGATGCGCTGCCAGGGCTTGTGGACCGAGTGTTGCTGAGCTCGCAGCAGATCCCAAATAGTAAGATTTTGCTGAAGATGAGCTCGCGTTTGCAACCGCCGCTGCAGCTGCAGGTGTGGGAAGGGGATTTGCACCAGCTTCATTGAGCGGATCCATGGTGGCCCCCGCTGCAGCTGCAGCGGCAGCAACTGAAGTGCCTGCAGTAACCAGAGAAGCTAATGCCTTGTCAAGCTCTGTTGGATCCGTTTCAAACACAAGTTCTGAGGGCTGATGGGAGGACCATCCGCCCTGTTGCGCGTACCCCTGATGTTGTGCGAGTCTTGGGACCAATTGTTTTGTGCGTTCTTGAGTGAGGTTCGCAAGCACATCGAGACCCAAGTGTACGGGGACATATTCCTTGACTTCTTCATTCTCCTCTGACCCATCGGTCTCGTGTTTGGATTCTACATGCATCGTCTGATCGGAGATCAGTTGTGCCAAACCGGTTGCAGCGTTAAGCACTCCAGCCGTCACCCGATCATCCTTTGGAAGGCGATTCATGCTAACCTCAGGATCTGAGCTCTGAATGGCTGAGCGTGCTGGCATTTCACCGTCCAATTCAATCGGGATGTCAGACGGACCAGGAGGCAATTCGTTGGCAGCTCGAAGAATACCTTCTGTCGCTGCACGTCCGGCCTCTGTGGCAACACTTTCAGTGTTAAGCGCAGGTGGTACGTGGGCCCAGTTTGCAGCGGCGTACGAAGGGGAGTCGAGAACAGGTGGGATTCGGCGGCCAGCAGCGGCTAACTCGGCTGCAGATGGGAGTAAAGCAACACCCTCTGACTGCTGAGCTTGTTTCAATAGCTGCTGCTGTTCGTGTTGAAGCATTGCAGGCGATAAAAGCCTGTCCTGGACGTAATAGCTTGGCTGGCCTTGGGCAGGTTGCGCGTCGAAGCGAGCGACAACATTGGCGAGGACCTTGATACGGTGAATATCTTCGGGGGTCGGCATGACGCTCTGCTGCTCCAAAAATGCTTGTTCGAGGGAAGGCGGAACGAGGGTACTCGGCTGTGTCTCTGCCATTCGAGGCGCTGCCACAGCAGTCTGTTCCCCTGGTTCGTCCTGCTCGGCAAGCAAGGACGCTTCCAAATCAACATTGTCAATGGAAGCCTCAACGTCCTCCACAGCCTCGGCCTTGGATGGCAAGAGTTGAGTCGAGGGGGTCGTGAGTACTTCCTCCAAAGTGACCTTGGGCGTGTCCACAGGCTCTGACTTCGTTGGCTCGCTCTCAGACGCAACAGGGCTTGGAGCGCTGCTGCTGCTGCTGCTGCTGCTGGCTTCAGGCACATCCGCAGAGCGTGACTTGGGGAGGGCCGGTGGCGTACTGATCGGTTCTGTTGGGGACGATCCGCTGGCGACAATTGCAGGTGTCAGAACGAATGGATCGTCTTCGCTTCTTGATTGAGACAACCTCGCTTCTTCACGTAGTTGCTCCTCGTATTGAAGCATGTGTTGCTTTCTCTGCTTTTCTAGCATCTCTTCGATCAAGTGCTCGCCACCTGCTGGATCATAGCCAGCCGCAACGGCCGCGGCTGCGCTGAGCAAAGCAGTTGTTGTGGCAGTGTAACGAGGCAATACGGGTGGAAGAGGTCGTGGTTCATTCAATTGCGCAGTAGAATTCAAAGCACTCGTTCGAGCCTTGCTATTGGCCAGCCTTGAGGGCTCTGCGACACGCGGGGGCCTTCGAGACACTGGCATCAGATATTCCACCTCGGGATCAAACATCGACCAGGGCCCATTCTGATTGAGCTCATCTTGGCTGCGCGTTCCTGGGTAGATGACAACATTCGAATCAGCGGCTGTCTGGTTGGCGAAACCACCTTCGAATTTGGCCATTGAAATCGTTTGCACAGATCCCATTCCTGGTGTAATGGACGCTCCGGGTCCAACGCCCGAGTTCATTAGAGCCGTAGAGATAGCGAGCGCCGCGCGATTGGCCTCTGATTCTGCGGCTGCTTCGATTTCTTGAGGCGAACCACCATTTGCGGCGATAACATTTGCGTACTCTGCTGCAGCGGCAGCAGTAGCAGAGGCAGCCGCACTGGCGGCTGCATTACTATGGCCAAGGTAAGTTGCGGCGTCTTGGCCAAGACCTAGGTACTTCACACTAACAAATTTAGCCGAGCCATTCTGCGTTGTAGAAGGTCCTGCTCCAGCAACTCGTGCCGTGGTAGAAATCAAGCCGGGTGCCGCAAGCGGATTGGTTGCCGCACCGCGTCTTGCACCGCTTCGGCCTAAGCCATTCGCCGCGGATTCAGCTGCTGCACTAGCTTGTGCGTACGCTTGAGTATATTCCAGCCGTGCGAGCAGGACGTTCTTTGAGATGGGAGGGTCTCCACTTGCAAAACCGACAGGCTCTTTACCGTACGCTTCGTTATCATCATCATTGCTCCATTCGTCATCAGAACTTGCGCTTTCCCACTCGTGGTAGTACCGGTTGAGATGGGAAAATCGATCCCTAACCAGGCGATCTACAAGGATTTTGCTCGTTTGATCAACGCCCGTATTATCCTCGTCCTCGCTAGTTTCCTCAAAGTTCGTGGCCCACGTCAGACTGCCCTTCAGACTCGCCTCTTTACACAATGCGAAGAACGATGCTAAGGGATGGCTATCTTGGGCAGAGCCTCCAGTGCCACCAACAGCAGAGAGAGATGCACTTGCAGAGGCTGTTGCCGCTGAGGTTGCGACCAGTTCGTCTTCATCTCCACCGTCGCCACCATCGTTGTTGCCGCCCTCTTCATCAGCATCTGAACCATCATCGTCATCGCCGTTATTCACTGTTACACCTCCGACAGTCGCTCCTGCTCGACGGCCTGCGACTGAGTTGCTCGTTGCCGCCGCCGCATCAGCACCACTACGGCCTCGACGAGACGTGGCAGTTCCTGCGGCATCTGCATTGCCATTTGCACCACGGGTTGAGCTTACTCCTGCCGTCCCCCCTGCAACAGCACCGGCTGCGCCAGCACCTGTTCGGTTGGCGCGCCGTTGCTGGGCATTTTGCTTTGACATATCAGCCTGTAATTCTGCTGCGCCAGGAACGCCTGGAATCATGTCTTTGGTAATTTCGTTCACACCAAGAAGGTAGGCTAAGGTCTGCAGTTGATAGAACGTCTTCGCGACATATGGATCATGGGTGTGTGGCCTCATTTCGGCTTCCCACGCATATTCGGCTTCCATCGCTTCGGAAACAGTTTCAACAATGGACTTTGAGCCGGTAGACTCCAACACATCATTGGTTGTACTTGGCCGTCCAGAAAGTGTGGAGTTTAGCGTAAAGGTTGGTTTCAACTTCTTAATTGTGCCTGACGCAAGCCCTGTCGATCCGTCGGCACACTTTAGAAGACTTGCGATCGCGGACTGGCTTGCCGTTGCAAGGGCGGCTTGCTCATTTGCATGGAAATGGGCTCCCTTACTGCCACCAAACCGAGCGCCGACTCCGGCACTGGCCGAGCCTGCGGTTTTCTTTACGATACCATCTCTAACTAGCTTCGCAAGTGTGTCACTTTGAAGCCAAGCAAGACGCTCTTCACGATCAAGATCCTGACCACCGACAATTCGGCTTCTAATTCGATGGCCATGCGCCCGAAGAGGACCTTGTCGAGCGCGATATCGGTTTTTCGCCATCTCAACCAGCGAAGATCTCATTGCATTGGCCGCAATACCCACTGGGATCCTTGGCTTGCCGGACATGTCCGTAAAACCCAAGGTTACGCCCATGTTGCTCTGGACTTCTGGGGGAACGTTATATACAGGAGACACCAATGCCGCAGTTTCTGCCGCAGCAGCCGCAGCTGCATTGGCTTGCTTGCCAGGTGGCGGAGTAATTCCTGGTAAGCCGAGACCTATGTTGATCATCTCACGATTTCCAGTAAAACCGGGTCCGTAGACAGTTGGCAACAAACCTCGCGCATGTGAAACTGCAGTATCGTTGCTATGTAGGCAGGCATTCGCCAAAAAGGTGTGACTTGAGCTACGATGCGTATTCGCTGCGGTTCGTGCGTGCATTCCGCTTTGTTGAATTGTGCTGAAGAGAACAGGATGAGTGTACTCGAGTGTATCCTCAAGCAGGATCGACTCAATGCCAAACCTCGAATTGGTTCCTACCAAGGTGGGATACAATTGAATCGGCGGAGGCGCCTTTGTTGAAACCCTTGCGGCCAATTCCGACGCGGGTGTTTGCTGCTGTGCTGGTGCGGACTGGCTTGATGTCGGCTGCGATTCGTCTTCAGTTCCCATACTGCTGTGAGCAGCAGCAAGGGCGGCCGCAGCTGCGGCTGCTGCTGCGCGCTGGGTTCGCCCGCCTCGTCCCGAGTGCTGATAACGTTGGACCGAAGGAGGTGGAACAACGTTACCTCGCGCGTCTAGTGTAGGCATACCTTGTGAAACAAGGCAGATGATTTGGTTCTTTTCAGAATCCACATAGTATTCTTCTTCCTCACCAAATTCATTCGGATGCACCTCAACACGAAGCCTCTTAGCGAGTGCATCGTTGCGAGCATTCAATTGTTGGGCTTGCTGTTCACGACGTCTGCTTCGTCGGCGCTCATCAGCGATGTCAGGAGCCGCATTCTGAGCGTCTGTTGCGACGGTAGTGCTGCTTGTTGCATTCGTCATGAGTGCTCCATCGTCGACTGACGTGCCAGTTTTAACTTGCCGATGGGAACGACGCGTGCTTGCGACATTCAGGGATTGATTGGCTGCTTGATCGAGATCCTCGGACCTGAGTGCATCTTCAGTAATGCGCTTTTCTTCGACTTCAAATGCTTCTGCTGCAGAAGAGGTTGTAGCTTTGAGCGCATTCTTATCCGATCGCTCAGCCGCGACTCCCTCTTTACTTGAAGCGCTATCCTGAGTGGCTTCGTGCTTGGCTGCCGCCGCCTTTCGCGCGCCAGACATCATCTGAAGCGCGGTTAGACGTGGCGATCCCGTGTCTGTAATCTGCGCACCGGAGTCGTTGTTTGAAAGTGTACGGCCTTGTAGATGAGATGAGCTACCTCCTGGTTTTTGCATACCTTCAGCCAAGCTTAGCGCCAAGTCAATGGTGGAATCAGCCGAGCTCCTGCCCATATGACCCTTTGGTGTCATGCTTTCCGAAGCGGCGCCAAGCTCAGCGGAATCAGGCTCGTCGTCCTCATCTTCAGGGGATGTCGAAAGGAGAGGAACCACTGGGAGGTCATTCAACCACACTCTCAAGCGGTCCTCGTTCTCTGCCAGCTCTTGCATTGCGCCCTTTTTGCTTCGGGCATCCTTCCAGTTGAGCCACTTAGACATCCAGACTTGACCACCATGGATTTTGGCGGCGTTGCTAACCGCACATTGGGACAGGCCCAGGTGCACCATCTGCGCGCGGACCAGTTCTCGCAGTTGACGATCAATCTTGACTGTCTTTTGTGCAGCTTTGAGCCTGCGCGAGGCCGAGCCTGTAGACGAAGGTGAGCCCACCTGCATGTCTTTTAGAGAGGGAGATCCGGTTGCTTGGATCGATGGGGATGTGTGTTCACTCAAGGAGCTCGCTGGGGGCATATGACCTGGATCAGCCGCTTGGGAAATAGGTGAAATGGCATCTAAGTTCGAGCCCGATTCCGCAGTCGAACCCGCATTGGGCGAGTTCTGCGCGAGAGATTCTGAGAGAGTGGCTGGTTGCTGCTTGGTCTGAAGACTTGCTGGACTCAGTGGAGTCGCAATGCCAGCCATATTAATCGCTTGAACCAACGGCGAGTTTGCCAAAATCGCAGCAAGCTGCTTATTCGAATCCTTTTCCCGTCGATTCTCTTTCCTTCGTAGGTCGGGCTTGGTTGCATATGGCTGGTGTTGTCGTGCAACAACGGCTCGAGCTACAATACTAGGGGAAAGACCCGCCGCAAGCGCGGCAGCAGCTGCAGCAGCCGCATGTGAAGGCGATCGAGCCTCGATGGAGGGCGAGCCTGTCAGAAGAGGGCTATTCCCTGCCAGGTCGGGTGAGTTGGGATTCGACGCGGAGGCACGATTCATTGCATTTGCGATGGCGGCTCCGGCAATACTAGCCACTGAATCCAATGCAGCCATTGAGTCGAAGTTGGGGTCAGCCTCGGTTTGCTGGACGAGCTGCTGAACGACTTGCGTGGCTGCGAGGTATCGCTTGTAGAGTTCGGCAGTGGTAATTCCTGAAGGAACATAGGCTGGACGGTTGGAGTGGGAGGGCGAGCCACCACGAAGAGTAGGGGATGAACTGGTCGATGAAATGGACGGAGAGTTGGCCTCATCCAGGACTACGGGATTACTATTTGATGTCGCGTTCGAACCTGGTTGTACCACTGCTGCAGGTGCTGCTGGTGCTGCTGGTGCTGCTGGTGCTGCAGCCGTGCTCGGACTATCACTGGCCTTGGGTTCGGACGACTCAACCGTCTCTGCGCCATGATTTGTTTTCAATTGCACTGACACGACTGCGAGATTGTCAGTTATCCTTCGCTTTTTCATACCGTACATGTCCGCTTCATTTCCTCGAAGCGCAAGGAGCCGTTGCTCATGTTCAGCGCTACCATCACCGGCAACATCACCTGTTTGGGACGTCAGGACTTGAACGTCCTTCGTCTCTACCGCAGCCGATGCCGAATCCCAACCCGATGCTGCCATGCTATCGCCACCCAGGAGAGTGGTTGTGCTAGACGCTCTGCTATCTCCCATAAAGTCCTCCATGTTACCACTCGATGCTTCAGAGTCTCCTCCGGCATTGTGTCGTGTTTCACCCTCATTCTCTTGCTGGCTCTCATCCTTGGCACCCTCATTGTTCTCTGACGAAGAGACTTTCTCGAACTTGGAGCTGGGCTGGTCAAGCATGTTTAGAACACGACTGCTTGCTGGGGCGGGGGCTGAAGCTGCCTTAATCTTCCCAGTCGTTCCGGCGGCTGGGGACTCGGGTCCGCTCTGTGGGTCGTTCACATTCCCAGCTTTGGCACGTCCACGAACACCCTTCCTTGCCGAGCCAGGACTTTGCTGTGAGCGCTGCTGCCGTTCCATTTCCTGTTGCTCCTGTCGGGCGATCATCTCAAGTATACGCTCCATCCGCTGTTGCTCACGATCCTTACCATTGGGCGGTGCCGGAAGAGAGAAAAACGCCTCCTGATGGGGTTCCAAGCTAGAGCGCTTTCGTCTTCGTTGGTTCTGTTGGTGCTGCTGCTGTGCTGCGCTGGATGCTCCAGCGTCTGCGCTGTCACCTGATGTACTTGCGTTCGTCATGCTACCATACGACTCGGATCCACCATCGGTTGCGGTTGAGGCCGGACTGCTACCACCATCAACCATCTGTTCCTGACTCGTCTGATCTGTGCTGCCGGTAGTACCGTCCGAACCGGTGGCCATCGTCAACGATGAGACCTGCTCAGCGCCACCGTTACCACCGTTCTCGCCAGTGACTGGCAAGTTGGTGGGCTGCTCACCACCCAGTTGCTCGCTTGTGTCCGACATCTTGAGCGATGCGGAGGACGCGAGCGCTCGAGACTAGACTGGGGCGGGGTTTCTGACTGTCGTAGCTCTCGTGCCTATGATAGCTCTCGTAGCTATGGCAGTTACCCCAACAACCTCTCGTGGATGTCTGAGCAGATGTATGTGTACGTGTGTCCAAGTGCGACCCTACCTATACACCTGGGGTAGTGTGGATAAAATGGCTCTTCAAGTTAAGAGCGGCCCGGCTTGCTTATCTTGATTGCGTGGCCTTAGATACAATATGCGCGTGCGAGCGTGTGGAGTGCCGATGCAGAGGCGCCTCTTGCACTCAACTGCGGGGGTCCAGTGCGTCTAGAGTCGTGGTCAGGGGGTCAAACCGCGTGACAAAGTGAGTACAACTAGTATCTCCTGACTGAAGGTGGGTCGAGTGGGTCGGCCCACGCGTGTGCCCAATCTCGCGAGTGCGTGGTTTGTGTCGGAACTCGTTGCGCGCAAGTGGGATGCATAGGTGTTAGATCACTGATGCGAGGGCTAACCAAGTTGAAATCGGTGGTTAGGTTCGATAAACGTTGTAAAATAGGGTCACATCGAGTCGTTATCTAGTGTAGGTCGCTAGGGTAAGGGATGAAAGTGTATAGTTACACAAGGTATGCAAGTATATGATATGATAAAATTAATTCTTATACATATACTCTAGCGTGTTATATAACTTTAAACCCATGACATTCACCCCAATACCCTATTTCATACACCCAAAGTACCCCAGAAATCTTGGAAAAAACGCAATTTCGTCCTTCTTGCCGCGTGACTCTGCGGGCGATTCGAATTTTCCAGCCCCGACTCGCAGCATGCTGCCGGTTGGTGCAGGGGCTCAGTAGAGCTCCAGCTCACTCCAGCTCACTCCAGCTCGCTCCAGCTCAGCCGAGTTCAGTCTGGCTCGCTCTACCACTGGATGGATGAACGCAGGATAACACACAGATAACACAAAATAGTGGTTAACTCGCCATTTTTTTTTCCCTCCTCGCCTTTTTGTTGATTCTACTGCTGATGTTGTAGTTCGGGATTGTTTATGGAATTGCACTGGGAACGTTCACAGAATGAATTACAGATCAAGTTGGACATGCTACGACAGCCAATGTACTGGAATCGATGACGGTGGTAACAGTGACATCGACCAATGACGGGGGAGGTGAACGTGGGAGTGATTCCAGAACACTACTCGTCCTGCTCCAACTAGCTACCCTCTTCCTCAGGAGCTCGCTGGCTGGCTGGCTGGCTGGCTGGCTGGTTGGCTGACGCAGTCATCTTATTGCAGAGGATCCACCCGTTCATCCTGAGAGAGTCCAGGAAGGATTCTCTGCTGCGTTTTGTTCTGGTCTGCTCTAAACCCGGTGTAGTCGCTACACTTACTTGTGCCTCCTAATCAACTCGCGCAGATCTCCATCATACGCGGGCTTGTTCTGGTAGAGCCGCTCGCAGATGCGCTGCTGACGCTCGGACAATTCGGGTAGCTTCTGTGGGGGTTTCTTAGGGTCGTAGACTTCGGGCTGGAAGGGTTGCCGTCGGAACTTGGGCTCTGCGAGTGGACCATCGTATGGAGCGACTTCTTTCTTCGGCGGGGGCTGTACGGCGGCTTCGGGGTCGAAGGGTTTACCTACAGATGGCGTGAGAGGAGTGGAGCATGGCGCGGTCATACATGAGGAACATACGGAGACGGGAGATAAACTACACGAATTAATGGCGAAGAAAGCGAAGGGCATTGCATCCAAGCCTGCACAGCTGTTGAGGCGTACGAATTATCTTGGGGGTGGCCAACTCCTCAATCGTGTGGACCTTCACCTTGTCGTCCATTCGACGGTCCGTCTTCTTCGGCTGGCTTGCCGCAGCCTCTCGGGCCTTACGCTTGGCCTCAAGCTCCTCGAAGAACTTTTCGCGCGCCTCCTTGCGCTGCTTGTAGAATCGATCGATGAAGGGAGCATTTTCCTCCAAGGCCTGTGCAGTTGGCTTTTCACGGTTAGGATAGTGGGGACTAGACGGGATTTCGACGTGGGGCAAGGGGAATAGTAAAAACAGTGAGTGGGCTTAGTGGAGACCATGCGGTGGTATCACAGCAATACATTTGGGACCTGCCTGGCATCGAGACTTTGCTGGCCAACGTACGGGATCTTCCTGGGGTCGTGCTTGGGGTACTCACGGTATTCGTGCAAGTCTGACGACATCTTCAGTCTGGCGGATATGTATACAAAGACTCAGGGGACTTGAATTAAACTTCAACTTGTGACGCTCGTCCGCGCGGTAGAAGCTGCGGTTTCACAAGGCTTCACTGAGGGGAGTGGGAGCTAAGGGTCCTGTTTCCCTCTTGGCTTCGGGGAGTTCCAGCCGAAGAACGCAACTGGGGGATAGTGTGCTGCTTTAGAAGCGCTGCAACTTGCTAACGAACTCAGAGATTCGTCGCTCTAGCAAAATGCCGGCTCGAAACGGTGCCCACTCCTATCAAGTTCTGAGAACTGGACTGAGGTGGGCGATGTTTGCGTCAGGTTTTCGAGGCAGATACGGCGTGCGTGTGGTATCTGCTCCGTTGACCAAACTCTATATCGAGTTCTATAACGGATAGAGTGTTAGGTTTCGACGTGCACAGACTCTGCGCCGAGAAACACCAGCTTAAAAGTTCTTGCCGTTACTTCGTTTCATTCTCTGGACTGACGGCTGTCGCTAGCCGGATCCGGCTAAAAGCGGATGCTCCAGGGGGAGCCTGCTTTCGACGGGCTAGACACTGCCAAATGACTTGGCACACGAGAACTTGTGACTGATCAGTGTCTGTAATCCCCCTACAGTGTATTCCATGTCAGCGACCGCTGCATGGCCGCCATTGAGAATTCATCCAGGAGATTAGGGTCGAGCACTCCTCTCGATCTTGAGTGAGATTAGCTTGAATAGGACAAGGCTGCAACATTCAACATTGAGTGTTACTGGAGAGATAGATTCTGGCGCATTTGGTTATCGTTGTCGTGCATTCCGTGTCAAACACTGCAAAACAACTCAGCTCGTTCCAGCTGCACTCCTTTCCTCATCCGTCCTGGCCCGAAAAATGAATCGAGTGGCCATTTTCAAACACATTCTGCAGAGCTACGCGTGGTTTTCCAGCATCTGGGTGTGTGCTAGCGAGAGCGGACCAAACAGACAGGTTCTGTGCCTCAGCATACACGCACTGAGAATTAATCCGGCACTCACGGCACTTGCCTTCTCTGCCGGAGACAGTTCTTCTCCTCCACAGACTGACTGACGCCTTCTCGGCTTCAGCACCCGCGGGGGCGTAGCGTGCCTAGGCGCAGCCCGAGCAACCTGGTACGAGCCAAGCAAGTCAGCTTCGAGTCGCTCTATTGCTCCGCGCTGCTCTGCTCTGCCCAAGGCCGCTTGAGCCTTTCTTTGACGAGCAGCGTTCTTGCCGGGTGACACCCTCAAGACGGCCAGGCTCGCTCTGCATCTTGCTTGAAGGCCCCAAGCGCACCAGGACACATCATGGACTCAAAATCTGACGACAAGCTCGGGCACGAGCAGTATAATTTCATATCGAACGTAGCCCTAGCAGACCAACCTGAGAACCCACCCCGAGGGAAGAAGCAGAAACAGGACAGTGACCGAGTAGCATTGCTGTCGTCGTCTCCCTCGTCTCCTGCTGAATCCCCCAACTCGGAGTATGTTTCAACTGTAGTCTCATCATCGCCTGCATCATCTTCCTCCTCTTCGTCGAGGAAAGTGTACGGGACATCAGGTACCGAGGCCTGGAGCCAGTCCAAGTCCTATGCGTCGTTTGACTCAACCAGTGCACTGGAACCGAACAGTTTAGAACATGAAGTTGATGATGCAACTAAAGGAGTCGCACTGGCGACAGCCAGTGAAGGCGTGCATCCTGACCCGAGACCGCGTAGCTCACTCTCCATCGCAAGTGCTTCTGCCGAAGCAGAGTCCAAAGTCACGCTGAGTGCCGTATTAAAATGGATTCGCGAGGTGGTCGCTGCCATGACGTCCCGAGACGGACTCATTATTCTATCACTTGTTGTATCCATTGTCTTCGTCTCGGCATTCGACTGGGTGCTTTGGAAGCGCACACTGAACAAGTTTCACTCGAAATCTTCAAACGAAACCTATTCCTTCTTTGTGCTTCAGCTCTACATTGTGCTGGAGTTCTTCTTAGCATTAGGTGCATGCTTATATCGAATAGCGACGAATCAGATTACGCGCGAAATGCGCGACCTTTTGCCATTCAAGGTCCTGGGTGGCATTTCATCACTCGACACAGTGTCAATGCTCCTTTCTTCGATGGCAGCGCCGGTTGTTGCTGGCCATGTACAAACTCTGTTAAATCAGCTCACATTGCCGCTTTTGATGGTCTTTTCGCTCATCTTCCTCGCCGTTCGTTACAACAAGTATCAGTACCTTGGTGCGCTCTTGATTGTAGGCGGAGCCGTCATGGCCGCCGTGCCCAATGTCAATAGTACCAACAAGGATGGTCGTGAGAACAAGGCCTGGGGTCTCATTGTGTACGCGCTTAGTCTCATTCCATTTGCGCTTTCGAATGTTTACCGTGAGTATGTCTTCCGTGACAAACCCAGGGTCGACATCTTTTATCTTATGGTGTGGACACTCGCGATCCAGTTCGTTCTTGGATGGGGCTGCGTGCCAATCCTCGCGATTCCGGCTTTTGGAGGTGTGCCTCTGAGCGAGGTTCCAGATCAGGTTACACTTGGATATAAGTGCCTTATGGGCGACGAGGTGCAGGGACTCGAGTGCCACGTTGGCACAAAGCCGCTGTGGTTCTTGTTAGGCTATGTACTGCTCAACTTTGTCGTTTCCATCCTACGACTGCTACTCATCAAGCGCGCCAGTGCGGTGCTTCTCCAGGTCACCAACGCCATGGCACTCCTCACATCGAATTTGATCTTTTGCAGCGAGGTGTTTATGGGGAAGGACAAGGAGGACTTCAACATTTATGACGCCTTTGGTCTGGTTATTGTAGTCTCAGGCTTCGTTGTTTTCAGAGTCGCTCAGTACTATTTGGACAAAGAGGAGGGCGACAGACTGCTCCCTGCTGAGGAGTTGACGAGTGACGGAACCCGTGCCTTAGCAGCTGAGACTTCTACATCAGAACAAGACAGTAGCGAGAGTAGCACACCACCGCGTCTTGCACGATATTCCATCTCTAGCAACAGATCTCGGAAGTGGTCGAGGGTACGACTCGAGGACGAGAGTCTGAGTCTGAGCATGACGACGGGTATGAGTCGCCACGGAGGCGGTCAGTCTCGTCTCTTGAACGATGAAACTGAAGATTCAGATTGTGCGTTGAGAACAGCAGCGATTATGGCTGCCTTTAGTGCATCCCATGGCCAAGCTCAGCAGATTCAACCCAATCCAGATCTGTCCGAGCACCAAACGAGTTCATCAAGCAGACTACCGGGAGGCACTGATTATTTCTAAGGCATAACTGCTAGACATACGTTATGATTAGTTTGTGAATCGCGCACTTGCTCCGATGGCTTGAAAAGGCCTTGCTAACTGGAATAGAATTCATGATCTTTATCCACTTTGTAAGGGTATTTATTGCCTTTAATAATGGTCAGAACTAACCTGTACAGCGAGGAAGCCTTTGGTAGGCAGATGCATTGAGTGTGGGAGTGACCGATAGAGTCATCGTCTACCTCAAAGCCTTAACATTCTGACTGTCTTGCCTTCCCTTGCCTTGCCCTGCTGCCGTTTTTTACATATGGCAGCGCAGCGGAAACTTGGAGACAGTCACGCGAGCCGATGTTCAACACTGGGTGTTACTATACATGTCGAATCAACTCACCCTTTTCAATCATTTCGCGCCGCTTGTTCTCTTCTGCCACCCAAGCGATCATCGATTCGGCTCGTTCAAGACCAGACGTTCGTCGGAAGTAGACGAGAGCCAGAACAGACAGGAGATAGCTTGTCTCGAACGCGTACACTGCCAGGACAAGGTACTTGGTCAGCTGGTACGTCTTCGGGCAAGTGTCCTCGCAAGCGCCTGTCTCGACCCAAATGGTGGCGAGCGCGAGAAGGATAATTGTGGCGATAAAGAAGGCGCCCTCAATGACTGAATAGAAGTTGAATCCGAATCGCAGCGTGAGCATGGGCACGACTCGCTCCCTGAAGCGTGTCTCATCTCGCCAACTCTTATAATAACGCAGTTCAGTAGCAAGCTGCCGAAGACGGTGGTACTCGAAGTAGGAACGAAGAAGCACAGCCAGCAGACGAATTACGTTGGTGACGAGCAGGACAGTGGAGAACATCTTGAAGGGAACCTTGCAAGCCTTACCGCAGACGGATGAGTTAACCAAGCCGGCATACGCTGTGGTCATAACAAACGCAACGATCAGCATGACGTCTCGGAAGAGATAGCGCTCATGGTACACCTCAATGTCATCCGAACTCAGGTTGGTGAGAGTAGCACGGACAATGTCGTTGGTCCATCGGACGTCGAGGTCTGAGCCCGCATTTACGTAGTGCACACTTGTCCAGATGACGAGCATGGCGAAAGCAACTGCAAGACCTGGGATCACCACGAGTGACCAGGGAATGCTCGCCGCACCAGTGAATCCATCATACTTGAGCTGTAGTGGGAAGTTAGGAAGGGAGTGACGAGATGAAACAGGGAATGAGTCTTCTTCGGAGGAAGGGCTAGATACAACGTACATGCTACACAGGAACAAATGACTTCGGCTCAGCGCGTAACACAACCTCGAATCACGTATCTGGCCTCACCATTCGTCATTGAATCTGAATTTGGGGTGAGGGTACTAGAGTAGCCCTGCCCATAGCCTCACACCTAGGCAAGCTTCCGGAGGGTACGTACCGTAGCGAGGATCGCAGTTACGCCTAGCGCCACAATGGCGATCATCTGGCTCCATAGCGTGATCTTCTTTGGGTTCTTGCTCGCGTAGGAAGCGAGAATCGCCTTCATTGTTTACGAGCGTCGCCTCTTTGAGCGGTTTTCTCGTGAAATACCACTCTTAGACAGGCTAAATGGGGTATAGGACGGTAGTCAAGAGATATGAGAGTGGAATGCTTACGTTAGTTTGTAAATTACACTTACACAATACCGCCAATTTTATCCTTCTCCATTCTAGGTTTACGATCTTTTTTTCCCACTCAAGCTACCAGCCCCTCCTCAACAACCTCAACTAGTCCCAATACGCGCCCAGCACGGCCTGAACACACCTAATTTACACACAATACATCTTTACTAGACCTCACGAAACCCCATCTGAAAACGATTCTTCTCATTTCTCTTGTATTATCAACAATTGATAGGTCTTAGAGCACCTCCTTCTGTGCTTGTTTCAACACCACTCTTGAATTGAGCGGTCGGAAGGAACAAACCAGACAAGGGCTCCAAAGACTCAATGATGCAGTCAACGAAAACACTCGCTGCTATGCAACATCTGCCATCTAATAAGCTGTTGTGACTACTTCCCTGTTGTGTGCTCTACTTTCCCAAGAGGAAATGGCGAAGAACCGTCCCTACGCTTGCATGGATGAGCTCTTCATCTCAACTGCGCACGTAGCGTGGGAGTTTCCTATTTGTGCTGCACAATACGAACGCGTCGCAGCTTGCGACTACGACTCGCCATGTTGCCATTACAGTAATCTGACAGCGCCTGCTGTCGGGCTTATAGCACTTAGCACTTTAGAACTTCTTGGGAGCAGCAGTAGCAGCAGCAGGCTTGCCACGGAGCTCAGCGAGCTTGCTCTCGAGGGACTTGACGGTCTGCTCAATACCCTTGCGAGTGCGAGCGAACTCATCAGAGCGCTGCTTGACAACGCTGAGCTTGCTGTCGAGGGTGTTGAGGTCAGCCTTAGCCTCCTCCATGCGCTTCTCAAGAGCGCGCTGGATCTTGAGGTTCTGGATCTGGCGCTTCTTGATGTAGAGCTTGCGAACATCCTCGCGGAGCTGCTTGACGTTGGCAACAACACGCTGGAGCTTCTTGGTGTAGAGCTTGATGATCTTCTTCACCTCCTCAACCCAAGTTTCCTCATTCTTGATCTGCTTGCTCTTGGCGATGATGTCCTCACCAATAGCATTGAGAGCAGCATCGAGCTTCTCATCCTCAGAGAGAGGAGCAGTGGTTGCGCCAGGAGCAGCGGTCTGGATAGTGACAGCTGACTGAACAGGCTCAGCCTCAACGAAGGCAGGGAAAGTAGCCTGAGCGGCCGCGATGGCCACGATCATGGCGAGAACGGCGATGAAGACAGTGCACTTCATTTGCCTCTGTAGGTGATGCAGTGGTGGGAACCAGGCAGATAGGGGGTTGGTCTGTGAGAAGAGCTCGGCAAACATGCGTCTAGCGTGCAATTTTCACCGCGCCGTGCGGGCAGGCATGGCAAAAAGCGTTGCATGTGTGTTCTCATGGGAATGAAAAATCTAGCTTCAAGTTTGTGCTTATCATTTGACACACTCACTGTCAAGTGCTGGTGGAAAATGCAATATCACACGATAATAGCTAGTGTAAACCATCAAATGAAACACTCTGCAGGAGCAAACACGCGGTGGACTGCCGTCATTTCCGCCTTCAAAGTCTTGCTTCTCTGAGTCTCTAATCTTCCCTGTCTTGTCCAGGTTTGGAACTTTTGCACCCGTTTGGAACTTTCCGGGTCGGTTTGGAACTTTCTGGCCGCGTTTGGAACTTTTTTTGGAACTTTCCCCGCTGGTTTGGAACTTTTCCTGGCCAACGTTCCAAATCCATATTCCATCACCCCCAACTTAGGATCTGATCCTGCTCCCAACTCTGCATACATCCTCTTGAAAGGGTATTTCGGCTCATACAAGGACAGAAGTGGAGAGTAATTTATAAAAATATATGAGTCAACGTGACTAAGCGCAATAAACAAAGATGTTGCATATTTATCTTTACAACTCCATCAGATCGATTTATCCACGCGAGAACTTCACTGTTAGTGTAAACATACAGCGTCTCCAAGCTTGCAGCCGCATGGAACACACGTAAATGTTTGCAAAATGCAGCATCGGTGCTGGAGTTAGCTGGAGGTGATGTCCCGCGTCCGGGATCGTCAAGACCGCGAATACTCGTGCGGATGGTTTGAATCAAAAGCAAGCTTGTCGTTCCACAGTGATCGCGCTTGTGTAGCGCCACGTGGCGCGAGTGTGCGCACCCGATGACCGTATCGCTCCGTTGTGTGTTGGTGCCTCTGTCGTGTTGTGAAAGATCTGACTCGACATAATGGCTCGATGGTGTGTTTAGCCTCAGATCCTCTTGCCTCTGAATCAAGATATCTGATCGAGCCCTGCTCGGCATCGCTGTGATGAGCTCAGCGCGCCGTAAAGCACCATCATGCTTGTGAAGCGTGCTGTGCTCGGTTATGTGAGCCTTGTTATGGTCTTGATCTTCCAACTGCTTTGATGACCCATGCATACTGATCCGACAGATCTCAAAGACGCATTCTTGTCTGCTCTCTCACTCTCCCCAATCCATCTGGCGCTCGTATACTTGACACGGACAGTACCTGATCCATCCACCCATGCGAGCAGTGCGTCTGCTTGCTACGGCCGGACTCGTTTTGGGTCTGATGATCTGCGCCCTGATGTTGCACGGCGCGGATGCCTCAACCAAACTAGGCTCCGAGCCTCATACGATGGTTGTTCTCGACGACAACATGATCAAGACAACTCACTCCATCTTCTTCAACACATTGCAGCGTACGTTGATTTCCGCAGTTCTTCTGCTTCTCTTGTCCCTGTGCGCGTTGGATTCAGAATGCCGATTGTCCTGTATGCGAAGCTCACAACCTCCTCCATTCGTGTCTTTTCTATCTACGCTCAATTTAGGATGGGGCCACAAGCTTGATTTCATCAATGTCAAGGAAGAGGCACTTGTGCTTTCTCTTCATGGTAAGTGGCTCGCCGATAACCTCATTATCTTTGCACCTACAGCGCTGGACATGGGCGAATTCATGAGGCCCAAGGACATCATGGATTTCGTAGATGCTGGCAACTCACTCCTGATGGTTGGAGACTGGCGTCTGTCCGAGCAGCTTCGCGAGCTCGCAAACGGCTACGGCGTCGATTTCGACGAGGACTCATCCGTGCTTGTGGATGGCGAGAATGACATGACCTCGCTCCCTGAGGTTGCCAAGATCTTCTCTCAGACTACACCAGGCTCCGTCGGACAGCTCCTTACTGCTCATGATGCCTCTGTCTTGTCCATCAAGGTCCCTTGTGACAAGAATACTCCCACTGAGATTATTGGGTCATGCAACACCGAGCGTCAGCTGTACTATTCTGGTATTGGCAGCCTGATTCCCGAGGGATCCAGGTTCATCCGAAGTGTGATCAGCGGCAACCCCACAACCGTCTCAGTTGACAAGGGCACAATGACTTCGGCTTCTACAACTACCACGCTTGTGTCGGCTATGCAGTCTCTGATCAATGCTCGCGCCGTCTTCTCAGGATCCCTTGCAATGTTCTCCGACAGCTTCTTCAGCCTTCCCAACTCGGCGAATAGGGAGATCGTCACGGCACTGGCGCGCTGGGTTTTCCATGAATCTGGTTTCATCCGAGTGCGCGAGGCTACCCACCGCATGGTTGACAACTCCACGAATCCTCACGGTTACAAGCTTGGAGATGAGATCGTTTATGAGGCCATCCTTGAGTCTTACGATGGTGCCAAGCGCGAATGGGTGCCATATGTCAGCGACAAAGTCCTCTTCGAGCTTGTCATGGTCGATCCGTTCTATCGCCACCAATTCCAACACGTTGGTAACGGCAAGTATGCTACGACTCTCAAGCTGCCCGACGTCTTTGGTAACTACAAGCTCCGTACTGTCTTGAATCAGTTTGAGGCTTCGGGCGCCGGCTTTGTCGAGAGCAATACGATTATTCCGGTGCGACCGTTCCGCCAGGAAGAGTACGAGCGATTTATTCTCGTCGCAGCACCGTACTACATCAATGCATTCTCTGCCATGGCAGCATTTGTCATTTTCTGCTACTTCTTCGTGTATACTAAGTAAATTTGATCATCCAACTGCTTGTGACAGTAAACTAGCCTCATCTCTTGTTGACGACCAAGCATACAAGAACCAGCAAATTCAGATGTTTATCGTTCCTTCAAGGCAAGGTGAACCTTGTAACATGGTTTATTACCACGGGTTGTTTGGAGGATAGTTGTTACTTTACATGGTCGAAAGATCGGGATGAAAATCCAAGTCGAGAAGTCTGTGACCGGCTACTCGGCTACGAGAAAGCATGGCGTTTGAGCCAAAGCTTATGTATTTCAGTGTCCAGAGAAGAGAACCAAATGAACGTCCGAATAAATAAATGTGAAGCTACTGTTCATTAGTCATCTCCTAGTGCTTCCGCAAAGTCAGTATTCGCAATGACATCTTCGTTATCTTCATCAACCAGACCTGCCTCAGTGCGTTCAATCTTGGGCGCAATGTAAGTGAGACCAGGAACAGAGGCCTTGTATCGAGCATCCTGTTCCTTCTTGAGTTCGAGACGCTCCTGCTCCTCAAGATCAACAGGGCCCTCCTGACCACGGCTTGCTTCAAGAGCAGCAATCAGGGCCTGTGGCGATTCACTAGAGTACTCACGCAGCTCGATGAGGAAGTCGCGCAAGACCTGACGGAAGTTCGTGATGTTGTTCGTGCTCTGGATGAGGCGGTTCACGAATCGCTTCACCTGTGCGTCCGACACCGTGTCGAAGTGCTCAAGGATCATGCCATTGATGCACTGGGCGAAGAAATCAAGGTTGCTCTCAAACTGCTGTGAACTCTCATCCCAGATGGGCATCGTGATTTGATTAACCATAAGCGAGCGGATCATCAGGTTGAGGATGTTCGCCAGAGACGGCAGAGCACCGGGGTGGAAAGTATCCGTCAGCACATCGAGTACGAGCGCAAGAATATTTTGATAGTATGTCTTTGCGAACTGGTTGGCGAATTCGGACGCCAGGAAGTTAGAAATGAGGTCATTGAGCGTGGACAAGCCAATCTCCTGAATGTTCTGCTGCAGATTTCTGATGCTCAAGACGATCGAGTCGAAGATGTACTACAATGGAGTGAGATGAGACCAGGGGCGATTCCGTGAGCAAATGATCAAACGCATGCAAGCAATTTACCACCTTATACCATTTGATCGATATAAGCGACATAAAGAGAAGTTATGAAGGAAATGTACACTCCAGATTGACCGAAGACCCACTTAATCTAGATTTCAGTCATCCAAGGAGCCCGCCAGCTCAGCCTCCTACAACCTCCCTTGGGGTTCTTAGACCCCTCGCAGATTTGTAGGCCGACTGTATCGAGTTGGCTTACTGTTGGACTAGTTTTTGAGCGATGCACCGTGGTCCTGTGGAACAACGCCTTCGATCTGTCCGGGGCTACCTGCAGCCACTCATGAGGCTAGAAGCAGCAACAATGAAACACTCAAGGGCACACACAACAGCACTTTAGACACCCTAACCAATTATTCAAATCAACATGACTCAAATACTTACATCGAATTGCTGCTCACCGAGTGCAAGAAGCGCAGGGAAGCAGTGCTTATTGACGGCCTCGACGAACTTGAAGAATGGGACGTAGTGATCGGGCCACTCCTGGCCACTGTTCACAAGCATCTCGTATGTGGTGAAGAAAAGAGTCTCAAAGACGTCAGGCATGCGAGACACCATTCCTCCCTTGATTTGCAGAAGAAATGCAGTGAAAAGGTCCAGTGCCTCTGGATCACGTGCAGCTGGTGCCGCATTAGCGTAATCAGGGAGAATCGTAGAGCTCAGACGAGGATAGTAATTGTTAAGCAAATTGGGATGATCACGCGACTGAGCCGTGTCGACGAACGTTGTAATGAGCTTGAGGATCTCTCGCTTCACTGTTCGTAACCGCTGAATCGTAGCGGATTTAGAAGCTGCCTCGCTACCAATCTCGGCGATCTTTGCAGTCAAGGCTTCACTGTAGAGCTGGTAAATTTGGAGGATGTCAACAAAGATGCGTGCCAACTGAACACCGAAGGAAGACTTGATGGCTGAGCATACCGCGGTGTTCGTCTTCAACACCTGATCCATAGCCTCGACCGTGCCCTGAGCCCAGAGGAAGTCGATGTTGGCCTGTGCCTTGACCATGATCTCCACCCATGTAGCATTGGGCAACTCCATTAACCTACGAATCAACTCCTGTTTCAACTCACCCTCAGGTTCCGCATCCAGCACGTGACCCATGGACTTGAAGAACGTCAATCGAAGGGGAGGAGTCAGCACTCGCCAGTTCTCAGAGACCTGAGTCAGCATCCATTCGATCAAAGGAGGGCGACCATCGGGACCCTGTACAAGGAAGGTCTTTCGACACTTGAGTGCGATCTTCAAGAAGGTATCACATGACATGTCTTGAACACCAGGATGCGTTTCCTTCATGAACTCGAACAGCTTTCTAACCACGGTCTCGAGGAATGACCAGTGCCTTCGGAGGAAGCGAGGATATTGACCAACGACATACATGATGTTCGCGGCAATAATGGCCTTCTGCTCGGTGCGAACCCATCTCTGCACGAGGCGCAAGAGATCCTTGATAACATGAACAAGGAAGTCCTTCTCCTGCGCTTCGTTCAGTGCACGCGAGATGGAACCAATTGCCCAGCACACACGGTTGAGGTCGTTGGGTACCCACTCGTTGAGCGTGACGATGGATGCCAGTTGGTTCTGCATCAATGACACCGTCGCCTCGGCATCGAAGTTTGTGAGGAAAATGAGCGTTTCGCGCATGCTCAAATACAGTTGAATAGCTTCACCTTCTTCGAGCACCTCACGCGTGACGGAACCGTCGTCATTCTGCACAATAAGAACTTCTTCGGGTCGTGCCATGCAAGCAATGCAGACCTGTCGAAGGGTCATCAGGATATCGTTGTAGAACATTAGGCGCTCCGACTGGGTTCGGGGCTTTGAGTACAACACTCCACCGGTCTGGAACGATCGAATCTCGGACTCATACAATTTGCTAAGGAAGTGGTTCCAGAATTCGATCGCCATGGCAAACATGGGCATCGTCAACTCGTCCTGAATCACCATGACACGGAACAAGAAGCCTAGGGATGCAACTAAAGCCTCACGCGATAGACTTGAGGCATTCTCGACCAGTGAGAGGTGAGACTTGAGGAAGTCCGTCACAAATACGACTAGACTCTTAAGCAGTTGCTCATCGACTGCGCCTTGATAGTAGAGCTCACGAAGATCTTCAGTCTCAGGGAAGACTTGAACGATCTGGTCTACGACCGAAACGAACATGTTGACGAATTGCTCGTCGTACTGGGGCTTGTCTGGAATCTGCAAGACGACAATTTCGTTCATGCAATTGATCGCATCCTGACGGAACGCATCGTGCTTGAAGAAAGTTTCTGAGAGCTCTCGAATAAGTGGAGTTTCGAAAATGTACTCGACGGGAATCCATCGCAGGTACACTCGAAGTGCCTGCAGGGTCGACTGCAAGAGACGAGGATTCTCTGAGTGGCCAAGGACGAAGATACACAGCTCAAAGATTTGGTGGAAGTCTTCGTTCAAAACCTGCTTGAGCTTGGCGACCTTGCTGGAAACCATCTGAGATCGTCCATAATCAAACACTTCCTCTGAGAGGAGCTTTAAAATGTACATGTTGTTTGAGCAGATCGATTGCGAAGTCTTTGAAGAATTGACAATGTCAGTGATAAAAGTGCTCCAGTTTTGAGGCCACTCGTACTTGGCAATTGCGATGAGACACTGGTCGAGAGAATGCAGCACATGCCTCTTTTCAGCTGGCAGCTTTTCCTCTGATGAGTATGCAATCACCTGGTTTACAATAAAGTCTTTGATGCCAGCGCAGTTGTCAGCACCGAGCTGGTTCCACCTCGACTTGATGGTGGATGCTAAGCAGTTCAGGGCAAGAACCTTTGTTCGGTCGCTCTAGATATGACATACGGGAGGTGAACCACGAGATGGGCGTGTAAAGTAAGCTAAATGCAAAATGACAGTCAAGAGATGATATTCAATGCTACTCACAATACGATATGTGTCCAATTAGATACACGCTGGGTTTCGAATTTCATCAGATAGCTTGGTTTTTAGGCTTAATCATGGCTTTTGTGTCTTGGTTTCGCCATCATCAACACGGACCAATGTGGTGTCATCAGCTGAAAAATCGACCCCATAGGTGCAAATCGCACCATCAAACAAGCAAGGCATTCAAATAACCCCAAACGTACCGCCTGCGGACTCTCCATGATGAGATCCACGCGCTGCCACGTGGACTCGTGTGCGAAGTATGCTTCAGTGATGATCTTCATCTCGTTGTCCGCCTTGTCCATGAAGGTCGTGACAATGTGGTCAAGCATCGGGATGTCCAACTCCTCATTTGTGATGAGGGCTGCCAGAACCTGGCGACCATCCTCTGAGAGTTCCAGAGCAGGATTGTTGTCGGCCGACATGGCTCCAGGAGGTCAAAGTCAAGCGCAACAAAGCCTCGTAGACTACTTCAGACCTGTCGGCGGACGGACGGAACGGGACAGAACGCTCGCGCTGGCTCGCTCGCTCGTTTGGTTGGCTCGCTGCCTGTGGCCTATAGGAGTGTGCGAAGATTGATCGTTCAGTGAGTGGATCAGTTATCCATAGCGACGTGGTCTATGCGTGCTATCCGCACTCGGGTCTTGTTTGGTCTCAATTTCAATTTCAAACCTCTTTCAATGCACATCTCGCGTGGATCCAAGCGGTGCATAGGATTCACATGCAGCGCGTTCGATAGATATCGACTTGCGGAGCGCTATCGCAGTGTGATCTATTTCATCCCGTCTGGTATATACCCCCATAAACCTTCCCAAACCCACCTGCATGATCACTCTTTTCTCACGACCGTTTGCCTGCGAGGAGGTCACATTCCGCGTGGTTTTTTGCGTATTTCGTGGTATTTTGGGGATTATACCGGGATCCGAGTGTGATATCTATGTCTAGAGTGAATGGATATATGGTTGTATCCGGTTATATACCCGATATATCCACAATATACCCCACATTTTGATCCATAACACACCCGTTTTTTCCCTTATATTTCCCTCTCAGTTCGCGGCAGGGCCTGTATTCCGTCACCCCCGAGCGCGTCAGGGGGGCAGGCTCCAGGCTCCAATTGACAGCCTGAGAGACTGCGACCCAGCCGTCCTGGCCCGATTTCCGAAGCGATCCACACGACGACGAGGAGAGGTGTAGTCGCGGCATAAAGCGCCCACGGATTGGATGGCACTGGAGTAGCTGTGGCCAGAGACACTCCCGCGCGAGCGCTCGCTCGCTGCTGCCTAGGAAGCCCTTTGGCCCCGAGTCGCGCTGGCTAGCGAGCTGGCTCGCCTGCTCACTCGCTAGCCGTTGGATTCAAAAAAATGTGCCATAACGATTTTGTAACGCTGCAAGACAGGGGGAAAGGAAAAAAAGTGAAACCTCTTGCTGCCGGTTTGCAGCAGTGCTGCGCGTGGGCAACGCGTGCTGGGGACAGGATCTATGCTCTAGCACATAGATCGACCCCATGCCTATCTGTTCCAGCACGCAGCTTGCACATGATCCACCGGATCTTCGAGTGGAGGAGACGATATCCTGACCCGCTACCTTGTCGAGGTTTCGCGTCACAGGATGAGCATCTACCCTGCCTAAACACTCGAGTATGGAGGTGTGAGCATGTAGCTCATGTGGAGGCTGGTTTGTGACGTTGTTATCTGCCTGCTTCGCTTTTTTCCCGAGCGGATCTCCACTCATCCACAATGTTTCCCCCCTCGACACTTCCTTCTCTAAACTACAGGCCCACCAGCCTCAACGCCACTGCTATTTACATACGCAGTCGCCTTCTCGCAATCACAGCAGAACAGTAACCCTTCTAGCACGTCGGCTTCTTGCTCAGTCAGTGCTGGAGCTCGCGTGATCCGCTGTTCAAGGTAGAGGATTGAGAGTGAGTTTCGGCTTTTGTGACGCAGCGAGCCTCGACACGACTCGGCGAGACATCACACCTCGCTTTGCGATCGAACGAAGGAAGAATCTCCCATAGGCCATTCCGACCCACACCAAAGCGAAAGAAGACCAGAGAGAACTAGACTGAACCCATGTCCACCACTCCTACACAATCGGGCGCCACAACACCGTCCAAACTGAAGAAGCCCGCGAAGTGCGACAGCCGAGAGGATCTCCCGGATCCCTACATCACCTTCAACCCGGGCATGCTCGATGACGAGAAATGGTAAGTCTTGCGACTGCGTTTGTATTTTGCGAGGGAGTTTTCATCCTTCCACGGTGCGATTGCTTTGGTTTGTCTTGCTTGTACGTTTGCGCAACCACCTGAACTCATCCTCGACTGACACTCTCGCTATTCTCATCAATCCAGGTCATTCCGCGATCTTCAACGCCTTGCAGGGAAGCTCGGCCTAGGCTCCAAGGGCACACGCGAACAGCTGATCCAGCGCTTGCGTGAATGGCACAAGCGCCAATTCAATTCCAACCGACGTTGCGCAGGCTCCAACTTCTCGCTCTTGGAGGTCGAGCTGCCTCCATCACCAAAGGACGAACAGGGCAACCCGACACGCGGCGGCATCAGCCCTAAGCTTCTCTCTCCGCTTCGAACCAGGCCACAGTTCAATCCTGACGGCACGCCCAAGAGCATTCTTAAGAAGCAGAACACAAGCTCGGCAAAGAAGACACTCACGTTTTCCATCTTCAACGGTACCAAGATCATCCCTCCTCGTGATGAGATTCGACGGCAGTGGGCTTATGAAGATGGCATTGACCCAGATGCCTCGTACTCATCTTCGTCCGATGAAGAAGTGGAGGAGGAGACAAACTTCATGAACAATCTCAACAGCGCGTTCACAGACGCATTGGCAGACGAAGTTGACGGAGTCGCGGCTGCCGTGCCTCAATCCAGTGGAGTCTCGGAGGAGTTCGCAGATATTTCGGTACCCGTTGCAACCACTCCCGCGGCTGTTGTCGTCTCCACCGCCGTCTCTTCTCAAGTCGAGACCGACGAGGAGCGCATTGCACGTCTTGAACGAGAGTGGTTGAGCCAGTCCCCAGAACGCACGGCCTCAAGCGCCGCTGCTATTGCCATCCCCTCGCCCAGCCCGTCGGTTGCTGCCTTGCCACGTGTGAGCGCTTCAACTGCTTCACAGGTACTCCGCTCGATGACGCCTACTCGCAGCGCGTTCGTGGCTGCATCGCCATTTGTTTCGATCGACGCAGCGAACCAATTCGAGCCCATCTCAGCGGATCCTTCGGGTGAGAATAATAGCGAGAACATCGAGCCCGCTCCTAGCCCCACAACCATCGCGTCTACTCGCGTATCGGCCGAAAAGGTTGAAAAGGTGGAGAAGCCTCAACCCACTGTCGGCTACCGACGAAGCGCTCGACAGGCTGCCAAGGCTCTCGACATGGAGGAGATCGAGCAAGGCATGCGCCAGCTTCAGATCCAGCAGTAACTTGCGGTCTTCGTTTGCAGCTTAATACTAGCGTTTCAGCTCCCCCTGTCTCTGAACATTACCACTAGCAATCACAACCATCCTCGATTGATTAATTGATTGATTAATTCATATTCCCCACTATCTTTGACCTGGTCACTCCAGCGAATGAGCGTCTGCACCAAGTTAGGGACGAGGTCCTGGGCTACACCAGCCTCAGGTCCAACTCCTTACCTTGCGCGACCAGCATTCGTTTCTTCTAGTCCCTGCCAGGGATGCCTTGTTTAGTTACAAGGCACTCTTGGGCGAGCGGACTCGACGTATTGACAGTAGTTGTAGTGATGCTGCTTGTTGCCAGCTCTCTTTACCACTGTGAAAGAGGAAAGAGAGGGATCGCGTCCGGTGGCTTGCGTCGCGTAGAACGATCCTTCTATCGATTCAAGCCAACCAAACTGGCCCTGGCAAAGCACTGTGAAGAAGGAAAGAATACGATTTTCACCACGACAGATTACACCCATACAACATCCCCCTGCAGTATCTTCACTGTTCACAGTTAGTCGGCAGCATGCACCAAGCTCGCCATGCAACCGCTGTGTGATTGTCCCGCTTGAATTGCTGTATTGTTGGATTTGGTTGTCGGTTGTTGCCGCTTTGATGTTGGGATTTGGCTCTTGGAATGCGTTATCGCGGCGATTGGCGAGACTTTAGTGCGGGCGGTCTGTTCTGAAACTGTTTCGTGGCAAAATAAACGGAACCCTAGTTGCATTTGATACGCGGGACATGAACTCACGTCAAACTGCTACATGAGTGAATGGATGCAAAGCGGAGCAATCAGATATCTCAACCCGATTTCGCCTACAGGATCAAATTGTTGAGGGTTTACCCATTTAACCTAGGCAGGAAAACGAGGAAACATACCAGAGACCGAGGTATGTGAAAACCTCCAAAAACCTGTCCGAGTTTTAAGCAGCATTTTACCGATTAAGCAGTCAATACGAAATGGAAAAAGCAAGCGTTCTGCGTTTTGCGTTTTGTGTTTTGTGTGTTGAGTTGTCTTGTGTTTTGTGATGTTTTGTGACGTTTTGTGGTTTGCGCCTGGGCTTTGCTGCTACACGGTATTGCGTATTACCGCAGCTGGTGATGCTGATTTTCCTTACTCTGGTATTTCGAGAGACCTCTGGATCTGCTTGACCCATCGCGGCATTGAGATTGCGCCACCGATCGCTCCAAGCGCTGCACGCAGGTCTAGAAGAGCCGTAATCTCCTCGTCTGACAGGAATTCAAGTTTATCTGCCGGCGTCTTCTTGCACACGAAGCCCAAGACAAAGCATCCTGGAACTCGAATCACCACATTGTTTCCCTGGACCGATACGCTGGTAGTTGCACTCGCTGTCTTCGTAGTGGTGGTAGTTTTTGTACCGAGACCAAAAATTCCACCTCCGCTTCTTGACGAGCTGACGCGAAGGCGAGCAATGAGACAGGTCAACGTGGCGACGGATATAGTTTGGGTGTCCATATGCGGTCAGAGACGTTTCACCAGACCTTCTGTGGGTCTCGTTTAGGGTTCTACTCAATAGCGAAACAGCGAGACTAACACCGAGTAATGTGGGTGACTTAATGCAAGGCCATAAAGTGACCTACCTGTGCTGATTCACATCTCCCGGCTCGTGCGAGCCTCCAGTGAAGAGGTATCCTACGCCAGGTCAGGCGTCTCTGTCAGGTTAGTAGCTCTCGAATTCGCTCGAGCTGGATGATGAATGATTTGTTGATATCATTTAAGATCTTGCAATATGTTCTTGCAATTCGGCCCGTCATTGTCGTAGTTAAAAGTTGAGACAGGCGATTGTGATGATGTTTGTGTCTTATCATTGACAACTATTCCAGCACATCACTGTGAACCTAGCAATGATGCATACGAATTGGAACGCGTCATTCGAATCTTAATAGATGTGCATGAGCAATATCCTTCGTGGCCTGAAAATTCTGGGTGCGAGGTCGCGACACAGGCCGGATGTCCGCATTCCGCTCCAGCTGCCAAGCACTACGTAAAATCCCGCATTGAACTTTGTATATGTCACAACTTATACTCTACTTTTTGAGCTGCGACCCACCCTGCCCCGCGCTGAATATTCACTGCTGGACACATCAGCCAAGGCAGGCCCGGGTGACCTGGAGGGTGAATGCATGCATGGAGTGGGTGAGGTGCGTTGGCATAGGTACAGGTGTATAGAGGCCGCGCTGGAGGCGGCTTGAGTGGGCTGCCGTGGCACGTCACGCGGTGTGTCGCGCCGAGGGGGCCGTGAAAAGTCAGTGAGCGGCGGCCCAGTGGGGGTGGGCTCACCACAAGCGTCGTGACTCGAGTCCGAGTCGGGGGTGCTAAAATGGGAGAGACCCGAATTTGTGGCTGAAAAGCGGTGACGGGATATTATTTTCATTTTGGAATTGTGGCTAAAAACGCGTCGGGTGGAATTTGGAAGGGCTGTGGAGGGAAAAAAAATTGAAAAGACACTTGAATACTAAGTGTTAAAAGAGCGGTTTAGAGCGGTCAGTTCTAAGATCTCATAGCGTAAAAGCGTTGACAAGATGTCTATGCAAATCTTTGTGAAGACCCTTACGGGCAAGACAATCACCCTCGACGTCGAATCCTCCGATACGATCGAGACGGTCAAGCAAAAAATCCAAGATAAGGAGGGCATCCCACCGGATCAGCAGCGTCTTATCTTCGCTGGCAAGCAGTTGGAGGATGGTAGAACCCTTGCGGACTACAATATCCAGAAGGAGTCTACGCTTCACCTTGTTCTCCGCCTCCGTGGTGGTTCCGGTATGCAGATCTTCGTCAAGACTCTGACTGGCAAGACCATCACTCTCGATGTTGAATCGAGCGACACGATTGAGACTGTTAAGCAGAAGATCCAGGATAAGGAAGGTACGTGCCCTATTTAGGTTGATAGGTGATGTTTTTTTATTCAGTTTTTCATGTTTTGCGACAGATTTTATCGACCGAGTATCATGCCACGCGTGACAAAGTCCCTCGCGACTTCTGCCCGCCTCGGGCTTGAAGTCAAGAATCTCGAAACGTTGCTCACATCTTTTTTATATTCTTTCTTGCATTCTACAGGTATTCCTCCGGACCAGCAGCGTCTTATCTTTGCCGGCAAGCAGCTTGAGGACGGCCGAACTTTGGCCGACTACAATATTCAGAAGGAGTCTACCCTCCACCTCGTCCTTCGTCTTCGTGGTGGTTCCGGTATGCAGATCTTCGTTAAGACTCTCACTGGTAAGACTATCACTCTCGATGTCGAGTCCTCTGATACCATTGAGACTGTTAAGCAGAAGATCCAGGATAAGGAAGGTATTCCTCCGGACCAGCAGCGTCTTATCTTCGCTGGTAAGCAGCTTGAGGACGGTCGTACCCTCGCTGATTACAACATCCAGAAGGAGTCCACCCTCCACCTCGTCCTTCGTCTTCGCGGTGGTTCCGGTATGCAAATTTTCGTCAAGACCCTCACTGGTAAGACCATTACCCTTGATGTCGAGTCCTCTGACACTATTGAAACCGTGAAGCAGAAGATTCAGGACAAGGAGGGTATTCCTCCGGACCAGCAGCGTCTCATCTTCGCTGGCAAGCAGCTCGAGGACGGTCGTACTCTTGCTGACTACAATATCCAGAAGGAATCCACCCTTCACCTCGTCCTTCGTCTTCGTGGTGGTTCTGGTATGCAGATCTTCGTCAAGACCCTCACTGGTAAGACCATTACTCTTGATGTCGAGTCCTCTGACACTATTGAAACCGTGAAGCAGAAGATTCAGGACAAGGAAGGTATTCCTCCGGATCAGCAGCGTCTTATCTTCGCTGGTAAGCAGCTCGAGGACGGTCGTACTCTTGCTGACTACAATATTCAGAAGGAGTCGACTCTTCACCTTGTGCTTCGTTTGCGCGGTTAAAAGGTAATGTTGTAGAGCCTCACTCGGAGTACGAGAGTAGGTGACGTCCGAATGTCCTCATATCAATTCTAAGACATTTTTCTGAGATCTTAAAAGCAAAAGCATTTTCACTGTGCTAGCCAATGGACGTCTCAGTTACTCATGAATACAGTTACTCATGTATTTATCATCAGACAGAACAGTTCTAACCATCGCCTCTGACAGACTTGGCTTTGATTCTGAATTTAACACGCATTTGCAAATCAAAACTCTAGAGTTGTGACTTTTGTTTTTGAATGTTGCTATTGGCAACCATGAGCAACTCTCGCGAGACGTCACGGAAATCGACCTTGGGGACAATGCCTAGTTCCTTCAGTCGAGGGATGAGTTTGGTCTCGATGAGCTCCTTCGCTCGTGCCTTGTTGAGTTCTTTCAAAGACTTCATCTGAAGTGGGCAGAGTTCATCAAGAATCTCGCCTTGGGTCTTGCCAATCTCAACACACGTTGAATATGGGACGAGCGTGTGGGTCACAAGTGCGTAGCGTGAGAGGTATGCCTCAGGATACTCGTGAGCAAGATAAACCTCGAGCTCTTTTTGGAGAAGGAAGTGCGGTGACGAGGTTTTGCTCATCATTTCCGTGTAGTTTTCTACTGCCATGGCAGCGATCGCATCTGTGTCGGGCTTGCGTAGGGTCTGGAATGCTTCGAAAGCATCCTTAGTGTCCGAGAACTGAGAGAGGCACTTATCAAGGAGACGGACGGACTCAAACGCAGCATTGCATCCTTGGCCAAAGAAAGGAGTAATGGCATGTGCAGCATCACCGAGGATACACAGCTTGTCCTCATAAACCCATCGGTTGCACTTGACCGTACCAAGGAAGCCAACGGGGTGAGTATGCCATTGTTCAACCAAGTCGGGTAGAGCAACATACGCATCTGGGTAGTACTTCTTGAAATACGCTCGGATGGTTTCCGGCGTGTTGATCTTGGAGAAGCAGGGCTGTTCAGGCTTATCAGAATGATCAGGGAGATAGAGTGTCATGGTCATGGTGCCGTCACGGTTCGGCAAGCCCATGAGGAAGTGAGAACCACGCGGCCAGATGTGAAGCGAGGTGGTGGAGAACCAGGACTGGTTGGTCTCGGGATTTCGTGGCATGAGGAGTTCTTTATAGCTCGCACCAAGTGGGATTGCTTCATCCTGAACCTCATCTCCAAGCGTCCGCTTTAGGCTTTGTCGGCAGCGTGAGCCTGCACCATCTGTGCCAAAAATATGCCAGGCCGCGTAGTGTTTCTCCATTGGATGTCCCGTGCTGCTGCGTGATTGAGTAATAAACTCGCCTTTCTCTAGATTCATCGTGAGCACAGGCTCTTCAAAGTGGAACACGACACCCATCTTGACCGCTGCCTTGATCAGCTCAACATTTAGCTCGGCGCGCGAGATGGAGTAGTTGCAGTAGGTGCTGTCGGGTCCGTAAGCTTGGTATGCGATCTCGCCTGACTCAAGGTGGAGGGTTCGACCATGCACCGGAACGCATAGCTTGAGAATGTCCTCTAGAAGATCGACGTGCGCCAGCGCCTCAAGGCCACGCGACGTTAGCACGAGGTTGATGGAGCGACCAGCGAGGCCCAGGTTCATGCGCATATCAGGTCGTGATTCGAAGACCTCAACATGGTACTTTCCGCGTCGTTTCAGGAAGCACGCGAGGAGACAACCCGCGAGGCCACCCCCGATAATTGCGACGCCCTCAATCTTGCGAGAGTTTGAGTTGCGAGGCTTGTGTTGCTGCTTGCACTCGCCGCTGCCGCCGCTCATCTCGCCATCCAAGAACGAGGATCTTATGATATTGGACATAGCTGTCGTCTGAACTTGCTATTGAGTAGGTGACTCAGGAATAATAATCCACAGTTAAGTTAGGAACAACTCGATCTTCGCCTTTGCGCTGTTGCTTGCGTCAGAGGTACGCCCTATCGCGCCGTTTCAAGACCGCAAACAAGCCAATTCGCTGCCTCATTTTCCAAGATTTTTGTTCCTGTGAAGGTTTTCCGGACTGTGTTTGGGCTGGGCATATGCGAGCTGGTGAATGCGTTGTGTCGTGGATCAGTGTCGCACTTGCTCAGTAGAGGAAGGCGAGTGGCTATGTGGGACGAATTGTATGCTAGGAGCCGCCTCACGCGAGTTATAATCCAGAATTCGAGACGCGGGCGCTGTAACTCACAACCATGTGATTCGCGGGATCTCCATGTTGACGGCGGGAGAATGTCTCAGCACGGATTTGGGATCTACTCGGCCTGATCACCTCGTTTTCATGATGGTTGATGCAGGTGCTTTGGTGCAGTTGGTGTCTAAGCACGCCTATTTTAGCTTGCCTGACGACCTCGTCGGAGTTCTGATTCGGACCTCATATCACAGTCTGAACGGGCTTGCAGACAGAGGCAGCACTGGAATAGATGTGACCTGTGCAGGAGATGTGATTCATGATCGCAATTTCAAGAAGCCTATCACTCGTACCCCGTCATTCAAGTGGAACAGCAGTAACATGCAAGACCCAGACTGCAAGGTCTGGGCGGTCTATGCACAGCCCTAGAGACAATCCAGTGAATACACCTCCAATACAACGCTTTGAACGTGGTTCCGACACTGTTAGGGTCGTCCGCCCTGTGGTATACAGTCGCTGCCCTCACACACCGGGTCGACAGGAGGCCCCAGAGAGGTGATCCGGGACGAGATCTCCCACGCAGACTGACCCTCCAGTGCTGATCCAGAGATATATCACGGGGCATGTACCATAAACCCCGAATATACGGTGGGCCGTCGCATCTGGCAAGTGCTCCGCGCACAAGGCCAGGCAAACCGGGGCTCGAGGGGGTTTTTCCAAGTTATCACAAACCTCTATACATAGTTGGATTTTGAGACCCTGAGCCAGTGCGATTGAATAACAACCAGGGCATTTGATTTCATCATGGTAGGTATACTCTTCTATTAAGTTTGCATCAAGCATTGACCTCACGTACTACCGCTTAAAACACAATTTAGTTTGCACTTGTCTCGAGTTTCCACCTTCCAAGTGTGTTCATCGCCTCGCTGACGGGCAGGATCCGGGTACGGAGCTGATCTTTACAACGCACCTGATGCTCCCCATCTCCCTGTATGTAGATCCACTTTCTACTCCTTCAGAACCGCCAGGGCAAGACGCGCCTGGCGAAGTACTACAGCCCCTTCGAGGCCGAGGAGAAGCGTCAGCTCGAGTCTGAGGTTCATAAGGCGGTGGTGAGCCGCAGTGGCAAGCAGTTCACCAACTTCGTTGAATTCCGCAACTACAAGTTGGTCTATAAGCGCTATGCGAGCCTGTATTTCTCATTCTGTGTCGACACCAACGACAACGAGCTGCTCTACCTTGAGACGATTCACCTCTTCGTCGAGTTGCTCGACAAGTACTTCGAGTCCGTTTGCGAGCTCGACCTCGTGTTTAACTTCAATAAGGTACGTCTACGGCCCACGCATAAGATGCGCATACCTGAGCACCACTCTGCTTTGTCAGATGTCAGGAACGGAGCGGTATCATCCGGAAGATTTTGCCCTGACCCAGAATCTCCCTCACACACGCGCTTATATTCCGCACCCCGACTCGACCCGACTCATTCTCATTCACTGCCGCATTTCACTCATATCCACCTCTACGCTCGATCTAGATCTACGCCCTCCTCGACGAGATGTTCCTCGGTGGAGAGGTTTCTGAAACAAGCAAACGTGTCATTCTCGAGCGAGTAAGCGAAACGGAGAAGCTTGAGTAAGCTCACACACCATGAAGTAGGCACCAGCAGCGCTGTACGGTAACTCTACCTCACAAGGAGCCATCTTTACCCGATCAGCTCGGCCGTTGACTCCCACTATTAGCCTTTGCTACCAAGCACGTCTGAGAATGACCAGCGGGTCAGACTAGCCGGCAGCCTGCAATGCAACCCAAACGCCGAAGCTCGCTCACCCCCCTATTGTTATCATGTGTATTAACAGCACTTCGCCAAAAGATGTAACTCCTTCAATCGAATCATTTGTGTCACGAATAAACATTGCGTTTTATGTGAACTAACTCAACTTTACCACCACTGGCCAGTCCGCTCGAACGGCAGCTTAGCCAGCGGGTGTTCAGGGCTGAAATAACTATGCCTTGTTTCATACTGTGCCATGCGCGGAATACTGTGCACAGTGATCTCCATCTCATCGGCGGCATGCACTTGCTCCTCACGCAGGTTTACAACAGAAGAACCCTTGTGGAGGAACTCGTAGTACTGTCGCAGAATACGTTCTTGCGAGGGCGTCTCAATTGACCCCGGTCTGAGAAGCCTGAGCACACTAATGGCTCGCCTCCAATCAAACTCTTGTAACAGCCTTGCGCATCGTTCCAGCCTCTGTCTTCGAAGGGCGTTGAACCGATCGATGCTCTTTTCGTCGTTGCGGCTCAGCGTAGGAACTGAAACGGTCATTGCTTGGCTGTGATCTCGCTCAGGATTGTCCTGACCTTCTACACATGCCATGTCTGTACTAGGTTGCGCTGCGCGCAGGGCTACTTGAATGGCCTCCAGAACCTTGACCGCAATCTGTAGCATGCATGCAGCGAGCACGCATCCGGTTCGACCAACCCCTGCAGCGCAGTGCACCACTACAGCTGCTGGCACTCTCGCGAGCGGGTGATAATCGTCACTCTCGTGACCTTCCTCGTGAGAATGGCGCCGTCGACGCCGAACGTCGTCATCATCAAGGTCTGGTTCCTCGACTTTTGGTTGCCTTGGAGTGGGCGAACAAGACATTTCGGTGTGGGTGGCATCCACGCCGAGACCACCAGAGTCATCACAGAGATGATGGTGGTGGTGGTGGTGACTGTGCTCTTCGAACTTCGACTCGGCCCCGAATGAGTAGGGTGCTTTGGTGGGAGCGCTCTTTGCAGGTGAGACATGAACATCCTCAACAAAGTGCATGGCCACCGGCGGGGTAAGCAGTCGTAGCAGTACTTTAACATAGAGTGCGCTGACCTTGGCCAACGGTTTCGTCGAATCGTAAGGTGCATTGGGGTCGCAATAAGTCAGAGCCATACTCGTGGTAGTAAAAGGAGAGGCTAGCGCTCGCTCCTGTTGGTGTACGGCGGCCATGAGGGATGGATCACCTCGCTGATACGCAGGCTGGTAATAAATGTCACCCTCTGCATCGAAATGGAAGTCTAGCTCATCGTCATCCATCTCGCTTGCACTGGGTGAGTGAGGACTTGGAGGAGGCATCTCAATGAGTGGATTGCTGTTGGATGGGAGGTCTCGAACGTTGAGCGCCGCGCGAACATCGAATGTCATATTCCAGTACGATACAATAATACTGACTAATCGATGTAGCACACGCACAGGAGGAGCTGTATAGTCCGGGATCGGACATCGGATGTACGTGATGCCAAGCGGGTGGCTTGCAAGGGCACGTTCTGTAGCAGCTCCGCGCTCGAGAGTTAAATTCACAACAGCTCGTACAGCAAAATGACCTAGGCGTGCCTGTCGCTCGAAGAATGCGAGAGATGGTCCCCAATCTTCTTGCGCTTGACCCGATCTGCAGGATGCGCCAGAGGAAGAAGAAGACGAGGAAGAGCTTACCAGATCGGAGGATTGATTTACAATTCGATGCAACTTTGAGAAAGGCTCTTGGGTGAACTTAAATACGGAAGAACTCTGTGGAATGGGAGTAAGTTGCATTCGAACAAGGTTAGGTGAATCAATCGAGTGTACTTTCAGCGATAGTTTTCCGAGTTGAGACGCTCTGGGATCATCTGAGGAGGATCTCAGGAGTGATGGACTGGAGGTGCTCGACCTTGAGAGGGGCCGAGTGGCTTCGCCAGTCGAGGGCTTCGAGTCTGTTGTGGCTTGGGGGGAAGCCAGATTGCGCGGGGTATGTGCATGGGCTTCATCACCAGAATCAACTTCTTCGACGATGGGCTGAATTGCATGGGAGTAAGATGGGGTCTTTGGCAGTGGTGCGGCAGAAGAGGATCGTTCCAATGTAGGTGCTGTTGGATTACTAGTTTGAAGGGGTGATGGCGATTCCGAGAGCACTAACGGATAATCCTCCAATAAGCTTGACACAATATTTGCTGCGGCAATGGCACGCGTAGCTGCTTCGAGTCGTGGCGTGAGAGTTACTCTCGAAGACGATGCCTTTCTCTGAGGCGGAGTTAATTGTAATCGAGATTGAGGAGCACCTGAGGCAGAGTGTGTCTGCTTACTGCTGCTGTTGACGTCATCAACATCATCAACATCATCGATATCATCAACATCATCAATATCGTCAACATCATCGATATCATCAACCCGCTTCGATGCACGGCCGGATTCTGAAGTTTGGTTGGCTAGCGATTCGAACTTGAGTGGCGGGATGAAAACATCTGGATCTGCGCCAGCCTCAGCGTGGCCCGATGCTTTTGATTCCTGCTCGTCCTCCGAGTGCACTGGAGGCGAAGGCAAAGGCGGAGCCAACAAAGCGGGTGTTGCTGCTGCCAAGAGACCGTACGCCTTAGCGATATTCAACACGGTTGATCTCGAGCTCTGGTCAGCATAAGGCCGCCGCATGCCCGAAAGAAATGAAGGAATGACGAAGCTAAACCCACGCGGAGCAAGTATTTCGGCTCCACTTATTGCGGCTCCAAAGGGGTGCACCGTGGTTGCACCCTTCTCCTTGAGTTGATACGAGCTCGGCTTGCCGCTTAGAGGGAGGTCGAGCACTCCATCAGGAAGTTTTGCAATCGCCTCACAGCTCGCGCTGTGTGTCAAACGTCGGTGGGTAGAAGAGTCATTCTCATGATGCTGCTGCTGCATACCAGAAATTGTGAGCGGCTGCGGCTGCGGCTGCGGCTGCGTGAATTCAGGCGGGGCGTAGTGGGAGATGGCATAGATCAAGAAGTCCGCCTCGCTCACACTTTTGTTACCGTCCTTGTCCAGCTCGTTGTACAGTTCCAGTAGCTTCTCGGCTTGGGATGGATCCAATGCGAGCTCGCGCGCGTCTGGACCGCACTCCATGAAGAAGTCCCTTACGAACTGGTTGCGCCGCAGCGCAATTGCCAGGTCAGCTTTACTCAGTGACCCATCCTGGTTGACGTCGCATTCCCTGAAGACCTATATGCGTGAAGGGTGGGGAGGCGGGTCGAAGTGATATTACGCCCGGTGATACATCTGAGGGAGAGGTATCACTACCTGCTCCCGTGCTGTATAAGCAGAAAACCTGAGCACACGCGTGCTTCGAGACAAGTGAGCCAGAGGGATATTTTCACTGCACGTACCTTGCGGAAGAGGTCAACGTAGGGGTTTCGACGCGAGGATTCTGACATAAAGTATCAAGTGCTCTCCATCAACACTCGTACTAGACTTGAAAGCCCAATGCGTGCAAGCGAAATCCTACCCGAAACTCGCCTGTCTTTCACTTCCTCTTAAGACTCGAATATGGGCAGTTTAGGGGGGACGCGGCGGTGCAGGCTGAGTATTCTCGTGCTAGACAAGGATGATGGGCAGCATACGATACTGCTACGCTGTAGCGTTGTGCTGAAAGTAGTCGGATGTGTAGATTCAGACTTCGTGATATTCTGCAAAACGTGTTCGGTTTCGGTATATCGTGTGTGGGCACGTTTATGTGAGGTTAGGAAAAGTGATAATCAACACTGCATAGGACCTCTATTGCATAGCCTAAGCCATTTGAATACATAAATTTACGTTACGACCAGAGCTTCACCGTACCGTCCCATGAACAGCTCAACAACTTGCTGGGCTCATATGGGTGCCACTGGACTCCTACGCAGACTTGCTCGTGGGCCTTAATCTTGCGTATAAGTCGGCCCGTGGTCCACTCCCAAACGAAGATGCGACCCTCAGCGTCGCCCGAGCAGAGGTACTGGCCGTCGGGCGAGAAGGTCAGACCGCAGGCGAAGCCACTTGTGTTGTGACCAACGAAGCGCTTGCGTCGGTTGAGACGAACGCTAGGATTCGTAGCGAACACCAACGTCTGGTTGTCCTGGGCGTTGCCCACGAGGTGACTTCCACTTGGGTGAAGTGCAATGGTTGGCACCGACTGCAAATCCGAAGACGCAATATGCTTGACAACGACGGGTACACCATAATCCCACACCAAGAGCTTGTTGTCATCGCCCGTGGAAATAAACTGATCATCGCTGAGGAACAGCACCGAGTTAACTGCGGCAAGGTGCTCCTTGTACTCTTGGATCACATCGTTGGAACGCCAATCCCACTGGACAATACTCTTGCCATGAGTTCCGATCAAGCATTCGTCTTGGGTTGGGTGAGGTGTTACGCAGTAGGGTGTCGAGTCGGCAGTGTACCGTGCAACGACCTGGCCTGTTTCAGTATCCCACAGCTTAACCTGCTTGTCATACGAGCAGGTGAAGAACTTGCGACCGGCATCCGTAAAGCTGATGTCTCGGATCGCCTGCGTATGCCCAGAGTACGTTCGCATCAGCGGACGATGTCCAGTGGTTTCGTAGATTCGTGCGATACCGTCCATGCCTGCGGAGAGCATCAGATGGCCAGAACGCGGGAAGAACTTGGCGGCTGAAACACCTTTTGACTTGGCATTCCATGTGAACAATCGGTTCTTGGGGGCGTAACAAGTTCCAGCGGGTAGCATCTGTGACGTGTCGGGAATTTTGACACCAGGAGGGAAGTCCACAAACGACCGTCCGAAACTGTCCTTGAGAGGACCCGTACCAAAGAATTCCGTCGTTTCCAGCGCTGCAGCAAGCTTATCAGCCTCCTCACGTTCCTTCGCTTCTTGGATGCGCTTGGCTTCCTTCTCGAGTTCGGGATCGAGTCGACTGCCCTTGCTGATCTTCTTGGCAAGCCACGCCTCTCGGAACTTCTTCTGTTCTTCGGTGAGTTCCGGAGGTCCCCGCTGCTCCGCCTCAACTTCTGACTGGTACCTGGCCCAAGGACCTTTATAACCATCCAAGTCGGATGCATCCTTGCTGGCGGCCTCTCGCGTCTGCTCCGAGGGTCGACCTCGCTTTCGCTCACTAATGAGACCTGAGGACGCTGATAACGATGCAAGTGCTGTGCGAGCCTCAGCCAGTGTACCGACGTAAGTTGCACCTCCATATCGATTGCTGCTTGTGGTTTGCGCGCCTGCTACGATAGCTGGGTTCAGAGTGATACCCATTTTGTTGTGCATGTGTCTACTCTCCTCGAAGAGGTAGTCGTCGGTGTAGATCACCTGGTACTTTCCAGCGTCAGCCTTCTTCGTGGGCTTGCCCGACGCACTGGCTGCGGCTGCAGCTGCGGCTCCTGCCGCTACTCCTGAGGTCGCGTTGCTCGACATTAGTGTGCCCGCACCAAACCCAGCTCCTGCGGCAGCGACCGAGGCTCTCAATCCGTTGTCTATCCTAACTCGTTTGAATGTGGCATCGACGGGCTCCTCGTCGTCAATGTCGGGTGCGGCATCAATCTTGAAACCTTCTCCAAGCGAGGCTAGCGTGGTCGTAGTGGCCGTCGTGTGTGTCTCGGACGCGTCCTCCCCGTCCCAAGCGGTTGAATCGATCTCATCAGCCTTGACCTCGTCGTCGGCCTGCTCGAACTCCGAGTCAGAGCGGTCCGATGCGTCCGAGGCTTCGCCCCTGTCGGAAGCGTCGGACGAGTCGCTTCCATACGGTACTAGCGCGGCGGACATGTGCGAGAGTACGAGATCCAGCGCCCCACAGGTCGATTCCAAGTGCGGCTTTGTGTGTCGAACTAGGTAAGGGAATGTCTAAGACGTTAGATCGTCACTCTAGACAGACCAATACCCAAGTGAATAGGAAGATCGAGTGGTATTGAGCTGATCTAGCGTATTGGCCCACCCAACGCACTCACCCTAGTGTCGCTTTTGCAACACCTATCTTCTCTTCTCCGCTTTTCAAATTTTGGGCCCAGGTCCGTAAAAAATCGTTCCCGCACACGCAACGCGCGAGCCAGTAGAGTGTGGAACCTCATTCCAGCTCGCAATGCACGTCCGACACATCATATACTCGCCTAAGAAATCTCATCGTTTTGCGTAATTTGCTGGGCAGGCCCGATGCAGGGTATCCCCACCCGGAGAGAGAAATTGCGAGAGAGCTTGCTGGTGTATATTCTACTTAAAATCGCACGTAGACGTCGGTGGTGGTGGCTGCAAGTGCAAGAAAATGTCATTAAAACTTCAACGCAGATACCAGGTGTCGCTGCGGCCAATCAAGCTCGAGCGCAATACCATCAACCCACACACCTCACGCACGAATGAAACCGTGCCGTCAGTGGAGGAGCGATTGCGCGAACAGACCTCGCTTGCGGTGTTGCGCAAGCGCCTGAGAGACACTCACCGTTTGCTTAATAAGATGGGCGTACGTAGTTTTGCCTTTTTTGCCTTGTTTCTATCGGCTTTCCGCATGATCGCACTCGATTTGACACACCGCATACCTCTTCGCGCTCACTCATGCTCATCACTGTCACCGACACTGCTGCGGCATTACTCACATCCAGGATAAGATGGACCCAGAGATTCGAGCGAGCAAAGAAGCCCTCATCGAACAACTCAGACAACGCATCTTCGACCGACGTGTCGAACTCGCCGTCGAGCGACACGATAGCAAGTACATCAAGGTCAAGTTCTTCGAGAAGACCAAGGCTGAGCGCAGGATCAAGCAGCTCCGGGCGAAGCTGAACGAATTCGTTGTTGACACCTCAAGCGCTCCCACTGAAGAGGAGGTTGAGCTGCGCAACGACCTGGCCGACGCTGAAGAGTGTTTGTTGTATGTCGAGAACTTCCCCAAGGGCCACCCCTATGCGTCCATCATGAAGCAGCCCACTGAGAAGCGCGCCGCCTACGTGCGTGCACGTGTATTCTGGTGGATTATTCAGCACAGCGATTACGAGCGACCGACGGAGCGAATGACCACTGATCCTACCAAGAAGCCCCCCTTGCCAGGCAGTCGGTATTTGGTGATTCCAGGATTGTTTGAGTACAACGAGTTCCTTAGCGCACGACGTGAAGCCGAAAACTTCGTGCCAGACCAGACTCTCACCCGAAGCCTAGCGCGTTTAATTCGCAAGAAGATTATGCAAAGGGCACAACAGAATCAAGAGGGAGGCTCTGGTCGAGCTGGACAGGACAGTGACAATGACTCATTCAGTGAAGGTGAGGTGAACGCGGCGTCCAGTGATGATGAGGATGATGATGATGATGATGATGATGATGATGATGATGATGATGATGATGGTGATAGGCATAGTGAGCACAAGGATAGTAGCAAGGAGAAGAAATCACAGAAGATGGCAGACGACAGCGATGTTGATTCTGATGAGGAGTCTAAGGAGCTTGCCAAGATGCTCAACATGAAGAAGCTGATTAAGAAGGGTACCAAGGTTGACTCGTCCGATTCATCGGATTCGGACTCGGACTCGGATTCGGATTCGGATTCGGATTCGAGTTCGGACTCTGACTCAGGCTCAGAATCCGATACGGAGTCCGACTCTGATGCTAGGCCACAGCCCGCAAAGAAATCTCAGCCTGCCAGCACCAAACAGCAGAGCCAAGAGCAACAAGCCAAGAACAGAGTTAGCGCACAGACCGAGCTAGGACAGAAGCGATCCAATGCCAACCGCCGAGCGGGAGACATTGAAGGCGATGAAGATGCTGGTCAGCCTAAGAGGGTCAAGAAGTTCCGTGATCCCTTCCTAATCGCAGATGCAGGCGACAATGAGAGTGGGGATGACGACGGAGAGAGCGAAAGCGATAAGGAAGACCAGCAACACTATAAAGGTGGCTTCCGTGGTGGCCGCGGAGGCCGTGGCGGCTTTGGACGTGGCCGAGGAGGGTTTGGTCGTGGTGGAGGTGGCTTCGGCCGTGGCGGCGAAGGACGCGATCGTGGTCGTGATCGTAATCAAGACGGTCGAGGTGACCAGAAGTTCGGCAAGGGCTTCAACAATAACAACAACAATAACAAGTTTGGCTTCAAAGGCAAGTTCAATAACAACTACAACAACGGATCCCACTCTAAGAGAGATGGTAAGAACAGTTAAACTAGCCAACGCATCCGATCGTCATGTGTGTATTGCACTTTTAGATTCATACAAACGAAACGTTCTTCGTGATTTCCACAGGTGTTTCTCGGCCCATCACTCATCTAAAGTGTAAATAAATGCTTCTGCGCATTCAGCAGACCCCACATAATGCTTGTGACTGCATCCCAGCCGACTAGCTCACACACCTACGCCCGGACACATGCAGACACGCAGCGACCACAATTTCTGGTTCCGGTTTTCCACGAGTAACGTTGCCAAGAACCACAAACGAATAGATAACAAAATGAGTTGGAGAGTCAACGTGCACGTACGTAGAAATGTCACGTTTCCCTTGATACGACAGTGTGACAACCAATTCTGAACAAGATCTTACACCACACCCGGTGATCCCTCTACAAATCGCACCGATTTAGACTGGCGTGCCAAACAACGAGGCAGTTCAGCAGTTCCTTCAGCGCAATTTCGACGCTGGCCACTTCATTGATGCGGGTGGTGTCATGGACCGGGTAAGTGGAGACAGCGTAGATGCATGAGTGAGGGGCTCGACTCACCGTCAGTACTCGCGTTTGATGTCTACCTCACGCTGTTTTGTCTCGGTTTATGTCGAACTTTCGAATTTATAGGGCTGGCAGATCTATGTGACCAACGAGGACGGCGATTCACCCGAGGGTTTCCCGAGCCCCTTCCGCCTCCCTTCGATGGGTCTCGATGCCTTCAAGAGCGCACTCAGCAATCTGGGTCTTACATACGTTGACTAACTCACTAAGATCACCACCGCCGCCATTGGCACACTGGGATGACACAAAATATCTTGTTTCGAACTTGGGCAGGGCATACCCACTGTCATGGTCAAATGTCGGTCCCGAAATAATGCTTATAGCTCCACTGTTGCATAGTCTACTACGCCCAGCTCGCATAGCTCCATTGTTCTTGAGTATCAAATACACCAACCCTGTCTGTCCCCCCCGCCACAAGATCCATGCGAGTTTCATTTCGAGTGTGTGGTGGTATATTGTCCAGCATCACATTTGGTTTCGTGCGTGGATTGCTGCAATTGCACCCACGCGAATACCATACCAGAATCAATACCCGCACACAAACACAGTCCACATGTCCGACAGCAATATCGAAATCACGTATATCACACCGCCTTCGAGTGCATCTGAGGAGATCAAGGCCGAGATCCTCGCGCTGTACATGAACGAGCGCGATACCTGGCCTAATCCGTCCATGGTCAAGATCGAGAACGCTCTCAAGCACGCACTCGCACTGGGCATTGTCTACTACCAACCAGAGGGTGATGCCACAGCCACTACTGCAAGCTCTGGGGAAACCCATGAGGCTAAGGCAGTCAGCACAGCCAGCACATCTAAGAAGCTAGGAGGTTTCATCCTGATGACTGGAGCACCGAACGATCCTCTGCTGGAGGACATGATCATTGCACCCAGCCTTCGCGGTAAGGGCCTGGGGGTGCGACTCATCAAGACAACTCTTGAGATGGAACCCTTCAAGAGTGCACCCAGAGTTGACTTGTACTGTAAGGGCTTCCTCATCCCCTTCTATGAGAAGGCTGGCTTCAGCGTCGTCCGTCGAGGCGACACTCCTAACGATAAGGGCCTTATGAGGATCCAGAGGTAGGTAGAGGAGATGCACATTCACTGATCCACTTCCCCATCCACTCAAAGATCATTCATCCATCTCCCCAGAGATCGACAAGTCAGTGTTAGTAAAGTCGAAAATTGTATTGATGATATTGGGCTGTGTTCAAACACCAGGGGATAACTCACGGGATAAGTTAACTTAGCCACACAAAGGGAACTAGTTTACTTGCGGCGCTTCTCCTTGGCAGCGGGGACGACAATGTCTTCCTCCTCTTCCTCGTCATCACTACTGATGTACTTCTTTTCCTTCTTTTCCTTCTTTTCCTTCTTTTCCTTCTTCTCCTTCTTCTCCTTCTTGTCCTTTTTCTGCTCCTCTGCCGCACCACTCTTCTGCTGCTTCTCCGGAGTCTCGGTCTTGCTTGACACCCGCTGCTGTTGCTGAGCGACTTCCTTCATCTGCTTCTTCTCGGCAACCTTCTGCATCTTGAGCTTTCGCTTCTCGCGACGCAGACGCTTCGCTTCCTTCTTCGCCTGCTTGCTCTCGTACTTGCTCTGCTGCTTGTGGATCTGCGTGTTGAGCAACTTCTCTGTGTTATCATCCAACTTGACATCCTTGTGGGCTGAGACGAGGCGAAGAAGATGTACACGGAAAGAAGCCAATGGATTCACCCTCTTACCACTCTTGATGGCGCTCGACATGACGGTTGCAGCGAACTTCACCATGGACTCAAGGATTGACTTCTCGTCGCATGGAGTCTGGGGTCGTCTGCGCAGGGCAGCAACAAGGAGCTGCTCAGCGGCTTCAGGCTTGCGTTCGGCATATCGCATGACGGCAGTAGGGACAATGTTCGATGGAGACTCCCAGAAGAAAATCGAATACGTCTCGGCGATCTTAATCAAACCAGACACCGTAGTGCTGCGGCTTCTCCAGTACTTAGGATCATCCGAGTGGTCTCCCAGCGTATGCTTGATAAGAGGGGCGATGCCATCGAATGCAGATGCGATACGAGTCTCCCTGACCTTCTTACCAATGGATTCTGGTGATGGCTTCTTTTCACCAGCTGCCTTGAGAGCAGAGGTGGCCTTCTTCCACTCATCTTCGGTCGCTTCCGAACCACAGTATGCAGTGAGCAGACCAAAGTAAGTTTTGAGCACAAGTGCCTGGAAGCTTGGGGTGTTGCCATCGACGAGAAGGCGCTCCTTAACGTCGGCAAGGACGTCCACAAGCACAGCAGCGACGGGCTCAATCTCTGCAAGGCGCAACATCTCGACAGGCTGACCTGCAAGAGGGTCTTCGCCACTGGGTGCCGTTGGCAGACGTGAGGCATACTTCTCGGGAGAAGGCCAGCACTTCGAGAGGAGCGAAGCCAGGCGCTGGTGGATGGAAGCGTCACGAGTGGAATTTTCAGTAATAGCAATCGCGTTCAATAGGAGCGGTGTTGCAAGGAGAGGAAGAATCGAGTCTCGGGTCTGCTCCAGGATCTCAGAGACAACAGTGAGAAGCTTATCCTTGAAGGTGCGTTGGGCGGCCTCAGCAGCCTTGATCTCCTTCTGAGCTCGTTGCTCCTTCTGGATTTCTGCCATGATCGCATCTTCATCGTTTGTCGTGGCCCTGGTCAGCACATCCACAGCCTCACTTTCCTTCACCTCAATGAGCTCCTCATCCTCAACGTCGCTGTCATCGCCGTGCTTAACAAAGTCGACCTCTGCCTTGTCCTCCTCTTCATCGAATTCATCGTCGTCATCCTCGTCATCCTCATCATCGTCGCCATCTTCCTCCTCCTCCTCCTCCTCCTCCTCTTCCTCTTCTTCGTCATTCTCCTCTACTTCTGCATCCTCTTCAGCCTCGCCATCTTCGTCTGAACCGTCCTCATCTTCTTCTCCCTCTTGCACTTCATCACCCTCTGGAACCTGTTCCTCAAGTCCCTGCTTTGCACGGAGGTTTGCATACAGAACTGAGCTTGAGCCCTCGTTGGTGTCGTGCTCAGTTTCCGTGAGGACTTCGAAGAGATCAGTTAAAGCGCCGATGGTGATGAAGTCCTTATGTGCGACCAACACATTCGTGACAATCTTGCGGCAGTGGCTATCTTCGCTTGTCATAATTTGCAAGCTGAGCTGTACCAAGACTTCAATCCATGGCATTTCCGCTTCCTCTTCTGACACCTCCGAAAGCTCGGGTTCGGGTGCATCCACGATGCTAACGGTGGGTTCTGGAGTCTTGCTGGACTTCTTCGACTTGCTAGGCGCCTGTTTCGCAGCACGGTTCTGTGCCCACATAAACTGTGCAGCTAAAGAGCGCTGCACGACGCGCGTAAGATCGTAAACATCAACCCAGCCGTTGGCCGAGTTCATAGCATTCCAGAATACCAACCCCGCGAATGAAAGCATGCTTGTAAGGCGCTGTTGGAGAGCTCTGTGCTTCAATCGCTTCTCGACGATGACCTTTGGTTCCAGTTTCGACTCTTCAAGTTCGCCAAGTGACGACTGGCATGCATGACTAAGGGAAGCGAGGGCATTAATCATGGCACTGATTTCTGCAACAGAGTCATTGGTGGTCGACACCTCTTCGGTCTCGTCTGCACCGCTTTGGACGTCGGATTTGATGTTCAAGCCCGCTTCTGCGAATTGAGCAAGGGTGCTGATCAAAGAGCATCCCAGTGGCATCGGAAGGCCGGGTCGGGCAACACACAAGTCAGGCATCACTTGGTGCCATCGTTTTCGAAGTCCTTTCACAACACGCACAGAAGTAGGAATAATCGTTTGGGTGTCGTAGATGGTCGTCAAGGCCTTGGGAGCTTCGTCAACGGTCATTGCACTCTTGTGACGCTTGACCTTCTTGCTCGATTTGCTCTCAGGCTGGGCGGCGGGATCAGCTGCTGTGATGTCAGCCGCTCTGACGACGGGATATTTCGCGAGGTCTGGCTCGACGAATGCCTGGCGAACGATGAAACCGTAGACGATTGCTGACAATTCACGGTAGATCGACTGAAGCTCCTCGAGTGAGTACTTGTTCAAAACTTTGCTGAACATGACCACTTCAGGGTTGGTCGGGTTTCTACTGTCAATCTGTTCAGGATCTGACTTGGCCTTGGTCTCGGCCTCCTGAGTGATCTTGGTGGCAACCATGCGTGACGCCAATCGGGCATACATTAACATCATCTCAGCAACCCAGAGCTGAGTACGACTGGCGAATTTCGTCTTGAGACGTTCAAGGGCCGCAGGAGTCAAAGGCTGGTTCTTCCGTTGTCGCTGGATCACGCGCTGCAATCGACGAGCAATGCGCAGCTTTTCGGCCTCCTCTTCCTCCTGAGCCATTACCTTCTCTTCGACTTCGACGTCCGCCAGCGCCTCCTTCACTTCGTCTTCGTCGTCAGAATCGTCGTCTGAGTCACCATCGCTATCGCTATCGCTATCGCTTTCGCTATCGTCATCACTGTCGCTATCATCCTCGTCATGGGATTCTCTCTCGGACTCTGGCTTGCTGCGCTTGGTTCCTAGCTCGCCAAGGTAGTCAACGTCACGACGCTTGAGCTCATCACCGATGGCGGCAGCCAATTGGGCATCATTTTCAATCAGTCGGTTGACCTCCTCGAGGCGAGCCTGTCGGCGCTCGATGACATGCTTAACGGCCTCTTCTGCATGCTGAGGAGCATTCAAAAACTGGCCAAACACCTCTTCGACATATTCCTTGAATTGACTCGGATCCAGACTGGCGCCGATGGTTGCGACGATGCGAGTGTGGGTCAGCATATCAAATTTGTGCGAGCCGCCTGCGGAGGGATTGGTCAAGACACCAATGATCAAGGAACCATTCGCGTGGCTGCGCTTACCGACTCGGATTAGCTCATTAACAAAGGTAACGAGACGCACTCGAAGCGCGTCCAGCCGCTGAGCCATCAGAACAGCCTTTGGATCTCTCTTCTTTTTCGTCTTAGTTTCTGGCGCACTTTGGCTGAGGGACAGATATTTAACGAGAGCTGCAACGACTTGGCGATTCAAAATAAATCGCAGGAATCGGGAGCGATCAATAGCGGCTTCCGGAGTCATTGCTTTTGACTTGGAGGGGAACAGCTTCTGGAGAAGAGATGTGATCAAATAGGTACCTGCCGTGATGAATGTAAGTTTCTTCGTCCTGAACAAGGGCACGACGATTTTCGAGACGAAGCGATCGACCCTTCGCTCCTCTGGCGTCTGGGGGTTATCAATGGCTAAGGCAAGGATTTGGTCCCAGATGGGTTGGGAGTCATCAATGCTAAGCGATGCAAGTCGAATAAGCTGTCCGTGGAATACAGATGCAAATCCATCGGGTGTAGCGATCGCCGTAAGGTAGGATGGCAAGCTAGCAAAGACCTTGCGAACACCACGTGGGAGGTGACTTTCATCGTCCGTGGTGGCAGCCACTAAATATTTGATGAGACCGTGGTCCTCGAGATACTTTCCAATGGCGAGACATGTTGGGATATTCTGGTATACGAGCTCGTGCTCAGGCGGCACGAGGAGGTCGAGCTTGTGAGCAATGACACCGAGGAACACTTCCCGCGGGAGGTCAGCGAGGATGGCGGGGAATGCCGACAAAATGACCTCCTTCACAGTCCAGTGTGCCTTCTTAAGACCATTTAGCGCGAGATTGAATGCAAACGCCACAATTGTGCCGTCTGCATTGGCATCGACATGCTTCATCCTGCCCGCACGAGCGAGTGCGACAAGGAACATGATCTGTGCGAGGTATACGTTCTCCAGCGACTTAAAGTGCTGGAGCTGGGCATCAGTCTTTTCGGCGTTGTAGGTAAGCACGGCGTGCGTGGGCAGCTCGGACTCGTCGAACTCCATCAGAATCTGTGTCAGAGCAGCCGCGTAGCCTTGACGTGCATAGGGCGTGTCGGAGACCAGGCTGCGAAGGAGACGTGCGAGGACGTACTCGAGAGTGAGCCACAAGTTGAACTTGCCAAAGACCCTATTGTTGGCGCGGTCGTCCTCGATCTTCTCCTTCATCTGCTCGATCAGACTCGAGATCGCCTGCGCGCGCAGATGAGTCTGCGGAGTGATTAATGCCGCGAAAATGTCCATCTTGGCTCGCGCTACAGTTCGGGTATTCGAGGTTAGAAGGCAATTCGGTAAGCATGCAAGCCGATTGACACTGTGTCTAGTCCTCCCCACATTGTGCAATACGACATACACACATATATCCACCACAACTCCGGCTCGTAACTCCTACTTTCCTGATTTTGGCAAATTACTCGTCACCCGTCGCGACCAGCCAGGTCATTCGAGTGGAAACTACACTTGCACACACTCTCACATGCGTCCTACAGGGAGTATTCACACAGACACGCACCGATACCGTGTATTTCACCTCCGCACTTTGCAGTGTTCCACGCAGTTTTTCCCTTTTCCGGGCCAGGACGGATAGACCGACTCATCTTTTTGACCGGTTCAGGTTTATTGGTGGGAGCTGGTAGTTGATGCCGGGGACACTGCAGGGAAAGTGAATTGCGTCCTGCATTCCAGCACAGAGTAGGCTCACCGACGACGAACACGGTCCAGCTCAGCTACCTGAGCATCCAATATAGACGATAGCTCACCCTGCGCTTGGTTTGCTGTCGAAATCCTCCGGGCTGGCAGTCCGGGCAGCTCGAGCGAATCGGTTCGATGGGCTGATGTCATTGCTGATGTTGCTGAAGCATTACTGGAAATCGGCCTCGTTACTGTTGTCATGGTGGCCTCTGGATTGTTCGAGTGTGTCTGTGTCTGTGACTGCTTCAGTTGCTGGTAGTACTGCTTGCTTCTCTCGTAGTTGGCCACAAGAAGTTTGGTCAGCTGCTTGGCCTTCGCTGCTGGATTTTCGATGTCGTGCAATGGCTTTTGACGGTTAGGCGCGAAGTTCACTCGAATGCACGCACGATCAGATCCTGAAGCAGGGCTGGTATCATTGCCTCCTTTCACCCAAGGACTCGCGATAGGCCCTCCTTGAATGGTCATTGCAGCAAGTGCTGAGATTGGGCCTGCGCCAACGAATTCCCTTGGAGTCGCAGGGTTCTCAGGAGGAAGTGTGAGAATGTTCTGCTGTGGATAAGGCGTTGTTGGGAGGTTCGGATCACTTGAGGATGACACAGCGCAGCCATATCTGGTAGGATGTGTATCGAGCGAAGGAGGAACCAACTGCTGCAAGATTTGAAGCGCCACCGGAGCAGCGCTTGATGCCTGTGTTAGTGTTTGCGGATGTGGTCTGGCTGCGGCAGACAACATACCGTCCGCAGGGCCTTGCGGAATCTGTTGCCGCGTAGCCTGGAAGTGTCGAAGCATACGCAATCGCATCTCTGGGTTTGAAGCCTGAAGCGCACGAAACGGGAGTCGTCGTGGGATCGGCAAGGGGAAGTTCGATAACTCAATGTCGAAGTCGTATTCTGGTTGAGTCACAAGTGCGAGGCTAGGACGAGGGGTTGCCTGGCGAGATTTGCCGTTACCTGCTTTGGGCGTGTTATTCAGCTGATCATTTAGAAGTTCGTGTCCAAGTCCCAGCGAGACTGCCAGGGCAGGTGAGACCCAATTGGAGGCACGAGTCTTGGTGCTTCGTTTCTTCTTCGCAGGTTGGGCAATCAGACCCGTGAAGTACTCATTCTCATTTTCACCCGAAGACTCTGGTGTGTCGGCTGTGGACTCCTCCGTTTCCTTCTCTTCTTGATTCAACGCATTCATCCTTGACATCATTTGGTCTTCTTGCAGGATCTTGTTCATGTAATTCGTAATGGGGTCAGTAGCTAGTGTGCTTCCACTCTGGCGTCGAGACGCCGGTTCAATATTGAGGTCCACGACTTCTGTATCGATATCGGACACAACGGGAGTATACTTTTCTCCACGTAGACTCTCCTCTATCGCTTGATCACTCAAAACATAGATCTGCTTAGCCTTGGAGCCTCGACGCTCCCGAAGCAGAGCGTTGGTTCGAATCTCGGCCATCTTCTCAGCGGCGTCATCTTCCAATCGACTATGGAGCTGATGCACACGACGGTTGTGGTTCCAAACTTGCTTCGCCTGCCGGGCGTACGCTTCCGTCCCACCCCGGCGTGGCAGTGGATCAGGGTCGAGTCGATTGAGCGCAAGTTCACTGGTCTTGCCCAACTCTTGAATACATCGATCTACAATCGCCCACATCTTGTCTGTCACAACCTTGTTATAGTTCTGGCTGTTGGGTCTTCGGTACGAATCTTTTCGCGCCACTGTCGCTGCAGTCGGAGTGCTCACAGCCACGACTGATGTCGAAGGGGTATCGCCAGATGAAGCGCCTTGCGCGTCTGTGGTCATTGCCGGGCTGGTCTCAGCGGCAGCCCGTCGTGGTGATTCCGGGACCTGCTCGTCAATCGCGATGAATGTCTCATGGATTCTGTTCTGCGTATGGCTGTCTGTACGCGCGGCGGTGGTGGTGGCGGCGGCGGCGGCGGCAAGGATTCGAGTAACGCTCCTACGAGGTGACTTCAGAGAGGGAATATACAGGGCCCTTTGACTCATCGATCTGGTAGGCGAATTTAATGCGGGGATCGGCACCACCTTCTCATCGCTATTTCGTCGTACATCCAGTGACAGTGCCCGAAGGGGCATCGCTGCCTTCGCAGGCTGAAACGGCGATTCAGGGGCCTCGCCTTTGGGAGGCTCGATCTCGGCCATATGTAGGGCTCTCGGGTGTGTAACTTGAGGATACGCTTGTGATAGGCGTTTCAGCTGTTTTGTAGTGTCAGTCTGTGAAGGGTTGTCCTGTGTGTCGTGGAACAGACGATTCGGAGCGGTGTTCTAAAGTCCTGATTTCACTTTTCCCACGCCGCGGTTTCGTGGGAAGAAACCAGTGCAAGCGGCACAAAACTGCGTCCACTGTGAGGACTCCACACTGATACACCTGAAGAGTGCATTGTAATTGCGAAGCACGATACATATCGCCAAGAAACAGGCGCACAAGTTTCTCAGCGCTTGAGCTCAGTGGAGCGAGCTTCATTACGTGCCTGTTTTCCACGCCTGGACGAGGTACTCGGTGGCTGATAACTCTAGTAGATAGATACGATACCGTATACTCACACTGTCCATCCTTACGATGAGTTGGATTCGAATTGCGCTGATAGCCCTCGGGGTCTTCCTGGCCAGATTCCTATATCTTGTTCTGACCACGTTGAGGCGTCGGCACCAGGCGGTCAAGGGTGCCAGGCAGGACAGTAGACGAGGTGCGAAGGATGGAGGCGCAGCAAAGGGCAATTTCTTCAACCATGCTGGTCAAGATCCCCCCCAATCCCCACTAGTGAAGCCTGACGCAAGTGAGTCAAGCTCGGCCTCGTCTTCGGATCGAACTCTGCTCTCTGTCAGTAACGCGCTTCAGGGCAAGCGTGCTATGATTGTGCTGGGATCGGGCGGTCACACATCGGAGATGATGACTCTCCTGACGAGTGTGCCGCGGGACGCCCCTGAGAAAATCAGCTTCGTCATCGCTGCGACTGATGTCACGAGCGAGAAGCGTATGCGAGCGTACGATGCGCGAATCAGGAGTGAACAGCGACAGCTTCGACGACACCAGTCCAAGTCAGCTAGGGCGCATTCTCTATCCGAAGACAATGACAGCGACCCCGCAACGTGGGGGGCCCTGACCGAGTACATCACCATCCCTCGAGCTCGCGAGGTCGGGCAGTCATACTTTACTAGCATATTCACCACACTCTACGCGCTCGCGTTCAGTCTCTGGATTGTCATTCGGACGCGCCCCCATGTTATCATCACAAATGGACCTGGGACTGCAGTCCCCATTTGCTGGGCCGGGTTTGTTTTCCTGCGACTCTTGGGATTCAGATCATATCCAGTGATTCTTTTCGTCGAGTCGTATGCACGAGTCAAGAAGCTTTCTCTGACAGGAATGCTGCTCTACCCCATTGCGTCTCGCTTCTTGGTCCAGTGGCCACACCTCGCCAAGAAGTATCCGTTGACGGAGTATGTTGGACAGTTGTGTTAGACCTGCTCTTTCCTGACCCTTGAAGCAGGAGACTGTTCTCGTCACTAGATTTCGCCAACGACTAGTTTTATGCGTAGTATATCAACCAGCTAGTGCTGCATATATTACGTGCCGCTACATTAGTTGCTCAAGCAATGAGACCACACCGAATCGACCTCGAACTACTCGGCATGGCCCGGCGTGGGGTGGAGGCGTTCCGCTTACACTCCACACTAGAGAGTTTGGCCTTACCCTAGCGCAGACGACGCATCCTCTTTCCTGCGGCTTCATCAGCGCCACTGAATTTCCCCACATCGCGTCAGCCAGCGCGGTACCAGTGAGTCGTTGAAAAACGTGCCGTAAAAATCTGACTCGGAGAAATTCGATAACTTTCACTGGAGATGGTGAAACCTTCAACCATAAAGTGAGGAGACCAGTGGAAATGTCCGGCTCAGGGATGGCGAGCACAGCTACACACAGAGCGAGAGACTTCCCAGAGTCCCGCCTTCCTATTTAATCCAAACCCCGCTCCCGGTGCCTGAGTCACGGTCGTTCGAGGAGGGGATTCGTTTCGTGTGGAGCGTTATAGACGGTATCTCACTGCTCCAAGTTGGGCTCTAGCACTCGTGTTGGCTCTGCGTGCACTGGCTTAAAGCTGCCGAGCCAATAGCCAGGTCATTAGCCATCTTCCTGAATTGCGGGAAGACGAACAGTCCCCCCTGCAAATAAGACAGGCGGCGCAGTCAGAGCTCACTACTCCCGCGACGTGCTGGGTTTGGCCGGATCAGGCGACCTGACGATCAGGGGGCGGAACTCCATGGTCTGACCACTACGTGGCTAAGGTTCTACAGGCATACCCAGCGTGACCCCTGATTACTCAGGACCAGGGCAGGCGTCCGACATCGAGCCAGACCAACTTGAAGAACACTTGGGTTTACTCTCAAGTACATTGTGTTAGGGTGTTTTCTGGACTGCGGAATAATACTCGCTGACTGAGACCACTGGAGGTGCCCTTTACCTGCAAGCAAACTTGAAACTTAATTTGGACCTACCGCTTTCCCCTGGGTGGTTAACTACCACCAGTATTGCCCCCCTATTCTAGCCGCGATCAGAAGCAGAGGACCAACGGCGAGGCCTCAGTTTCGCGGTTCCAACTTGAACATCACCGGAACCCCCGACACAGATCGAGATCGAGGACAAGCAAGGCGACAGAGGAGCAGGAAGGATCTCACTTGATCTGGTGTTGCAAATCACGGCGAGGGGTTCTGACCCGAGTTGTCCTGAGTTGATTTGATTTGACTTGACGTGACATAACCTGACGGACGTGACTCGAAGCACGACGATCGGACGTGAAATAGAGTTGCGTTGCAGGAGTTCAGTCTCCTGGCTGAATGTCGAGTCATCGAAGAGGAAGTGATCTACACGGACGAGCGACATCTCACGAGCAAGGCAGCCAACGTGATACTATCAGTACCAGCACAAGGTCTGCAGCATCAGTTGGATTCCAATCTCGTTCAGCGCGGACAGGAGCAGCGGGAACCACAGGGTCAGGCTCGGAGTCTAGATCGGGTTCGCAAGCAGGAAGAGGAGCATCGGGACGGACACGCAGAGGAACAGCTTCTTCGAGCCAATCCGAGGACCCGCCGCACTTGTGTGCCAGTCGAAAGACAACCAGTGGAATTTCCCGCGGTCAAAGGCTACGACGAAGTTTGTCACCTGTACCTCGAGATCCAAAACTTACCTCTCACTTAGGATTAGAGTCAGCAAACGACCGAGCATTTGCACGATTGTCACGTCACCAGCAGCAACGTGCATCCCACATTATGGGCACTGCGATGAGCAATGATATCAAAACTGGGGCTCAACAGCTGAATTCAAATGGGCGCAACTCTTCTTCGTCACCGTCCTCTGGTTCAGTGTCAAACTTATCGCCTTCCCTGACTCCCTTTTCAGACAATGATATTCGCTCGCTTAGCGCTCGGTCGCGCCACAAGATCGGCTCGAATCAGACAGGGAGTTCCAGGCAATCTGGCGAAGGTGCATCCATCCAAATGTCATTGTACGATTCAGGAAATCGGAACGGTACGGGTAATGAGCTGATAAGTGTGCATACGGTTACTTCGAAAGCACCAGCAGGATGCCAGAACAAACTTTCAATGAGTGATGCAGCCGGGGGACATACGCATGACGCAATGGCCGGCCGTGCTGATGCCATGTCTGCTGGTAGTCAGGCTAACAGAGGACAAGGAAACGGAGGGAACGACTCTAGGTGCGAGTCGGCACCATGGGTCGTCGGCAAGGCACCCCATGGATTCCGCCGTGACGGAGGATATGGTGGTAAGAACGGCAACAATGCGAATCAGCTCACTGGCGGATCTGCCAGTAGTGCAATCAAGTCTCGTGCTCTTGACACTAGCCTTGGAGGTCAAGGTAGCAACGGAGGCTGCGAGGCAAAGGCAGAAAAGCTATCAGATGAAGCTCCAGAACAAGATCTATATCGCGCCCTCGATTTCCTGTATGATAGTCCGCAGCTGCTGGATAAACAGCATCCCCCTGTGACGGTCATGGATCAGATGGAGGCAGACAGGCTCCAGAGCTCCCTCCTTTACGGTGAAATTCTGTATCCAGGGGTTCGAATACTTTTAAACTCGAACCATTTGCATGCTGCAGAGGCAACAACTCTGTACGACTTGGGCATGGGATGCGGAAGGCTGGTATCGCAAGCCTTTCTCGAATATCCTAATTTGCAACGGGTTGTTGGTGTTGAGCTGGCATATAGCCGATTCTTCTCAGCAAGTGATGCAGCCGCCGCATTGGCAAAGGCACACGGATGGCCCGTTTTTGCTACGGTGAGTGACGTTAACGCCGCTTCAGCCGCCTCAGCTAGACTTGGCGATGAACTGGATGAAATGCTGGCACTTGGGCAGACAGACTACCGCGGTTTATTGGTGAGCAGTGGTCTTGATCCGAGTGCAGTCGGTTCGGCAAGCCAGTTTCTACCTAACCTGGCCAAACGTATTCCATGCTCAGAGTGCGGCTGCATTTGCTACGGTCAAACAATTGTTGACGAGGCTAATATAGTAGTCACGGAAGAAAAGGGCAGCGAGCACTCAGAGCGGAAATGCTGCAAGAGCGACGTTTCGGATGAACTGTCCAACGGCCAGCCATACGAACCTATCGTTGAACTTGACGATGAAATATGCGGATGCCCCGCCTTTGAGCATTTACCCAGCGACGTGTACTATGACAACCCGAAATTGTTATCACACTCAGACCCGTCTAGAGGCCAGGAAAGTGGCCAGGCACAACAGAGGTCCCGCCTTACAAGTGGTCTATACTCAGAAGGCGCGCGCGGCGAACTTCATCGGCGACTGGCAGTCGACCGATCATTCCCCGACTCGAAGTACGCAGAGCTCGTTACAGCCTTTGCGAAATATGGCTTTTATCCCAGTAAGCATCTTAACGCACTCGAGGTGGGTTACCTGACTTCTCTGACACTGCTAGCCCCTTGCGAGGACCACTTTGCATGCAACACGCTGGCGCCAGTAGGATGCCCTCTTGTCGAAAATAAGGACTCCTCAATCACATCTGGCAACCATGCGATGCGGCCAACAATCCCTGGCTTGCCGCCAGGTGCCGTGCTAACTGACGCCGAACTCCAGTACCACCGCCAGCTCCAGATGCAACAAATGCAACAAAACCAAACCCATCAAACTGGTGGAGGAGCATCACAACCGGTGGTTATGGTAGCTCACCAAATCACCACGTCATCTCAGCAGCCAACGTCACCTCAGCCCCCCGTCCCGGGTGCTTCTGTATCTCCTGGACCCGTTCCCGAAACCCTTGCTCCATATGATCCACGAGAGATTGATGTGCTTGGTCGACGAGATGCACCTTTCGGCTCGAATGCTGCCGCTTTGGCACTCACTTGCTCACGTTATCTGACGCGACAAGGTAATAATGCTCTGCAAGCCGCCGCAGCAGCTGCGGCAGCGGCTAGCGCCTGTTCGGGTGGAGCCAGCTCAGCCCAGTCAGACGAGACTATGAATTCACAAGGCAGTAACATTCCAGAAGCTACAACGCACGGTGCCTACATTAACATGCAGGAAGACGAGAGCGACCAAGCATCCGAGGCGGGTAGTGCTGCCATGGACTGCCCTCCGTCAGTGATGCCTGGAAAGGATGTATACAAGAGCCAGACTGTGCTGCAAGGGCAAGCAGCAAAATCTGCAAGCAGAACAACGACTCGCAGCAAACGCACGACCAAAGCGCAGCAGTCATGCAAATGCGGCTGCCGCTGCACTGTAAAGACAAACTCACCCATTGAGGCACTTCGTCGAGCCGTTCGAGCCGTAAGCGAGATCAGGAGAAGTTCGATCGTGCACCCTACGAGTTATAGTGGATCACCTGAGGAATTCGACCCACTGAATCTGACAACTGGTCCTTGTGTGAATAATCACCCGAGTAACAGCAATGAACTCAGCACGTTGACAACTCACAAGTTCCCTCCACGCGTGCGCTGCTGGATCCCGGGCTGCAGGCGATACTGCCGTCAGCTGCAGCTCCGACGGGGGAATTTGTTTGAGGCGACCGATAGTTTCCAGTCAGACATTGTCGTAGTTGAAGTCAAAATCCGACCTCCTCTCTTTTTCAAGTTGCGTTCGTTCTTACGATGTCTGAAACCCGGCGCACGATTGCTTACATATGAGGATTTGATTGAAGTCTTCAACGGATGCTCGCATGAAAGCGGGAAGGAAACCGAGGAAATTGCGATGAGGCAACTTGCGACAGGTCAGTATATCGCAGCCTTGCGCGCACAAATTGAAGATGTCAGGGCGACCCTACTCGAAGTCGAGAAAGCACGGAGCCTTGCCACTGTACCACATGGCTGCGAGAATAACACGCCGGACCTTCGTTCTGATGCTCAAATGAAGGATTCAGACTTGAATCGCATGACGGACCTTCTCTTGAGAAGTGAAGTGCAAGACGAGATCTCGAGTGAAGACAGCGATACCAATGCGGAGATCCCATCCCTAAGCACAAAGCGAGGCAGTCAGAAACGTCATGAGACATCAATTCAAACAATTCAAGGAGGATCCAGTGAGGGTAAGCTTCGGCTATCCGATGTGGCTGACGCTCGATCGAAAGCAATGACACCACCCGTGTCACTACGCCAACTGCTTTGTAAATGGATGGGCTTTACGGGTCTCGTTTGTTATGGAACGCCACCGCTGCCTCCGCATATACTCGAGCTTCCGATGGGCTCACTTGTACAGATGGCTGCCACTGGACGAATGTTCGAAATGTGTGGCGGGATCTACAACTGCCTCTGCTGCGAGCATTTCAGATTAACCTCTCTTCACTATGGTGTTGATCCGGATAAGCTTAACATGCACAAGTTACAGACCGCCTGCGCATGCGCCTGTCATGAATCGCTCAACTCGGGTGAATCTGGTAAGGGAGGCGACGACGGCCGTATGACAACCCAAAATTGCTGGTCTCGCCTAAATCTACGTGCAGGTAGAAGCAAGATCCTGCGGCCATTGCCAGCACTACCTCCATCACTTGATGCTGCTGCACTTAAGCCTATTGGGGAAAGTATACCTTGCATTTGCTGCTGCAGTAGTTGCTCTTCGTGTGGCCGCGGGCTCTTTTGGGCACCTGATGTCATTGACCATACTTCCCCAGCTGCAGCTGAAATGAATCGTATAATCTCTAACTGTACTTCACATGCCGTGGAGTCCGGCAATGTCCTGCATCCAGCAAACCCTCTACGCGTACTTCACAGTCTAAGCCCCACGCAATCGACCATGGCCGTTGGTCAAGGCAGTGTTTCATCAACAACACTCGCACTTCTGCAACCTTGCCATCCAGTCATTCATCCTATTCTTGAAGTTGATGTAAACTCTAGCATTAACTCCAATGGTGTGACGAATGGTACAGGCAGCCGAGTTGCCACCTTGCCACCAGGTGTGCTGACGTTCTCCACGTTAATCACGACTTGTCGCACGGCTGCCGAAGCCCCTGGAATCGCTGCCTCTCTTTGCTCGAGAAACCAGGCGCTACCAATCGATAACACTTGCAAATGCCCTCAAGATGCACCTCATACTCATGTGCACCATGTGTTGTCGTTAAATGGGCAATGCTTCCAGTGGCAGCGCCAAAGACTGGCGACAGCAACAAGTCTCTCCGTCTCACCTGTGGCTCAGCCCCCGCTCGGCAGCATGCAATTGCCCACTCCCCCTCCAGCGCAAAATTCTCCTCATCAAGGGACCGCCATCGTTGTGCCGCCTGGCTCGAGTATGTCCGGTTCGGGCTCAAGCAACAACAACAACACATCGGCGAATCTGAGCGCTGCACCCACTGGAGCCGCTGGTGCACTGCCACAACACTCGAGCACCTCTCAGTACATGCATGAGGCAGCGCTTGCACTCCACCCACCCGATTGTTGCCTACGCCTCCATCCCGTTCCAGCGGGCACAACACCAACATGCGCCTTTGGCTGTCCAGCATCCGTTGCGTATCCCGTCCCATGCCTGCGATTACCGTTCAACACTTCAGCTGATCGAGTTCCAACGAGTTGGGCACCCTACTTGCATCATCGATTCCACATGTACCAGCTCAAGTTGTAAACCAAGATTAAGTCCGTAGCAGGAGAGCGCAGTTTAGAAGTAAGGGTGCTGTATGATCCTGAACAAGTATTCGGACTGTGAAGCACAATCTTGCAAGTAAAAACTAAAGGCAAAATCTGGGTAAAGTAACTACGGTAGTCGACACAGTTTCAACTAGACAATGCCGAAACAAAAAACACTATTCCGACTCGATTCACCTCTGTTTTGGTATTCCTAGTTTCATCGGTTTTGTTGTAATAAACCCTTTCGTCTCTCTCTCGCTCTGCCAAACACGAGTTTCATAACCATCGTATCGAAATTAGTAGTCGTAGAGCCCTTCAGGTAACTTGACAATAGAGCCGGTCTTGGCTGACTCGAGCGCGGCCTCGAGCACCGCAGTCAGCGCTCGAGTTTCTTGAATAGGAACTGGTGCGGGAACACGGGTATCGTGGTTAAATTGTGGGCTAGCAGCAGTGGTAAGTTCTCCATAGTCCTTTGGAGTCAAATAGCTCAGAGTACGGATGTGAGCAGCGATTTGATCATAGTAGCTGGGCCATCTTCCGAATTCCGTCACATCTTCGATAGGTGCAGGCTTGGGCTTGCTTCGGTCGATCCTTCGAGGGTAGATCGTACCATGTTCGCTAGTAGGTTCAACGGCTGCGCTTGCAGGATAGCCGCGCATAAGTGCCCCCTCCTGCGGATCGAAGCCAGACTTGACGTAAGTGCCGGCATCACCGACAAGGTAGAATCTAGGCTTCTCAACAGCTGCGAGAGAACCGACATCTACGATCGCCGTACTATTGTCGTCGAAGTTGATAGTGATGTGACAGTGCGAGTCCATGCCTGGGGCTTCAGGGACCTCACGAAGGATTTTTGCGAACACCGAAACGGGGCGACGCGAGTCAGTCATAGTCATGAGCGCAAGGGCTTGATCGGTAGCGTGCGTACCTAGATCCCACAAGCGACCACCACCTTCTTCCAGTGATGCAGTCAATCCCCAGGGGCGACTCATGACACCCTTTTGGAAGCTCACTTCAACCCACTTGACGCTCGAACCTAGTGGGGTTTCGCATCTCTGCGATGTCACTCCAGTTGTAGGGTCGCGGTATGTGACCATTGCGTACTTGCTGTGAGGCGCAGTAATCTCTGGACGGATGCTTGGCATGTTTCGCAAGGCGGACAGGAAATCTCCATCAAAGCGACGATTCTGATAACATCCTAAGAAGACTTTCTTAGTTTTCGCAATAGCAATCAGCTCATTAATCTGAGGAACAGTAACTGCAGCCGGCTTGTCAATCACAACGTGTTTACCGGCAAGCAAGGCAGTCTTTCCAAGCTCAAAGTGAGTGGGAGATGGGGTCGCGATGACAACTAAATCGACAGAATCCTCACTCTCTGCATTCAACATTGCTTCGATCGAGTTAAATGCCTTGACAGGGAAGGGCCTATTGACAGTCTCGACATACTTGACGAAGGGAATGAGCTCCGTGGGGACACTAGTCGTGGATAATGTAGTGAACGTAGCGTAAGCGAGTTGGCGAGAAAGCCCATTGCCAACATACTCTCCGCGCCAGTTGACGTGGGCTGAGACAACCTTACGGAGGTATTGGAGGGATTCCTCTGCGGACAGCTTGCAGGGGGAGGTCGTGTCAGGGATCTCGCGGTTGATCGGGAGCCTTTGAGTCGCTGGCTGAACTTGAGTGCCATCGGTGTCAGGGACGGGCTCGGTGTCAATGTGCATACCAGAAAGTCCAAAGTAATTATTCAATTTGGAGAACTGTGCAAGCGCCTCGTCATGTTTGCTTTCATCACGACAGACCACACCTTTCAGCATAATTCCCGCGGACGCTGCGATGATCGGCGCGTGGAAGAACTTAGTTGCGACACCGTAGCCAACAATGCCTGCTCGAAGAGGTGCGGGCGTGGGAATGGTTGTTGAGGTGCGCTCCGCTGCGAGGAGCTTGGACTCGAGGACAGGCTTCATGGCAAGTAAGCACTTCTGCTTCATCATGAAATAACCGTCATACCGAAGCTTTGCATAGGAAAGGTAATCAAAGTTGATCTTCGCGGCATTAGCAGCCATGACAACTGCCCAGGTACCCCAGAAGATGTGCGATGCAAGGACAAAGCCGAGGGTGCGGCGTCGGAGGACCTCCACGCGTGCTTCCAGGATCGGATCGACATTCTCAAAATGCTCTTGTGTCTTGCGCACTCGAGAGGAGGCGTCCGATGGTGGAGGCAAGGGCGAGAGTGGGAAGGGCGAGAGAGGATCCTCGTGGAGCGCAGAGGCTGCAGTCTCGTCACTTGCAGTCATGAGGTTCATGATTGCACCAATGCCGGCATCCGTGTCCAGACTGAGTCCAGCGTCGTTCGTGGTGGTTTGCGCATCTTGGACACTATCAGCCTGATGAGCGCTGGGAGAGTTCATGAGGCGATCGTAGGTAGTTAAGTAGGCGCGAATGAAGTTGCGTTGATGGCGCTCGTCGGGGAACTGGTTCCAGTCGCAGTCGAAGCCACAGCATTCGCAGAAATGGTTTGCTATGTCAAACGCGCGATAGTTCATCGAACCGTACTCGAAATCGATGAGAGTGATCTCTGGCTGAGGGCTAGTGGGAATATGAAGGATGTTTCCCGAGAGCAGGTCGTTGTGACAGAACACAGTAGGCTCTTCCAGTTGGGAAAGAAGCGCTCGCAATTCGACCACCTCGCGCTGCATACGCGGGAGATCAAGAGAATCATAGAGGTCTTTGCGAGGTCCTGTGAAGACGGTTCCAGAGGTGCAAGCCAGCTTCATCCAAGAATCGATGGCCTTCCAGAGCGAGCCTTGCGCGTGTGGATTCAATGCCGCCGCCGCTGCTGCAGAGACATTCGAGGCCGTTGGCGACACATTCGTGGTCTTCACCTCAGGTTCTGCTGTCACACCCGCTGCCGTCTGCTTCTGCTGCTGTTGCTGCTGAATATGATGAACAGGATCGCCGAGCGTGTGGAGGGTCGCTACAGCGACAGCTACCGCTCTAGAAATCGAATGATCCAGCATAAGCTGTGGCGTCAGCGACACAGCGCCCTCAATAAATCCTTCAACACGTCCATTCTTGAACGTTCCAAATACCCGCGGGCCCACGCGCTTCTTTGAGATGAACTTGGCCACGACAAGCTCGGACTGTCGATTGATTACAGCGGCAGTGTGAGGTCCAAACAGTCTCACGAGCACCTTGGGGTATCCAGGCAGCTCAACGATGTTGAGTCGGTTGGTAATGCCACCCGTGGCGGGGTAGATCTTCAGTCCCGCGGGCATATCAGCACCCGGAGGCTCAACGCAGTAGCGGTAGACGAGTTCTCGGACGACCTTGTAGGTGTCGAGTGTGATCTCCTCAGGCGTTCCATCGAGTCGTACAGCAAAATTGATGCGCCGGTCTTCCGGCTCAAGTGTTGCCTACATTTTTGCGTGGTTATAGTCGCCCCAACACGCCGAGTATGAGGAAACGTTCAAGTTTCCAATTGTTGCCACATCTTTCGAGCGCATTTTTCAAGCTGCACTCAAGTGCATAGTACAAACAATAGAGTCAAACCGATTGGAAAACGTACCTGGTCGGGGAATTCGAAGTCTGCGGCGCTCATAACAGTCGCAACCCCGTGATTTTCGCCTTTTGCTTGGTCTTTTCCGTGCTTTAGATCTGTTCCTGCGGGGATATGAAACCGAGGTCTTCGGAGCGTGAGTGGTGAACCTGACAGCGGTGATGGATGCCACATACTTGCGCGATACTGCATCCAGTGTTTTCGCTCCAAACTCGCGGGTTGCCCCGAGGGGGAGTGGGTGGTGATGGGTGGGTATGGGCGGTTCCTCTCGAGTCTCCATAGGATACCTCATGCATCCATCCATTGTCTGATGCATTTGGACATGCCGAGCCCAGCAGATCCGCAGTGCAGATAGTTATGCCGCTCTGGGGCGCAGCATGCATAGCTGCAAACGCCACATATCGGCCAAAATAAAGCGCTTTGGAGCGTTTTTGATCCACTTGCCGGGAGAGTTGAAGCGTAAGGAGTGGGATAACGTGTCTTGCTAGATATACGTATATTGCATGTATTCCTGGTAAATAGCTTGATCTATGCAACTAAAACCGGTGAATCACGACTGGGTTACCTACATATTTCATAGATTCTCTCGCCAGACCTAACGGCCACCCCTCCCCGAGACGGGTTTCACTGGGTGTCCGCCCATGCGACCCATTGGATTACCCCTCTTGCAAACACACATCACCCGTTGATCGCGAACCTCACGTCTTTACTCGCACCGCTTCCATACATCCCACTGTAGGGCCCCGTGATGGACGCTCCCGGACAGCTTGACTTCGGGCTCGGAGACCAGACGAGCACTACGCCGCCACTGGCGCCGCCTCCGGTCGATCAGATAGGCATGGGTGTCGCCGCCTTTATGAACTCGCTGAACATGGGTCGGGGATCGCTGTCCCCGACTGCATCCACAACAAGTCCGAGCAATTCGAACATGGACCTAGGTGGGAGCATGGGCATTGGAGGTATGGGCAACGCTGGCAGCGCTGGGGACGCTGGAGCAACTTTCACCATTAGTATCGGCAACGATTCCATGATTCTGTCCTCCCTCGACAGCTCTAGTGGTACGAGCTCCGCCAGTGATTCTAGCACCAGCAGCCTGGCCAGCACCAACTCTGCAACAGCCGGTGCCAGCTCGAGCAGCAGTGGGGACAATGCAATGACGGACGGACTGTCGTCGGCGAGGAAGGAAGTTGAAGAGATCCTTGCATCCAAGCCGCTCTCCGAGAAGCCTCCGGAATCCGTCACACTTGCAGATGCCAATGTTCAGCTGCGACGCGATCTCATGAACATTCTCTCCTACCCTCAGACTTTTGACGTGACCTTCATCGTTGGGCCTGGCGTGACGTGGTCGTATACTAGCAATCCTGAGGCTGTCTATAGCCTCGCCGCCACCGGGTCTACACAACCTGTTTCCGTAGCAGTGACATCACCCACCTCAGTGCCCTCCCCGACGCAATCTCAATCCCAGTCTCACTCATCATCGTCGTCTTCGTCGTCCTCGTCGGCTCTGGCCGGTGACAGCACCACGACTGCCAACAGTGCCACAAATGGCAGCTCCGCATCTCAGCGAAGCAAAATTAAGACAGTCCGTGTCCTTGCGTCACGTGCCTTACTCGCAGCTCGTAGCCCTGTGTTCGCGCCGATGCTCCTTACCTCCGGCATGTACGAAAGTCGCCACCCATCAGAGCCAATATGCCTTCCTGACGTTGATGCTGCGGCGTTTGTGCGCCTAGTAGAATTTGCCATGACAGGTTCAACGAGTGTTCCACCGGACTCGAGTTCCCCAACCAACATTCTCAGCCTCCACGCACTTGCGGACAAGTTTGCGCTCGATACGCTGACTACATGCTGTCGAGAATGGCTGCGAGGTGCGCTGACTGCTGAGACAGTTGTTGACGCTCTACAGCAGCCTCGTCAACTCATCCCCGATTCGCTTCTCGAGGTTTGCTATGGCTTCGTTGACCAGTGCTCACACGTGTTTGACAAGCCAGGTCTGGCCGGACTCCCGCTTGCGACACTGCAAACGATTATCAAACGAAAGACGCTGGAGGTCCCAGAAGTCAAGGTCTTCCAGTTATGCGTTCGCTGGGCGAAGAATATGGCGCATACCATCAAGGCCAAGTGGATCCAAGGTCGCAAGGCACGTTTGCTGAACCGTTTGCGTAATGCAGCGGCAGCGGCACTCCCAGTGTATGAAGAGGAGTCAGCAGCAAATAATCCGAGCACACTGTTCAAGAAGCGCAAGGCTCCCGCCAGTGGCTTCATGACTGATTCTTCGACAGGAGCAGACTGGTCTGACACCTCCCTCGAAACTCCAGATAGCTATGAATTCTGTGAGATGCCCGGACTTGGAAATGAGTTCGAGATTGATGCCGTGGTTATGCCCTTTGCAGGAACCGACGCAGAGAATGAGCCCTTCAAGCAAACCGCACGCTGGACGTCTTGGGATGCAATTGACGTGCGACAGGCTGATCGCGGATCCGATGCCTCAGCAACCACAACGGATCCAGATGAGCCGTCCCGCGCGTCCGCTGAGCCGGCGTCCACTCGTGGCTCTATGAGCTATGCACCTCGAATCGGCAAGGCCAACGCGAGTGCACGTGCCCGAGGTGAGTTACTCCCGGGCAATATGTACTTGCCAGGCAACATTAAGGCCCTGGTTCCTGAGTCTATCCAGGCATATCTCGATTCAGACGCCGTAAGTGATATTGCTGAAGGATTGCGCCGCGCGCTTCTCGCTGAGTCTGTACGTTACTCAACGTTAGCATCTCCTCCAAAGGACTTTGGCTTCGATCCCATCAAGCGTGATTTGGACGAGCCCATTACGGATCAGTCTTTTTTCTTCTCTAAAGGTCACCACCTTCCTCGCCGCTATGAGGCCTCTCAATGCGACTATCGCCGTCTCAGACTGGATCCTCTCATGGATTACAGTACTGTCGCGGCTTCCATGAATGTCGAGCTGCGTGCACCTGTGGCAAGCGCAGTTTACGAGCATGCACTCGCGAGCGCCCTCGGAGCCGACGACTTTGGTGAGGAACAAAATCAAGGCAAGAGATTCTCTCAGCTGGACTGGCTTCGCCTATGCAACGCGATCGATGATACCATGATCAACACCGCCGAGCAGCAAGGCGTGGTGAGTCGTAACCATCACAACCACGAACCAGAGGAGGCTGGTTTCGATGGTGCGACATTGACTTTATTGTCGTCGTCACGACTTGTTCATCCTGAAGATCGCGAGCGATGTTCCACCGCCCTCATAGAGCTCGAGAGTTATCTCCCCGCACCCACTGCAGCAGTTTCGCCGTCCAAGCCCAAGACCGGTGACCATTCCCTTACCCCTGCTGAAGACGAAAAAGTGGATACGCTTTCGATTCAGACTCGTGCTTCGATTGCGAATCAGATGAACGAAATCGTCCAATGCGTGCAGGAGACGTTACAACAGCTCTACTTCAAGCTCTTGGAGTCACCGGTAACGTCTCCCGATGCTGCGGTCCCTGGAAGCGCGATGGATATTGCTTCAGGGCCCACATCAGGTAAGACGAAGAGCCAGCGTTCGCGAAAAGTTAAGAGCAGCGGCTCACGCAAAGCAAGCGCTGAGGAGATGGATCAGTTCGAAGAAGAGCCTGCACCCAGTGTCGTAAGCAGTGACTCCGTCGGACGTGGTATTTGCACACCATTCAAACAAATTGGCGCAGCGCTGATTGCTGAGATCGCACGATTTATTGAGGATGAATATATCGAGAGTTCCTTGACCATCAGGGACTTGACACGAATCCTCATGGTGCCCCTCGTGCCATACATTCGATTCGGTATCATGGAGGCAAAAGAAATCATGCGCTTTGTCAAGCCGACCGACTTGGTTGATCCGCACATCGTTGATACTGCCTTGGCATACCTCAGCGACGCCAGTAGTGTTGCTCTCGGGGAGGCCGTGCACACTTGGGGAGAAGGCGAGTCCGCTGGTGCAATTCTACCCGGTGGGGGTATTTATTACGCCCAACAGTATCAGCTTCGACAACTTACGTATCAATTCGACCTCAGTGTGTCGGATGGTTCTATCGTCGTCTCTGAGGATGGTCAGAAGTTCATGAACCTCGCTAGCGATACGGAAGCGTCAGGTACGGTTTCACGACCCATTCGACGTAGTCATAATCGCTTCTTCATATTTGATGTTAAGCTCGATGCGCAGGGGACAAGTCCAACGGCAGCGCGCAAAGGATTCTATGGCGTTGGTATCATGCGCGATCCCATGCCGAAGTTGAAGGAAGGCGTGACTTCCAAGGCTAATGGCACATTATACTATAGCAATGGGTGGATTTCAAGTTTCGGGCAAACCCTTGACAAATCCGGTTCATTGCCACACTTTGAAATCGGCAACAAGATTGGTTTCAAGGTCGACTTAGAACAGAACACGATTCAGTTCAGGCTAGATGGCCACAGCGTTGGCCCTGTTTTGCCGCTTAACGAAGCCTTTGTCCAATCAGGCGTGATGTATCCAGTGGTGAGACTCAAGAGTAACTCCACAGCCACCATCTGCCGTCAGGTTAACTCGATGTACTGAAGCGAGATTCATCAAAGTCACTGGTTTGACTAGGTTAAGAATACATGAGATGTTAGCGATTGGTTTATTTCTTATGCGTTCATATGAAGCGGTATAATGTGAACTAAGTGTAGATCAGCTCGCCTCGATGAGGAGAGCAGGAGAGACCGGACCATGTCATTTTACTCTGCAGTGCCGCGCTCAAGGCTGCGCTTAACAGGAGCAGTGAACTTGTCGTAGTGCTTCTTCATCTTCTCGTTGAACTTCTTGTTGCTCTGATTGATGGACAGGTCCTCCTCACCGGAATATGCGGGTCGGCGACGGCTGAACTCGTCCTTCTTCTTGGCCTCAGCCTCCATCTTAGCCTTGAGAGCCTCGAGCTGGGCGGGTGTAGGCTTGGTGGCAGCAACCTTGAGCTCAGGCTTCTCAGTGTTCTTAATGGCAGGGAGCTCCTTTGCACGCTTCTCAAAGGTCTGGAAGCGCTGCTCACTCGAGTGCACTGCGGAACCAGTGAGAGTCTTCTTCTCCTTTGCAGCAGCCTTCTCCTTGGCAGCCTGGAGTTGCGAAGCCGTTGCCTGAAGGTGAGCAAGAAGGGCAGCACGACCAGGCTTGCTGTCCTTCTCCTCTTCTCGCTCAGACTGGCGCTTGTCCTTCTTGGCCAAGCGCTCGCTTTCCTCACGACGATCCTTAAGGTTTTCCTTCCTAGCCTCCTCGAGCTTCTTTCTCAAGTCCTGGACACGCTGCTCAACTCGGCTAAGCTCATCCTCAATAGCCTTGATGCGCTTAGTAGCGGGGCCTTCATTCTCCTCTTCGGATTCAGACTCCTCCTCAACAGCCTCGAGCTCGCCGTCCTCATCAAAACTAGATCGGGGTAAGGGTTAGTGAGCGATCGAACACGGAGTTTACACATAAGCATTTGCTCAAGTGCTCTGCTAGAAAATTTTCGGAATCTAACACTCACGCTACACTCGCAACACTTGGGGTGCGGTAAAAATCATTGCAGTATTTCGCGCACTAATGCGGTACACGTCAACACTCAATGACGCAACCTTCTCCTTTCATGCGCTTGAGGCAGAGAGCGATGAGAGGGATCGTGCTCCGCATCAGGAGGCATGCACACAATGACACAGAGCACGAACCAAACACGCTACAGACATATCTTAAAAATGAGTCAATCCATGCAAGCAATCAAGTAATGTAAACGTACGCAATAAGATCCTCATCTTCATCCTCATCTTCATCCTCGTCACCGAACCAGAAGCGCAAGCCGTCGAGGTCCTCATCTTCATCTTCCTGCTGATCCTCATCCTCCTCGAAGCCCTGCAACAACATTCGCATATCTCCGTCTTCGTCCTCCTCAAACGCGAAGGCGTCTTCATCCTCGTCGCCAAAGATCTCGACGTCTTCGTCGACACCCTCTTCTTCATCTTCATCTTCCTCCTCCTCATCTTCCTCTTCCTCGAGGCCCTGCAGAGCTTGCATCGCAGCAATCTTCTTCTTTTGAGCCTCCTCAGCCAAGCGCTTGGCCTCCTGCTGAGCCTTGAGTTTTGCAAGCTCGGAAGTTGCCTTCTGCTGCTCGGCCTCCTTCTTCTTCTTCTCCTCGAGGTGCTTGAGTGCAGCAGCGACACTGGTCTTTTCATCCTTAGCAGCCTTGGCCTCCTGAGCTGCCTTGGCGGACTTGGCCTCAGCCTCAGCCTTCTGCTTCTTATCTTGTTGTTGTTGCTGCTGCTGTTGCTGAGTCTTCTTCTCCTCCTTTGGCTTCTCAACGAACTCACCACAGTCAACGACCTTGATCTCCTGGATGGGTCGGTCGTTGCGGTCGGTAGGGGTGCGCTCGATGCGAGTCAAGACGTCATCACCCTGGACAAGACGACCGAAGACAACGTGCTTGCCGTTCAAGTGAGGAGTGGCTGTGAAGCAAATGAAGAACTGAGAGCCGTTGGTATGAGGTCCAGCGTTGGCCATAGAAAGAATACCACGGCCGGTGTGCTTGTGGATGAAGTTTTCATCACGGAACTTCTCGCCATAGATGGACTCACCACCGGTACCGTTGAATCGCGTGAAGTCACCACCCTGGGCCATGAACTTGGGGATCACACGGTGGAAGATCGAGTTCTTGTAGTGCAGCGGGCGGCCCATGCGGCTCTTGCGTCCGCCCTTGCACAGCTCGAGGAAATTCGTAGCCGTCTTCGGCACAGTGTCCATGTAAAGCTCAAAAATCATGCGGCCCGCAGCCTTGCCGCCGATAGTTACATCGAAGAAAACCTTCGGGTTGGCTGACTTGCCCTGGGAACCGCTGCCTGCACCAAACTTATTGTACGATGACATTTTCTTAGATTCGTCTATGCCAGGAACTTGTGGTCCTACCTCCTACTTGCTCAGATCCTCTAAAACCGCGTGTTTTAGATAATCTTGCGTGACGCACTTTTTTCTCTCCAGAGCTATCCGTCCTGGCCTGGAAAGCCTCCCCCGTGCGCGGCCAGCCGTCCTGGCCCGGATTTCCCCTTGGAGCAGTTGGAAAGCTTCGTCTACTGGACTCGAAAGGCGGGTGTGCCCGGGTGGGGTACGGTATAGGAGTGTGGCATTTAGTTGGAACATACCGTTATACGCCGAATGCACTAGGTGGACCTGGCGAAGATCCCCGCTGTTCCCGCATATTCCTCGCGTTTTCGTCATAGCGCTGGCCGAAACCGCTTCTCGAGCGTGTTTGCGAGGGATATGGTCGGGCCTCGGTGCGAATATCGCTATATAAAGTGACACATCTTGCGTCTACCGTAGATTACTACTGACACGTACGCATTTTAAGCCTCCGGCATGCTGGATGCACGAAGAACCTCTCCAAAGACTGCCCCTCTCACACCCCTCAACTCTCCACTCAACGCCGTATTGCAACGACACTGACCACGATCTAGGGACTGCATGGCGTTTCTGTTCAAAAAGAAGACACCTGCAGAGCTGGTGAAGGCCACTTCGAAGCACATCCTCGAGATCGTTGAGTCTAAGGCCGCCGAGAAGGATGCAAAGAAGACACTCAGCAAGGTCACCGAGAACCTGGTGCAGTTGAAGCAGCTGTTGTATGGTGACCCTGACAACAATGTCCCTGCAAAGCAGGAGAACATCGATGCGCTGACGGCTGCGATCACGGCCACTGATGAAACACTGCTTGTTCTGCTGGTGAAGCATATGCTGCTGCTTGAATTTGAGTCGAGGAAAGAGGTGCTGCACATCTTCACATACTTGCTGAGGAACAAGAAAGAGGAGACAAACAACTACTTTCGAGCGCACCCTGAGCTGATCACAGCACTGGTGCAAGGTTACTCCACTTCGGAAATCGCTCTCAACACAGGAAGTATCTTGCGAGAGGCGCTGCGGCATGAAGAGATCACCGCAATGTTCCTCCAGAGCCCTTCCGATATGGACTTGCTCATGAGCTTTTTGCACCTGACCATCTTCGACGTCGCCTCAGATGCCTTCGCTACGCTTCAACTCCTGCTCACGAAGCACAAGAAGATCGTGGCCAAGTATTTGGAAACAGAGTTTGTGCCGTTCTTCTCAAAGTACCAGACGCTCCTCATGGCGGAGGCGTACGTTACCAAGCGCCTGGCACTCAAGCTTCTGGCCGAGATCCTCCTCAGCCGCGACAACTTTGCTGTCATGATGCGGTACATTGGTCTTCCTGAGCACCTCAAGACAATCATGAACCTGCTGCGCGGCACTACCAAGACCATCCAGCTTGAGGCATTCCACGTATTCAAGATTTTCGTTGCCAACCCCAAGAAGACGGATCCCATTCGCGACATCCTCTACCGTAATCGCGTCAAGTTGATTGAGTTCCTCAATCGATTCCAGAAGGATAAGGAAGACGAGCAGTTCAATGAAGAGAAGGGTATCCTACTGCAATCTCTCGCTGAGATTACTCCATCCGCGGCATACCAAGCTAACTTGGCTGCGGCACAGGCGGCACAAGCAGCAGCCGCAGCAGGAGCCGCCGGTAGCAGTTCACCAGATGCAGCAGCAGCGGCAGCAGCAGCGGCAGCAGCCGCGTCTTCCACCTCCCCAGAGTCTTCTCCAGCTCCGGCTCCAGCTCCAGCTCCGGTGCCAGCCCCAGCTCCAGCTCCAGCTCCAGTCGCTACCCCTGCCGCTACCGCTACCGCCGCTGCTCAAGAAACTAGCAAACCCGAATCAGGTAGTACGATAACTCCAGAATAAGTGCACAGCTTATCTCACTATTCACCGCCTCTATACACCGGATATCACTCTAAACCCGCACGAATAACATTGAACCATCAGCTTCATGACTGCATATTTATTACACTAGTAGCTGTGCATCGAAGCCCACTACGTCTTCTTGTCTACCCACTACGCTTTGTGTTCTCATCAGAACTCGTTGAGGTTTTCTCTCCTCCCAGCACTCGCACACTGAAGCCGCGCCCCATTCAACGTCTGTGGCCGGGTACCCATCATGTGCACGAGAAAATACCACATTACTCCTTATTTTTGATTCGCAGCCTCCCTGTCTAACCTCGTCATCATTATTCATTCCCGCAAAGATTAGGTTTCTTGCGCTTTGTTCCCCACGTCATAGCACCCATACTGTCTTCTGTCAAACTAGTCGAGCTTTGAATAGAGATCGACGAAATGTCTGCTCTACATCGTCTGCTGAGTTTGTTTCTGCACTTGTTTCATTGTTGTAACATGTCTGCAACCGTTCTTGAGCGCCTCAAACCAGCTCCGTGAGGACCTCAGACTCCGAGGAAAAACTGTTTCTTGAGAAAATTGACGCGTAGCTCGGCCAAAAAATCTGTTGATTGCTGGGACGATTACGGCGCGCCTGCAAGTGCTTTTGGGCTGTGTGGTATTGCATTCGATAGTGCACAACTTGGGTAATTAGCTACCGTCCCTGAGTCCCACGAGCACTCTCGATCACCCTGCCTTTTTCGCCGCACAATCATTCACTCGCTCAATCACCCCCGCTTCCCCCCTCTGGACCTCACGTTTTGGACCGCTTTTCATTGCTACGATCGTCTAGTGGAGCTCCTAATTGCACGCACAGGTATTTTTGGACGACTGCGGGCCGGAGACCTACCGCTCTTTGTCTCTCGTCCCCACGTCCATGCACCTTAGGCTTCCACTGACACGTCGCGAGGTAGTGCCACGTTCCTCTGGGCGCACCTCCGGCTTCACGAGCTCAAGTCGTAGTGTCGTTATGACGCTGGCGTTTGTTCTAGTACTAGCGGGACTGGGGTTGCAGTCCGCCCCACTCGCAGACGCGCTGGATGTACTAAGCTCACCACAGCCAAGCCATTTCCAAGCAGACGGCCCCGCGGTGAACGATTCACACCCTGTTCGACTTGCGGCCGGGAAGAGCTCGGCCAGCTCGAGGACGATTATTGTCGTCCTCGCAGTGGTCGTTTCCGTGGTTGGCTTGGCTGGTCTCGTCGCACTGGTCCTTTACTGCAGGAGACTATACAGGCGTCGACACAACACTACTGTCATGATGCAAGCGATCAACTCTTCCGCGCGAGATAGTGTTGACCCAATGGATATTGAAAACATGGGACATGATCGATTCTCGGCCAGTAGCACAGGCTACACGCAGCTCAGGGACGCCCCCTCACAGCTTGCCACGGCAGGGGTTGAACTCACAAACAAAGGTTCGTTCTCGGCGTTGAGGCAGTCTGCCTCGCCATCCGTTTCAGTTTCGTCAGGATCTGTTCAGGTGCCTGGCCGACAATCCGTCGCGGGCTCTATTTCGGCCTCAGGGTCGTCAAGCCGCTCGAACGGCCGTCCGACCTTGTCCATGAACGACTTTGACCCTATCCACGTTCTCGGAGAAGGCTCATTCGGCAAGGTCTTGCTCGTGCGCAGCAAGGCCACAGGCAAGCAATTTGCAATGAAGATCCTCAAGAAGCAACGAGTTAAAGTAGAAGGTCAGGTCGAGCGGACTCGTGCGGAGCGTTTTGTACTCGAGCGACTGAACTGCCCCTATATCGTGAAGCTGCATGGATCCTTCCAATCCGAGGACAAACTGTATTTCGTCCTCGACTATCACCCTGGTGGTGATCTCTATTATCTACTCTCGCGTAGTGGATGCTTCCCCGAAAACCATCTACGCTATTATGCATCCAACATCATAGTCGCACTCGAGCACCTTCACGCGAACAACGTAATCTACCGCGATCTGAAGCCGGAGAATATTCTGATCGCAGAGGATGGTCGAGCGGTTCTCACAGACTTTGGACTGTGCAAAGACTTCCAACATCACGTACAACTGCCCAGCCCTAACAGGCAGGGCCAACTAACTGAGGCCGATGGCACCGGCGAGAAGAAGACTATGAACCCCTTGCCAGGTTATCAGGCGTGGGCGGAGAGCTTTGTTGGGACGCCCGAGTACCTTGCACCTGAGATCATTTTGGGACACAATTACGGCCCCTCGTGTGATTTCTATGCTTTGGGCGTCACGCTCTTCGAGTTGGCGACCGGTCAGCCGCCCTTTTACCATACTGATGCGCTTAAACTATACAGGTTCACCTTGCATGGCACTGTGCGGTATCCTGAGACAATGTCGCCTACACTTCAGAACTTACTTGCGTCATTGTTGGAGCGCGATCCTGCGCGCCGCCTCGGTACACGAGGGGGTGCGAAGGAGGTTATGCAACATCCTTTCTTCGCGTCTGTGGATTGGGACGCGGTGCGAGCTCACCGTGTACAGGCACCATACCGCCCATCGGTTTCAAGCACGACTGAAAACGTAGATGCTAGGTTCGCAGAAATGCCCGTTTTCTCCGTCGAGCAGCCGAATGGTGTGCCGAGTATTTTGAGAGGAGAGGACCGAGGTGATGACGATGGTGATGTGAAGCTGTCATCTACCTTTGAGGGTTTTACCTATCGAGGTGAGGCATTCAGTGACCTCGTTAAGGACACTGAGAATATGTACTAAACTTGGCCTCCCCCAACACTGATGGCTTCCTTCCAGTCGACCTCGTCCACGTAGTTCATCTTCCCCTAGTTCTGGTTTAGAACAACCCAACCCATATAACTTCTCTCCCCAACCATACTCCTGCCCAGTGTTACGCCACCCACTCAGCCATGCTCTTCAAAGTTCTCGGACATGGCCTCTTCTCCCTCTTTATCTATTTGCGCTCGTGAATTTCCCTTATCCTGTTGGTCATCTAACCCTGCCCAGCACAATTTGCTTTTGCTCATTTGGGTATTCATTTTTTAACTTCTCCCCTTTCTGTGAATAACGTCCATCTGTTGATCCTCGTTTTTGTTCCCAACTTAGTATGCTGACTTGTTACGGCCATTCACCCCACATTCATGGGGATCTCGCTAATAGTTCCTCATAGTACATCTATAGCCAACCTATTTGCGCAACTATATTGCTTCTGTCGCCAAGTATTGCCGTTCTTCATGCTCAGCTCCCCCCGGACCTCGAGGACATCGTTAGTTTGGCACCAGTCACCTACGTGTCCTTGAGGGAATCACGTTACGATCTAGCTTCTTCAGCATCGAGCATGGCATCGCGATATGGCAGACATCAATGTCACACTAGCCAGCGTGTAACATCGTCGAGGTTTCGACGTCAAGCACACTGCACCAGCACACCGAATCGCCCTCGTAACTTCAGTAGTGAATACCACGCCTTTTCATTTCCTTTTCGTTCTCTTCTTTCTGTACTCCTGGTATTATGTTTCCGCATGATTAACCCGATTTTGGAGTAAAACGTGAGTTTTGTCAGGTATCTTTTCAAGACTCCTACCGACAACATGTTACCCAGCGCAGGATATAGACTCTACATCTGTGCTTATCACCTCACACGTTACACACTCTGTCTTCAGCGGTATTGGATACAATTAATACACCATGCATGTGATGCTCGGCTGATGTTAGTGCTTGTTCGATAACATCTCGGTCTATTTGCACCCCAGCTTTGGCTAAAGCCCAGCCAAATGCCCAGCTCATCAGCCCGAAATCGGCTTCGAATCCACATTTCCGTCGTTGCTAGATCTCACGTGCACGCAGTGCTGCAGCTCAGGAGAGTCTATCACGTGCTACTGAGACAAATGTCTAATAAGGCCAACGTACCCGAGCTCTTCGCGAGCAGGCGTGTCGCCGCCGTATGCTTCGATGTCGACAGCACGGTGTCTCCACATGAAGGCATCGACGAGTTTGCCGCCTTCCTGGGGATGGGCGAGGACGTTGCCAAGGTTACCAAACAGGTACGTAATGCACCCTGCTTTGCACAAGCAGGTATGATAATATGGTCGTACGGTTCCCCCGAGTTGCCGGAAAAAGCAGGTCAATTCGTGGCTTCTGCTCACTAAGGTACTGGGTCACGTCCGCGTCTGAATGACACCCGCTGTTGATGCGACTGTATTATATAGGCCATGGAAGGCAGCCTTGACTTTAGGCAGGCGCTCCAGCGCCGACTTGAAGTTATGAAGGTTACTCCTACCAAAATCGAAGCTTTCCTGCGCGCCAAGGTAGGTTACTCGAATGAGATCGCTTGGAAAGAGACCTAAGGAAGGTTGATGTGGGAGTGTGTAGCAGTAGGACGTCATGCCAAACCTGGCTTATGTGCGCTGACACATGTCCGTCAATATGCGCCGTGAAATAGTGTGAGTGGTCTGAAGAATGCTGCCGACTTCTCACTCGCTCATCTCAACTCAACTCCTCTCATGAATACTCGCTCTAGCCACCTGTCCTCACACCAGGCGTAAAGGACCTCATTCACAAACTTGAAGCCAGGGGAATTAAGGTTTTCTTGGTCTCGGGTGGATTCAGGAGCTTCATCGAGCCCCTCGCTGAGGAACTGGGATTAAATCCAGCTGAGCGACTCTTTGCGAATCGTTTCGTCTTCCCCGAAACAAAGGCTAGCGAGGACAGTGGTGTCAATGAGACCGGAAGCGAGGTCTTTGCTAGCTTTGACACGAACGAGCCTACGTCCGCTTCAGGTGGCAAGGCTCGGGCCGTCGCCACCATCATTGAGAAGTTCCTCAAGCCGGATGAAGGAAAGTCGGACGGAGGCAACTCTCCCTGCGTCATCATGGTCGGCGATGGAGCGACTGACTTGGAGGCTAAGCCTCCAGCCGCAGCAGTGATAGGATTCGGCGGCGTGGTTGCCCGTCAGAAGGTTCGTGACGAGGCGGATATGTTCGTCACCTCATTCGACGAAATCGCTGCGTTGCTTTAGCTCGGCATACAGCACCCATCCAAGATGAGATTCGCTTGCATGCAACATGTGATGTGGTGTGATGTGATGTGATGTGATGTGATGTGATGTGATATGATATGATATGTTATGATATGTTATGGTTGCGGCGAGTACTGATCGAAGAGGTGGTGTTGTAGGCTGTTTTGGTTAGGTATCCCTCACGCGGTTTCACCTTATTCAGTCTCAGCCCCAGTCACTCGCGCAGTACTTTATTGAATGTGAGCCTGGCCAAGCTGGACCGAGCCGGGTGGACAGGGTCAGTCCCCGCCAGCCAGCTGGCTGGGCGGGGATTTTGGCAAGATTTTCTTCATTCAAGCGGGCTAGTTCGCAGTGGATTTCAGGGTGATAACGCATTACAAGATGTGATATGAGTAGTTATACTGCTGCGTATACAGTAGATCTACTCATCGATTCGTCTAACTCTTCCACAGAATATCTACCAACTGGATATATTTCAAGTTTTAAACTCAAAAACTGCCTCGAGCCAAACGTTTCTCTACGCCTGGCTATTTGTGTGCATTCACCCATCGCCGAGGCTGTTATATTCGCGTGGTATGGAAGATCGAACCAGGAACCTTCTGTTGACCTGCTGATCCTCGTGTAGCGACCCCGGCACTACCTCGAAATCCCGATCCCGCGCTCGGTCTCCAACAAGTTGGCAAGTGTAACGCAGTGCGGGAAGCCCAAGTCGATAGCCGTGGCATGAAAACAACCATAGTATTAAACTGAATCAATTCCCCCTTGCTCGTCTAGGCTTTCGTCATGTCGGAACAAACTCCGCAGCCCGTAAAGCCCCGTATCCACGTCAAGAACTTCGGTGCTGGCACCACCGAGGCCGACATCACCGAGCTGTTCTCGCAGTTCGCGCGTGTTGAGAACGTATGGATGTCCCCCCGTGCCTCGCATGCCTACGCGTTCGTCACGCTCGAGAACCCGGATGAGATCGACCAAGTGATCCAGGCCGTACAGGGCCGAGAAATCAAGGGCTCTGCCATCGTTGTCGAGCGTGGCCGCGAGCCGACTGAGCGTCGTGAGCGTCGTGAGCGAAGTGGCCGTGGTGGCCGCGAGCGCCGCGGTGGTCGCTCACGATCGCGCTCTCGATCCCGTGATCGTGATGCCGAGCCTAAGTGCTACAACTGCAACCGACGTGGTCACATCGCCCGTGATTGCCCGCAGCCTCGTAACACAGGTGAGTGCTACACTTGTGGTGAGACTGGTCACCAAATGCGTGACTGCCCTCGCCGCCCTCCTGCTTCCGAGCGTCCTCGTGAGCGTGGTGACCGTGGCGAGCGCGGTGGTCGTGGCCGATACGATCGTGACCGCTCGCGTGATCGCTACGATCGTGGTGATCGCTACGACCGCTATGATCGTTATGATCGCGATCGCCGTTCGCGCTCGCGTTCTCGTGATCGTTCCCGCTCTCGTGACCGCTACGATCGTTACGACGATCGCGATCGCTACCGCAGCCGTGGTGACAGTCGCGACCGCGACTACGATCGCCGCAGTCCACGCGACTATGAACGCGATCGCTATGGCGGCCGCGTTGGCTACAGCGGCGGCCGCAGAAGCCGCTCTCCCAGCCGCAGCCGTAGCCGCAGCCGTGGTCGTGACCGCAGCCGATCCATTGATCGCACTCGCCGTCGCACCCCTTCCCCCGATCGCCGCCGTGAGTACACCTCGGCACCACCTCCACCCCCACCGCCTCCGTCTGTCGCAGCAGGAGCTGGGGACGCCTACGCACCGCCACCACCGCCGCCTCCAGCTGGTGTTCGCAGCCCCTCCGGTTACTAAGTGTTTGAGACTACTGTGAGAAGAGACGATGATGGAGATATAAAAACCACCCACACTACCCCCTGACTGACTGGCTGACTGACTTGAGTAAAATGTCGACGTTCGTCCGTGAGCTGACTCCTCCGGTGCAATCTTCTTTCTGGCGTCATTCGCATTATAGCAGTAACGTTGTCTTTACTGATGGATTTTGGCGCATTGACGTGAAGCGGAATGAAGTGAAATGAAGTGACGTGACCTGAAGGACTAAACTAACCAACTATCCAACGAATTAACTAACATTGAATGACTGAATTGACATTTCAATGCTACATAGCTGGACAGGATTGTCCCACAAACAGGGCATGGCTCCCAAGAGTAGTAGTAGTAGTAGTAGTAGTAGTAGTAGTAGTAGTAGTAGTAGTAGTAGTAGTAGTAGTAGTAGTAGTAGTAGTAGTAGTAGTAGTAGTAGTAGTAGTAGTAGTAGTAGTAGTAGTAGT